>Ga0310695_10000202_pt1 | contig 158819 bp, 129 predicted proteins | sample RumenRJG_04DNA_FD_203882 | JGI IMG/M metagenome (GOLD analysis project Ga0310695, IMG submission 203882) | Bovine rumen microbial communities from Lethbridge, Alberta, Canada - RJG_04 (v2) (version 2) | ecosystem: Host-associated > Mammals > Digestive system > Stomach > Rumen | place: Canada...
AACCTGTAGCGTAGTAAGTCTGCGGGTCGTTCTTACGCGTGGCGTCGATATGCACACCGGCAGGGCCGTCGGTGAGCACGGTGGCAGGAATACCTAAACGTGGAATCTCAACGGTGATGCCGGCGGCTCCGGCCACTAGCTTCTCCTGATGGCCGAGCATGGCGCCGCTACCTACGAAGCTGTTGTTACCACCACCCACCAGTAGTTGGGCTTTCTCTTCAAGGGTCATGGCCTTGAGCACTTCGTCGATGTTGTCAGGGCGAAGTTGGGGTTGAGCATTTGTTGTCATTGTAAAAGTGGCTGTGAATAAGCCGATTGTTAGTAATTTTTTCATTTTATAATATATTAGGGGTTTTAGGGATATTAGGGGGATTAGGGTGTTTAGGGAGATTAGGGGAAGATTTTGAAAGAGTAGCCCTGGTCTTGCAGCCACTGGAGCGAGGCGGGCAGGGCTGTACGTAGTTTGTCGATACTCTTCAGGGAGTCATGGAAGGTGATGATGGAACCATTACGCGTGTACCTCTTTATATTATTAAGAACGTCGTTCGCCGTCATCCATTTCGAGTAGTCGCGGGTGACGAGATCCCACATGACGATCTTGTACTTCCTACTGAGCCAGGCATACTGTGCCAGTCGCATCCAACCGTGGGGCGGACGGACGTAGCGGCTGTGGATATAGGCATTGGCCTTTTCCACGTTGTAACTGTATTCCTTGATGGTGTGAGTAAGGCCGACGATGTGGTTGTGGGTATGGTTGCCCACCTGATGGCCTTCGTCGACGATGCGCTGGTAGAGTTCAGGGTGTTTGCGTACGTTGTCACCCACCATGAAGAACGTGGCCTTGACACCGAACTTTTTAAGAGTGTCGAGGATGAATGGAGTCGCCTCGGGGATGGGACCGTCGTCGAAGGTCAGATAGACGGCCTTCTCGTGACGGTCCATTCTCCAGTAGGCTTTCGGATAAAGCCACCTCAAGTATATGGCAGGTTGCTCTATAAACACCTTATATTACTACTTATTCCAAGTCTCCGCCTTTGGATTGGTAAATGCTCATCATTTGGCGCAACTGTTCTTCCTTCTTGTCTGCCTGCTCCTTGCTGATGGTATCCTGTACGTTGAGCAGTTGCTCAAGGATATAGAAGTGGATGAGGCAGTCGTGTTGTGAACTTGAGAAACGAACGCCGTCGAAAGAGAGGTAGAAAACCAGATACTGGCTTGACTTCAGCCAAAGCATGTTGATAAGATCCTGAGCCTTCTGGGGCTGGTCCGTGCTAACATAGCAGCGAGCCAAGTCAACGGAACCACTCTGATAATCGTGCGGAACATTGTAGTCAGGCAGTTCCTTCTCACATTTGTCGAGCACCTTCTTGGCCTTATCAATCTGTCCCTCGGAGATGAGATTCATTGCCAGTGAGGCGAAGAGGCGACGATGGGTGTAGCACATACGCATGACTGTCTCGTCGAGGTAGATCCCCTTCTTATCGACGCCACCGAACTTGAACTTGTTCATGACGTTGTCGTAGGTCTTCTGCGTATCGAAGTTCTTGGCTCCGCCTCCTTTCGTGGTGAACGGGGTAATACGGTTTGCCAGTCCTTCTTGTACGAAGTTGTCGCCGAGGTTCATGTAGTTCTCCGAACCGACGGTCAAGGCTACATAGATGGGGCGTGTCCAGTTGGCATTGGCAATCATCTCCAGCATCATCAGGTCGCCCTTATAGAGGGCACTCTTGCCTTTGAGCGAGATGACCATGCGGTCGGGGATGGAGTCGGCGGCCATCATCATGCCACTCTGACGGACAGCCTCCTTGTCGATGGTGACATAGACGGTGTCTGTGGGTATGACATGGAAATCCTTCACGGTAGAGCGTACCCAGTATTTCAGAATGTTCTTCAATTCGAAGGGCTCGTCGCCAAATTGTTTGGAGGCGTCCTCAGGATGCTCCTGATAGAGTTGGATGACTTGTTCTTTCAGCGAGGGATCGACCTGCACATACTCATTCGTACCGGCACAGTATTCCAGACGTTTCCAGGTAATGGGCAGCGACGGGGAGTCGTAAGCAGGACGAACCATCTGGTCGATGTACCAGTCGGTCTGTAGATAAGAGAGGTTACAGACTCGGGCATCGGTACGCACACCTTCCGTATCCTGATTATACCAGAGAGGGAAGGTATCATTGTCGCCATTGGTGAAGATAATGGGGTTGCCTTTCTCCTGAAGTGTCATCAGATAGTTCTGTCCGAAATCACGACAGCAGTAACGGCCGGAGCGGTCGTGATCGTCCCAGGTCTGCGAGGCCATCTGGATGGGGATGAGCAGACATGCAGCACCTACAACGGCAGCCATGGCGGTAGCAAATTTTTCACTATTCACTTTTGCCTTTTCCCTTAAAAATTCTATAATGGCAGCCACGCCCATGCCGCACCAGATGGCGAAGGCATAGAATGAACCAGCATAGGCATAGTCGCGTTCACGGGGCTGCATAGGTGTCTGGTTCAGATAGATGACGATAGCCAAACCTGTCATGAAGAAAAGGAAGAATACGACCCAGAACTGGCGGATACCAATGGGATCGTCAATCGTAGTCTCTGAGCCGTTGACCAGCACTTTCTTCTTTCGGGTGTACCACGCCTGCCAGAAGAGACCTAACAGACCAAGAATCAGCGGCAGGCAGTAGAAGACATTATGTCCTTTGTTCTCCTTCAGTTCATCGGGTAGCAGATCCTGATTGCCTAAACGGGCGTCGTCGATGAATGGGATACCTGTAATCCAGTTGCCATGCTCCATCTCACCATTGCCCTGAATGTCGTTCTGACGACCGGCAAAGTTCCACATGAAGTAGCGCCAGTACATGAAATTACACTGGTAGGAGAGGAAGAACCGGATATTCTCCAACTGCGATGGTACTTTGACGGTCATGGGTTCTCCACAACGGTCGTAAGGTACCTCCGTGCCGTCGACACCACCCATCCACGATTCGTAGGCGGCAGCGTGACCAGCATCATACATTCGAGGGAAAAGCATGTTCTGTGCATACTTGTACTCATCCTTCGTACGGACTACGAAATAAGAGTCCTTCTCGTCGGCAGAGGCTTTCTCCTTGCGCTGATAGACGGGCTTGCCCTTGGTCATCACAGGACGGCAGTACTTCCCGTCGCTCTCGAGAGCCACCTGCGAAGTGTAGGCCTGTCCGTAGAACAGCGGGCGCTGACCATACTGCTCACGTCCGAGATAGTCGCCCAGGGTGAAGATATCCTCTGGCGAGTTCTGGTCCATCGGCGGGTTGGCTGATGAGCGGATCACAATGACGGCGTAGGTCGAATAACCCACCATCAACATCAGCATGCAAAGCAGGATGGTGTTCTTGGCACGGGCTGTGACAAACAGTTGCTTCTCCTTCTTAAAATTCAGACCGAACCAGACGGCTGCCAGCACGATAATGCCGATGAAGAATGCCGACCATCCCCAGCCGTAGAAGGGGACACCCAGCATGCCGAGCGAGAGGATGAAGGCGATGTTCTGCACCTTCACGCTGTGCTTCTGAGTCTGCGTCTCATAGACAGCCCAGATGACGATGGCGATGAGCAGGAAGATATAGATGATCTCACCCGTGTTGAACGGACAGCCGAGGGTGTTGACGAAGAACAACTCAAACCAGCCGCCGACGGTGATGATGCCAGGCACGACACCATAGAGCACCGCTCCTAGGATCACGACAGAGAGTCCTAAGGCCACCAGCGATCCCTTCAGATTGGCATCGGGGAAACGGCGATAGTAGTACACCAGACCGATGGCCGGCACGCAAAGCAGATTCAGCAGGTGGACGCCGATAGACAGTCCGGTGATATACATGATGAGCACGAGCCAGCGGTCGCTGTGCGGTTCGTCGGCCACATCCTCCCATTTCAGGATGAGCCAGAACACGATGGCCGTCAGCGCCGAAGAGTAGGCATAGACCTCACCCTCGACGGCAGAGAACCAGAAGGTATCACTGAAAGTATAAATCAACGCTCCCACCAGGCCGGAAGCCTCGATGGTGATGAGTTTCGGCAATGTCAACTCACCCCAGTCGGAGATGAGCAGACGGCGCGTGAGATGGGTGATACTCCAGAACAGGAACAGGATGCACGTTGCCGACAGCAGGGCGCTCATGATGTTCACCATCTTCGCCACCTGCGTCGGGTCGCTGGCAAACTGCGAGAAGAGATTAGCCGTCAACATGAAGAAAGGTGCCCCCGGCGGGTGGCCGATTTCCATCTTGTAACCAGTAGTGATAAACTCTGGACAGTCCCAGAATGAGGCTGTTGGCTCAATTGTGGAGCAATAGACAAAGGCGGCAATCAGAAATGAGAGCCATCCGAGGACATTGTCCACCAGTTTGAATTGTTTCATTGAATCGATATGCTTTTTTAACGTTAAATGCTTAAATGTGGTGCAAAGGTACGAAAAAAAGTGAAGAGTGAAGAGCGTAGTGTAAAGAATTTGCTATCGCTCTACATTTATTAACGTTACATGAATAGTCCTGCGCCGTAGATGAGTATCAGATAGCGGAATATTTTGCCGAGGGTGATGGCGATGAAGGTGATAACGATGTTTGAACGCATCAGGCCGAGTGCGATGGTGATGGCACTGCCGAGGACGGGGAGAAAAGCGAAGAATCCCATCCATGAGCCACGACCAGCCATGAAGCGATGGGCTTTATCGAGGTCTTCTTTCTTTACATGTAGGTACTTTTCGATCCATTCCATCCGACCCATCCGTCCGAGACAGTAGTTGACAATACTGCCCAAGACATTGCCGATGGTTCCATAGACCATTAATAGCCATGGATCGAGGCCGGTGGCCATGAGCCCAATCATAACTGCCTCGCTGGAGAACGGAAAGATGCTGCCAGCCAGGAAGGCGGCCACCAGCATACCCCAGTAGCCGTACTGTGTCAGGAAAGTAATGATGGCATCCATAGGTTGGCGGCAGTGAGGATGAGGAGTGCGACAGTCAGGATGCAGAAAATCACGTTTGAGAAACGGGAGTTAGTCAATGCCCAGTAATGGCCTATCAGCGGGCTGGTGGCGAAGATGAGCATACGATAGGCTAACTCGTTCTGTGGCTGAAGGATGAGGAGTGCTAACGAGAACAGGCCCAGAGTCATAAAACCGTAGTAAATCTGCCGTACGCGGATCTTATCGCGGAAACTGCTTTGTATGAAATGGAAACTGCCGATAATCATCAGCAAGCATGTGAATGCGATGAAAAGTTGGTTAGACAGTGGAACAGCGTCGTAACCAAAGGGGAATTGCAGGATGTTCTGCACGGCAAACATGTGGACAATTGCTTGAAAGTCTCCGTTTTTCTGCCATAACAACCATCCACACAAGAACCAGTAAGGTGTAAGCAGACCTAATAATGAGGCTAGAAATGTACGCCAGGAGAGGGCATACACGATGACCTTCATGATGAGCCATAATAAGGGAAGGTAGAAGATAACGTTGGCGTCGAATAGCGTGCCAATGCCTAACAGTAGGAAGGCGTAGAAAGATTTTCCGACACAGGTGTCATCCTGGTAACATTCAAACAGAAGTGTCAAGGCGGCGATGCAGCATAATTGGACGACGCCGCCAGTCCACGATGGAAACAGAAAAACAGCAGCACATGACAGGAAGATGAAGGCTACGGAAACCGAACGGCTATAGATGCGAATCAGCAGATTCTCGCTGTTAATCCGCATCACTAACAGTGCAGACAGAATGAAGCATGCGAACTGCACCCACCATGCCTGTTGGAAAAGACCTGCCACTGCCCATACGGCCATGCCATATAACATGGCTATGGGAAGTGTGCGGCGGCTTTCGGCTGTTTTATTCTGAATTCGTTTCACCTTTTTTCTTTCACCTTCCTACCTTCTCCTTAAAGGTCTGCGCCGATGTCGCGACGGAAGTATTTGTCGGTGAACTGGATCTTCAGAGCCTCCTCGAAGGATTTCTGCAAGGCCTCGGCCTTATCCTTGCCATAGGAAGAAACGGCGATGACTCGTCCGCCGGCTGTGACCACCTCTCCGTCTTTCAGGGCTGTACCGCTGTGGAATACGATGGAGCCCTCGACGTCGTTGATGCCGCTGATGGGATAGCCTTTTTTGTAAGCCTGTGGATAACCACCGCTGACGAGCATCACACAGACGGCTGCACGGGGATCGAACTCGATGGTGCGCTTGTCGAGGTCGCCGGCTGCCACACCTTCAAAGAGGTCTACGATGTCACTCTTCAGGCGCAGCATGACGCTCTCTGTCTCCGGGTCGCCCATACGGCAGTTATATTCGATTACGTAGGGTTCTGGCTCATGGCTTGGCGTGTTGGTGCGATTGATGAGTCCGAAGAAGATAAAACCCTTATAGTCAATGCCTTCGGCAGCAAGACCCTCTACCGTAGGACGGATAATACGATCCTCCACCTTCTGCATCCACTCTTTGGTGGCGAAGGGTACAGGAGTGACGCTGCCCATACCGCCGGTATTCAGACCTGTGTCATGCTCTCCGATACGCTTGTAGTCCTTGGCCTCGGGCAGAATCTTATAGTGCCGGCCGTCGGTGAGGACGAAGACGGAACACTCGATGCCGCTCATAAATTCCTCAATGACCACCTGTGAAGAAGCGTTACCGAACATGCCGCCCAGCATCTCTTTCAGTTCTTTCTTGGCCTCGTCGAGGGTGGGGAGGATCAGCACGCCCTTACCGGCGCAGAGGCCGTCGGCCTTCAGCACGTAGGGAGCCTCGAGGGTCTCAAGGAACTTCAGTCCTTCCTCCAGATGTTCGCCGTCGAAGGTCTGGTAAAGGGCTGTGGGGATGTTGTGACGCTGCATGAAGCCCTTGGCGAAGTCCTTCGAGCCTTCAAGCACGGCACCGGCCTTTGAAGGACCGATCACTGGCACATCCTTCGTGCGGGGATCTGCTTTCAGGTTGTCGTAGATGCCCTTCACCAACGGGTCTTCGGGTCCTACAACCACCATACCGATGCCCTTCTCAACCACGAAGTCCTTGATGGCGTCGAAGTCGTCGGCCTTCATGGCCACGTTCTCGCCACAGTTGCTGGTCCCGGCATTGCCTGGGGCGATAAAGAGTTTCTCACACTTGCTGCTCTGAGCGATTTTCCATGCTAAGGCGTGCTCTCGTCCGCCGCTGCCTAACAATAATATCTTCATCTTTGAAATTTGAACTTTAAACTTTATGATTACTTTAAGTAGTCTTCGAAGTATTGGGTGATGCGTTCATGCAGATGGACGCTGGCATGACCTCTCATGTTGTGCTCCTCGCCAGGGTAGGCGAAGAAATCAGGCTGTGTGCCGGCTTTGATACAGGCATCGAGGAAGGAGAGGCAATGCTGGGGCACGACGGTGTTGTCGTTGTAACCCGTGATAATCTGCAGTTTGCCTTTCAAGTCCTTCGCCTTGTCGATGAGGCTGGTCTTGGCATAGCCTTCGGGATTCGTCTCTGGGGTTCCCATATAGCGCTCGCCGTACATCACCTCATACCATTTCCAGTCGATGACGGGGCCTCCCGCCACGCCGACCTTGAACACATCGGGATAGTTGGTCATCAGCGAGATGGTCATAAAGCCTCCGAACGACCAGCCGTGGACACCCAGACGCTCCATATCTATATAAGATAAGGTACGCAGGTATTCCACACCCTTCATCTGATCTTGCATCTCAACTTGTCCGAGTTGGTGGAAGGTGGCCTGCTCGAAGTCGCGGCCCCGGTACTGGCTGCCACGATTGTCGAGGATGAAGACGATGTAGCCTTTCTGTGCCATATAGGTCTCCCAACTGCGTGAAGCCCAGTGCCAGGAGGCCTGGACATTGTTGGCGTGAGGACCGCCATAGACATAAATCACCGTCGGATATTTTTGGTCGGGGTTGAAGTCTGCGGGCTTCACCATTCTGTAATAGAGGTCGGTCACCCCATCCGCAGCCTTGATGCTGCCGCACTCAAAGATGGGATATTGGTAACCAGTCCAGGGGTCTTCTGCATCCAGCAGGTTCGTGTGGCGTGGGGTCTTCTGGTTGATATCCACGACGTCGATGACTCGTGGCCTCGTAGGCGTAGAAAACCTGTCAATCAAGAAGTTGCCCGAAGGAGACAGTATTGCGTTATGAACACCGTCTACCGTCTCCAGTTGTTTGATGTCTCCCTTCATGCTGACGCTGTAAAGCCGGTGGTGCAGGGGATGTTCCTTGTTGGCTTTGAAGATGATGGTCTTCTGCTTCTTGTTGAAGCCCAGCACCTCCATGACTACCCATTCGCCTTTGGTGATCTGCTTCAGTTCCTTGCCGGCGGCATCGAAGAGGTAAAGATGGTTGTAGCCGTCTTTCTGACTCTGCATAATGAATTTGGTAGCATCCCAGGGCAGGAACAGGATGGGATGCAGAGGCTCTACGTATTTGTCGCTGGTCTCACGGTAAAGTTCTGCAAGTTTCTCTCCCGTCGCGGCATCGTAGGAAACCAGCCTACAGTCGTTCTGGGCTCTGTTCAGTTCAAACATATAAATGGTCTTGCCGTCAGGGTTCCATGAAATGTTCGTGAAATAACGGTCGGTGGGATCGCCAGCCTTCAGATAGACAGTCTTGTCGGTCTGCAAGTCATAGACGCCCACAGTCACCTTGTGGCTCGTCATCCCAGCCATAGGATATTTGTCCGGCTCATACGTGGCCTCTCGGGGGAAGATGTCTACCTGAGGATAATCGGCCACCATGCTCTGGTCCATCCGATAGAATGCCAGGCGCTGGCCATCGGGACTCCAGAACGTGCCTTTCTCGATACCGAACTCATTACGGTGTACAGACTGTCCATAGACGATCTCTCGCGAGCCGTCGGTGGAGATTTGGTGCTTCTGTCCCTCGGCATCCACCACGAAGAGTTGGTGGTCTTCCACATAGGCTGTGGCTTTGGAGGTGGCATTCCAGTCGTTGGCCGTCTGTCCAGAGATACTGTCCTGCCAGACGATCTTCTTCTGCTTGAAATCCACCAGTATGACGGCATGGCGGTTACCGACCTGGACGATGGGCTTGTCGGGATAGGGGAACGTGGCGTTCATCAGGTGGCGTACATAGCGCTCATCATCGCTCTTTGCCCATTCGTTGACCTCATCAAGTGTGAAGAGGGTGGCCTTCTTGCCGGTTTTGGCATCAATAGTGCAGCATGCCTCCACATCGGTCTGAATCAGTTGGTCTCCCCACCATGTCAGCCACATGTTCTTGGGCTGCATGTTGTGGTAATTCGTACCGCCGAAGTTCAAGTCTTCGAGGGTGAAGAGTTTGTCTTGTGCAGACAGGGAGGTGGAGAGGGCTGCCATCATCAGAAAAGCAAATAAGGACTTAATCTTCTTCATCGTCAAACCTCCTGTTCTTCTTCTTATCAAATCCTTTTCCTTTGCCCGGTCTTGGATTTTTGTCATTTCTGTCGAAACGGTCTTTACGGTCTCTCTTGAATTTCCGGTCATCGCGGTCCTTGCGGTCCTTGCGATCCTTCCAGTCTTTCCTGTCTTCGCGGTATTCATGGTCTCTCCGGTCGTCGCGCATCTTCCGTTCTCCCAACTCATGGCGGTGGAAGGTGAAACTGCGGATGTCGCCTTCCTCGTTCTGCTCGGTCTCTTCAAGTCGCTGTTTAAACTCGCGCTCTTTCTTAAAACGGTGTTTCTGAGCCATCTGCCGCTTTTCCTCGTCGGTCTTCACGATACCACCGTCGTGACGGAAGTCCTTTAGTTTGCCGTCGAACATCTGGTATCTGCGGAATTCACATTCCAGGCTGCCGTTATAGAGAGGAATCTTGATGCTGGGCTTGAGACCAATCTGCTCGAAGCACTCCTCACGGTAGGAGAGGACCCAGGCATCGTTGCCTTTGAACTCATGTTTGAGTCGTTCACCAATCATCTTATAAGTGCCTAGAAGGTCAGGTGTGGAGATGCGCTCTCCGTAAGGGGGATTGGTGATTATGATGCTCTTGTGGGATGGCTGGGTGAAGTCCTTGAAGTCCTGTTGCCTGACGGTGATGTCGTTGCTCAGACCAGCGGCCTTCACGTTAAGGAGAGCCGTGTTGACGGCTTTGACGTCGACGTCGTAGCCGTATATATGATGCTGAAACTCACGCTCTTGGCTCTCGTCGTTATAGATTTCGTCGAACAGGTCGGCATCAAAGTCTGGCCATTTCTCAAAAGCATATTCTTTGCGGAACAACCCCGGGGCCATGTTCTTGGCGATAAGGGCTGCTTCGATGAGAATGGTGCCAGAACCGCACATGGGATCGATGAAATCTGTGTCGCCCTTCCAACCCGAAAGGAGAATCATACCGGCTGCGAGCACTTCATTGAGAGGTGCCTCGACACTCTCCTGGCGATATCCGCGACGGTGTAGGGACTCACCGCTGGAGTCAAGGCTCAGGGTGCAGTCATCTTCTGCGATGTGAATGTTCAGACGGAGATCCGGGTTCGCCACCGAGATGTTCGGCCGTTTGCCGGTCTTCTCTCTGAACTGGTCGACGATGGCATCCTTCACTTTATAAGATACAAACTTCGAGTGGCGGAACTCCTCAGAGAACACTACAGAGTCGACGGCAAAGGTCTTGTCGTCATCGAGATATGCAGTCCAGTCTATTTTCTTGATTTCTTCGTAGACATCATCCGCACATTTTGCCTTGAAGTGCCGGATGGGTTTCAGGATTCTGATGGCAGTGTGCGACTGAAAGTTGGCACGGTACATCAATTCCTTGTTACCTGTAAACGAAACCATTCGTCTACCAATCTTTACATCATTAGCCCCCAGTTGGGTCAGTTCTTTCGCCAGTACAGGTTCCAGTCCCATAAACGTTTTGGCGATCAATTCAAAATTCTGTTCCATTAATAGTATTTCTTGCATGCCCGTATTCAGACCGGACAATGTGTGGAATTCTGTGTGCAAAGATACTATAAGTTGGCCAAATAACAGCGTTTTGGACTGTTAATCAAATAAAAATCATTGCATTTTACTAAAATTCGTCATGATATGATGAAGTATTTCAAATTAATTTCGTACTTTTGTGGCCAATAAATCGGTTATGACTAGTCTGTTGTTATATGCTCACACGGAAAGTACATGGGTAATCATCCTCCAATGGGGTGCCGGTGTGCTACTGTTGGTCTTTCTGCTTATTTTGATCTTTGTTCAGCGACGTTCTGGAAAGCGGCTTCAGGGCGAATTGGAGGCACTCGAAAAAATCAGGAAAGGAAACGTAGAGTATGACTTTGTCCTTAAGGCCATGAAAATTGCCGTGTGGCGATATGACTCAGAGACCATGTCTTTTCTCTATGAGAAGGATTATCGGGACGGTTCTAATAATTATGTGCCAGCCCCCAATGAGAATTATCAAGATGCATTGGGCTTTATTGCTCCTACTGATGTGGATCATGTGAGCAAGGCTTTCAATGATATCTGTGAAGGACGCACCGATTTCTATCATCAAGAATATCAAGTTGTAGACAAGGCGTCTGGTATTTCCTATTGGGAGGAAAGTTATGCTACAATTGTAGACCGCGATGCAGATGGCAGGCCGACCAAGATTGTCGGTACCTCACAACGGATAGATGAGCGTAAAGAATTGATGGCGTCTCTTGTGGCTGCCAGAAACAAGGCTGAAGAGAGTGACCGTCTGAAGACGGCCTTCCTGGCTAATATGGGTCATGAAATCCGCACGCCGCTGAATGCTATTGTTGGTTTTGCAGACCTGTTGCCTGTTGTACAGGACGAAGAGGAACGTAGCCAACTCATCACAGAGATCCAGAACAATAACCAAAAACTGCTGCACATCATCGACGGTTTGGTGAGTATGTCGAAGATAGAGGCTGGTGCCAAGAGTCTGTTGTTGGCCCGTGTCGACCTAAACCAACTGCTCCAGCAGATGATAGACACCTATCAACCGACCACTAATATACCAATTACGCTTCATTGTGCCCTGAAGCAGTTAATGATTGAGAGCGACCGTGACAAACTTTATGAAGTGATTGACAATCTGATGCAGAATGCCGTGAAGTTCACTACAGAAGGTAGTATTCGTATTGGCTATGACTTGATGGATAATAACCGAGTACACCTTTGGGTGACCGACACAGGCAAGGGTATTTCGGCGTCAGATCAGCAGCGTATTTTTGAACGTTTTGTCAAACTGGATGAATATATCCCAGGTACGGGTCTCGGACTGTCTGTGGCAAAGTCTCATGTGCAGAGTCTGGGGGGCAATATGGGCGTGGAGTCTGAGATAGGCAAGGGCTCCACTTTCTGGGTGGATCTTCCGTTGGCATAGTTTTTTTTCAGTATCCTTGCAACTTTTCTCCTGTTGGTTACGTCTAACGGACAGAAAGGTTTAAAAAAGCAGAAAATGAAAAAGATGAATGTAAAGAGTTTGTTGTTGGCCAATACGGTCGTACTGGCTATGTCATTGGGATTGACTTCATGCATGGGTGAGTGGAAATCGCAGAGAATCCTATCCAACGGCCCTAAGGTGACAGAAACCAGACCACTGAAAGGTTTCGAGGAAATAGAGATCAGTGGCAGTCCCCGTGTCTGTTATACACAGGCCGATAGTTTCTCGGTTCAAGTCAGGGGTCCCCAAGAAGCAGTAGATAACATCCTTACTGATGTGGAAGGCAAGACACTTACCATCCGTAATCGTGGGAAGATCCATCTGGTCAACATCTCTTTTGATGAGGATGACGGTCTGACGGTCTATGTGACCTCGCCAGATCTGACGAGTATCCGTCTGAACGGCTCGGGTGACTTCGAGGCTAAGGATCAGATAGATACTGACCGTATGGATGTCATTCTCCGCGGTTCAGGTGACATTGATATGAAGAGCATTATTTGTGACCATTGTGACGTGGAACTGATTGGCTCTGGTGATATCTCCCTGAGTCATCTGGATGCCCTGGAGGCTTCTGTCACTCTGGTCGGCTCGGGTGATATCAGTCTGGGACTGCATCGGGCAAGGAAAACACAACTGTCATTGAAGGGCTCTGGCGATATCAATGCAGACTTCAGGGAAGACTGTGAGGCCGTCGAATGTGAGTTGCGTGGCTCGGGTGATATCTCCCTGAAAGGCACCGTCAGAAAGTTCAACCAGCACAAGTCTGGTTCTGGCGATATAGACTTTGAACGGCTGGCTGTGAAATAATAATCGATAAAATATATTAAAATGTTTCGGTTTCTCATAATAAATGATTACTTTTGCCGAATTATTGTGGCAAAGCATTAGGGAAACCGGATGAAATATGCAGTGATTGCCGCGGGCGAAGGCTCCCGGCTGACAAAAGAAGGCAATACGACACCCAAGCCTCTGATAGAGGTTCACGGTGAGAGGCTGGTCGACAGGCTGCTTAGAATCTTCGAGGCTCAAGGTGCTTCTGAGGTGGCTATCATCTGTAATGAACAGATGACTCAGGTGAGGGAGCATCTTTTGGCCGTACAGCAGACCTACAGACTGCCGCTGAGACTGGTCGTGAAGTCCACCCTTAGTTCCATGCACAGCATGTGGGAACTGAGTCCGTGGCTTGATGATGAGCCTTTTGTGTTGACTACTGTCGACACCGTTTTCCGCGAGGAAGAGTTTGATGCATTCGTACAGTCCTTTACAGGTCTGATGAGTACAGGTGAGGCAGATGGTCTTATGGGTGTCACTGACTATATTGATGATGAAAAACCACTCTATGTCAGTACCGATGATGACCTGTGGATTACGGCTTTCCTCGATCAGTGCGACCATCCGCGTTATGTCAGTGGCGGAATCTATGGACTGTCGCCACGGACGCTGACCACCCTCGGTCACTGTGTGGCGCGAGGTGAGCAGCGCATGCGGAACTACCAGAGAGCACTCCTGCTTGATGGATGTAGGTTGAAGGCGTGGCCTTTCTCTAAGGTGCTTGATGTGGATCACGTCAGTGATATCCAGAAAGCAGAGACGTTCTTACAAGGATGAGGGTACTGGCAGTCAGCAGGGCAGAGCGGTTCTCGCCTAACGCCGTAGAGCGGGACAAAGCGATCTTTGAGGCAGTTGTTGAGAGACTGCAAAGGCAGGGTGATAAGGTATTCCTTGTCGGTGAGGACAGCCTGAGACACCAGGACATCCGGAATCAAATAGAGTCTTCGGGCTCTCCGGATTGCATTCTTACAATGGCGCGCCAGCCTGAGACCTTGACATGGCTGAAGTCTTTTGGTGTCACTTGCATCAATTCACCAGAGGGTATTGAACGATGTGCCAGGAGTCGTTTGGTCAGCATCATGAAGCGCATTGGCACTCCGATTCCTCCAGAGGAGGGTGCTGACGGCTATTGGCTGAAACGGGGTGATGCTGCAGCGCAAACGAAGGAAGATGTGGTCTATGTGCCAGACCGTGGACGACTGACGGAGGCCATCGAGTTGATGCGTCAACGTGGAATCACTGACTACACGGTGAGTGCTCATGTGCAGGGTGATCTGCTGAAATTCTATGGGGTGGGACAGGGAGATTTCTTCCGTTGGTACTATCCTACGGATGACGGTCAGACGAAGTTCGGTGACGAACGCCGCAATGGAGTGGCGAGTCACTATCCGTTTCAGACTGTGGCCTTGCAGCATGAGGTGCTGCGTCTGGCAGCGGCTCTCGGTGTCAGTGTCTATGGTGGTGATGCCATCGTCAGGGCTGATGGGTCTTTCTGCCTGATCGACTTCAATGACTGGCCCAGTTTCTCACGCTGTCGGGAAGAGGCCGCTGATGCGATTGCCTCATTGGTATTAAATAGTAAATTCATAAATCGTAAATAGTAGTTGTGGCAACATTTAAGGAGTTATTAAAGGTTTCATTCAAGTCTGATGACACAGAGGAATGGCTCGATGTGTGGTTCACACGTCCCATTGGCCTGGTATTTGCCTTGTTATGGAATAAACTGGGCATCCATCCGAATGTCATCACGATTGTGTCGTTCTTCTTCGGAGCGGCGGCTGGTTGGATGTTCCATTATACTGATCTTCTGCATAATCTCTATGGGGTAGCCCTGCTGATGCTTGCCAACTTCTGTGACTCTACCGATGGACAGATGGCTCGTCTTTCAGGAAAGAAGACCCTCCTAGGTCGTGTACTCGACGGATTCTCCGGTGATGTGTGGTTCTTCTGTATCTATGTGGGCATCGTGGTGCGGCTGTGGCCTCAGACGATTCCTGGCACTTCGATGCAGTGGGGCGTCTGGGGGTTCATCCTGGCTGCCGTGGCGGGCTTCCTCTGTCATGCTCCTCAGAGTTCTTTGGCCGACTATTACCGTCAGATACATCTTTACTTCCTGTTGGGGAAGGAGGGTAGTGAACTTGACAGTAGTGCTCAACAGCAGCAGATCTACGATAACCTGCCGAAGTCGAAGTGGTTTGAGCGATTGTTCCGTTATAATTACGCCAGTTACTGTCAAGGGCAGGAGCATCGCACGCCTCGGTTCCAGGCCTTCTTCCGTGAGGTGAAGTCGCGTTGGCCGGATGCTTCCGACATGCCACAGAACCTGCGGGATGCTTTCAGGGCCGGTAGTCTGCCGCTGATGAAATACACCAACATGCTGACGTTCAATGTCCGCGCCATCACTATCTATGTGACATGCCTGCTTGACTGTCCTTGGGTCTATCTGTTGGTTGAGGTTATTATATTAAATATAATGTACGCGTATATGCACCGCACTCATGAACGGCTGTGCGATAACTTATACCGTCAATTCCTGAGTGTATGACAGCGGGCTATATCTTTGACTACGGAGGAACCCTCGATACGGGTGGGCAGCACTGGGGACAGGCGCTGTGGCATGCCTATGAGCGCCATCAGGTACCTGTCACAGAGGCACAGTTCCGTGAGGCATACGTCCAGGCGGAACGAACCTTGGGAAGCCAGCACATCATTCTGTCTACTGATACCTTCCGTACAACATTGGAAACGAAGATACGTCTTCAGTTGGATTATTTGGGTAGACTCTCACCTCTTACCTCTTACCTCTCACCTCTCCTCGAAGACCTCTATGACAGGACCAAAGCCGAGACAAGCCGGAGTCGTGAGGTCCTGCGGCAACTGAAGGCGCAGACGCCATTGGTGCTGGTTAGCAACTTCTATGGTAATATCTCTGTTGTACTTCGGGAGTTCGGGCTAGACCAGATGTTCCAGTCTGTCATCGAGTCTGCTGTGGTGGGTGTCCGAAAGCCAGATCCCCGTATCTTCCTGATGGGGGTGGAGGCATTGCAACTTGACCCTTCGCAGGTGACAGTCGTCGGCGACAGCCTTTCGAAGGATATACTGCCAGCCCGTCGTGCCGGATGCCAGACAGTGTGGCTGAAAGGGGAGGGCTGGACTAAAGATGAAGAAGCGATGGCTTCAGAGGCCGACCGTATTATCCGGAGCCTCGACGAATTGTTAGTGAATAAAGAAATAAAGACTATATAGAAATGAATCAAACAAACGTAAAGCCAGCAGAAGGTAGGCTGGGCATTTTGGTAGTTGGCAACGGAGCAGTTGCTACGACATTCATGACGGGTGTGCTGATGACTCGCAAGGGACTGACGAAACCTATAGGCTCTATGACACAGTATGACAAGATTCGTGTCGGACGGGGTGCGTCGAAGCGGTATCTGAAATACGGCGACATCGTTCCACTGGCCAGTCTGGATGATATTGTGTTCGGCTGTTGGGATGTCTATCCGCAGAATGCCTATCAGTCTGCCATCTATGCAGAGGTGTTGAAAGAGAAGGATATCGAACCGGTTCGTGACGAACTGGAGCAGATTGTGCCGATGAAGGCCGCTTTTGACCATAACTATGCGAAACGGCTCAACGGCGACAATGTAAAATGCTCAAAGCTCAACGCTCAAAACTCAATACCAACGAGGTGGGAGATGGTTGAGGCGCTGCGTGAGGACATCCGCCGCTTCCGTTCAGAGAAGGGGTGCAGCCGAATTGTTGTGCTCTGGGCCGCTTCCACAGAGATCTATGTACCTGTCGAGAAGAGTGTACACTATCGCCTGGCTGATCTCGAAGCAGCCATGAAGGCCGATGACCGCCAGCATGTCGCCCCCTCGATGTGCTATGCCTATGCTGCCCTGTCCGAAGGGGTCCCCTTTATCATGGGTGCTCCTAATACGACGGTCGATATCCCCGCCATGTGGGAACTGGCAGAGAAGATGCATCAGCCCATTGCCGGCAAGGACTTCAAGACCGGGCAGACGCTTGTCAAGTCTGGTTTCGCACCGATTATCGGCACGCGCTGCCTTGGACTCTCCGGCTGGTTCTCTACCAATATCCTGGGCAATCGTGACGGTCTTGTGCTCGACGAGCCGGAGAACTTCCGTACCAAGGAGGTGTCGAAACTCTCTACGCTGGAGACGATTCTCAAGCCCGACGTACAGCCCGACCTCTATGGTCACGGTAACGACGAGGACAATCAGTACTATCATAAGGTACGTATCAACTACTATCCGCCTCGTAACGACAACAAGGAGGGCTGGGACAATATCGATATCTTCGGCTGGATGGGCTATCCGATGCAGGTGAAGATCAACTTCCTCTGCCGCGACTCCATCCTGGCTGCCCCCTTGTGTCTTGACCTCTGCCTGCTCTCCGACCTGGCTGCCCGGGCAGGGCGCTATGGCATTCAGCGCTTCCTCAGTTTCTTCCTCAAGTCGCCGATGTACGACTATACCCAGGGCGAGGAGGCTGTCAACAACCTCTATCAGCAGTACACGATGCTGAAGAACGCCATCCGTGAGATGGGTGGCTATGAGGCTGACGAGGAAATCGACTGATCTTGTTTACAGTTTACGGTTTACAGTTTACAGATGATATGACAGAAGGTCGTTCTGCCGCTGATGTGATTTTGGCAGATAATCAAGATATAACGAGGGTAGGGATGATGCATGTCTGTGACAAATTCTGTGAACAGACTTACCGTCAGGTGGCCGACAAGACAGAACTGATAGAGCAACTGAAGCAGAATGGCGAGGCTGTGGTGGTGCTCGACTATACGCTTTTCGATATCAACGACATCGAGGAGTTGGAAATCCTGCACGAGCGCTTCCCTCTGGCCAAGTGGATACTCTTCAGTTTTGACTTGTCGTCCGATTTCGTGCGCAGGGCCATTGCCTTGACCCCTCTGTTCAGTGTGCTGCTCAAGGACTCGTCGCTCTCCGAGATCTGCGACTGTCTCCGCTATGCTGCCCGTGGCCAGCGGTTCATCTGCCAGCGGATGGCGGAGATCCTGCTGGCGCCGGCACAGGATCGTATGGCCGAGGATGCCCGTCTGACCCGTACGGAGATGGAGATCCTGAAAGACATTGCCTTAGGCATGACCACCCGTGAGATAGCCGAGAAACGCTTCTCCAGTTTCCATACTGTCAACACACATCGGAAGAACATCTTCAGGAAGTTGGGGGTGAACACCGTCCACGAGGCTACTAAGTATGCGCTTAGGGCCGGACTGGTCGACTCGGCAGAGTATTACATATAAAAAAAACCAAGAGTGTCATCACGACAGTCTTGGCTTTACTTCTAACTAACTTATTATCAACTATTCATTACTCATTCTGTTTTCATGGTGCAAAATTACAGAAAATAAGTGAAAGAGAAGGCGTAAAATAGAAGAAAAGTGCAAAAAAACAACGTAATCGTTTGCGTTAGTGGAATTATTTTCGTACCTTTGTCGCCTAAGAACAACTTATTACGACTGACATGGCAAACGGAAAACATCGGATATCCTTGAAAGACCTCGCTCAGGAACTGGGCGTGAGTATCGCAACTGTCAGCAGAGCCCTGCGCAGTTCACCTGAGATAGGACAAGAAATGCAGCAGCGCGTGAAGGAACTGGCACGCCGTCTGAACTACCGCCCCAACCCCTTTGCACAGAGTCTTCGCAAAGAGGCTCCTCGGGTGATTGGAGTCGTCGTGCCCAATCTCGTCACCCATTATTATGCTGCCGTGCTCGATGGTATCGAGGAGGAGGCTGCCAAGAGCGGATATAGCGTCATCAGTGCCAACACCCATGAGCAGAGTGATGCCGAAGTACGTGTCATCGACAACTTCATCAGTCTGCACGTCGAGGGTATCGTCGCCTGTCTGGCGCAGAGCACCACCGACTACAGTCATTTCGAGGAAATCTCAAAGATGGATATCCCCTTGGTGTTTTTCGGACGCACTTGCCTGCCGGAGAAGTTCTCCTGCGTCACAGCCAACGGCGACATCGCAGCCCAGGAGGCTACCCAGCACCTGATAGATACGGGCAGCCGCCGTATCGCCTTCATCGGCGGGCCAAACCATCTCGACATGGTACGTCGCCGCAAGCATGGCTATCTGGAGGCCCTGCGGGAGAACCGTATCCCCATCGACCGTGACCTTGTCGTCTGCGAGCGCATCGACTACGAGTGGGCTCTCAACGTCACCATCCGGCTCTTGCAGAGCGAAAACCGTCCTGACGCCATCCTCGCCTTCAATGACATCATCACCTTCGCCGCCTTCACGGCCATCAAGCAGTTAGGGCTGCGGATACCTGAAGACGTGGCGCTCATCGGCTTCACCGATGATGTGCATGCACAGTATGTCACGCCGAAACTCTCTGCCATCGAGGATCAGTCGCGCCTGATGGGACAGACGGCCTGCCGGCTCTTGCTGAAGAACATCGGCGGCGACAGCAAGATCTATCGTGAGATCGTGCCTCAGAAACTCGTGATCCGTGAGTCCTCAGCCCGCCGCTGAACAGATACGGATTATCCCATAAGCGTTAAAGTATCTTAAAAGATAGCAAAATCCGTCAAGAATTAAGAAAAAAGATATATATAGCAGCAGTTTTTTCTTGATTTTTATCCCCCTTTTCCTGATTTTTGTGTATCTTTGCAATCGCTATCTATTCGTTCCAGGTGGACTTATATAATAATGTATAACAAAATTAAACTAACGCGAAGATGAAACAAATCATGAAGCTGTGGATGCCCGCCCTGACGGCAGTGCTGCTGGGCCTGGCCTCGTGCGCAGAGAAAGACAACCCCGTGAGTGAAAATGGAGATGGAGTCCAGCCGATGGATACACCCGACATGACACAGTCGACGAGCGACCAAATGACCACCCGCGTGACAGTGCCCCTGACGGCTGCCGTCATGGGCAACTTCGCCGAAGGTTCCACCGGTGCCGCACTGGTGAAGCGGCTGCCACAGGCGACCAGCACCATCACCGCCGACACCCGTCTGGTGGTGCTGCCCGGCTCAGACTTCAACATGGAGGGCGGCCCGGCCGGCTCCTACGAATTTATGAATGCAGCCCGCGTGTTACTCAACGATGGCTACATCGCCCTGGTGCAGCCGACTGTAGGACAGACCGGCATCTTCGGCATCATGCTGCTGGCCAGCATGGTGACCCTTGAGATGGAGGCCTACCTGCAGACGTTCGACATGCCAGAGGCCGCTGCCGCCCGGGCCGCCGAGAGCAGCGAGGCTGTGCAGCGGATGAAGGTGCGCTCGCAAAACCTGCAGGCCCTGGCCACCCGTGCCGGCAAAGAGGAGCTTGACGACCCGTTTGCCGAAATCGTCATCTTCGGACTGACCGACCACTTCATGCAGGAGCCGCTGCCCGACGAGGTGACGGCCTACATACACACAGCCGATGCCGGGGGCAACGAGACTGCTCCAGAGACAGTAACCACACGCACGGAGCGTACACCGTTTGTCTGCGGCCAAATGGCCGACGCTGCCGCCGAGTGGCTCAACAACGTAGAGGATACGCAGAAGGCATCGGCCCGTCGCACTATGACCCGTGCTGGCGGCAGCACCGCCATCAACGAGATAATGGATGCCTGCGAGACATTCACCCACAGCAATGCCATCGACTGGAAGGGATGGGATAGTGAGACATGGCACTACACCAATCGCGTAAAGACCACTATCCGCTCGTGGGGCGTACACAATATGGAGTCGAACAAGGACTACTACTATGTGAAGCAGAGTGTCACACTGAGGATGGGAAACGAAAACGGTTGGAAGATATATTACCCAGGTAATGAGAATGATTGGTACACTGCCACCAACCATGGCAGCTATAACCGTTGGTATGGCTCATGGCTGTCGCAGTATGTGACGACGATGAATCTGACGGGCAGCGGTAGCATCGCCTTAGAGGCCGCTACACCCAGCACCGACAACAACTCGCAGACCACCAGCATCAGCATCGGCTCTTCAACTTCAACCACCAAGACCACTGGCATTTCCTGGGGGGGCAGCGGTGGTGCCAACGCTTCAGGCCCCATGGGAAGTATCAACATTGGGGGCAGTTATTCTGTGGGCACCACCACAGGCACCTCGTTCACAATGGGCATGACGCAGACTCACAGGGACTTCGGCGTGACGAAAAACACATCGGGTAACACGGTGACGTGGACGTACAAGGGTGCAATGCCACAATACTATGAAAATCATGGGAATACCATCTATTATTGTCATCAGACGCCGGCCGACATCCTTGTTAACGACTGCGACGTGTCTGAAGATATCTGCTGGTCGGTCGGCAATCCGTCCGGGCAGTATACCCTCGGTATCACCTCTGCACCCCAAACCGCAGCAATGCTTTATGTATATAAAGAACAAAAAGGCTACAAAAATGCTCCTCACAAATACGAATACACCACAACGGAGACGGCTAACTACACCCACACGCTGTTGGAGCCCAACCGTGCCATGCAGACCTGGCGCATGAACCTGACCATCGATGAGTGGGAAGGCTCTCCAATAGGTGGCGTGCTGGGCGACCTGGAGGACGTCGTCCGCAAGGGATTCCCCGACCTCTACGCCAACGTGTTCAAGATTGCCGACAAGACAGCGACAAGCCTGAACACCATCACCTACATCGTCAACTACAGCAAGCAGATATTCGGCCAGCGCGAGGATATCCTGAAGAGCTACGCCAAATCGTATGGCGTAAAGAAGTTCACCATCCACTGGAGCTGCGACGACCTGAACGTGAAGACGCGCGAGGGCTTCACCGTCACTGCCGAGTAGCACGCAGAACTATAAACCTTACAACTCATTTCATCAGTTTACCAATGAGGTATAGTCATGGGACAGGCACCTGGGTATGGGTGCCTGTTTTCATGGCAATTTTTTTGCTATATTCCTGATGGTCTCGTCTGGGTCAGGGGACTCTACCCACTTTTTCATTGATGCGCTGGATGATTCCATAACTTACCCCAGTGAGTCTGGCGAGTTGACGAACGCCAAGCCCACGCCTGAGTGCCGACTCAAGGATAGAATTGCGCTCTTTCCGTTGGAATGTCTGAATAGCACAGATATTAGAATCAGAGCATAGTCTCCTGAGCAAGTCTCTCGCTTCGGAATCATTGATATGGTGAGGTACGGTTTTCTCTTCCTCCTTTTCCAGCGGGTCTTCAAACATTTCCAAGTGGGTAGAGTCCCCTGATCCGTCGTAAGACAAAATATCGTCATATGTATTCTATTCGCGTGAATTTTGCTGCCCCTTCTGCCCCTTTTGGGGTTAAGCCTTTGGAATACAAGAATATAGCAGGGGCAGTATGTGCTACTTTTGCTGCCCCTGTGCTACCCCTTCTGCCCCTCCCAACGGTGTTGGGAGGCATTTTTGTTATCATGAGTGGGACAGATTATGATGTCGTTGCTGATGCCTCTTGATGTTGTTGCTGATGCCTCCTAACGTTGTTGGGAGGCATTGCTTACAGGGAGAGTAGATACTTCTTATAGGGGTAAAGGCCTATTCCCACAGGGGTTTTACTCTATCCTTACCATCGTTTGCCTATACTCAAACAATCGTTCGCCTATACTCAAACGATCGTTCGGCTATAGGCAAACGATAGACAAGAAATTTTCAAGGGGCAGCATGGGGTAGCAAAGGGGCAGCAAAAACAGCACATACTGCCCCTGCTATATTCCTGTATTCCAGAGTCTTAATCACAAAAGGGGCAGAAGGGGTAGCAAAATAATGTGTTTAACTATCGGTGACGTATTTCCATGATGACAATCTTGCTATCAGCAGGTGGTGCGGTAGAGGCGAAGTTGGTACGTGAGCATAAGTCCGCTCAGTCCGTTATGGGGATTTCATGGATTCGCTGAAGAAATCGGGCCGTTGGCTGAAAGGAGGGGGTGGGGGATTAAACTTTGCTGGCGGTGAAGAGTCAAATAGTTAGTTCGAACGAAAGAGAATATATAAACATGTATAACATTTAAAATGATTGTAACGCAATGAAAAAGATGATGATGACACTCTTGGCAGCCGTCGTGGTAAGTACGGCAGCCATCGCACAAGACACGAACGGACGGCAGCCGAAGGACGACGGTAACCGCAAGCAGGAGATGGTGAAACACCGCACGGACCGCCTGGTGAAGGACTATCAGCTGAACGACAAGCAGGCCAAGCAGCTGCTGGAGCTTAACACGAAGTACGCAGACAAGATGGGGCCCCGCCATCGCGGCCATCACGGTCCTCGCGGCATGAGGGGCCAGCGCCCGGAGCCTCCGAAGGGTGACATGAAAGGCCAGCGTCCCGAACCGCCAAAGGGCGACAAGAAGGGTGAGCGCCCTGAGCCCCCAAAGGGTGATCGGAAGGACCGTCGCAAGGAGATGGACGAGACGATGAAGGCTTACGAGGCGGAGCTGCAGCAGATCATGACGCCCGAGCAGTTCAAGAAGTATCAGGCTGACATGAAGGAGCGCCGTGACAAAGGACCGCGCCACCCGCGCCAGCAGAAACAATAATAAAACGGCCGTGCACTCAGCGAGTGCACGGCCGTTCTGTTATCAGGACCTGGCTGCTGGTTATTCAATCACAACCAGCGCGTCGTCTTCCATCACGCTTTCACCGATCTTCACGCAGATGGCTGTCACCTTGCCGTCTTTCTCGGCGGCCAGGTTGTTGGCCATCTTCATGGCTTCGAGTACGATCACCGTGTCGCCTGCCTTCACCTCGTCGCCTTCGGCCACCAGGATGTCGGTGATGACACCAGGCAGCGGGGCCTTGACGGCGTTAGCCTTGTTGACAGCGGCCTTGTCGGCAGCAGGAGCGCTGTCGTCGGAAGCGGCGGCAGCGGCGGGTCTCACCACGGGCTTCTTCTTCTCAGGCTCAGCCTGCTTCTCCATCTCTACAGTATATTCTTCACCGTTTACGGACAGGGTGGCGATGTTGTCTGTGATATCACAGATGACCACCTCATACTTGTTGCCGTTGATTGTATACTTATATTCTTTCATACTCAAAACTCATTTACGGATGTTGTGTGAATGTCTGTGCATAGCCGTTCCACTGAGTGGGATGCCCAGCGATGGTGATGATGCCCGGCTCTGCATCGTGAACGTTATTGCCTAAGTGCTCGTGGAGCGCCAGGGCAATCGCTGCATATACTTCGTTGTTCATTCTGTAAACTATAAACTGTAAACAATAAACATTACATCGGGATGTTACCATGCTTCTTGGCGGGCAGGGCGTCGCGCTTGGTGGCGAGCTGGGCCAGACCGCGGCAGATGCGGAAGCGGGTGTTGCGAGGCTCGATCACATCGTCGATGTAGCCGTACTTGGCGGCCTGGTACGGGTTGGCGAAGAGTTCGTTGTACTCATCCTCCTTCTCGGCGATGAAGGCTTTCACGTCCTCGCCGGCCTCCTTCTTGGCCTTGGCCTCCTTGGCATAGAGCACGGCAGCGGCACCGCTGGCACCCATCACGGCGATCTCGGCAGAAGGCCATGCGTAGTTCAGGTCGGTGTGGAGCTGCTTGGAGCCCATCACGATGTGAGAGCCGCCGTACGACTTGCGCAGGGTGACGGTGATCTTGGGCACCGTAGCCTCACCGTAGGCGTAGAGCAACTGGGCACCGTGCAGGATGACGGCGTTGTACTCCTGACCCGTGCCGGGCAGGAATCCGGGCACGTCGACGAGCGAGACGATAGGAATATTGAAGGCGTCGCAGAAACGTACGAAACGGGCACCCTTACGAGAGGCGTTCACGTCGAGCACACCGGCATAGCAGGTGGGCTGGTTGGCCACGATACCTACGCTCTGGCCGTTGAAGCGGGCAAAGCCGACGATGATGTTCTTGGCGAACTTGGGCTGCACTTCGAAGAACTCGCCGTCGTCGGTGATGGCTCCAATGACCTTATACATGTCGTAAGCCTCGTTGGGGTTCTCGGGGATGATCTCGTTCAGGCTGTCCTCCATACGGTTGATAGGATCCTGAGTGGGCTTGAAGGGAGCGGTCTCCATGTTGTTCGAGGGGATGTAGCTCAGCAGGGTCTTCAGCATCTGCAGGCCTTCCTCCTCAGTGGCAGCGGTGAAGTGGGTCACACCCGACTTCGTGGCATGTACGCTGGCACCGCCGAGGTGCTCCTGGTCGATATCCTCGCCAGTGACGGTCTTCACCACCTTCGGGCCGGTGAGGAACATATATGATGTGTTCTCCATCATCAGCGTGAAGTCGGTGAGGGCGGGGGAGTAGACGGCACCGCCGGCGCAGGGGCCGAAGATGCCTGAGATCTGGGGGATGACACCCGAGGCGAGGATGTTACGCTCGAAGATCTCGGCGTAGCCTGCCAGGGCGTTGATACCCTCCTGGATACGGGCACCACCCGAGTCGTTGATGCCGATGACGGGGGCGCCCATCTTCATGGCCATGTCCATCACCTTGCAGATCTTCTGGCTCATGGTCTCAGAGAGAGAACCGGCATGAACGGTGAAGTCCTGTGCGAAGACGAACACCAGGCGGCCGTCGATGGTACCGCTTCCGGCTACGACGCCGTCGCCGAGGAACTGCTTCTTCTCCATGCCGAAGTTATGACAGCGGTGCTCCTTGAACATGTCGTACTCCTCGAACGAACCCTCGTCGAGCAGCATCTCGATGCGCTCACGGGCTGTGTACTTGCCACGGTCGTGCTGCTTCTGAATCGCTTTCTCACCACCACCGAGACGAGCCTGTTCGCGCTTCTCGATGAGTTGCTTGATCTTTTCTAATTGCTTTGACATTGCTTTTATGTTTTTTACTTTTTTACCTTTTTACCTTTTTATATTTTATTCCTTACTCCGGGTGCTCGCAGAGTTCGGTCAGCACGCCGGCAGTAGACTTCGGGTGCAGGAAGGCAATGTTCAGACCCTCGGCACCCTTGCGGGGAGCCTGGTCGATGAGGCGCACACCCTTCTCACTGACCTCGGCCAGGGCATTGGCTACACCGTCCTCGATGCAGAATGCTACGTGGTGAACACCCTTGTTGCCCTTGTCGATCCATTTCTGGATGGTGCTCTCAGGCGATGTCGGCTCCAGGAGTTCCAGTTTCACCTCGCCACAACGAAGGAAGGCTGTCTTCACTTTCTGGTCCTCTACTACTTCTGTTGCATAACACTCTAAGCCCAGCACGTCGGTGAAAAACGGCAGGCTCTCTTCAATGCTCTGAACTGCGATGCCCAGATGCTCAATGTGGGAAATCTTCATGTCGATATAAGAATTAAAATAATATATATTATTAAAAATGTTGTGCAAAGGTACGCAATTCGTGGCAGAATCTGCATAATACTTTGTTTTTTTTGCCTTTTTTATACAAAATAATAAGATTGCCGCTCAAATACGAGCGACAATCTCATTGTTTTCTTGACTGTATTATAATGCCTTAGTTTTTAAACAGACTGGGGAAAATGAGAGAGGCGTTGCCAAGGGTGTACCAGTCTTTTCTCGTGTTCTTGTCGTGGGCCCATTCCAGGAACTCGGGATAGGCCGACTTGATGCTCTGACCCTCCATCGGGTAGTTGAAGTTCAGAGGTACGATGATAGCCGACGGGGCATCTCCCTGATTCGGCGTGCGGATGGTCTGACCTGTGGTCTGGTTCTCGATATAGATGCCTCGCATGTATTCCTCGATGGTCTTGTCGGTAGTGATGTATTCTGAGATGACGAGTCGTGTCTGCCCGTTCTTCACTGTGTTGGCGAAGGTCCCCTCGGAGATATGGAGAATCTCATGGATCTCTCGGTTGTTCAGCAATTTAGAACCTTCTAAGCCACGCAGCACAACCTGGTCTTCAGCACCACAGGCCACCAGACCTATCTGGATGGTATTGGCATCAATCCTGATACCCTGTAGCACCACGTCGTTCATGTCGTAGTCAGCTTTTTCGGGGCGGTCCTCGAAGCACAAGGTGTAGGCAGCGGCCTCTGGCTCCTGCGGCTGCTCGATAGAAGCTATGCCGCTTGTGCTTGCCGGGTTTGCTACCGGGATGATATCAGGCTCAGGCTCTACATCAATGTTGTTCTTCTCAGGCAGTTTGGTGGTACCACCTATCTGAATGATGATATCGCTGAAGTTACAGTCAACACCGTCCTCAAATGTCAGGAACGTCTTTCCGTTGACGCCGAACATGGCAATTCGCGGATCGTTGATTTCCATGCTATAGTTCAGAACGGCATTGTGGAAGTTGCCGTAGTTGTTGATCTGTGTGTTCAGACCACCCACGCCGTAGAGACATCCGCCAGTAGTGTGGTAAACATTCGTTCCACCGTTCTTCCTCAGCAGGAAGCCAATCCTGTAGCCAGCAGGGATGGTGGCGCTGACAGCGTGCTTCTCGTATTTTACCGCCCCGTAGGCTAATTCGGCTTTCTTCGTGATCGCCTTGGTGCCGGTGTATTCCTCCATGTACCACTTTACGCGATCGTTGTCGCCCAGGCTTTTATCCGTTGATACTCGTTTGCTGTCCTTCACACCGAGGTCTGTACCTATACACTTGCTGTTGTCCTTCCAGATGTAGCAGTGGTCGCCTGCATCCTCCAGCGTGTAGGCGCCTTTCTTTGCCTTCTCTAGGTCTGTGCTGTATATCGTGGCATAGGCGCCATCGGGGCAGAGGAACTGCTGTGAGCCTACGTTATAGAGTACGACTTTGCCGTTCGGATCCTTGAAGATCTGCCATAACTGGTTGGCAATGTTATCTGCATTATCGTCATACTTTGTTGCTAACTTGTCAGACTTGTTATCTACTTTTCCGAGATACGACAGATAGTAGTCTTCATTCTTCAGCTGCTGGCCGTTACGGAACCTATAGAGCTTGTTGTCAGTCGTAAACATGACATTCTGATATTCCGTTGCTGCCATCAGTTCGTTGGGATCGCCATAGAAGGGCAACAGGTATTCGTAGTTGTTGAAGAACTCGTTACTGTAGCTGCCTGCCGAATGGGAGCATTCGAAAGCCTTGAATTTGGGGATGGCTTTCAGATAGTCCAGCTCCGACATAGAGGATGGGATATCGGAGGGCTTGTAGTAATAGTAATACAGCTGACACTGTTTGTATTCATTTGAAGCCATCAGCACCGGAATCACGGTGATCGGGTGGGAGCCGTCGCTGGTCAGGTGGTTGTTGGTAGAGGAGATGACACCACTGTTGCGGACGGAGTTCATGTTGTCTTGCTTCTTTGTACCGGTGACACCTCGTCCCAGAAATCTGTTGAAGATGTCGTTCAGCATCTCTGCCTCGTCAGGGTCGATGGCGTCAATCTTGCGCTGCAGCTGTCGGCGCCCTTTGTCGAGGGTCCAGTCGCCTATCGTCAGGTTGTCTTCTGCCACTTTCCACAGACGGTCGTTCTCCCAGCCGGAATTCTCCCAGATGGCGATACCACTGTTTGCCACCTCTGCTCTCAGGTCTTGGTTGCCTGAGGCTACGGCATCGTTGGCCTTGATGGTGCGGAGGGCATTGAGCGACACCTCCGATTCAGCATATTTCAGTTTGAGGGCGCTGACATCGGGATTGCCGCCGTCAGCTCTGGTCATCGCTCTTGTCGAAGCCTTTGAGGCGAAGCTCACTTGGCTGTCGCCGATGTTGAAGCCTTTGACATAATAGTAACCATTGCTGTTGACACAAGCCGCTATCAACCGTGTGTAGACATTGGGAGCCTCATAGGAAAGTGTTACCACATCACCATTCTGAGCCGCTATTTCGTTGAGCACGGTAGCTTCTTCATTAAAGAATGGTGATTCGGTCAGAATCTGCACTTTAACGATGTCGTCCATGTCGGCATCGGCCGAGATGGTGACGCTGCCCGTCTGAATGGATGACCAAGTCTGACTTGGGTCGATTGTGACACCGAGGGTCGTTTCTGCGTTGGCTTTGACTAATTCCTGATTAACCTCTGTCCTTGCGGTCTCAAAGTCAATCTTCTCTGTACATGCTGTAAGCATTAACGCAGATGAAAGGAATAGATATTTACACTTCATAACTTAAAAAACTAAACTAATTATCGGCTGCAAATATAACGTTTTTATATTATATATTGGGATGATGTGCCGAAAAAATGATGTGATTTAACTAAGTTTCACAGTTCGACGGTGATTTTTCCGTTTATTTGCCTTCCTGTCAAATAGTTTGGTACGGCCCACTGGCGGTTGGTAACATCGGTAACCCAGTAGTAACTGTTGACGTTGGAGATGCCGAACAGGTTCAGACAGTCTACACCTATCCAGATGTTCTTGATGGTCTTGCCCTCTTTGAGTGCGCGGAAGCTCATTCCGATGTCGGCACGTTTGTAGGCCGGGGCTCGGAACTGTTGCTGTTCGAGTCCACGGTGCGGAGGACCAAAGGGCAGGCCATCGGCAAAGGCCAGACGGAGCGTCATCTTCCAACGGTCGGTGCCTGGGAAATAATCGGTAAAGTGGAGGTTGATGGCATATCGCTGGTCTGTCGGGGTGGGAATCCACTGGCCGTTGTATTTCTGCCGCATACTCATCAGAGAGAATGTAAGCCAGGAGTCTGTCCCGGGCACAAACTCACCGTATAACTTCAAGTCCAATCCTGTGGCATAACCTGAACATAGGTTTTCTCCGAAGTACGTAATCTTCACATTCTGAACGTTATACGGAATAAGGTTTGATAAAGCCTTGAAGTATGCCTCGGCCGAGAACTTGAAGGGGCGGTTGAGCATTTTGAAGCGGTAATCCATCGCTGCGATGAACTGCAGGGAGCGCTGGCTCTTGATATTCTCGTTTAAAACGGCTCTGGTCAGTCCGTCTTGAGTTACCGTATCTCTCATTTCTTTATAAAAAGGGGCTTGGTAATAGAGCCCGGTAGCAAAGCGGAACGTGTAATCATGGTTGAAGGCTGGCACAAGGGCCAGTGAGGCTCTGGGCGACACGATGGTCTCTTTGTTGAATGACCAGTTGGCGAGTCTGACGCCATAGTTCAGTGTGAAGAAGTTGTCCCCCTTGTTGAAATGGTAGGTGTCTTGTATGTATGCCTCGATACGATGGCTCTTCGCGTCGTTCTTGGCTGACAGCGTATAAATCAGATCCAGGCGGTCTGCTGTGTGGGGGATGGAGTAACCGCTGGAATCACGCATTTCGTATTCCCGTGAGGTCTCAGTAATATGCTCGGTCTTGTAGGTGAAACCTGCCTCGATGTCGTGGTGGCGTGTCTTGTGCGTGCCCATCAACTTGAAACTCACCACGTCGGCGGTCAGGTAGTTCCGGGCGTGTTCCATATATGTTCCTACGCCGAGGTTCTCGCTCGACTGGGAGTCGTCCAACCAATATTGTCCCATGATGTCATAGGTCTCTTTCTCCTTGGTGTGGAAAGCAGATGCCAGGAACTTGATCTTAGTGGAATCTCCGAACGAGCGGGTGATGGAGGCGGTGCCGAAATAGGTTCGGAACACATCCTTCTCCTGTCCGTCGAAATAAACCTTAAATGATTTGGCATCGGCAAAAGTCCCGAACGTGGTCTCTCGCGACTCAGGCGTGAAATTGTAATGGTTCTCGGAGATGTATCCAATCAGGTTTACTTCCCATCTCTTGTTGGGCGTGTAACTGATATATGTCTGATAATCAAGAAAGTTCGGTTGGTACTCTCCACTTGTTTCGAGGGAACCTAACAGATACCTGTTGGTCTTGTACCGGAGACCGTGGCTCATCGCAAAAGTCTTGTTGCCATAGCCGAAATAGCCGCTGGCACCGAGCAGCGACCCCGTGATGGTGCCCTCCATCCGCTTGGGTTTTCGGTAGGTGATGTCCAGTGCCGACGACATCTTGTCGCCGTACTTCGCAGCAAAGCCGCCCGTCGAGAAGCCGATGCTCTCGACCATGTCTGAATTGATGATTGACAGGCCTTCCTGCTGTCCGCTGCTGACGAGCAGCGGCCTGTATATCTCCACACCATTGATATATACCGAGTTCTCGTCGAACGAGCCGCCGCGTACATTGTACTGCGACGACAATTCGTTGTGTGTCGACACGCCGGCCTGCTGTTGGATGAGTTCCTCTACGGCATTGCCCGTTATCGAAGGCACAATCTTCAGGTCTTTCGTGTCGAGTTGTTCCGTCTGGGTGGTCTGCCGCCGGCGTTCCGTGACGGTGATTTCCTGCAGTGCCTCCATGGGGTACATCACGATCTGAACGGTCATCTTACCCTTCGGGCGTCTGAACACCCGCTTCCTCGGACCGTAACCCACCATCGAAAACCTGACTTCGACAGAGTCGGCACTATGCAAGTCTATGGAGAACTCACCCTTCAGGTTAGTCATTGCCACCTTTCCCTGGGCAAGGCATGAGACGGTCACCAGTTCCAACGCCTGACCGTCTTCATCGATGACTTTACCTTTTAATGTGAAATCATCAGCCATCGCGATAGAACCCGAAAGTACCATCACCAACAGACACAGATATCGCGCTAATATATGTTTCATCAAGAATAATAACGTTTTAATCGTCCATTTATTGCATTTTGCCAACTTTTGCGAACCGTTTTGCCTTTTGCGAACTATTGCGAACGAAAAGTTTTGGTCGTTTCGTTTTTTTTTCGTACTTTTGCGCTATGATTCACGAAATGCTCATAGGAATACTCGTTTATGCGGTCCTGGAGCGCTTGGAAAAGGTACGTGCGCTGCAAGAGTTACAACAGTCTCTTCCAAAGACTGGGATGGCTTTGTTCTTTCGCTTTAGTTATAAATCATAAATAGGAAATGGATATGATTGAGTATTTAGCACAACACTTGTGGCAGATGTGGGCGGTGATAGCCGTCGTCTGTCTTATTTTGGAACTTACGGCGGGTGACTTCTTCATCATCTGCTTCTCCATTGGTGCGTTCTTTACAGCCTTGGCTGCCGTCTGTGGATTAGGGTTCTATTTGCAACTGCTGGTCTTCGCTGTCTTCACGTTGATCAGCCTCTTCTGGGTGCGTCCCTTTGCCCAGCGTTATCTGCACAAGGGCGAGGACAATCGTGTGAGTAATGCCGATGCGCTGATGGGCCGTCAGGGTAGGGTGGTCGAGACTGTCAAGGCCGATGGTTTCGGGCGTGTACAGATCGACGGCGACATCTGGAAAGCCGTCACCAACGAGTCTATAGATATTCCTGAAGGCAGCAATGTCCGTGTCATCGGTCGCGAGAGTACTATCATTACAGTAGAATCATTAGGTATTGAAAAATAAACATTAATCATTATAAATTTAATTATGGACATTATGACTTATGTACTTATTGCCATTGTTGTTTGCGTAATCTTGTTCGCGAAGATGGCACTTGTGATCATCCCACAGTCGGAAACCAAGATCGTTGAGCGTCTGGGACGCTATTATGCTACCCTCCGTCCAGGTATCAACATCATCATCCCGTTCATCGACCGTGCTAAGTCGATCGTCGTGCTCAACCACGGCCGTTATCAGTATTCCACGACTATCGACCTGCGCGAACAGGTCTACGACTTCCCCAAGCAGAATGTGATTACGAAGGATAACGTTCAGACTGAAATCAATGCGCTGCTTTACTTCCAGATCGTCGATCCCTTCAAGGCCACATACGAGATCAACAATCTGCCTAACGCTATCGAGAAGTTGACGCAGACGACGCTGCGTAATATCATCGGTGAACTGGAACTTGATGAGACACTGACTTCTCGTGACACGATTAATAAAAAGTTGAGTGCAGTGCTTGATGATGCTACCGATAAATGGGGCGTAAAAGTTAATCGTGTGGAACTGCAGGATATCACACCTCCGGATTCTGTCCTCACCGCTATGGAGAAGCAGATGCAGGCCGAGCGCAATAAGCGTGCCCAAATCCTGACCTCCGAGGGCCAGAAGGCTGCTGAGATTCTCGCTTCCGAGGGTGAAAAAACAGCCATCGTCAACAAGGCCGAAGCCGCCAAGCAGCAGGCCATTCTTGAGGCAGAGGGAGAGGCTCAGGCCCGTATCCGCAAGGCAGAGGCGGAGGCCAAGGCCATTGAACTGATAACCGAGGCCGTAGGGAAGTCGACCAATCCTGCCAACTATCTGCTGGCACAGAAGTATATCCAGATGATGCAGGAACTGGCAGAGGGAGACAAGACGAAAACAGTCTATCTGCCTTATGAGGCCACCAATCTGTTAGGTTCTATTGGAGGCATCAAGGACCTCTTCAAGTCTGAATAAAAGTTGCATGAAGAATTAAGAATTGAGAAAATTGCCCCTCTTTGGATATTTTCTTAATTCTTAATTCTTAATTTTTAATTTATTATTGTACCTTTGCACCCGATTTTGAAATTTGACTGTATGGTACACAATATTTTCAAAGGGCTTGGTATCGCTCTTATTACTCCCTTCAAGAATGATGGCGCTGTGGATTACGAAGCCCTGATGCGGTTGCTCGATTACCAGTTGGACAATGGCGCAGATTTCTTCTGCATCCTCGCTACTACTGGTGAGACTCCGACACTGAACCGTGAGGAAAAACAGAAGATTAAGGATCTCGTTGTAGAGAAAGTCCGTGGTCGTGTGCCTATCTTGATGGGCTGTGGCGGCTATAATACGGCAGAAGTCGTAAATGAACTCAAGACGGGCGATTTTAGGGGCATCAACGGTATCCTTAGTGTTTGTCCCTATTATAATAAGCCTTCTCAGGAAGGACTCTACCAGCATTTCAAGGCTATTGCAGCAGCGACCAATCTGCCTGTGGTGCTCTATAATGTACCTGGTCGAACTGGTGTCAACCTCAAAGCGGAGACAACTGTCCGTCTGGCTCGTGACTGTCAGAATATTGTGGCCATTAAGGAGGCAAGTGGTAATCTGGAACAAGTGGATGAAATCATCAAGAATAAACCGCGCGATTTCGATGTCATTTCTGGTGACGATTCACTCACGTTTCCGATGGTCAGTTGCGGTGCGGTCGGGGTTATCAGCGTCATCGGCAATGCAATGCCTAAGGAATTCTCGAAGATGATTCGACTGCAGATGCGAGGCGAATACGACCCTGCTCGCAAGATTCATCATCGTTTTACTGATCTTTTCTCCCTGCTCTTTGTCGACGGTAACCCTGCGGGTGTCAAGGCCATGCTTTCAGAGATGGGCTTCATCCAGAATGTGCTTCGTCTGCCTCTGGTTCCGATGCAAATTAAGAACCGTCAGCGTATGTCTGAGATTCTGAAGGAACTGAAAATCTGATGGACCGCTCAATTATTCATGAGATATCGCCCCTCATGGGCAAGGACGTCCTTTATATTGCCGACAGGCGGAAGAAGGAGTTTACTTATCCCATTCATAATCATCAGGTGTATGAGCTTAATTTCGTTGAACATGCTGCTGGCGTGCGCCGTATTGTTGGCGATTCCAACGAGGTGATAGGCGAGTTCGACCTCGTGCTTATTACTGGTCCTGACCTGGAACATGTGTGGGAGCAGAATACCTGCACAAGCGACGATATCCGTGAGATCACCATCCAGTTTGACATCAATTTCGGCGACGGTACCATTTTCGACCGTAACCCTTTTAACTCGATGAAGAAGATGATGGTTGAGGCGCAGAAAGGGCTCGCTTTTCCGCTCGACGCTATCATGAAGGTGTATCGCGAACTCGATACCCTCAGTAGCATCAAGGACGGATTCTATGCTTTCACTCAGTTTCTTACCATACTCTATGAACTGTCTAAGTGTGAAGGTGCCAGGGCATTGTCTTCTACAAGTTTTGCCAAGATTGAAATGCCAAGTGATAGCCGCCGGGTGCATAAGGTGAAGACCTTTATCGATGCTCATTACCGTGAGGAGATACGTCTTTCGCAGTTAGCAGATATCGCAGGTATGAGCGACTCTTCCTTCAGCCGGTTCTTCAAGTTGCATACAGGCCGTAATCTCAGTGAGTATATTATCGATCTCCGTCTGGGGCATGCCTGTCGTCAGTTGGTTGACAGTAGCCGCACTGTTGCTGAAATCGGCTATAGTTGTGGCTTTAACAACCTCAGTAACTTCAACCGTATCTTTAAGAAGCGCAAGGGATGCAGTCCGTCAGAATTTCGTGAAAACTATCATAAAACACGGGTAATTATTTAAGATTATTCCTTAATTTGAAGTTTTTTTCAAAAAAGTCAATGAAATATTTGGCAGATTCAAAAATAGTTCGTACCTTTGCACCCGCAAAAGAAAAAAGGAGGCTCCCTAGCTCAACTGAATAGAGCATCTGACTACGGATCAGAAGGTTGTGGGTTTGAATCCCGCGGGAGTCACAAGGAAAGCATCTATAGTCTGAAAAGATTATAGATGTTTTTCTTTTCTATGATTTATCCATTAAAAATTTGGATGGTAAATAAATAATGTGTATCTTTGCAGGCAAAAAGGGAATAAGTCGTGTAAACCTCTGAAGGTATGAAAATGAGGCTTCTGCTCACACGGATGGCAATAGCGTTGACTTGCCTGATAACTAGTCTGCGGTTACAAGCAGGAGAGTTCCGATTCTATGTGTATAACGCCTCTAATGGCTTGGCCGACAACAGCGCACAGACTATCTATTGCACAAAGACAGGACGGCTGGTCATTACGACGATGGGGCAGATCAACTTCTTCGACGGAAACAGTTTTACCTATATTGATCCCACTAAGGAAAACACCTACGCACTTTCCAACTATCACGGCTACAGTCATCTGTACTTCGATCGCTATCATCACCTGTGGCTTAAAGACCGCAACAATGTGACTTGCGTAAACTTGACTACCGAGCGTTTCGTTGATTCGGTCAAGGATGTGTTTGAAGGGTTTGGCTGCAACGAGAAAGTTACTGACCTCTTTGTGGATCAGACGAGTGTGGTGTGGTTGTTGACAGAGCACGGACTTTACAACGTGGCGACAAAGCAGACTTATCCTGTGCGTAGCGGTAGAAACCTGCAGGACATGGAACTTTGTGATGAACGCTATCTCCTTTTGTTCTATGACAATGGCTTGTTGGATATCACCGACTTAGAAATGGGGAAGAAGATATATTCAGGTCGGCCGTATGATGAGGAAGAGTCGAAGCAATATGAAAGTTCGTCGCTGCAAAAAGCCATCGGTGATACCATCTATCAGTTACGTAATGGTCAGGATGCGGGCGTTCTGCTGCGTTTCGACATCGGTCAGCAGACGTGGAAAACAATTCTGAAGACACCTTACTTCCTGAGTAATATAATCGAGCATGAGGGCATGCTATTTATCCCCTCTGCAAAAGGCTATTGGACGTACGACCTGAAGACGGAGCAGTTGGAACACGTCGTGGAATTGCAGATGGCCAATGGTGGGAAGTTATTAACAGACATTAATGCCATGGCGTTTGACAGACAAGGTGGTTTGTGGGTTGGAACAGCAAAACGTGGCCTGCTCTATTCCAGACCCTTGATGGCACCTTTTAAAGTGTATGGGCTAGAGGCCGGTCGGGCGCAAGAACTCATTACACTGATGGATAAACTGCCACCTTCCCAGACGAACTATCATCATCGACCTGCTAATTGTGTGTTCCGTGACTCTCGAGGCTGGTCTTGGGTCGGTACGTCGGCAGGTTTACAACTGTATCGTAAAGAGTCAGACCAGTTACCGGTAATCTATACTCATTCCGATGGTTTGTTGAGCAATGTCATTCATTCAATTGTTGAGGACGGGATGCACAATATCTGGGTGGGCACGAGTTACGGTGTCAGTTGTCTGCTCTTTAAAGATGATCAGTTGCGCTATGTAAACAGTTACAGCCAGTGGGACAATGTTCCCAACGAGTCATTCGTCAACGGCAAGGCCCTCAGACTGCCCGATGGCACTATTACGATGCAGATGCTTGACCATGTGATTGAATTCAATCCCGATAAGATGGGTACTATTGCTGAGGGTGTGTCGTACGACATCCATCCCAAACTCATTCGTGTGATGGTCAATGGCAATAACTTGCATACTGGAGAGGAACTCGACGGGAAAGTCATCCTTGATAAGGCTATCCCACGCACATCGGAGATCAACCTCAACTATAACCAGAATTCAATAACGCTGACCTTCTCCGCCCTGAATTATTTCCGCCCACAACAGACCTATTATCGTGTCCGTATCAATGGGTTGGATAATACCTGGCGCGTGCTCACCAACTACAATTCTGGTGGTCTGGTTGATTCGCGTGGCATGCTGCACTTGCCGATGGTGGCACTGAAGCCCGGATCTTATACAGTGGAAGTGCAGTGCTCGATGATTCCAGATGTTTGGGAGTCGGAACCTTATGAGTGGGTCGTCAATGTGAACGAACCTTGGTGGCGTACAAAAGGTGTCACGTGGATTTACATGCTGCTATTCATTGTCTTGCTGGGCGTGAATACCTATTATTATATGCGCAATGTCAGTATGCGGGCAACCCGCAGTACCCAAGAGAGGGGCATGGTCAGGCAAATCCGCCTCTTTGCTGAGCATTGCAGTCAGCAACAGGTGGTATTGCTCGAACCGGTGCCCGAGGAATATATGGGTATTGAGAATGGTCGGTCTCTGAATGCCTTGACGCCTGAGTTTATCGCTACGATGGAAAAAATTATTCCGACAGTACTCCGGAAGGATGTTGATAAACTGACCATGCGCGAACTCAGTGCTGCTGCAAAGATGGAATTGAAACCGTTTTATCAGGTCATATTGGGCAATATTTTCAAGAGTCCTCGACCTTTGGCCAAGAGCCTGATGCTGAAGAAGGCAGAGGAATTGCTGACGATGACGGAGAAGGACATAGAGCAGATTGCAGCAGAGTGCGGATTCGTATCACCAAACTATTTCATCGCTACTTTTTACGGGAAGCATAAGATGACACCTGAGATTTTCCGTCGTAAGAACAGTCATCTCAGGCAAAAGAATAATCTGTCACTTTGATTATATTTAGTTGAGGGTGATTTGCCCGAAAGCAGTCAGCCGCCAGGTCCTTCCACCTACCTCTTTAAAATAGATAAACGCCTGATAACGGTTTTCCGTCGGGTAGAAATTGCCCTCAGAGGGTAGAGGACGTCTTGTCCCTCTATTGTCTTCCCAAAGATACTGATAGGAATAGTATCCCTGCTTCTGTAGGATGGAAGCAGTATACATTCCTGCGTTTTCATCGTAGGTCATACGGTAGGTTTCGCTGTTTTCAGTCGTCCATTGACCGTCGATGACAATATATCCGTCGCTAACAGGATCAGACTTCAGCCGGTAGTTTATCCAGACATAGTCACTGATGATGTCGTTTTCGCGGTTGTCACTGTTGCGGATGTAAAATGCGCCATCGGCATCCTCATCGTAGAGGTAGTTCGGACGTGGCTCGCTGATGTAGGGGAATACCTGATAGTGGTCACCGTCCCAACGGATATAGTCGATACCCATTGTGGGGTGGGTGGGGTCAAGCACCTCGTATTTGCGGTACTCGTTGCCGGCGTCGAAGATGTATTCCATGGCATGGCTCCATTCCTGCCCGTTTTGGTTGACAAAGGCTGGTCGGACATTGCGCCGGCAGTTGTCCTCGCGTCCGTTTTGCATCACCACCGTTTGGATCTGTTCGTCTGGTCGCACCACGGAGTGATTCATGTAGCCAATGGACATGGATACCTGCTGATGGCGGCCGTTTGTGTCTTGATCGGTGTTCGTGGTGGCTGTCATAGAGAGTTGCATTGATTGTTCTGTCACCATGAACTCAACCGTCAGCACATCCTCGTCAGTGCCGTCCTCCTGAATGTGAAGGCGGTAGTTGCCGCTCATCTTCAGGTGACATTGGTCGTTGGGGAGCGAAAATTGATAGTGTGTGTATGGAACGGTCGTATTGATAGAGTGTTCATAGTCGTCGACGATGAGGTCATTGAAGCCGTTAAGCCAGTCGCTTTCAAACATTTCTGTTGCCGTGGTCCAGTCGGCCTCACAACGCTCAATGTGGCAGATGTAGCGATGGTAGTCGTGGGAAAGTTCGTCAAATCCGACGTACAGACGGTCGGCAGAGTTGAGTTTCATCACGGGCAACGACTGCCAGTTCTGGTTGACTACAACCTGCAGTGACTTCACCTGCGGGCTGTATATTTTATGAAATCCTGCTGCCGGCATGACTGCCAGCAGCAGGACTATGAGTATCAGTGTGAGTCGTCTCACGCTTATTCTCCCTTGATGGCTGCTACGCCAGGAAGCACCTTGCCCTCGATGGCCTCGAGCAGGGCACCACCACCAGTAGAGATGTAAGACACCTTGTCGGCCAGACCGAACTTGTTGACACAAGCAACAGAGTCGCCACCACCGATGAGAGAGAAGGCACCCTCAGCTGTAGCCTCGGCGATAGCCTCACCGATAGCGCGGCTACCGGCAGTGAAGTCGTCGCACTCGAACACACCGGCAGGACCGTTCCACAGGATGGTCTTGGCACCCTTGATGGCCTTGCGGAAATCGTCCTGAGAAGCGGGACCGGCATCCACACCCTCGAAACCGGCGGGCACCTTGTTGGCGGGGCAGGTGATGATCTCAGAGCCGGGCTTCACGGTCATCGTACCGAAGTCGAGGCCGTTGGTAGCCGTGCAGTCAGAGCCGAGCACGAGCTCCACACCGTTCTTCTTGGCAAGCTCCTCAACGCCCAGGGCTACATCGAGTTTGTCGAGTTCAACGATAGAATCGCCGATCTCACCATTGTGAGCCTTGGCGAAGGTGTAGGTCATACCACCGCAGAGGATGAGTTTGTCGACCTTGCCCAGCAGGTTCTCGATGATACCGATCTTTGAAGATACCTTCGAGCCGCCCATGATGGCCACGAACGGGCGCTTGATGTTAGAGAGCACATTGTCAACAGCCTGTACTTCCTTCTCCATCAGCAGACCGAGCATCTTGTTGTCAGCGTCGAAGTAGTCGGCGATCACAGCGGTAGAGGCGTGCTTGCGGTGAGCGGTACCGAAGGCATCCATCACATAGCAGTCAGCATACGAAGCGAGTGTCTTGGCGAACTCCTTCTGTCTGGCCTTCATGGCCTTCTTGGCCTCGTCGTAAGCGGGGTCGGTCTTCTCGATGCCCACGGGCTTACCTTCCTCTTCGGGATAGTAGCGCAGGTTCTCCAGCAGCAGAGCCTCGCCCATCTTCAGGGCAGCAGCGGCGTCGGCAGCCTTGGCGCAGTCGGGAGCGAATGCCACGGGAACACCCAGGGCCTTCTCCACAGCCTCGCGGATCTGTCCGAGAGACAGTTTGGGGTTCACCTTTCCTTTGGGCTTGCCCATGTGCGACATGATGATCGTAGCACCACCATCGGCCAGGATCTTCTTCAGGGTGGGCAGGGCACCGCGGATACGGGTGTCGTCTGTGATCTTACCATTCTCATCGAGGGGTACGTTGAAGTCTACACGTACGATTGCCTTCTTACCGGCAAAGTTGAATTCGTTGATTGTCATAATTGTATTATTATTAATAATGTGAAAAACTTCGATTAAACGTGAGTGCAAAGATACTAATTTTCATTGAACATTAAACATTGAGCCTTGAACATTTATATTTTTTTTGCGTACATATATAAATAATGTTAGGCGGAGTTAGCAAAAACTTGTGATTTTTGTGTACCTTTGCAGCCGAAATGAATAAAGACACCGTGATTATCTTGAGTGGTGGAATGGATTCCGTGACACTGCTTTACGACCAGCAGGACCGTATTGCCCTGGCTGTGTCGTTCGACTATGGCAGCAACCATAATGCGCGTGAGATTCCCTTTGCCCGTCTCCATTGCGAGCGGCTGGGCATCCGCCATATCGTCATCCCTCTGGAGTTTATGAGCCAGTATTTCCAAAGTTCGCTGCTTGCAGGGGCAGACGCGATTCCCGAGGGCCACTATGCCGACGAGAACATGAAGTCGACGGTGGTGCCCTTCCGCAATGGCATCATGCTGTCGATAGCCGTGGGTATTGCTGAGTCGAATGGGCTGAAGTTTGTGATGATGGCCAATCATGGCGGCGACCATACCATCTATCCCGACTGCACACCGCAGTTTGTGAATGCCTTCGACGAGGCCGCCCGAGCCGGCACTTATGTCAATGTGGGACTGTTGTCGCCTTATACTCATTGGACGAAGGCCGACATCGCCCGCCGTGGCAAGGAACTCGGCATCGACTATGCCGAAACATGGTCGTGCTACAAGGGTGAAGAAAAGCACTGCGGCAAGTGCGGTACCTGCGTAGAGCGCCACGAAGCACTCCTCGAAGCCGGCATCGATGATCCCACGGAATACGAGGAATAATCACCAGAAAGTTTTTCTTAAACACGAATTGTCATGAATTGAGCATGAATAATCAATAATTTTTGAATAATTCGTGTTCAATTCGTGGTAATTCGTGTTAAAAATGAAATCTGCTAATTCATGTGAACTCTATCCGAACAGTTCCCGTAGCGCTTCCTCGACCTTGCGGACGGGATGCAGGCGGATGTGGAACTTCTTCTGATCGAAGCCTTGCAGATTATATTTCGGAATGATCATATCGCTGAAGCCCAACTTTTCCGCTTCGGCGATTCTTTGTTCAATGCGGTTGATGGGGCGCACCTCGCCGCTCAGTCCCACCTCGCCAGCCATGCACCAGCCCGCCTCAATGGGCGTGTCGACGTTCGATGATAGTACGGCGGCGATGACGGATAGATCCATCGCGAGATCTGTGACTCTCAGCCCTCCGGCAATATTGATAAACACGTCCTTCTGCATCAACTTGAACCCCACACGCTTCTCCAGCACCGCCAGCAGCATGTTCAGCCGACGCTGGTCGAATCCCGTTGCAGACCGTTGTGGCGTACCGTAGGCCGCAGTCGACACCAGCGCCTGTGTCTCGACGAGGAAGGGCCTGACGCCTTCGATGGCACTCGAGATGGCGATGCCCGAGAGGCCTTCATGATCCTGCGTGAGCAGCAGTTCTGATGGATTGCTCACCTGTCGGAGTCCGTTCTGCTGCATCTCGTAGATACCCAGTTCGCTGGTGCTTCCGAAGCGGTTCTTGATCGAGCGCAGGATGCGGTACATGTAGTGTTGGTCGCCCTCGAACTGGATGACGGTGTCGACGATATGCTCCAGAATCTTCGGGCCTGCCAGCGTCCCCTCTTTCGTGATATGCCCGATGAGGATCACGGGCACGCCGCTCGTCTTGGCAAAGCGGAGCAGCGATGAGGCGCACTCGCGGACTTGGGCGATGCTGCCTGCGCTCGACTCGACATCCTCTGTCATGATTGTCTGTATCGAGTCGATGACCACCAGTTCCGGCTGCACGTCCTTGATATGCTCGAACACGTTCTCGAGCGAGTTCTCGCAGAGGATGAGCATGTTGTCGTTGTCACCGCCGAGCCGATTGGCGCGCATCTTCAACTGGTGGGCGCTCTCCTCGCCGCTGACGTAGAGAATCTTCTTCTCCGGCAGGCGGAGCATGGTCTGCAGCGACAGTGTACTCTTGCCGATGCCTGGTTCACCGCCCAGCAGCACGATGCTGCCAGGCACGAGCCCGCCACCCAGCACGCGGTTCAACTCTTCGTCGTGCATGTCGATGCGCGGGTCGTCGTGGTTCGAGATGTCTCGGAGCCGGAGAGCCTTGGCGGCGGATAGTGCGGCAGACTGGGCGGAGAAGCCCGTGTTCAGCCCACCCCGTCCTCCAGACACCCCTCCTGACTTGGGAGGGGTAGGGGATACCTTGATTTCCTTAAACGTGTTCCATTGTCCGCAGGCCGGACACTTGCCAATCCACTTCGGCGACTCTTGGCCGCAGTTGGAGCATACGTATGCGATTTTGTCTTTTGCCATATCGGTTGCGAAGTTACGAAATAAACTTCAAACGACCAAATGTTTCACTAAAAATCCTTAAGATTTTTACGATAATTTTACTGATTCCCTTTTGGCCACCACACAAACATCCTCATTTGCAAGAAGGATAATTTTCCTGCTTGTACTTTCTCCCTGATTGGCTCCATCTTTCGGCAGTCATGATAGTCATTAGTCATTAGTCATTAAGCACTTTGCATATCTCTTCTAAGACTTTTCTAAAAACTCTTCTAAGTATCTTCTTAGAGTCTTCTTATTTTTATATTATTATATATATTATAATATATATAATAATATAATCTGGAAACCTCTTTTCTCTTACCCCTTAATGACTAATGACTAATGACTTAAATGACTGAAATTTCTGTCTGTACTGATGATGATTGTCGGAAATTATTGTATTTGGTGGGAATGCCTGCCTCGAGTCGTGCTGATGCTTTCCATGAGATGGTGCAAGGCATCGGCGTAAATCATGCAGGGCATCACCGCCAGTCGCGCAAGGCGTCTGCATGAGTCACGCAAGGCATCCGCACGAGCCATGGGGAGAGGAGTCGATAAAAAAATGACAATGAGAGTGGAATTTTCAGTAAAATGTAGCGGCGTTTCAGATTTTTATTGTAACTTTGCAGACAGAACGAGAAACAGAAGTTTTTAATTATTATGATGAAAAAAATGAATCTATGGATGCTTGCCGCCATCCTCACCATCTGCGGCTCAGCGACTGTCTTGACAGCGTGTAAGAAGAGTAGTGTGAACGCCAACCCCGTTGCTGCGGTGCAGTCGTCTGAACTGATTCGCACCAGCCAGAGTTGGGATGGAGTCGAACTGCCCGACTATCTGCAAGGCCGCCCCGAGTTGGTGGCCGTGAAATACGAGTTCCCGGCCGGCCAGAAACTGGGCTGGCACCACCATCCCGTGATGAACTACGGCATACTGGTGCAGGGCGAACTGACCATCATCGGTCAGGACGGCAAGGAGAAGACCGTGCATGAGGGCGAGGCCGTCGTGGAGATGGTGAACACAATCCATCACGGCGAGAACCGAGGCACGAAGCCCGTCATCCTCTACATGTTCTACCTCTCGCAGAAGGACATGCCGCTGGCCGTGCAGCATCCCGAGATTCCCCTGGATTAGGCGTACGCCCGTACCAAGTACACCCGATTACTGGTCTATGAAGAAGTGCCTGATTCTGTTGTTGGCCGCCCTGCTGTTCGGTGCCTGTGACGAGGAGGATACCCCCGTCACCCCCGAAGAGTATGCAGACCGCACCGTGCTTGTATATATCGCTGCCGAGAACAACCTTACGGGGTATTCCCAAATACGCTTTGCCGATGACGATCTCAGGGAGATGAAGGAAGGCTCCAAGATGCTTGGCGACCGCCAGAATCTGCTCGTCTATGTAGATAAGGCAGAAAATGATCCACCCTACATCGCCCGTATCCGGAACGGCGAACTGGTTGACTCCTTCGCCTTGGAGGAATGCCTCTCGGCCGATCCCGCCGTCTTGGAAGAGATGTTGCTCTACAGTCGCATGAACTATCCTGCCCGCAGTTACGGTCTCGTGCTCTGGGGCCATTCCAACGGTTGGGTTGTCCTCAGCGACTCTGTGTCCTATGCGGGAACCAGGGCCTACGGCGGCGATACGGGGAACAATATGTCCGACAGTGCAGGCAAATACTGGATGAACATCCCTTCGATGGCCCGTGCTATCGGCCACGCCATGGGGGACGATCATCTGAGTTTCATACTCGCCGACTGTTGTAATTTCGGCTGTATCGAATCGGCCTACGAACTCCGCCACGTGACCGACTATCTGATTACCTCTCCTGCCGAGATCCCCGAACTTGGCGCACCCTATCATCTCATTGTACCTCTTATGTTTGATACAAGTGAGACCTTCTATCAGTCGGTCGTCGATGCCTATTTCGACTATTATCTGGAGGAGTTCGCAAACGCCCCCACCTATTATTTTAATAATAAATATGGCGACCTGGAAGGTTACAGCATTCCCTTTGCCGCCATCAAGAGTTCAGAACTCGAGAATCTGGCTCTGGCCACAGCCGACCTGCTCAGTACCATCCCCGGCAAACTGTCACCTACGGGCGACTTCAACTTCGACCATCTGGTGTATTATGACTATGACAGATGGACATCCGTCGAGTACGGTTATGATATCTATCACTCCCTCAAGGAAAATACGTCGGAGTCCGATTTCGCCAATTGGGAGCCCTGGTTCAGGAAAGCAGTCCCCTACAGTCGTTTTTCGGCCAAATGGCTGTCAAGTATGAATCAACTGATTGCCGACATGCAAGTTTTCAGCGAGTCGACCCAGGACTATGGTATGGTCAGCATGTTTTTCCCCCGACAGATTTACGACAATGCGGGCCAGTACAGTAGTTACCGCATACTGAACTTGAATACTGCCATTCAGGCTTTCGAATGGAACAGCGTCATCCGCTGGCAGCAATACGGCTGGTAATACGTCAATCTGTGTAGACAAAGAATAGAGAATGATGACCCATGTAATATGTAAGGTGAACAAGGGAGCAATGGCCGTCCTGGCTTTTTCTCTCCTTTTCCTTTTCACCCTTGCCGACTCGGGCTGCGGACAGTCGTATGAGGAGACGAAGCGGCTGAAACAGGAGCAGCGCAAGCAGGCATTGCGTGAAGACTCGGCTGCACTGAAGGTGGCTGTGTTGCCTACACTCGACTGTCTGCCTCTGTACGTGGCCGAAGACCGTGAGATGTTTGATACAGCCGTCGATATCCGCCTGAAGCGCTTTACGGCTCAGATGGACTGCGACACCGCTTTCCTGCGGGGCAGGGTGGAGGTGGCCGTCACTGACCTCGTGAGGGTGGAGAAGTGGAAGGAAACGGCTGGCCAGAGGGCTGCCCACTATCTGACGGCGACCAACGCGTATTGGCTGCTCATCGGCAATCGCAATCAGCGTATCACCAGCCTGTCGCATCTCGACGACCACATGCTGGCGATGACCCGCTACTCGGTGACGGATATGTTGGGAGACTTGGCTGTCGACAGTGCCAAGTTGAAGACAGAGCGCGTGTTCCGCATCCAGGTGAATGACGTGAACGTCAGGCTGGATATGTTGGAGAATAACGAGATGGATGCCATGCTGCTGACAGAACCTCAGGCCACCCAGGCACTGCTCAAGAAGCACCGCGTGCTGCTCGACACCCGTAAGTTGGATATGTGGATGGGAGTACTCGTAGAGGATAGCGTGTGCATGAGCCATCCGAATCGCCAGCGCCAGCGCGAGGTGCTGGTCAAAGGCTATAATGCTGCCTGTGACTCGTTGAACCAGTATGGAGTAAAGCACTACAGCGATATCATCAGAAAATATTATAAACTGACGGAACAGGCCTTGAGCCAGTTGCCTGACACGCTGAAATACCAGCATGTACAGGCGCCGCGTGAGAAAGATGTGACCCGGGCGAGGCTGTACATTAGAGGTAAGAGGTAAGAGGTAAGAGGTGAGAGAAATGCTGGTCACCCCCGGAATGTAGCGTAAAACGAGAAGACATGGTTAACAACGAAGCACTTAATCTTATTCTGACTCAACTGCTGAGGCGTAACCTCGGCGAGGCTATTGTGGCGACGGACAATTTCCTGGCCGTCCATCCTCATCAGGTCAATACCGATCGCCTCTTTGCCATAAGGACAGACTACCAACTGATGACCGACTATTGGCGTAAGGGGTTCAGGGATCCGCAACTGCCCAACCTCTATGATACGCTGCTGAAGCGGATGTATGTGCTCTATGCCCATATCGCCAATGCCTATAATATCCGCCACACCCCACTGCTGGCATCACTCTATTACAAGGCGCAGATGTCTGCCCGTGACTGGTCGCCGCAAAACATCAGGGAGGGGCTGGAGTCGTTTGTGTCTGATGTGGCGATGCTCGAACTTGAACCGTCGCACACAGCAGCCCCCAAGCGTAAGGAACTCTACGCGAGGCACTACCAGTCGATGGTGGAACTGTTCGATTATATCCTGACCTCTGGCATCTGGACAGACGGCTTCTCGTCTGCGATGGAGGAGATGCTGTTGTCGCCCACCATCGACACCAACGACCAGCAACTCATGGTCTCGGGTGTGATGCTGGCCGTCATCGACTGCTTCGATATCGCGAAGTTCCGACTGCTGGTCCATCTCTATCAGAAAGCCACAGACGAGGAGGTGCGCCAGCGTGCCCTGATCGGCTGGGTCTTCGCCCTGCATGCAGAGATCGGACAGAGTATCTATGCAGAGGAGCAGACGCTGGTGGAGCAGATGCTGGAAGACGAGGCCTGCTGCCAGGAGTTGGTCGAACTGCAGAAGCAACTGGTATTCTGTATCGATGCCGAGCGTGACCATGCAACCATCCAGAAGGAGATCATGCCTGACCTGATAAAGCAGCCGGGTTTCCGCATCACTCGTAACGGTATCGAAGAGGAGGCCGAGGATGAACTCAATGATATCCTGCATCCTGACGAGACGGAGGCTAATCTGGAACGTCTGGAAGCCAGTTTCCAGAGGATGGTCGATATGCAGAAGCAAGGGTCTGATATCTATTTCGGCGGTTTTTCGCAGATGAAGCGCTTCCCCTATTTCAATGAACTGGCCAACTGGTTCATTCCCTTTGACTTCAATCATCCCGGTCTCGCAACTGTCTCTGAGAAGTTCAGGAATAGCCGGTTCCTGAATAACATCCTTCGGAGTGCTCCTTTCTGCAATAGCGACAAGTACTCTTTTGTGTTGGCTTTCGAGCAGGTGGTCAGTAAGATTCCCCCCAGTTACATAGAGTTGATGGAGAGTGGGGAGGCGATGCTCTATGAGTTCTCTGCCGAAGAGAAGGGTAAGCCCGCCTATATCCGCCGGATGTGCTTGCAGGACCTGTATCGTTTCTACCGGCTCTTCAAGGACCGTGCTGCTTTCAGGAATATTTTCGCCCCTGCGGACGTAGATTATATCTTCCTGTCGAAAGTCACTTTCAGACAGACGCATATCGAACCCTATTTCAATGATGTCACTGCCTTCCTGCTTAAGAAGAACAGGCGTCAGGAGGCTGCTGCGATGCTCAACAACTATGGAGAGCATCGTCGTGACTTCCATTTCTACATGATGTCTGCCTATCTGGGACGTGAGCCGAAACAGAACTATGCTCAGGCTCTGTCGCTGCAGCCCGACAATGAACGTGCTCTGGCTGGATTGGCAAGAGCAGTCTTCAACGAAGGCGACTATCAGAATGCTTTGGATTTCTATGACAAACTGCTGACCTTGCAGCCCGAAAAGAAATCCTATCTGCTGAATAAGGCTGTCTGTCTGACAAACCTGAAGTGCTATGCGGAGGCGGAACGGGTGCTATTCCGCCTGAACTATGAGGCAGAGGATGATATGAACGTGAACCGAGTCTTGGCTTGGACGCTTACCAGCGACGGCAAATACGATCAGGCTGACAAACTATACCAGCAGATGTTGGCAGGAGGTAAACCCTCGCCAGACGATCTGCTGAACTATGGCTTCTGCCTCTGGTTCAGCGGGCATGTTGATGACGCTGCTGACTGTTTCCACCGCTATCTGTTGGAGAGCGGCGAACCCAAGGAGTCGATTATTGAAAATGAGTTGGAACTGATTCGTGAAAAGGGTATCACCGATCCTGAAATCCAGATGATGCTCTACATCCTATAGCCTATCATCCTGATGACTCTGATTTGCCCTCATCTCCCTGAACTTCTTCTTTACCTGATCTGAGCACCAGGTTCCCATGAGCGGGAGACCGACACCGGCGATGGTGTAGAGTATCCAGAAGAGGTCTTGCTGGGAGTAGTCGTGGATCACCATGTGGCAGCCTATCTGACGGCTGTCGAGACCATAGTACCAGATCTTCAGCAGACTTACCGCCTTATACGATATGATGTGGAAGATGAAGATGTTCAGCGTGTGGTCGCCTGTATATACCAGGAATTTCTTAAACAGACCTTGACTGCTGTCTATCCAGCGGCTGACGTTATACGTCATCAGAAAACCCAACAGCGCCGGTATGGGGAGCGAGAGGAACTGCGTATAAGTGGAGCGCCAGTTCATGTTGGCCGTCAGGTATTTTGAGAACAAGAAGACGATAATGGCGCAGACAAGTGTCATCGGCAGTGAGATATATAGTCTGGATGTGGCCTTGTGGTAGTCATCGACGAACTGGCGGAAGATGAATCCACATCCGAAGAAGAAACACCCCATCATATCACGATAGCCTCCTTGCACGAGGTTGATAACACGCAGGCCTTCATACGTCTTCCAACCGCATAGCAGAAGTAAAAGCAGGCAGATGAGGTAGGGCGTTAGTGCTTTTGCCCCCGAGGGCAATCTGAGTAATCTGGCTATCCGGAGTAATCCGGAATCCACCACCTTATATATAATAAGGTATAGGATACTCGCCACGAAGAGCCCTCTGAAGAACCAGAAGGCCCCGCAGAGGAAGGCATCGTAACCCGCCATCGCCGTGACGATGGTCCACAGGTTCTGTTGCATCTGATGCCAACTGTAGGGATGGGTCACACCACCGGCTTCATTGCCGAAGGTCTCATTAAGGATGCCCAGGTCGAACATCCAGTTGTGGATGATGAGGAAAAAGACGGCCCACTTGACGAAAGGCCAGTAGAGACCTTTCACTCGTTTCTTGACAAACGTGGCCTCGTCGTTCAGATATTTCAGTGAGAAGAAATAGCCTGCGGTGATGAAGAACAAGGGCATGTGGAACTCGAAGATGAACTTGCACAGCCATCCTGGAGCCTCTGCGTGGGCAATGACCATGAGGATGATGGCGATACCCTTGGCGATGGATATGATGGTATTCCTTTTCACCGTTTCAACCTTTCACCATTACAACCATGGAGTGAGCAGATGTCCCAACCAGCCTCGGAACCGTTGCCATCTGGTGCGACTGCACTTATATTCCTCTTCCGTCAGGAGGTCACACTTTTTCGTGTCTTCAATGAATTTATCATCCAGTTGACGCGTGATGTCCTTGTCGATGATCAGGGCATTGATCTCATAGTCGAAGCGCAGACTGCGGGCATCGAGGTTCGTACTGCCAACAGTACAGTACTGGCCGTCGACCATCATGATCTTCGAGTGGTGGAAGCCTGGGCGGTAGCGCCAGATACGGGCTCCTCGCTTCATCAGTTTGCGGAGATTGTAATACACAACGTCAGGAACCAAGGGAACGTCGTACTTCGACGACATGATGATGTCCATCTTTACCCCTCGTTCAGCGCACCGCTTCAGGGCTTTGATGACCGATGAGGTGGGGCAGAAATAGGGGTTGACAATCTTTATGGAGTCCTTGGCCTGATCGAGGGCACTGATGTAGAACTGTCGCATGATCTTGTTCGTCGTGTGTGGCTCTCTGGTGGCGATGCCCACCATTTTGTTTCCGGCCTCTGTCCCACGGAAATATTTCTCGTCCGTCAAGTCCTCCTTCGTCATTTTTTTCCAGAAACGGACAAAGATCCTCTGCAACTCGTTCACCGCCGGTCCCTCAATACGGCAATGCATATCGCGCCATTCGCCCACTTGCTCTGTGCCTACGAGGTAATAGTCTGCCACGTTCATACCCCCTGTGTAGCCAATCTTGCCGTCGATGACCACAATCTTACGATGGTCCCGGGGCCAGATGTGGTTTACCCAGGGAAAGCGGATGGGGTCGAATTCGTAGATCTCGATGCTGTCTTCGTGGAGTGCCTTCAGGTGCGACTTCTTCAGCGGCTGGTTGTTAGAGTCGTTGCCGAAGCCGTCAAAGACGGCACGCACTTCTACGCCTTCCTTCCTCTTCTCTCTGAGGATGTCGAAGAGCAGTCCGGCTATGGAGTCGTTCCTGAAATTGAAATATTCCAGGTGTACGCTACTCTTCGCCTGGCGGATGGCCTCAAACATGTCGGCGAATTTCTCCTTGCCGGACATCAGCAATCTGACCTCGTTGCCTCTTGTGAACTGAATACCATATTCGCTCATCTTTCTGACGATGAGCGAATCACTGATTTCTGCATGTGCAAACAATGATATCAGCAGGAATGCGATGATTCCTGCTGATCTTCTGAAATGTGTCATTTCCTGTGTTTCAGTCTGTATTCGAGTGGCGTCATTCCGAACTTCTCCTTGAAGATGCTGATGAAGTTCTCGGCTGTCATGAATCCAATATTTGTGGCCAACTCGCTCATATTGATATTCGTGCGTTTCAGCAGGATGCAGGCGTGCTTCAGTCGCATATCTCGAACCAGTTCTGCCGGCGTCTTATTGGTGATGCTCCTCACTCTGTGGAAGAACGGTACTCGTCCCATACCCATCGCGCTGGACATCTCCTCGAGACTGATCTGTCCGCGGCTCATGTTCTGCATCACATACTGCTCGATGTTCTTCAGCAGTTGCTGATCCATAGCGTCGAGCATCGAGAAGTCTGACAGTGTGCTCTCCTGTTGGTCATATTCTTCCTGTAAGATGGGTTGCTGTGTAGTCACCTGGTTGTCGCTGCGCTTGACGACCTTCGTATCCACACGGTTCATAGGATCGTCTGCCGAGATGGTCTCGTTGTCTACACTCTTGTCGAACTCACCCATGTCGATGGTCTCAGTGGCTGTTGTCATACTGGAGTTACGGTCTTCGAGCATACGGGTTTCTGCACCTTCGATGAGGTTGCTGTTCATCTCGATAGGACCGAGGCCGAGAATCTTGTTGAAGCGCATGGTGGCATCCTGCAGGTTGAATGGCTTCGAGAGATAGTCGTCTGCAGAGAGCGTGATGTTCTGCGAGCGCATATCCTGTGGTGTCAGCACACCCTCGGTCATCAACACGAACTTGATCTTCTGGGTTCTCGGGTTCATCTTCAACTGGTTACAGAGGTCACTACCTGTAAGACCAGGCATATCCTGCTTGCAGACGACGATGTCGCACTGCATCTCCTCCAGGTCGGCAGCCGCCTTCTCCGTGCTGTTGTAGGCGAAGAAGTTGTAGACATACTTGAATCGTGAAGTGGCGAATTTCAGGAAGTCGTCGTTGTCGTCGATCATGACGACAGTGAACTTCATTGTCGGAGCGTCGAGAGCCGCTCTCGACATGGTAGCCTCAGAGGTGAGGCTCTCACCGACAATCTCTGGCAGTTCGATCTCACCTCGGCCGTTGAGTTCGAGACGATCGTGGACTGCATTCTTGGCCCGTTCTTCTGGGTGCTCAAGGCTGGTCTGCATATCGCTCACTCGTGTGATGATCTGCAGCATCTGTGAATGGAGGGCGTTGAGTTGTTCACGCTCCTCCAGTGACTTCTCTTTCTCAGAGAGGTTACCGATAATGGAGGTCATTCGAGCCATCGGCTGGCGCAGTTCCTCGCTGGCGGCCTTGATCTCTTCCCGCTGCAGGGCGAGTTCACGAATGACGGCCTTCTTACGGGCCTTGATGACTTTCAACTGCTTGATGCCCACGCGCCAGAAGTAGATGATGACGAGTAGGATGATGGCATAAGCCAGCAGCATCCACCAGGACAGGAGCCAGTGGTGGGCAATGTTGATCTCGAGCGTACGCTCTTGGTTGCTGACGGCACCTTCAGCGCTGACGGCCTTCACGTGTAAGGTGTAGTGGCCGCTTGGCAGATCACGGAAGGTGACTCCGTGAGTCAGGGCATTACCATTGCGCCAGTCTTCATCTCTGCCTTCCATCCAGTACATGAACTGCAGGCGCTCGCTCTGGTTGTAGTTACCTGCTGCGAACTTGATGGTGAAGGTATTTTGATTGTGTCCCAGTTCGAGTTTGTTCGTCTCGTTGAGGGCCTGTGGCAGAACGATGCGATCTTGATACATGTGACCGGTCAGGATCTCCTCTTCACCGATGAAGAGTTGAGTGAGCATCACACGGGGTAAATCGTCAGTATCGTCGGAGGCTTTCTCAATCACCCAGTTCACGCCATAGATACCTCCTAGCAGCACGTCGCCGTTCTGCTGGGTGATGATTGCACCGGGATTGAACTCGTTGCTCTGCAGACCATCGGCGGTGGTGTAGTTGTAGAGACCGTAGTTGTTCGTGCCTTCCTCGTGGTTACGCTGTACGACGATGCGGCTCACACCACTGCTGGTAGTCACCCAGATGTTGTGGTTCTTATCTTCTGCGATGCCGCATACATTATTATTGCATAAACCCTGTTTCTCTGTCAGGTAGTTCAGTGAGTCGTTTTCGAGGTTCAGGATGTTCAGACCTTCACGTGTGCCGACCCAGATGAGGCCGCGGGAGTCTTGCAACACCTGGGTGATGAAGTTGTTGGTGAACGACTTGGTATTCGCCTTGTTACCCGTCAACATCACTTTGTCTGTGGTAGAGAGGTTCAGGATGAGCAGACCCTCGGCAGTTCCTACGTAGAGATCGTTGGTCTTGCCATGTTTGTTATAGAACAGACTGGTGATGTTGTTGGTCGTCAATTTGCCGTTCTCACGAGTATATGAGGAGAACGTGTTCATCTTGGGATTGTAGACCTGCATACCACCGTTGGTGGCAATCCACAGGTTGCCGATCTTATCTGTGCAGAGGGCGTTGATATGGTCGTCGATGAGGGTGGCTGAACTGTCTGTCGCCAACGAATAGATTTTCGAGGTCCCATCCTTGATGCGAGTCAGTCCGTTACGCTTCGAACCCACCCAGAGGCTACCGTCTTGGGTGGTAGCCAGACACGACACCTTCATGCTGGCCAGGTTGCCTGTAAAACCGATGACACCTTTGTCGCTGGTACCATACCAGATGGTGCCGCTGGCATCCTGGGTGATGGCGGTGATATCGCCATAATGGCGGGCTCCAAAGCGGTAGATATACTGTCCGCAGTAGGCGACACCAGATTTCTCCGTCCCTACCCAGAGCAGATTCGTATCATCTACGTAGACACTTTGGATACTGATCTTGTCGATCTCCCCCGGGTTCGTATTGATATTGCGTGGCACCACACTCTCCACCGCATGCGTGTTGACATCCATTTTCAACAGTCCGAGTTGGTCGCTGCCAATCCAGATGTTGCCCGAGCGGTCGCCGGCCATACCGTTGATGTTCCTGTCTACACCGTAGCCCGTCAGCCCGAGCGAAGGACCGATATTCGTGTCCCACGTGGTGGCACTCTTATTATACATATACAGTGTTCCTTGTCCGTAGAGCCAGATGTTGTCCATCTGGTCGGCGAAGGCACGCAGCGATTTCGTACGACGATTCTTCAACTGTGGCAGAGCCTCTGTGGCCCAGACTGTATGCTGCTGGTGCATCACATCGCAACATACGAGTTTTCCGTCATCATACACGATGACGGCTCCGTCTCTGCACTCACTGATCGAACAGACCACACCCTGAGGAATTCCCTGTGCGTCGTTGGTATAGCCGAACTCATAGAGCAGTTGCTGCTGCTGGTTGTAGCACACGACACCCTTGTTGGGAATCGCGCCCCAGAGGTTCTTATGACGGTCGATATAGACGATGCTGGGGATGGTCTCGATACCCATGCGCGCAAACGTCTGCTTCATGTCGCGCTCGAAGGTCTCCGTCTGCGGGTGATAGATGCAGTAGCCTGATGAGGTCTCGACGAGCAGGTTGCCGTCGAGCATCTCCTGGATGGAGTTGATGTAACTGTCGTTCAGCGAGGAACCGTCCTGCGAGTCACTCTGGAAGTTGCGGAAGGTGTAGCCGTCGAAACGATACAGGCCCGCTGGTGTACCAAACCAGACGTATCCTCTGGAGTCCTTGAGGATACAGTTCACCTGACTGGAGGTGAGACCTTCGCGAGCATCAAGTGTCTTGAACAAGGGGTCGTTTGGTGCTGCTGTCATCGGCAACATCTGAAAGACTGTTACGGTCAGCGGCAGCAACAGCAGTAATGCGATCAATAGTTTCTTTATCTTTTTCATCGTCATTATATTTTTCCAGTCGTTATATCATGCATGAGTAGTGGTCTACGACGCCCAGCAGGTGGTTGTCGTCGTCTACGACCAGCACAGAGTGCACCTTGTATTTGTTCATAATCTTCTGAATCTCCGTGATCTTCGTGTCAGCCTTGACGGTCTTCGGCGTGCGTGTCATGATGTCGCTGACAGTACGGTCGAAGAACTCTGCCTGCCATTTCTCCATCGCGCGGCGGATGTCTCCGTCGGTAATGAGGCCTTCGATTTTGTCGTTGACCATTGCGATACCCAGTCCGAGTTTGCCTTTGCTCACGAGGATGATGGCCTCGCCCAGATGCATCTCCGGTGGCAGGATGGGCATGTCTTCCGTCCGCATCACGTCTTGGGCGGTGGTGAGCAGGCGCTTGCCGAGTTCGCCGCCAGGATGGAACTGTGCGAAGTCTCTGGGCTGGAAGTTATGCTTCTCGATGAGCGCGATGGCGAGCGCGTCGCCCATAGCGAGTTGCGCCATCGTCGAACTGGTAGGGGCGAGGTTCAGCGGACAGGCCTCTTTCTCTACGCCCACGTTCAGGTGGCAGGTGGAGTATTTTGCCAGCAGTGAGTCTGGATGGCCGCTCATGCCGATGATGGGTATGTGCATCTGGAGTACCATTGGGATGAATCGCAGCAACTCGTCTGTCTGGCCGGAGTTGGAGATGGCGAGCACCACATCGTCTGGCGTCATCACGCCCAGATCGCCGTGGAATACGTCGAGGGGGTTGATGAAGAATGAGGGAGTGCCTGTGGAGGAGAGGGTAGCGGCAATCTTGGCACCGATATGTCCGCTCTTTCCTACGCCCGTGACGATAATCTTGCCTTTGCAATGATACATTAATTCGACAGCTTGTTCAAACTTGTCGTCGAGTTTCTCGATCAGTCCGAGCACTGCGGCTGCCTCGTCTTTGAAACACTGTATGGCGTAATCCTTCACTTCCATCTTATTTCTCAATTAGTTTGGCTACCAACGGCTCGAACTTGCTCAACTCCAGCATGTTGGCTGCGTCGGAGAGACCACGGTCGGGGTCTGGGTGCACCTCGAAAAAATAGCCTGTGGCACCGAAGGCCTTAGCGGCTAGGGCCATCTGAGGCACGAAGCGGCGGTCGCCGCCTGTCTTGTCGCCAGCACCACCAGGGCGCTGCACGCTATGGGTACAGTCCATGATCACCGTCGGTACGATTTCGAGCATATCGGGTATGTTGCGGAAGTCGACTACGAGGTTGTTGTAGCCCATCATGTTGCCGCGTTCCGTCAGCCACACCTCTTTGGCACCAGACTCCAGTGCCTTGTTCACGGGGAACTGCATGTCGCGACCGGAAAGGAACTGTGCCTTCTTGATGTTTACCGTACGCCCTGTCTTGGCGGCTGCGGCGATGAGGTCTGTCTGTCGGCAGAGGAAGGCGGGAATCTGTATGACGTCGCACACCTCGCCCACAGGCTGGGCCTGCCAGGATTCGTGGATGTCTGTCAGCAGCCTGAGACCGTATTTTGACTTGACATCATTCAGCATCATTAATCCGCGCTCCAGACCCGGGCCTCGGAAGGAGTGGATGCTGGTACGGTTGGCCTTGTCGAACGAGGCCTTGAAAATGATGTCGGTGCCCAGTTTGGTGTTGATTTCCACCAACTTACGCGCTACCGTGTCGAGCAGTTCTGCCGACTCGATAACGCAGGGTCCAGCGATGATAGTGACTTTATCGTTCATAAATATGCTGCAAAAATACGCATTTTAAATTGAACTACCAAATAATTTTGCATTTATTTAATGATGTGTAGGTCTCTCTGTGGGAAGGGGATGCTGATGCCGTTGGCATTGAGTGTGTCGTAGACACATTTCAGCACGTCGCTGATGACGTACGACTTCTTCGGAGCATCTGCCCAGACGAACAGTTTGAAGTTCACGCTTGAATCGGCCATCTCCGACACCACGCATTTCACCTCCTTCGAACGGTCCATCCAAGTATGGCGAAGGCCGTTGACTGCCTTCTCAACCAGTTCTGTCACCTGTTTCAGGTTTGAACCGTAGGCCACGCCGAAGGGCACCACTGCCAGCACATAACCGTGATTGCGGGTCAGGTTCTTGTAATTGCTCTTGAACAGTTGAGAGTTCTGGAAGGTGATCACCTCGCCATACAGCGAGTCCACCACCGTCGACGTGTAACTGATGGTGCGCACCTTGCCCATCGTGTCGTTCACTTGTATCCAGTCGCCCACCTTGATGCGTCCGGCCATCAGCGAGGCGCCGTAGTAGATGTTCTCGATGATGTCCTTTGAGGCGAAACCGATACCTGTGGAGAGTCCGCCAGAGATGGCGACGAGCCAGGTGACGCTGATGCTAAGGATGGAGAGGGAGATCATGAGCCAGATGCCCCAGACGAACACCTGGATAACGTTCCTTCCCATCACTTCGCGAGAGGCTGCCGTCGATGGGTCACGATGCACATAGTGCATGCGCAGCAGGGAGAGGATGGTGCTGGCAATCCAGCGGAATAGGAACCACAGGCAGATGACGACCGACAGTTTCAGAATCGACACCTTCAGGTTCTCCAGGTTGATGAACTGATAGTTGAAGATGCGCCAGCAGAGTTCGTTCAGGTTGAACACCTTCGCGGCCCAGTACGCGCTCACCATCAGCGACAGCACGCTCAGCACAGGCATCACCACCTGCTCTACCAGGCGGTAGGCCCACGTCTTTGTGGCGGGTTTCTCTGCCAGCCCGTGGCGCTGGGCATAGTTGCGGATATACTGGCTGACACAGGTGATGGTCAGCACACATGTCAACTGCATGATCCACCAGATGAGCAACTGTACCGCCAGCAGCGTGAAGCCTGACCATGCACAGACGACGGAAGCGATGAAGACGGTCAGTGAGATATACGAGTAGAACATGTCCGACCTCGGAATGTTCTTGTTGTGTCGCCGGATGACGCTCCACTGCCACAGTGCGCAGCAGAGTAGGATAGGGGGCAGGAGCATGTTCACCAGTTCGTTGGGCACCAGCACAATGCGGAACACGATGACGATGAAACCGATCACGATCAGCGGTGAATAGATGCGGAACGCGCTGCGCACCTGGTCTCCTTCGACGCGCAGCAGCAGTGATATCAGGATCACGCCCAGCAGCCACGCATACTCCACCAGCAACGTCGACGCCATCACGAGGAAATTCTGTCCGGTGTTGTTCACGAACAGGCCTTGTATCAGCGCGAAGGTCACGGTGGTCGTTGCCATGATGATCGCCGGCCGTTTCTTGCGGTATTCGGGCGTGTCGAAGCGTTTGGGCAGCAGCAGGCGGAAGAACAGTTGGTTGAGCAGGATGGCCACGAGTACGAACACGCCGATGGCGATGAACGTGCCCAGGATCCATTGGCTGCTCCAGTCGGAGTTCTCATTGGCGTAGAGGTTGTACTTCTTCTCCATCGCCTCCCTCAGGTTGTGCCAGTTGCGGCTGAAACGCGACATCAGCGTGAAATAGTTCGAACTGCCGTTGATGAAGACGCTCTGCTTGATGTCTGAATAGCGCTTCTGGGCGTAGTCGTTCAGGCCGCTCAGACGGGTCTCCGTGCGGTCATAGTAAGTGATGTAGCGCTCCAGTTGTTCTGAACCCTCCTGCAGCAGCCCCCGGATGCTCTCGGCCAGCATGACGCATGAGTCGCGCTTCTGGGAGCCTGCCTTGCCCAGCACCCTGTCGGGCATGATCCTCAGACTGCCTATCAGGCTGTCGTAGCGCGCTATCTCCCGTTCGTTGTGCGAGAGAAACGTCTTGAAAGGCAACTGGCGCGAGTGAAATTCGTGATACTGCTGGGTTGCCTCGTGGCAGGCATAGGTCAGGTCGAACACGTTCTCCTGCTGCTGCGAGTAGAGCATCAGCGCGTTCTGGTCGGCGCGCTTCATGGTGTTCACCAACTCCTGGATGATGGCTTTGTTGCGCTGTTTTCGAACGTTCGCACGTTCCTTCAGTTCCATATTGTAGCGCTGCAGTTCTGTCTTGAGGATAGCCAGCGTCTGCTGCAGGTCTTTCTCCTTCAGCACGGCTCCTGCCTCCGCCGTCATCAGCAGGCAGAACACGAATACGAGTAGTCTTCTTGTCAATTTCATATTAAAATAGGTCTAATTCTGTTCCCAAAAACCATGCAAAGGTACACTTTTTTTCGTATTTGTACAAATAATCAGCAAAACTTTTCTCTGTTTGCCGGATTTTTCCTATTTTTGCAGCGGTAATGTAATATGTAATAGTTATGAAAGTGATAGCCGACAGCGGCAGCACGAAGACCGACTGGAGCGTATTGTCCACCTCGGATTCCGTATTGTCCACTTTTACTACCCAGGGTCTCAATCCCTATCATCAGTCGTCCGATCTCATCGCAGCCACGCTGGGTGAGGTCAGTGCCCGCGTAGAGGCCTGCCGGCCCTACGACTCTGGCGACTTGTGTGTGTATTTCTATGGTAGTGGCGTGCGTCCTGAGCAGGAGGCGCCCATGGCTGCTCTGATCCGCAAGGCACTGCCCGACGCGGTCAGCGTGGAGGCTCATAGCGACATGCTGGGAGCAGCCCGTGCCCTCTGCGGCCGTAAGTCGGGCATTGCCAGCATTTTAGGAACGGGCGCTAATTCTTGCCTTTATGACGGGGAACAGGTCGTACGCAACACGCCGGCTCTGGGATATATCCTCGGCGACGAGGGGAGCGGAGCCGTGCTGGGCAAGCACTTCCTGCATGACCTCTACATCGGCCGACTGCCTGATGAACTGAAGGCTGATTTCGAGACGGAGACGGGGCTTTCGCTGCCGGTCATCATCGACCGGGTCTACCGCCAGCCGCTGGCCAACCGTTTCCTCGGTTCCTTGGCCGACTTCATCCACAGCCAGGTGCACATACCCGCCGTGCGGAGTCTGGTCGTCGACAATTTCCGTGCCTTCTTCACCTGCCATATCGCTCCTTACGGCAACCGTAAAATTCCCGTGTCGTGCGTCGGCAGCATCGCCTGGTATTTCAAGGATGAACTCAAGGAGGCTGCCCGCCTCGAAGGCTTCAGGCTCGGCACCATCCTACAGAGTCCCATGCAGGGACTGATAAAGTATCATTCGAAATGATGCAAATGCTTAGGATATGTTTTTTTATCCTGTTCTTCCAGATCATTGTCATCCCTTCAAAAGGCCAGCCGTTGGTTATCAATGAATTAATGCAGTCGGATGTCAATGTGTTCTGGAATGATCGTTGTGAGTATTCCGATTCTTGGGTAGAACTCTATAATACCAGTCCTGACTCTATTTCGCTTGCGGATTATAAAATTGGAATTAAGGTTGATGGCAATAGGCCCGTTAAGGCTTGGCAGTTGCCTGATTATGTGAAAGTGCCTCCATACGGCTATCAAATTGTCAGTTGCGATAAGTTAGGAGACGGCTTACATACGGATTTTCGTCTGGAATCAGGCAAAGGATGCGTAGTATACCTCTTCAAAAACGACGTGTTAGTGGAATCTGCGAGTGTGGTGGATTCTCTGGAGAGTCAGCCTGCGCCCAACATTGCCTTCGGCCGTGAGTCTGATGGAGCGAATAAATGGGGCTATGAACTGAAACCCACTCCTGGAACGGCCAATGCTGGTGGCGTGTGCCAGAGAGACCATATCCTGGGTCATCCTGTGTTCAGCGTTCAGGGCATGGTGAAGACTGATGACAGCCCGATACAGTTGACGCTGTCTTTGCCGGAAGGCTGTCCTGAAGGCACCCGTATCTATTATTCTACGACGGGCAGGGAGCCGGAGCCTACAGGAGGAGACAGCCTGTACACAATACCACTCACCATTACCCATTCTACTGTTGTTCGGGCCAAATTGTTTTGTGATGGCTGGCTGTCGCCTATGTCTACTACCAACTCATACATCTTGTTCCCGCGTCAACTCACCCTGCCCGTCATCTCTATATCTACAGACCCAGATTATCTTAATCATCCTTCGTTTGGCATCTTCTTCTTTAACAATTCTAGCGACCGCAATGAACATCATAACTGGCGGCGGCCCATCAATATAGAATATTTTGAGGGTGTTGGGACAAAGAGCATTCTTAACCAACTCTGTGAAGTGCGCGTGGGGGGAGGGGATACCAGACAATTCCCCAAGAAGACAATGCTCATCTATGCCCACAAACGTTTCGGCAAGAAATGGTTCGACCATGAGTTCTTTCCTGACCAGAAGCCAGGCTTGCACAAGTTCAAGTCTCTCGTGCTGCGCAATGCAGGCAACGATTTTGATCATCTGTATATGCGCGATGCTTTGGCTCAGCGGAGCATGGGTATGCACGTTGACCTCGACTGGCAGGCTTGGCGACCCGCTATCGTCTACATCAATGGCACATATTATGGCCTGCTCAATATCCGTGAACGGGCTGAAGAAGATTATGTCTATACAAATTACAATGGCCTGAAGGACATCGACTTGTTTGAGAACTGGGACAATCTCAAGGAGGGCGACAGGGAACATCTTGACCGATTTGCGGGCTTTTATAATGAAGATAACCATACGATGGCCGAATACGAGCAGTGGATGGATTGTCGAGAGTTCATCAATCTGATGGTCATGAACCTCTATTTTAACAACCTTGACTTCCCAGGCAATAACATCGTCATGTGGCGTCCCAGAACTGAAGGTGGGCGCTGGCGCTGGATAGCAAAAGATGTAGATTATGCAATGGGACTTTATAATATCCCCTATACATATGAGACTCTGAAATGGCTTTATAACCCCGATTTTGATCCATACTGGAACTGGCAGGCCAATAATTATTCCTATACCTTATTGTTTAGACAACTGATGAAGGATGCCGCTTTCAGGAATGAGTTCGTAGAGCGTTACGCCATCTATGCAGGCGACTTCCTAAACGACGCAGGCATCCTGAGGTTGCGTGATGCCATGTGGCAGGAGATATGCTACGAATATAGTTCCTATGCTCCGCTTATCGGCAAAAGTCTGGAAGACTATCACCAAGAGATGGTGTTTTTGGAGAAATGGGTTAAAGGCCGTACGGAAAAGTTCACCCAACAGTTGAGCAGATTCTACAAGTTGGGCTCCCCAATCCCCCTGACCATTAATACTGCCTCGTCAGATCATCCGATAGATTGGCTGACTTTCAATGGCCATCGACTGTCTGAAGCCCGTTTCAAAGGCCAATACTTCAAGAACCATCCTATCCGGCTGGAGGTACAGGCTGCAGAGGGAAGGGTGGTGACTGGCTGGCGAATCCTGCGTACTAAGGGCCGTAAGACCTTTATAGAAGAGCGCACTGGGGCGATTCTGATGATGTCGATGCCAAGTTGTAGCCGGTTGGCCATTGAGCCTTTGTTCAGCCCGCCAGACGACTCTGATGGGTTAAATTAGTATAATTTTCTGTGTTTTTTCAGATGAATGCTTGCATATTTGCAATTTTTTTGTTAATTTTGCAATGCTTTTATAAACTTAAAATTATAGATAACATGAAAAAAAGTATTGTTTTGTTTTTTATGGCTTTCATGGCCATTGCATCTAATGCCCAAGACCCTGTTTTAGTTGATGGCTTATGGTTTAAGGTCGATCCTTGGGACGAAAATGCTGCTACTGTAGTTGCTAATCCGAATAATGAGGGCTATTCGGGCAATGTAGTGATACCAAATGAAGTCACTATCAATGGTGTAGTCCGTAAAGTTACCACGATTGGCTATAGGGCCTTCTGTGGTTCCAAAATCTTGTCGGTGGTTGTAGGTAAGAATGTCACCAGAATAGAAGATCATGCATTCTCTTATAGCACTGTGGGATCTGCAATCATTGGTGGTGACCTTGAGGAGGGGGAGTCTTCCTGTTGGATGGGAGATTATACTTTTTATGCTTGTGAAAATCTGACAGATGTCGTCATTGGTAATAATGTGTCCGCTCTTGGTGATCAGACCTTCCAGAATTGTCCTAATCTGAAATCTGTCGTCCTCGGCAAAAGGGTGAGCTCAATTTACGTTTCTTCTTTTGCCGATTGTAATAGTCTGAAAGATATTTATTGCCTGGGAGAATATGCCCCTCGGCAATCTATGGGTCGCATATTCGCAGAGGGTCAGGCTAATGACATGACGTTGCATGTTCCTGAGGCTTATGCGTCTAATTACAATCGTGCTCCATGGTCCGAATTTAAGGAGGTACAGACCATGAAGAGTACCGAGATGGAAAAGTGTGCGAAGCCTGGAATTATATATGATAATGGAAGTGTGTCGTTCACATGTGCAACAGAGGGCGTGGAGTATAATTCTTCCGTCGAGTATGTTGAAAACGAGTTTAACAACGTTTCTGAGTATCCTGCTCCCTCGCATTTTAGGGTAAGAGTTGTCGCTGTCAAGAACGGTTTCCTGCCCTCTGACGTGGCCGAACAGGAGTTTGCTCTATCCGGTTATGTCGATGTTAAGACAGGCGAATATAAGGAAGGCGATGTGAACAAAGATGGAAATGTGAATGTTGCTGATCACGTAAGACTGTCGAGCATCATTCTGGATCAAACGAAATAATTGAAGTCTGTGTGATGTAAAGCCTTCGAGGTAACCCGCCTCGGAGGCTTTTTGTGTCTCAATGTGATGCCTTCCATGGGTCATGCGGATGCTTTCCATGAGTCATGCGGATGCCTTGCGTGACTGGTGGTGATGCCCGGCATGACGGTAAGCGATGCCTATTATGGGGGTATAACAGGCATCAGCGACTGTGTAAACAGGCATCAGCGACTGTGTAAACAGGCATCAGCGACACGATCACTTACAACTTACAACTTACATGTAAGTAAAATCGATTTGCCTATGCATGCACTTACACGAGATCGCAGATAAGGGGGGAATTATTACATATATTAATATATTATTATATTAATATATATATAATATATATATTATATATATATTAAACTTTCTGCTTCTTTATACGAGTTAATGTGAGACGTAAGTTGTAAGATGTAAGTTGTAAGTTGTAAGTTGTAAGTGGACGCGCACAAAGACTAATGACTTAATGACTTCCGAAAGATGGAGCCAATCAGGGAGAAAGTACAAGCAGGAAAATTTTCCTTCTTGCAAATGAGGGTGTTTGTGTGGTGGCAATGAGGAGTCGGGAGGATCGTTGCTGAAATCTGAAAGATTTTTTGTGAAAAATTTGGCAGTCTCGTTTATTTGTTGTAACTTTGCAACTGTTATGAAGAAGATGTCTAAAACTATAATTATGAAATATCTCGTGATGCTTGTGATGGCAGTGCTGATCGCTGCCTGCGGCCGGACCACCCAAGAGTCGGCCTCGGAGTTCGTGACTGTTGAGGACGGCCACTTTGTGAAGAACGGTAAGCCCTACTATTATGTGGGTACGAACTTCTGGTATGGTGCCATCCTCGCCTCGGAAGGGCAGGGCGGCGACCGTGAGCGGCTGGCCAAGGAACTCGACCTGATGAAGGAGATGGGTATCGATAACCTGCGTGTGCTCGTAGGCTCCGACGGCCAGCGGGGTGTGAAGACCAAGGTGGAGCCGACGCTGCAGGAGGCACCGGGCGTGTATAACGACACGATCCTCGCAGGACTCGACTACCTGCTGCAGGAGATGGGCAAGCGTGACATGGTGGCCGTGCTCTACCTGAACAACTCGTGGGAGTGGAGCGGCGGCTACGGCTTCTATCTGGAGCAGGCCGGAGCAGGCCCTCAGCCCAGACCCGACGACGCGGGCTATCCCGCCTTCATGCAGGCCATGGCGCAGTATGCCACGAACGAGAAAGCCCATGAGCTGTTCTACGACTACGTGCGCTTCATCCTCACCCGCACGAACCGCTATACAGGTAAGGCCTACAAGGACGATCCCGCCATCATGTCGTGGCAGATCGGCAACGAGCCCAGAGCCTTCTCCCGTGAGGCGCTGCCTGCCTTCGAGAAATGGATTGCCGAGGCCGCCAGGCTCATCCGCGAACTCGACCCCAACCACCTGATCTCCATCGGCTCCGAGGGCGCCTGGGGCTGCGAGGGCGACTTCGACTGCTGGGAGCGCATCACCGCCGACAAGAACATCGGCTATGCCAACATCCACCTGTGGCCCTACAACTGGGGCTGGGCCAAGCCCGACTCGCTCATCGAGAACCTGCCCAGGGCTCAGGCGAACACGAAGGACTATATTGACCGCCATCTCGCCATCTGCGACCGCATCGGCAAGCCCCTCGTGATGGAGGAGTTCGGCTATCCGCGCGACGGATTCAAGTTCGCCAAGGACATCCCGACGAAGGGGCGCGACGGCTTCTATCAGTACGTCTTCTTGCTGGTGGCCGACAATGCCGAGCAGGGCGGTAAGTTCGCCGGCTGCAACTTCTGGGGCTGGGGCGGACTGGCAGAGCCGAAGCATGAGCAGTGGCAGGTGGGCGACGACTATACGGGCGACCCTGCCCAGGAGGCACAAGGACTGAACTCGGTGTTCGCTACGGACTCCACGACGCTGGCCGTCGTGCGCTCGCAGGTGGACAGAATGAGCAAGTTGACGAAATAGTATCATCATTGGGCAAAAGAAAGTACGACGGTTCCGAGGATTTGTAGTACCTTTGCAGCGCAATTTGTAATCAACTAAAAGCGAGATGAAAAAACTACTATCAATGATCCTCTGCGTGATGGCGTTCTCGACGCTGTCTGCACAAATCCGCGGCTCGGAGATCCAGGTGCTCGTGCAGCCTGACCATCAGGACTGGACGTACAAGGTGGGCGACAAGGCGTCGTTCACCGTCAGCGTCTTGAAGTCGGGTACACCCCTCGACAATGTGAGCATCGACCTGGCCGCCGGTCCTGAGATGTATCAGGACGTGAAGAAGACCACCGTGCTGAAAGATGGTACGATGAAACTCTCTGGCACGATGAAGCAGCCCGGCTTCTATCGTGTGGACGTGACCGCTCATGTGGGCGGCAAGGACTACAAGGGTGCCTGCGGCGCTGCCTTCTCTCCTGAGCAACTGCAGCCCTCGACGGTGATGCCCAAGGACTTCTCCGACTTCTGGCAGGCTGCCATCAAGGAGGCCCGCAAGACGGAACTGAACCCCACGAAGCGGCTGCTGCCCGAGCGCTGCACGAAGGACGTGAACGTCTATGAGGTCAGTTTCCAGAACATGCAGTGGGACTACCGCACGTATGGCATCCTCTGCGTGCCCGTGAAGGAAGGCAAGTATCCCGCCCTGCTGCGCGTGCCTGGTGCAGGCGTGCGCCCCTACGGCGGCGACGTCTGGACAGCCTCCCAGGGCGCCATCACCCTCGAGATCGGCATTCACGGCATCCCCGTCACGATGGACCAGAAGGTCTACGACGACCTCTATCACGGAGCGCTGAACTGGTACTGGGAGTTCTATATGGACGACCGCGACAAGAACTACTACAAGCGCGTGATCCTCGGCTGTATCCGTGCCCTCGACTACATCGAGGAATACACCCCGTGGAACGGTAAGGAGATGGGTGTGACGGGCTCCAGCCAGGGCGGCTTCCTCAGCCTTGCGACAGCAGGCCTCGACAAGCGCATCACCTACTATGCCCCCGTGCATGCAGCCCTCTGCGACCACACGAACTCGCTGCGTGGCATCGCCTGCGGCTGGCCACACTATTTCTATTATAATAAAGGTGTAGGACAGGAGAAGCAGATCGAGGTGTCGCGCTACTACGACGGCATCAACTTCGCCCGCCTGATCACCGACCAGCAGCAGGGCTGGTTCTCGTTCGGCTACAACGACGATGTGGTGCCTCCCACCACCGCATGGGCGACCTATAACACGGTGAAAGGTCCCAAGGAGATCAAACCCTATCAGGCCACCTGGCACTTCTGGTTCCAGGAGCAGTGGGACGAATGGGAGAACTGGTTACTGAAACAAATGCATATCAAGTGATATAATTATTAAATAAAGGTGTATATGAAGAAGATTATGATAATAGCAGCAGCCACATTGGTTATGATTGCTTGCACAACACAAAAGCAGGCTGAGCCTGATAAGACAGCGGCACAACAGTTGCTCGAGCGCCTGGACTCACTCCAGCAGAAAGGTATCATGTACGGTCATCAGGACGACCCGATGTACGGCCTGACCTGGGAATACGATAAGGATTCAAGCGACGTGAAGAACGTCTGCGGTGACTATCCCGCCATCATGGGCTTCGACCTGGGCGGCATAGAGATGGGCGACCAGAAGAATCTCGACAGCGTGCCCTTCACCCGCATGACCGAGGAGATCAAGAACCATTACCGTCGTGGTGGCATTGTTACCCTGAGTTGGCATCCCCGCAATCCCGTCACCACCATCGAGGGCGGCGGTTGGGCCGGACAGAAGTTCCCTGCTGGCTCGGCCTGGGATGTGACCGACTCTGCAGTGGTGAAGAAGATACTGCCCGGTGGCGATTTCCATGAGAAGTTTGCCGGGTGGATGCAGCGCGTGAGCGACTTCCTGGCCACGCTGACAGACGACAACGGCCAGAAGATCCCCGTCATCTTCCGTCCTTGGCACGAGAACTCCGGCTCATGGTTCTGGTGGGGTGAGAAACTCTGCTCCGTGGGAGAATACAAGGCTCTGTGGAACATGCTGCAGGATAAGTTGAGGGCCGATGGCTTCGACAATCTCGTATGGTCGTACTCTCCTGGCTGTGAGGACAATCTGACTGCCGAGCGCCTGCTCGTCCGCTATCCTGGCGACAACCGTGTGGATATGCTTGGCCTTGACGGCTATCAGTGGGTGCCCCAGGAGAAGGACCAGTTCATCGCACGCACCAAGCAGAACCTGACCGTCTTGTGTGAGACCGCCAAGGCGCACCATCTGATACCCGCCTTGACTGAGACGGGAATGAAGAACCTGACGCAGCCCGACTGGTGGACATCCACCCTGCTGCCTGCTGTCGAGGAGTTCCCCATCAGTTATCTGCTCACATGGCGTAACTACAAGGAGGAGTGGTTCGGTCCTTCCACCTCGAAGCCCGACGCCCCCTACTTCGTGGAGTTCTATAACAGCGAAAAGACCCTCTTCGCCAAGGATATCGCTGAATAATCAATCTTCAACCCGTCAATCATTCATAATATTATGTCAGTATTTGAACAGAAAGTAGCAGCCCTCCGCAAGCATCATGAGGAACTGCTGAGCCGTAAGAACGAGCCCATCGAGTGGGGCAACGGCATATATGATAAATATAAGTATCCCATCCTCACAGCCGCCCATGTGCCCCTGGAGTGGAAGTATGATTTCAATGAGCAGGACAATCCCTACCTGATGCAGCGCATCATGTGTAATGCGACCCTGAACTCTGGTGCTATCAAGAGGAACGGCAAGTACGTGCTTGTCGTTCGTGTGGAGGGTGCCGACCGCAAGAGTTTCTTCGCTGTGGCCGAGTCGCCCAACGGTATCGACAACTTCCGTTTCTGGGACGAGCCGATCACGATGCCCGACGATGTGATTCCTGCCACAAATATCTATGACATGCGTATCACGCAGCATGAGGACGGCTGGATCTACGGCGTGTTCTGTGCCGAGCGTCACGACGACTCTCAGCCGGGGAATCTCTCTGCTGCTACTGCCACCGCTGCCATCGCCCGCACGAAGGATCTGAAGACCTGGTACCGTCTGCCTGACTTGAAGACCAAGTCGCAGCAGCGTAACGTCGTGCTCCATCCTGAGTTCGTCGATGGCAAATATGCCTTCTATACCCGTCCGCAGGACGGCTTCATCGACACGGGTTCCGGTGGAGGCATCGGCTGGGCACTCGTCGACGACATCACCCATGCTGAGATCAAGGAAGAGACGATCATCTACGAGCGCAAGTATCACACCATCACTGAGGTGAAGAACGGAGAGGGCCCGCATCCCATCAAGACTCCGAAGGGCTGGCTGCATCTGGCACATGGCGTGAGGGCCACGGCTGACGGTCTGCGCTACGTATTATATATGTACATGACGGCCCTCGACGATCCCACGAAGGTGATAGCCCGTCCGGGTGGCTTCTTCCTCGTGCCTGAGGGTGATGAGTATCTGGGCGATGTGATGAATGTGGCCTTCGCCAACGGCTGGATTGCTGATGAGGACGGAAAGGTGTTTATCTATTATGCTTCGGCAGATACCCGTATGCATGTGGCGACATCGACCGTCGACAAACTCGTCGACTACTGCATGAACACGCCAGAGGACGGCTACACGACAGCCGCCAGCGTGGAGACCATCAAGCGCCTCGTGGCCAAGAACCGCGCTTGCAAATCGTAATCGAAAATCAATCTAAATATTATCATTTATGGCAAAGACTAAATTAATCGAAAAGATCGGCTACGGTTTTGGCGACATGTCGTCATCAACCTTCTGGAAAGTGTTCTCATACTACCTTCCGATCTTCTACTCAAACATTTTCGGACTCTCGCTTGTCGACGCGGGTGTGCTGGTGCTCGTCACACGTATCTGGGATGCTGTCTCAGACCCCATGATGGGTATCATCGCCGACCGTACGAACACCAAGTGGGGTAAGTATCGTCCCTACCTGCTCTGGGTGGCACCCTTCTTTTCCATCTGCGGTATCTTGCTGTTTACCACACCCGACTGGAATTATGGTGCCAAACTGATCTGGGCATACATCACCTACATCATGATGATGACCGTCTATACGGGTATCAATGTGCCTTATGGCGCTATGCTGGGTGTGATGACCGACGACACGAACGAGAAGACGGTGTTTTCATCCTTCCGTATGTTCTTTGCTTATGGCGGTTCGTTCCTCGCCCTGTTCCTTTGGGAACCCCTGACGAACATGATGGGTGGCTATAAGACGCCTACGGGATGGTTTGGAGCCATGTGTGTCATTGCGTCTGCCTGCTTTGTCATGTTCATCCTCTGCTTCCTGTTGACGAGAGAACATCTGAAGACTGTCTCGACGGTGAGTGTGGGTAGCGACTTCAAGTCTTTGCTCTCGAATAAGCCTTGGTGGCTGCTGATCGGCGCAGCCCTCTGTTCCAACCTCTTCAATACGGTGCGTGGTGCAACGGTGGCCTACTTCTTCCTCGACATCATCGGACCAGACGTGCAGTTGTCGTTCTTCGGCCTGATGTTCCTCTTCTATTCCGGTTTGTTCCTGGGTATCGGAGAGGTGGCCAATATGGCTGGTGTGGCCCTCTGTGTGCCCATCGCCCAGAAATTGGGTAAGAAGACGACCTTCATCATGGTGAATGCAGCCCTCGTGGTGTTCAGTATCGCCTTCTTCTTCGTGCCCTGCACATCGTCAGGCTTCTGGACGATGTTGATTCTGCAGATTATCATCTCCGTCTTCACGGGTATCATGTCGCCGCTGATTTGGAGTATGTATGCCGACGTGAGCGACTATGCTGAGTTGCAGTACAACACCGCCTCTACGGGTCTGATCTTCTCGTCGGCCTCGATGGCTCAGAAGTTCGGCGGTGCCATCGGTGGCGCTGCTGTGCTGTGGCTCCTCTCAGGCTTCGGCTACATCACGGATGCCGCTCAGTTGGAGGCTGGTGTCGTACAGCCGGAGAGTGCTTTGACGGTGCTCCGCTGGCTGATGAGTTTCATCCCCGCTATGGTGGCTGCCCTCGCTATCATTGTCGTGTGGTTCTATCCCCTGACGACCAAGCGTGTACATGAAATCAATGCCGAGTTAAAGAAGGCGCGTGAGTTTAATGCATAACCCTGATATGATGACCATACAGACATTAAGAAAAGAGATGCAGGATGTGTTGGAGAACAACATCCTGCATTTCTGGCAGACGAAGATGGTCGACCGCGAGAACGGCGGATTCTATGGACGAATCGACGGACAGGAAGTGCTTCATCCGGAGGCTGAGAAGGGGGCCATCCTCAATGCCCGTATCCTCTGGACGTTCTCTGCTGCTTATCGCGTGTCGGGAAAGGATGAGTATCTGAAGACTGCCACCTATGCGAAAGAGTACTTTATCGAGCACTTTATCGACAAGGAGTATGGTGGAGTCTATTGGAGCGTCGACCACAAGGGGCTGCCGCTGAACACACGCAAGCAATTCTATGCCATCGGCTTCGCTCTCTACGGCTTGTCTGAATATGTCCGCGCCACAGGAGACCGGGAGGCTCTTGACTACGCCATCCAGTTGTTTGAGTGCATAGAGAATCACGCCTTCGACAGCGAGTTCAATGGTTACATCGAAGCCCAGACGCGCGACTGGCAGCCTATCGCCGACATGCGACTGTCGGAACTCGATGCCAACTTCCCCAAGTCGCAGAACACCCATCTGCACATTATCGAGCCCTACGCTAATCTATATCGTTGTCTTCAGGAACTCAAGGCGAAAGAGTCTTGCGACTACGTGCCTGTTCTGGGGTCAGTACTCCCGGTAGGCATCTCTGTGCCTCAGGAGACCGTCAATAGGGTAGAGGCAGCCTTGCGCAACATCATCGGCATCTTCACAGACAAAATACTCAATCCGGAGACGCATCATCTCGACCTCTTCTTTGAGATGGACTGGACGCGTGGAGCAGGCCGTCTGGAGAGTTATGGGCATGATATCGAGTGCTCCTGGCTGATGCATGAAGCGGCTCTGGTGTTAGGCGATCCTTATGTGCTGGAACGTGTGGAACCCATTGTCCGGGAAGTGGCGAAGGCCTCTGAGAAGGGATTGCGTCCTGACGGTTCGATGATCCATGAGGCCAACCTCGATACAGGCCATGTGGATGACGACCTCCACTGGTGGGTGCAGGCGGAGAATGTCGTGGGATGGTTCAACATCTGGCAGCATTTCGGCGATGAGGAAGCCTACGAGCGGGCTGTTCGCTGTTGGCAGTATATCAAGGACCAGTTGATCGACTGGGAGAATGGCGAATGGCACTGGAGCCGCCATCCGGACGGAACGTTGAACCTCGTCGACGATAAGGCTGGCTTCTGGAAGTGTCCTTATCATAACGGCCGTATGTGTCTGGAAATCATAGAAAGGACGGAGGCTATGTAGTCTCCGTCTTTTTCTTCTTGCCGAACAGTTTCTTGAAGAAGCCTTTCTTCTCACCATCCTGAGTCTCGCCTTTCTGCTGTTTCTCCAGTTCCTTTTGTTGCTTCTCCTTTTCCTTCTGGGCTTTCTTCGCCTGCTTTTCCTGTTCCTTCTGGGCCTTCTTAGCCTCCTTCTCCTGCTTCTTCTGAGCCTTCTTTTCCTCTTTTTCAAGTTTCTTCTGCTGCTTGCGCTCTGCCCTCTGAGCCTTGTACTCTTCGGTCTCTTTATGGAACTTGAGGCCAGACTTGGTGACCTTCATCTTCTGCATCTGGTCTGTGTCGGTGAAGGAGAAGGAGAAATACAGATCCCTGATCCTGCCGCTCTGGTACACTTCGCCGGTAGCAACGGCACCGTCGCTGTTAAGTGTGGCAGTGAGGTTGCGGATGTGGATACCCAAGTAGGATACGTCATTGACTTTCGCATTGAAGAAGCCGATGGGCAGCTTGCCGCCTTTCGCCTTACGCATCTTGGCTGTACGTGGCTTGCTGATGTCGACGGTGAAATCGGCTGAGGCGTCCATCGGTCCCATCTCCTTGATGTTCATCACCTTGCCCAGTTCAACTCTCTTGGAACTGACCTTTCCGTTGACATACTTATTCAGTTCGTCTAACGCGAATTCAAAATTGAGATTACCGGCAGCTGTCTTCAGCAGTCCCCTGAAGATCTCCTTTTTATACAATACGTCGAAACTGCCCGTATAGTTGATGTCGCCCAGGTTGTTGAGTTGGTTCATCATCAGCTTCTTGGTGGCAAACTGGTTGATGATCTTTTCCGCAATGCCCGGCTTGGCGTGCATACGGCTGACGTCGAACTTGACGAGGAGTTTGTATTTGTCTTTCAGATTCGTGATGTTGCCTGTGGCAGCGAGTTGGAGTTTATTGTCGCTGGTGTTCACCTTGATGTTGCGGAAACTGATTGTGTTGGGCGTCCCCTTCATCGTCAAACTCAGGTTGAGGGGCAACGAGAAGTTCTTCAGTACAGGAGCGAACGTTCTGGAGATGTCCTTCAGATAAGCCTTGCCAGTGATGAGTCCTGTGGCGTAGGAGAACTCTCGGCCCTCTTTCTTGTCAGGCAGCACGATCTCACCGCTGCTGACGTTGAGTACGGTGCTCTTTTGCTGGACGGTGATGTCGCGCAGGCTGATCCTCTCCTTTGTATAGGCAAACTTCGTCTGGAGGTTGCGGATGTCGATGCCTGTGACGGAGTCCTTGGCCTGAAACTCGTTCAGATGGCCCGTGATTCTCTCCTTGCCGATAGAATCAAGTACCACATGGAAGTCGGCTATCACGTCGAGATGCTTGGCGTCAAAGAAGCCACGCTTGGGGCGCCCTGCATTCTTACGGGGCAGATGGTTGTCGTTCCTGTAGTGTGCCTGTTTCACCGTCGCACTGTATCGGCCGCGGTTTGCCTGGACTGTCAGATGGCCGATGCCTGCCTGATTGTCTACCATGATATTACGTTTCTTCCATAGCGACTTCCATTGGTAGGCTAAATTATAAGCATCCACCTTGAAGACCAGTTCCTTAAGGTCTCCGTCAAGCCTCAGATGACCCAAGGAGGCACTATAGGGCTTCAGGCCCGCCTTGAATGTGGTGTCGCAGGCCAGCGTGATGCTGTCGACCTCGATGGTCTGGTCGGCAATCCAGCCTTTGTTGTAGGTGGCCTCTCCCAGAAAGATGTCGAGTTCGTTGTGCTTGACGTGGATATCCTTCAGCGCAAGGGCACTGATGTCGAGATCCATCTTGCTCTTCTTGGCTTGTTTCTCGGGTCTCTTCTGGTCTTTGGGCTTCTTGAAGGCGTCGATCACGAACTGGTAATTGGCCGGCTCCTCCTTCGATGGCTTCAGGAGCAAGGCCTTGGCATGGGCGATCTCGGCTTTTTCGATGACGATCTTGTGCTGGAGCAGTCGGATCAACTCGAGATTGACGGATATTTTGCCGACTTTGAGCATCTCGCGCTCTTCGCGGTCTTCAATCTCTATACCATAGAGACTGATCTCCTGGGTGAGGGCGCTGATGCTGATGCTGTCGATCTCCACCTTGGTCTCTAACTTCTGGCTCAGCAGTTCGACGGCCTTTTCCTGTATCTTTTTTTGCACGGATTCCGTGTTTAGCAACAGTGTTGCACCACCCAGCAGCACTACTGCTCCTACAGCAATGCCGCCCGTCGTCTTCAATATCCTTCTAAGCCATTTGTTCATCTCTAGTCTGTCTATCCGCTGCAAAATTAATATAATTCCATCAATTATCCAACATTTATTCTATAAATAATGTCTGAAATGTGCTCCTTTTCGGATTCATGGCTAAGGTTTTCTTACGAATAAAGATTTTCTGTTTTTATCTGCCACACTGCCACAAAGCGCAGAAACGGCTCTGAACAAAGGCATTTCCGTGTGGTGGCAGATATGTGACGAGTGGCAGTAAATAGCCGGAATCGGGCTATGACTGGCCTCCATTTACACATAAATCAGCCATTTGTTTCAGAAAGACCTGCATGTTTCCTTTGTTTTTCCTCAGAGAAAACGATGTTTTCCCTCAGAGAAAACAATGTATTCCCTCAGGGAAAAGAGTGTTTTCTCTCAGGGGAAAGGATATAAAGTCCTGTCACTGACACGGCTAAGGCCTCGATTGACACTTTGGGCGACCTGTCGATAATTATCGCGTAAATATTTGGAGGATTGAGTAAAAAGTCGTATCTTTGCAGCATGAAAAGGATTTGTTTGTTTTTGCTGCTCTGCTGCACGATAGGTGCACAGGCAGAAAGAAAGTTTAGCGAGCGCCCGAAGCTCGTAGTCGGTGTGGTGGTAGACCAGATGCGCTGGGACTACCTCGGCAGGTATTATGACCAGTTTGGTGACGAGGGCTTCAAGCGGCTGATCGAGGAGGGCTACTCCTGCGACAACTGTCTGATCAACTATCTGCCGACGGTGACGGCCATCGGCCATACGAGTGCCTATACGGGAACGACTCCGGCCCTGCATGGCATCTGCGGCAACGACTTCTTCATCGACGACACGCCCGTTTATTGCTGTGGCGACACGACGGTGAGCACGGTGGGAAGCGACTCCAAGAAAGGGGAGATGTCGCCCCGTAATCTGCTGTCGACGACCATCGGCGACCAGTTGAGGATGCACACCGACTTCCGTTCGAAGGTGATCGGCGTGTCGTATAAGGACCGTGCTGCCATCCTGCCTGCGGGGCGTTCTGCCAATGCGGCCTACTGGCTTGACACGAAGAACGTCTGCTTCATCTCGAGTACCTATTATATGAACGAGTTGCCAGCGTGGGCAAAGGCCTATAACGACGAACTGAAGAAGAACAAGAAGGCGCAGGAACTGAACAAGAAGATCGGCTATGATCCCATCTGCGGCACTGTGACCACCGACATGGCCATTGCCGCCTTGAAAGGTGAGCAGTTGGGCAAGGGCGATGTTACGGATATGCTCTGCATCAGTTATTCCCAGACCGACGTCATCGGACATGAGTGGGGCACGAGGGGAGAGCATACCGACGGCGCCTATCTGGGACTCGACAAGGATCTCGCCCGTCTGCTCAAAGCCCTCGACGAGCAGGTGGGCAAGGGTAACTATCTGCTCTTCCTGACGGCCGACCACGGTGGCGCCCATAACTACCAGTGGATGGCCGACCACAAACTGAACGGCGGTGCCTGGCGCATCAAGGAAGACGTGATGGGTTCCGCACTGAAGGCCTATCTGAGGGACAAACTTGGCGCCGACCTCTCCATCATCAACGGCATCAACGGCTACCGTGTCTTCCTGAATCACGGCAAGATTAAAGAAATGGGTCTTTCCGTCAGTCAGGTGAAGGAGGCGCTGATAGACTATGCCCGTCAGATGCCCCACGTGCAGTTTGTCATGGACTTCGAGAAGGTGAATACGTGGAGTGTGCCCGATGTGCTCCGCAGTCGGGCGCTGCTGGGTTATCATCCCCACCGTTCTGGCGACCTGTTGCTGGTGCTGGAGGCGGGATGGTATGAGTTCTGGCCCAGTTCTTCCAAGGTGGGTACTACTCATGGTGAGTGGAATCCGTACGACGCGCATATCCCCCTGCTGTTCTATGGCTGGCAGGTGGAACATGGCAGCACCAGTCGTGAGGTTCACATCACCGACATCGCTCCTACAGTCACACAGATGCTTCACATCCAACAGCCGAATGCTTGTGTCGGAGAGGCTATAACGGAGATTACAGACAAAGATTAACAATTATTATTTAATTAATTAATAATTATTCGCCTTATTTACAGATTTTTTTGTACCTTTGCAGCATCGTAGCGGCGAAGGTACATTTTTTGTGACGTAACTGCTTAAAAATGAGAATAATATTGTTATAACATTATATTAATCATTTTATGAACTTTGCTTTGTTAATTACCGTCTTGCTGACGGCTATTACATTGGTGGTGGCGGCTTACGTGGTAGCCAAGCTGATAGGACCGCGGTCCTACGCGAAGGTGAAAGGTGAGCCCTATGAGAGTGGTATCCCCACGCGAGGCACCTCTTGGTTGCCGGTATCCGTGGGATTCTACCTCTTCGCCATCTTGTTCCTCATGTTCGATGTGGAAACGGTGTTTCTGTATCCGTGGGCAGTAGTAGTGAAGGAGACTGGTGCGATAGCGTTGCTGAGCATCGGATTCTTCTTGGTGGTTCTTGTTTTAGGCTTGGCATACGCCTGGCGGAAAGGAGACTTGGAATGGAAGTAAGAAAGCCGAAAATCAAGAGTATTCCCTACGTGGAGTGGAAAGACAATGCCTCGTTGGAGAAGATCATTGACGAGCTCCATGAGGGCGGTGTCAATGTGATTACGGGTTCCCTGGACCGGCTCATCAACTGGGGCCGTGCCAACTCCCTCTGGTCCTTGACCTTCGCTACCTCATGCTGTGGTATCGAGTTCATGGCCTGCGGCTGTGCCCGTTACGACTTTGCCCGCTTCGGCTTCGAGGTGACGCGAAACTCTCCCCGTCAGGCCGACCTGATCATGTGTGCCGGTACCATCACCCATAAGATGGCCCCAGCCCTGAAGCGCCTGTACGACGAGATGGCCGAGCCCAAGTACGTGATTGCCGTCGGTGGCTGTGCCATCAGCGGTGGCCCTTTCAAGTCAAGTTATCATGTAGTGAAGGGTATCGAGGAGATTGTGCCCGTCGATGTGTTTATCCCAGGCTGTCCCCCGCGTCCGGAGGCTATCATGTACGGCATGATGCAGCTGCAGCGTAAGGTGAAGGCCGAGAAATTCTTCGGAGGTGCCAACCACAAGCAGACCGCTGTGGAGCGTACACTGGGTGTATCCAATGAGGAACTGATCTTCCGCTCGAAACTCGGTGACCACCGTCGTGAGCCGATCGTGGTGACGGATGTGCCTCAGGAGTTTGTTGAGGAAATAAAGAAAGAGGAGGCTGCCGTATGAAACTGACATTCTTAGAATTTGAGTTTGACAAGTTCCAGCAGAAGATGCAGGAACTGAAGGAGAAAGAGCATTACGACTATCTGGTGACCATTGTGGGTGAGGACTTCCCGAAGGAACTCACGACAGAGGGCGGCCTCGGATGTATCTATATCCTTGAGAATACGCAGACCCACAAGCGTTGCTCGGTGAAGATGATGGCCAAGACGCAGGTCTGTGGCGACGGTATGTCATCTAACGGCACGGGCGAGACCGACGGACAGGCTATCCCGTATATCCCCACCGTCTCTCATATCTGGCGTGTGGCTGAACTGCTGGAGCGTGAGGTCTATGATTTCTACGGCATCGTGTTCCTCGGCCATAAGGACATGCGCCGTCTCTTCCTGCGCAGCGACTTCAAGGGCTTCCCCTTCCGTAAGGACTGGGAATTCAACGACCAATACACGCTCGAGGACGATGTGGAACCCGACTACGGTCTGGAGTACTATATTGATAAGGATGGCTGCTTGCAGACGAAGAAGAACAAACTCTTCGATGCCGACGACTATGTGATCAACATCGGCCCCCAGCACCCTGCCACCCATGGTGTGCTCCGTCTGCAGACCGTTCTCAACGGCGAGACCGTTAAGCGCATCTATCCGCATCTCGGCTATATCCACCGTGCCATTGAGAAGATGTGGGAGGGCATGACCTATCCCCAGACGCTGGCGCTGACCGATCGTCTGAACTACTTAGGTGCCATGCAGCATCGTCACGCCCTGGTCGGTGTCATCGAGGAGGCTCTGGATGTGGAACTGACAGACCGCATCAAGTATATCCGCACGATCATGGACGAACTTCAGCGTCTCGACTCCCACCTGCTTTATACCTCTTGTGTGGCTCAGGACCTGGGTGCTCTCACGGGTATGCTCTATGGTATGCGTGACCGTGAGCATGTGCTGAACTGCATGGAGGAGACCACTGGCGGCCGCCTGATCCAGAACTATTACCGTATCGGAGGTCTGCAGGATGATATCGATCCTAACTTCGTGAAGAACGTGAAGGATCTGGTGAAGTACCTGCGTCCGATGATTCAGGAGTATATGGATATCTTCGGCGATAACGTCATCACCCATAACCGTCTTGAGAACTGTGGTCCGATGAGTCTTGAGGATTGTATCAACTACGCCGTGACGGGTCCTGCCGGACGTGCCTCAGGCTGGAAGAACGACGTGCGCAAGTACCACCCCTACGACATGTACGACAAGGTGGAGTGGGAGCAATGTACGCTCGACAGCTGCGACTCTATGGGACGTTACCTCATTCACATCAACGAGATGTACCAGAGCCTGAACATTATCGAGCAGCTCATCGACAACATCCCGGAGGGTGACTTCTATGTGAAGCAGAAGCCCATCATCAAGTGCCCCGAGGGACAGTGGTACTACTCTGTCGAGGGCGTGGCTGGTGAGTTTGGCGTGTATCTCGACTCTCGTGGCGACAAGAGCCCCTACCGCATGAAGATGCGTCCGATGGGGCTCTCGCTGGTAGGTGCCTTCGACCCGATGCTCCGTGGTCAGAAGATTGCCGACCTCATCGCTACCTGTGCTGCTATCGACGTTGTTATTCCTGACATCGACCGTTAGTCGAAGAATTGAAAAATTGAAAATTGAAGAATTGAAGAAAATATGTTCGACTTTTCTATTATAACCCAATGGTTCGACCAACTGCTTCGAGTGACGGTAGGATGTCCCGACTGGTTGGCGATATTGATTGAGTGCGTGCTGGTGGGTACGGCCATCCTCGTGGGATATGCCCTTATCGCCATCGCGCTGATATTCATGGAGCGTAAGGTCTGTGCCTACTTCCAGTGCCGCTTAGGCCCGATGCGAGTAGGTTACTGGGGTTTGCTGCAGGTGTTTGCCGACGTGCTGAAGATGCTCATCAAGGAGATCTTCATCGTCGACCGTGCCGACAAGCTGCTCTACCTCGTGGCTCCGTTTCTGGTGATCATCGGCTCCGTGGGTGCCTTCTCGTTCCTGCCTTGGAACAATGGTGCTACGGTGCTCGACTTCAACGTGGGTGTGTTCCTGCTCACCGCCATCTCTTCGATCGGTGTGGTAGGTATCTTCCTCGCAGGTTGGGGTTCCAACAACAAGTATTCTGTGGTTTCGGCCATGCGTGGGGCTGTGCAGATGATCTCTTACGAAATGTCGCTCTGTCTCTGTCTGATCACCGCAGTGATCCTGACGGGAACGATGCAGATGAGTGGTATCGTCGAGGCACAGACGGGTCCTTGGAAGTGGTTGATCTTCCAGGGGCATATCCCCGCCATCATCGCCTTCCTCGTGTTCCTCGTGGCTGGTAATGCTGAGGCCAACCGTGGCCCGTTCGATATGGCTGAGGCCGAGAGTGAGCTGACGGCAGGTCATCATACCGAGTATTCCGGTATGGGCTTCGGCTTCTTCTACCTTGCCGAGTTCCTCAACCTCTTTATCATCGCAGGCATCGCCGCTACGGTGTTCCTCGGTGGCTGGGCGCCTGTGAACATCGGTATCGAGGCCTTCGACAATGTGATGAACTACATCCCCGGCATCGTCTGGTTTATGGGCAAGGCCTTCGGACTGGTGTGGATCCTGATGTGGATTAAGTGGACGTTCCCCCGTCTGCGTATCGACCAGATCCTGAAGCTGGAGTGGAAGTACCTGATGCCTCTGGCTCTCATCAACCTCGTGATCATGACTGTTGTGGTGGCCCTGGGCCTATATATTAAATAAGGTATAGCAATGGAAGATAACAAAACATATTTCGGAGAAATCGGGCACGGGCTCAAGACGTTGGCCGTTGGCATGAAGACCTCCTGGAAGGAATACTTCAAGGACTTCTTCACCAACAAGTCTACGGAGCAGTATCCCGAGAACCGCAAGACCACACTCCACGTGGCGAAGCGTCACCGTGGGCGCCTGACGTTCAAGCGCAACGAGGACGGCAGCTATAAGTGTACGGCTTGCACATTGTGCGAGAAAGCCTGTCCGAACGGAACCATCAAGATCGTGGCCCACATGGCCGAGGATCCCGAGACGGGCAAGAAAAAGAAGGTGCTCGACGACTATCAGTACGACCTGGGTGACTGCATGTTCTGCCAGCTCTGTACCAACGCCTGCAACTTCGACGCTATCGAGTTTACCAATGATTTCGAGAACGCCGTCTTCGACCGTTCGAAACTGGTGCTCCATCTGAATGAGGAAGTCTACAAGGGCGGTTCGCTGCCTAACCTCATCGATGGTGGTGCCTCATTGACAATCGGTAAGTTTAACACCAAAACGAAGTAACGATATGGCAAATTATGTAATGTTTATCATTCTCGCCGTTGTCATACTCGGTTCTGCCGTGATGTGTGTGATGACGAAGCGGATTATGCGGGCCGCAACATTCCTGTTGTTCGTGCTCTTTGGCGTGGCAGGTCTTTATTTCCTGCTCGACTATACATTCCTTGGCGCAGCCCAGATCTCGGTCTATGCCGGTGGCGTGACGATGCTTTATGTCTTCGCCATCCAACTGGTGAGCAAGCGCTCTCTGCAGGGTCTTATGGAACGGGTGAAAGGCAGCCATGTAGTCTTCGGAGCGATTCTGTCGCTCGTTGGACTGCTCATGGTCTGTGCCGTTCTCATGAAGAATAAGTTTATGTATGCCGCCTGTCAGGTGGCCGACGTGGAGGTGCCGATGAATGAGATCGGCCATGCCCTCGTCGGAGCCGACAAGTACCAGTATGTGCTCCCCTTCGAGCTCATCTCGGTGTTCCTGCTGGCATGTATCATCGGTGGTTTGGCTATTGCAAGAAAGGAGAAGTAAGTTATGGTACCTGTACAATATTATTTCATTCTCAGCGCCCTGCTGTTCTTCATCGGCGTCTATGGTTTCATCTCGCGCCGTAACTTGATAGCCATGCTTATCTCCGTGGAGCTGATCCTCAACGCCGTGGAGATCAACTTTGCCGCTTTCAACCGTCTGCTGTTCCCCGGCCAGCTGGAGGGCTTCTTCATGTCGCTCTTCGGCATCGGCGTCGCTGCTGCGGAAACGGCTGTTGCCATCGCCATCATCATCAATGTCTACCGCAACTTCAATAGTGACAGCGTGGACAGTATCCAGAATATGAAAAGATAGTAGTTAAAGAAGTTAAGAAGTAAAGTAGTTAAGATTATGTATAGTTACACGATTTTTATCATGCTTCTGCCGCTGCTGTCGTTCCTTGTCCTGGGACTGGCTGGCATGAAGATGCAGCATAAGACGGCAGGCCTTATCGGCACTTGCTCGCTCGGAATCGTCACGATCCTGTCGTACACCACAGCCTTCCAGTACTTTACGGCTGAGCGTGTGAACGGCGCTTTCCAGACGATTGTTCCCTACAACTACACTTGGTTGCCGCTGGGCAATCTCCACTTCGACATGGGTATCCTCCTGGATCCCATCTCGGTGATGATGCTCATCGTCATCTCCACCGTGTCGTTGATGGTCCATATCTACTCATTCGGCTACATGCACGGTGAGAAGGGCTTCCAGCGCTACTACGCTTTCCTGAGCCTCTTCTCGATGTCGATGCTGGGCCTGGTGCTCGCCACGAACATCTTCCAGATGTATATGTTCTGGGAACTCGTGGGTGTCAGCTCCTACCTGCTCATCGGTTTCTACTATCCGTTGAAGCCCGCCATCGCTGCCTCGAAGAAGGCCTTCATCGTGACGCGCTTCGCCGATATGTTCTTCCTCATCGGTATCCTGATGTTCGGCTATTATACCGATTCGTTCAGCTTCTCCTTCGCTGGTCATGGTGCGGAGGTGGTGATGGGCGAGGGTACGACACCCTTCATCCAGGGCAACATCACCCGTGCTTTGGCTGCGGGAAGCTTCATTATTCCGACGGCACTCGTGCTGATGTTCATCGGTGGTGCCGGTAAGAGTGCCATGTTCCCGTTGCACATCTGGCTGCCCGATGCCATGGAGGGCCCGACACCTGTCAGTGCACTCATCCATGCCGCTACGATGGTGGTGGCTGGTGTGTTCCAGATTGCCCGTATGTTCCCCTTGTGGATCCATTTCGCACCTCATGCGCTGAGCATCGTGGTATGGGTGGGTGTGTTCACCGCTTTCTATGCCGCTGCCGTGGCTTGTGCTCAGAGTGACATCAAGCGTGTGCTGGCCTTCTCCACCATCTCGCAGATTGCCTTCATGATGGTGGCTCTTGGCGTCTGCCTGCCTTCTCATAATGGGGCTATCTACGACGACCACGCTCAGTTGGGTTACATGGCTTCTATGTTCCATCTGTTCACTCACGCCATGTTCAAGGCCTGTCTGTTCCTCGGTGCCGGCTGTATCATCCACGCCGTTCACTCCAACGAGATGGCCTTCATGGGTGGTCTGCGCAAGTATATGCCTGTTACCCATATCACCTTCCTCATCTCCTGTCTGGCCATTGCGGGTATCCCGTTCTTCTCGGGCTTCAGCTCGAAGGATGAGATTATTTCTGCCTGTTTCCAGTACAGTCCGGTGGTGGGTTGGATCATGACGGGCATTGCCGCCATGACGGCTTTCTACATGTTCCGTCTGTACTACGGTATCTTCTGGGGTACAGAGAATAAGGAAGCCCACGAACACCATACGCCCCATGAGGCTCCAGCTTCGATGACCATTCCTCTGATTGTGCTCTGTGTGATCACGATGGTGGTGGGTATCTATTCCACCATTGCAGGCTTCGCAGGGTGGGGTGGCAGTTTCGGACAGTTCGTTACCGCCAGTGGTCAGAACTACACGATCCACTTCGATGTAGCTATTGCTGCCACGTCAACGGTGATTGCCATCCTGAGCATCTGTCTGGCCACCTATATCTACAAGGGTGAGTCGCAGCCGATTGCCGACCGTCTGTACAAGCAGTTCCCGCGTCTGCACCGTGCGGCCTACAAGCGTTTCTATCAGGACGAGATCTGGCAGTGGGTTACCCATCGTGTCATCTTCCGTTGCATCTCCACGCCGATTGCCTGGTTCGACCGTCATGTGGTCGACGGCACGTTCAATTTCCTGGCCTGGGGTGCCAACGAGGCTGGCGAGAGTATCCGTCCTTGGCAGTCTGGCGACGTGCGTCAGTATGCCGTGTGGTTCCTCACTGGTACGGTGGCTTTAACATTAATCCTTTTAAGCATCTAAAGTTATGAGTATATTAAGTGTTTTCGTACTGATTCCCGCCCTGATGCTTTTGGGATTGTGGCTTGCCAAGAATCTCAATCAGGTGCGTGGTGTGATGGTGGCCGGCTCCTCGTGTCTGCTGGCCCTCTCCATCTGGCTGACCATATATTTCATCCAGGAGCGTTCGGCTGGCAACACCGCCGAGATGCTGCTCACCTATAGTGTGCCCTGGTTCAAACCGCTGAACATCGCCTATTCGGTGGGTGTCGACGGCATCAGCGTGGTTATGTTGCTCCTGTCGAGCATCATCGTGTTCACGGGCACCTTCGCCTCGTGGCAGCTGAAGCCGCTGACGAAGGAATATTTCCTCTGGTTCACGCTGCTCTCCACGGGAGTGTTCGGCTTCTTCATCTCTACCGACCTCTTCACGATGTTTATGTTCTACGAGGTGGCCCTCATCCCGATGTACCTGTTGATTGGTGTCTGGGGTTCTGGTCATAAGGAGTATTCGGCCATGAAGCTGACGTTGATGCTGATGGGAGGCTCGGCCCTGCTGATCCTCGGTCTGCTGGGCATCTACTTCTTCAACGGCCAGTACAGCGGCACATACACGTTTGAGCTGACGACGATTGCTGCTGCCCATGCCATTCCCGGCTGGATACAGAACATCTTCTTCCCCTTCATCTTCATCGGCTTCGGTGTGCTGGGAGCCCTGTTCCCGTTCCACACATGGTCACCCGACGGTCATGCCTCCGCGCCAACCGCTGTGTCGATGCTCCATGCCGGTGTGCTGATGAAGCTCGGAGGCTATGGCTGCTTCCGTGTAGCCATGTACCTGCTGCCTGAGGCTGCGCAGGATCTGTCGTGGATCTTCCTCATCCTCACCACCATCTCTGTGGTCTACGGTGCGCTGAGCGCCTGTGTGCAGACCGACCTGAAATACATCAACGCCTACTCGTCGGTGTCGCATTGCGGACTGGTGCTCTTTGCCCTGCTCATGATGAGCCAGACGGCGGTCACGGGCGCCATCCTACAGATGCTCTCCCACGGACTGATGACGGCTCTCTTCTTTGCCCTCATCGGTATGATCTATGGTCGTACCCATACCCGCGACATCCGCGAGCTGGCCGGTCTGATGAAGATCATGCCCTTCCTTGCCGTAGGTTATGTCATCGCCGGTCTGGCCAACCTCGGCTTGCCGGGCTTCTCGGGGTTCATTGCTGAGATGACCATCTTTGTGGGTGCTTTCGGTGCTGAGCCGCTCTCTGGCGACCCGAACAACTCGTTCCGCATGGTGGCCACGATCATCGCCTGTACGTCGATTGTCGTCACGGCAGTCTACATCCTGCGCGTGGTCGGCAAGATTCTCTATGGCGAGGTGGAGAACAAGCACTATCTCGAGCTGACCGATGCTACATGGGACGAGCGCGTCGCCGTCATCTGCCTCATCTTCTGTGTGGCAGGCCTCGGCACGTTCCCGTTCTGGGTGAGCAACATGATCTCGCCCGCCGCCGGCAGTATTTTACAATCAATTGGTGTCATGTAAAGAAGGAGGACGAAAGATATGAATTATAGTGAATTCCTTAAAATGGGTCCCGAGATCGCTTTGGTTCTCGCCCTGGTGATCATGTTTGTCGCCGACTTCGTGCTGCATAAGAGTGAGTCGAAGTGCAAGTCGCTCTTCCAGCTGATGGTGGCTCTGATGGTGATCTCGCTGTGTGGCACGTTCTGCACCGCCGGCAGCCATCCCGAGCCTGTATCCGCCTTCGGCGGCCTCTATCTGGCTACGCCGGCCGTGAATGTGATGAAGTCCATTCTCGTCTTCGGTTCCCTTATCGTGGTGCTCATGGCCCAGCCGTGGGTCGAGAAGACGCAGCGTCTGGCCGGAGAGTTCTACATGCTGTTGATTTCCACGCTGCTCGGTATGTTCATCATGATGTCGAGCGGCAATTTCATGCTGTTCTTCCTCGGACTGGAGACCGCCTCTGTGCCCCTGGCCTGTATGGTGGCCTTCGACAAGTGGAAGCAGAACTCGGCCGAGGGTGCTGCGAAGTACATCCTTGTGGCCACGTTCTCCAGCGGTGTGATGCTCTACGGCATCTCGTTCATCTACGGCTTCACTGGAACATTATATTTTGACGATGTTGCAGCCGTCCTGGCCGAAAAATGTTCAATGTTCAATGTTCAATGTTCAATGATCATCATGGGCCTTGTGTTCTTCTTCAGCGGTCTTGGCTTCAAGATCTCGCTGGTGCCCTTCCACTTCTGGACGGCCGACACCTACGAGGGAGCACCCACGCCCGTCACCGGCTATCTGAGTGTCATCTCCAAGGGTGCCGCAGCCATCACGCTGTGCATCATCCTCATGAAGGTGTTCCAGCCACTGGTCTACTACTGGGAGTATCTGCTCTACATCGTCATCGTACTGTCGATCACCGTGGCCAACCTCTTCGCCATCCGCCAGTCGGAGCTCAAGCGATTCATGGCCTTCTCGAGTATCTCACAGGCAGGCTACATCATGCTGGCCGTGGTGGGCAACTCGCAGCTGGGCATCGCCTCGCTCACGTACTATGTGCTGGTCTATATCGTGGCTAACATGGCAGTCTTCACCGTGATCAACGTGGTGGAGCAGAACAACGGCGGTCGCACGGATATGGCAGCCTACAACGGTTTCTATCAGACCAACCCCAAGCTGTCGTTCCTCATGACGCTCTCGCTCTTCTCGCTGGCCGGCATCCCGCCCTTCGCAGGCATGTTCTCGAAATTCTTCGTGTTCATGGCCGCCGCCGAGCAGGGTAGTGCTGCCGCCTATTTCGTGGTCTTCGTCGCCCTGGTCAACACGGTCATCTCGCTCTACTACTATCTGCTGATCGTGAAGGCCATGTATATCACCAAGACCGACACGCCGCTGCCCACGTTCCAGAGCGACCTCAACACCAAGGCAGCCCTGGCCATCTGCACCGTCGGCGTGGCCCTCTTCGGCGTCTGCTCCTGCATCTACGAGTGGATTGCCGCTGCGGGCATGTAAGCCAAGGCTTCCAAATTAGAGTAATCCCGTTGGACTTGGATGAGTTCAACGGGATTTTTTATTTCCTAAATGGAAATTAAAGCATGGACTTATTATTTGATGTTTTCACGTCCGCTCTCCAGAAGCATGCGGAATTCGTGGGGTGTCATGCCGAGGGCATCTTGGAACTTGCGGTTGAAGGTACGCACCACGCTGAAACCAGCCTGCTGGGCACAGGCAGCGACACTCCATGAGGGTTTTTCCTGAAGATAGTGCATGGAGCGTAGCACGCGCAAATAATCCAGATAGTCATCAACAGACTTGTGTAATTTAGAACGGCGGAACATCTCAATAATGCGTGTCTGGGAGGTACCAATCATCTGGGCTAACTCCTGCAGTCCGAAGTCTGGGTTTTCGTGAGGCAGTTCTTCTTCCAACCTCGTCTCGATGAGTGCCAGCAGTTCGTCGTCGTCACGCAGGTCGGCATGTCTCATTAACTCCTTGTGGCGAACCACCAATTCTTTAAGCATCTGTATGCGACGCCGTACGTCGTAGAAGGCATCCAACTGCTGGGACATCTGCATGTTACGATTTACTAATTCGATATTGGCCTGTTGCAGTTGCCGAATGTGGGTCTCCAACTCCTGAATCTTTTGTTCGTAGTCTTGTTTAGTCATAATTACGGTTTTGTTTATTTATTCTTGGTAATGTCATAACGTTTATTTCTTAAGATATTTCGGTGTGTAGCCCTTGTCGCTCTGGGCCACCTCGGCGGGGGTGCCCACGGTGAGGACCTGGCCTCCCTTGCGGCCGCCCTCGGGACCCATGTCGATGATCCAGTCGGCCTGGCGGATGACGTCGAGGTTGTGCTCGATGACGATGACGGTGTTGCCGCGGTCGACGAGCTTGCGGAGCACTTGCATCAGGATGCGGATGTCCTCGAAGTGCAGGCCCGTGGTGGGCTCGTCGAGGATGTAGAGGGTCTGGCCCGTGTCCTTCTTCGACAGTTCGGTGGCGAGCTTGATGCGCTGGCTCTCGCCGCCGGAGAGGGTGGTGGAGGGCTGACCCAGCTTGATGTAGCCGAGGCCCACGTCCTGGATGGTCTTGATCTTGCGGAGGATGTCGGGCACGTTCTCGAAGAACTCCACGGCCTGGTTGATGGTCATGTCGAGCACGTCGGCGATCGACTTGCCCTTGTAGCGCACTTCGAGCGTCTCGCGGTTGTAGCGCTTGCCGTGGCAGGCTTCGCAGGGCACCTGGATGTCGGGCAGGAAGTTCATCTCGATGGTCTTGTAGCCGTTGCCCCCGCAGGTCTCGCAGCGACCGCCCTTCACGTTGAACGAGAAGCGGCCGGGCTTGTAGCCGCGGATCTTGGCCTCGGGCAGGTTGACGAAGAGCGAGCGGATATCGGCGAAGACGCCCGTGTAGGTGGCGGGATTGGAGCGCGGCGTGCGGCCGATGGGGCTCTGGTCGACGTTGACCACCTTGTCGATATATTCCAGCCCCTCGATGCTGTCGTAGGGCATGGGGCGCTTCAGCGAGTGGTAGAAGTGGTGCGAGAGGATGGGCTGGAGCGTCTCGTTGATGAGCGTGGACTTGCCGGAGCCGGAGACTCCCGTGACGAGGATCAGCTTTCCCAGCGGGAACTCCACGTCGATGTGCTTGAGGTTGTTGCCCGTGCAGCCTGCCAGTCTGATTTTGTTTACAGTTGACAGTTTACGGTTTACAGTTGATTTGCTGGCAAGCCCTTCCGAAGCTTCAGAGTAATCATCTGTAAACTGTAAACTGTCAACTGTAAACTTTCCTTTCAAGTACTGCGCGGTCAGCGTGTCGCTCTTCAGCAGCTCGGCGGGAGTGCCCTGGAACACCACCTCGCCGCCCTTGCGGCCGGCACGCGGGCCGATGTCGATGATCCAGTCGGCATTGCGCATCATGTCCTCGTCATGCTCGACGACGATGACGGTGTTGCCCAGGTCGCGGAGCTGTTTCAGCGATTGGATGAGGCGCTGGTTGTCGCGCTGGTGCAGCCCGATGCTTGGCTCGTCGAGGATGTAGAGCACGTTGACAAGCTGCGAGCCGATCTGCGTGGCCAGGCGGATGCGCTGGCTCTCGCCGCCGGAGAGCGAGGCCGACTGGCGGTTGAGCGACAGATAGTCGAGACCTACGTCGAGCAGGAAGTCGAGGCGCGTGCGGATCTCCTTCAGGATCTCCTGGGCGATGGCGTATTGCTGAGGGGTGAGTCTCGATGGCGCGGGGGTACCCCCGTACCCCCGATTCTCCTCTAACTCCACTATCCACTCGCGCAGCTCGGAGATGTCCATCGCGGCGAGCTCGGCGATGTTCTTGCCGCCGAAGCGGTAGGATAGGGCCTCGCGGTTCAGGCGCTGGCCGTGGCACTCCGGGCACTCGCATTCGGCCAGGAACTGGTCGGCCCACTTCTGCCCGGCCGTGGAGTCGTCGTTGTCCATCACGTTGCGCAGGTACTTGATGATGCCGTCGAAGGCGATGAAGTAGTCGCTGGAGGTGTGGACGAGCTCCTTGTCGATGCGCACGTTCTCGAGCGACCCGTAGAGCACCTCGCGGATGGCGTCGTCGGGCAGTTCGGCGATGGGGGTCTTCAGCGTGTAATCATACTTCTTCAGGATGGCCTCCACCTGCCAGAAGATCATTTGGTTCTTATACTTGCCGAGGGGCACGATGCCCCCTTCGTAGATGCTCAGACGGCGGTCGGGCATCACCTTCGTGAGGTCGATCTCGTTGATGACGCCCAAGCCCTTGCAATGGGGACAGGCGCCTTGAGGTGAGTTGAATGAAAAGTTGTTAGGCGCTGGGTCTGAGTAGCTTATGCCTGTGGTCGGACACATCAGTCGCTTGGAGAAATGCTTGATGCTGCCCGTGTCTTTGTCGAGGATCATGATCAGGCCGTCGCCCTGCTTCATGGCAATCTGTACCGAGCGCTTGAGACGGTCGTCTCTCACTTCTGACTTCTCGCCTCTCACCTCTAACTTGTCGATCACCACCTCGATGTCGTGGTTCTTATAGCGGTCCACTTTCATGCCTCGGGTAATCTCCATCATCTGCCCGTCGACGCGGATGTTCAGATAGCCCTTGCGGCGCATGGACTCGAAGAGCTCGCGGTAGTGGCCCTTGCGGCTCCGCACCAGCGGGGCGAGGATGAAGATCTTCCGCCCGGCATAGCCGTGGAGGATCATGTCGACCACGCGCTCCTCGGTGTATTTCACCATCTCCTCGCCGGTGGCGTAGCTGTAGGCACGGCCGGCACGGGCAAAGAGCAGGCGCAGGTAGTCGTAGATCTCGGTGGTGGTGCCCACGGTGGAGCGCGGATTCTTGTTGGTAGTCTTCTGCTCGATGCTGATGACGGGCGAGAGGCCGGTGATTTTGTCGACATCGGGCCGCTCCATGCCGCCGAGGAAGTTGCGGGCGTAGGCCGAGAAGGTCTCGATATAGCGGCGCTGACCCTCGGCGAAGATGGTGTCGAAGGCCAGGCTGGACTTGCCCGAGCCGCTGAGTCCGGTGATGACGGTGAGGGAGTGGTGGGGGATGACGCAGTCGATGTCCTTCAGATTGTGTACCCGCGCACCATATACGTTGATGCTTGTCTCTTCTTTCATGCTGACGGTCTATTGGTTGGTACTGCCGTCTTCGAGGAAGCCGCGCAGAAGGTTGATGTCCTTGCGGATGTTATATTCCGTTCCATCTGCACCCTTTGCACGGCATAGGAGGAAATAGACGCCTTCTTTGACATCCTTGCCCTTGTAGGTGCCGTCCCAGCCCTCGGCGGGATCCGTCCATTCGTAGAGTTTCTGCCCCCAACGGTTAAAGATGTAGGCGTGGAACTCGATGATGCTGCGGTACTCCTTTGCCTTGAAAATTGGGTTGTCTTCGTCGCCATTGGGTGAGAAGGCGTTAGGGAAGAGGAGTGTGCTCACACTGATAACAACATTGAAGGACACGGAGTCGAGTTCTATTTCTCCATTGTTGAGTGTGGTACGAAGGGTAACCATAGTGGTGCCTGCATCGTTGAATGTGTAGTCAGTATTTTCTTCATAGCGGACCATGAAGTCTTTCGTTTCTCCCAATCGCCGGAAGTGCCATTCGTAGTTGGGGATGTAGTCACCCATGCCGGTGGGATTGGCATAGAAATTGACGGATAGCGGCGCCTGGCCGGCAATTTGTGTGTTATCCTTATCGCTTTCAGCGGGGTTGCCTTCAGTGTCAGTGTAGGTAGCGGTAGGTGATACGTCCGGGTATTCTTCTTGGGCCATAGCACCCATTGGCATCAGCAGGGCGAAAAGGGCTGGGATAATCTTTCTTACTCTCATTTTTATCATTTTATCGTGCAAAGATACTAAAAAATTGATAAATGGACTTGATAATTGATAAATATTTTGTACTTTTGTACGCGAAAAAGAAAAAACGGAGTTATATGATACGGTTTTTTAGGTTTATTATGTTACTGTTTCTATTGGCATTCACAGTCAGTAGTGTATCGGCACAGCAGAATTCAATAATACGTGGACAGCACAAAGTGAAGAAGAAAGAAACTATCTTTGGCATATCGCGGATGTATGGTCTTACCATCGAGGAACTAATTAAGGCGAATCCAGAGATGAATGCGCCAGACTATGAGTTGAAAAAGGGTATGGTATTAAACATTCCTTTTTCGAAAGATAGTCAGGAAACCGTTGTCAAGAGTGCTAAGCAGGAGACTGAAGTTAAAACTGTTCAATTGGTCGATGACGTAAGGAACCGCTCGATTCGATTGGGTGTGATGTTGCCCCTGCATAATATTAATGGTGATGGTCGTCGTATGACGGAATATTACCGTGGTGTGCTGATGGCCTGTGACAGCCTGAAGAAACAGGGCCTCTCCATCGATGTACATGCATGGAATACGGCTGAAGATGGTAATATAAATAGTATATTGTCCGATCCTGCTGCAGCAAAGTGTGACTTGATTATCGGTCCGCTGTATTCCAAGCAGATGGATGCGTTATCGGCTTTTATTACCAAGCATGATATCCGTTTATTGATACCCTTCTCTATCAACGCCCCGCAACTGACTACCAATCGTAACATCTTTCAGGTCTATCAGTCTCAGAACGAACAGAATGAAGCCATCTTCGCTCATTTCATCGAACGTTTTAAGGACTATCATACAGTGGTCATCGACTGCAACGACTCGACGAGCAAGAAAGGCCCTTTTACTTTCGGCTTACGCAGGCAGATGGAACAGCGGGCTATGGATGTTGTCGTCACAAATCTGAAGTCCAGCGAGTCGAATTTCTCTAAGGCGTTCAGCAAGACGAAGCCTAACGTGGTTATTCTCAATACCGGACGTTCTCAGGAACTAGGTGTTGCTTTCTCGAAGATAAACGGTCTAAAGGCAAACAATCCTGAATTTGACATCACGATGTTTGGATATACAGACTGGCTTTTGTATACAAGAACCTATTTGGAGAATTTTTACAAGTACAATACGTATATCCCCTCGGTATTCTACTATAATCCGTTGTCGCCGAGTACACAGCGGTTTGAGCGGAAGTACCGTCAGAACTTCCGTGGTGATATGCAGAACTCATTGCCTCGCTTTGCTATTACGGGTTTCGATCATGCATACTTTTTCCTAAAAGGACTGCATAAATATGGCAAGGCCTTTAATGGAGCAGAGGGTATGTTCGGCTTCCCTCCTCTGCAGACACCCCTGAAGTTTGAGCGTTACGGCAATGGCGGTCTGAGAAACAGAACGATGATGTTCGTTCACTATAGGCCCGACCATACGACAGAGACCATCAAGTTTTAGAAATGGTAAGTTGGTGAAGAAGTGATAAGATGAGCATGAGACAGATGGATGTGAATATCGGGTGTGAGGTAAGAGTTCTACTCTTTCATCTTTTCATCTTTTTCCCTTTATTCGTTTCAGCCCAAGTCGGTGAGTATCGTACGGATCTGGCAGTAGGCTTCAATGGTGGAGTGGCTATGAGTAATGTGTCCTTTGTGCCAACAGTACCACAGGACTTGCTGAATGGTCCGACCTTCGGTCTGACGGCTCGCTATACATGTGAGAAGTATTTCAGCAGCATCTGTGCCTTGGTTGCAGAATTGAACTATACGCAGATGGGATGGAAAGAGAAAATTCTCGATATTGACGATCAACCCGTGCCTCTGCATACTGATGCTTCGCAGACACTCCACTATGCCCGGAAAATCAATTATGTTCAGGTGCCCTTTCTTGCAAGACTTGGCTGGGGTAGGGAACGAAGCGGTTTCCAGTTTTTTATACAACTGGGGCCTCAGGTGGGTTTCTATATGAGCGAAAATACAGAAAGTAATTTTGATGTCCGCGACCCAGCGTTCAATCCGAAGGTGGTGGATGGCAAATACAGTCCAGACTATCAGTATGCGGGCAAGCGTGTGTCGCAAGTCGTGGCGCAGGATAGTATGGCTGTTGAGAACAAGGTGGACTATGGCATCAACTTCGGTGCAGGCCTAGAGTTCAGCAATCGCCATGTAGGCCACTTTATCATCGAAGGACGCTACTATTATGGATTAGGTAATATCTATGGTGCCTCGAAGCGCGACTATTTCGGCCGTTCTAACTTTGGAACGATTTTAGCCAAGTTCACTTATCTCTTTGATATTATCAGAACGAAAAATTCTAAAATCAAATAACAATAACTATGTTTGAAGGACAACCAAAAGGTTTATTTGCGTTGGCTTTGGCCAACACAGGCGAGCGCTTCGGATACTATACGATGCTCGCGGTTTTCGCATTGTTTCTGAGAGCTAACTACGGATTGTCGCCCGCTATGGCAGGTACGATTTACAGTTCGTTCCTCATGCTGGTGTATTTCCTCCCGCTGATTGGTGGTATCATGGCCGACAAGTTCGGCTTCGGCAAGATGGTCACCACGGGCATCATCATTATGTTTGCAGGTTATCTGCTGCTGTCGGTGCCATTGGGAGGCGACTCCTTTGCATTGGTCGTCATGCTGGCAGCATTGTTGCTCATCGGATTCGGTACGGGACTCTTCAAGGGTAACCTCCAGGTGATGGTGGGCGACCTCTATAACGATCCTGAGTACAAGGACAAGCGTGATGCGGGCTTCTCAATCTTCTACATGGCCATCAACATCGGTGCGCTGTTCGCTCCGACGGCGGCCATCAAGATCAAAGAGTATGCAGAGACGGCTTTGGGCTATTCGAGCAATGATGCCTACCACTTCTCATTTGCCGTGGCCTGCGCATCGCTGATCCTTTCCATCGCCATCTATTACATCTTCCGCAGTACCTTCCGTCATACGGAGGGCGGTAAGAAGAAGGATGCCGTGAAGGCCGATGCCAGCACGGAACCTGAACTCTCGAAGGAGGAGACCAAACAGCGCATCGTGGCACTCTGCCTTGTGTTTGCCGTGGTGATCTTCTTCTGGATGGCTTTCCACCAGAACGGTCTGTCGCTGACCTACTTCGCCGATGAGTTTACGGCACAGTCGGCAGAGGGCTTGCAGGCGATGTGCTTCGATGTATGGAACCTCGTGGCCATCATCTTCATCGTCTATGCCGGGTTCTCGCTGTTCCAGTCGAAGACCAGCAAGGGCAAGATGATCTCCGCTGCGGTCATTGTCATCGCGGTGTTGTTCCTTATTCTGCAGTACAATCCCGATGGCAGCATCTCGGTCTCTGCCCCGATCTTCCAGCAGTTCAATCCGTTCTACGTGGTGGCTCTGACTCCCGTGTCGATGGCCATCTTCGGTTCATTGGCTGCCAAGGGAAAGGAACCCTCTGCTCCGCGAAAGATAGCCTACGGTATGATCGTGGCAGCTATTGCCTATGCGTTGATGGCCTTCGGCTCGTTCGGTCTGCCGATGCCTCAGACAGAGATGGGTGCCGATGGCAATCCTGTGGCTGTGCATGTGGCCGACGTGACACCGAACCTGCTCATCATGGTCTATCTTGTGCTGACGTTCGGTGAGCTGCTTCTCTCGCCGATGGGCATCTCCTTCGTGTCGAAGGTGGCTCCTCCGAAGTATAAGGGTATGATGATGGGCGGCTGGTTCGTGGCTACGGCTATCGGTAACCAGTTGGTGGTTGTCGGCGGACTGCTCTGGGGCGCCGTTCCTCTCTGGATTTGCTGGAGCGTGTTCCTCGGCGTATGCTTGGTGGCCGCCCTCTTCATGTTTGCAATGATGAAGCGTTTAGAGAAGGTTTGTTGATACGAATGAAGAAGAACTAAGATGATCGATGATGATGACTTGGAGAGATAAAGCAAGCGTATGGCATAGCATGAGGATATGGTTCATGTTGGTAATGATCATTTTCAGTTCTTCATTTCTAATCCTTCATTCTGCCGCACAACGGCTGACCTTCGTGGAGTATAACGTAGAAAATATCTTCGATACCCGTCACGACGAGGGGAAGCAGGACAAGGAGTTCCTGCCTGATGCCACACGTCACTGGACAGAGAAACGCTATTGGAAGAAGTTGGACAGGATAGGTAAGTCTATCCTCTCCACTTCCGAAGATGGCATCCCCGATCTGATAGCACTTTGCGAGGTGGAAAATGACCAAACATTGACAGACTTGACCAAGCGTTCACTCTTGAGGAATGCGGGCTATGAGTATGTGATGACTCAGTCGCCTGATGCCCGTGGTGTGGATGTGGCGCTGATTTATTCGCCCTTCTCCTTCGGACTGATCCGTTCCTATGGACTGCGTGTCGACACGGTTCCAGGCATGAAGCCGACGCGTGATATTCTCTATGCCTGTGGTGAGTTGCAGTCAGGTGATACCCTCCATGTCTTTGTTGTCCATGCCCCGAGCCGTACTGGTGGCGAAAAGGCGAGTCGCCCGTTCCGTCTCCAGACTGCTAATCGTCTGTTGAAGGCGGTAGATTCCTTAAGGGCCATTACGTCCGATGCCAGAATCCTGATCAGCGGCGATTTCAACGACTACCACGACTCTCCGGCCGTACAGCACATTGCCCGTCACGACCTGAAAAATATCTCCAAGGAGGCGAAGGGCAGCTATGGGGTGAAGGGTACCTATCGCTATAAGGGCGAGTGGAACAGTTTGGATCATATCATTGTGTCGCCTTCTATATATAATAAGGTGGACACGGTCTTCATCCATTCCCCCAAGTTCCTGCTGGAGGAGGATAAGTTCTATGGCGGCTTCATGCCCCGCCGCACCTACAAAGGCATGAAATTCCAGAAGAAGGGCTTCAGCGACCATTTGCCGTTAGTCGCCCGATTCCAGTTCTGATTACTTACGGATATTTGGTAATTGTAGACCGTAGCCCTGGCGACGGTCTACATACCACATGGCCATGGCTGTGAGGGCGGCACCGAGAGCTGTGAAGCCGAAGATAAGCATAGAGGTCTCGTAAGTAGGATCGGTTTCATTGGCTTTTCCTACGAACATCGGAATGATGGCACGGCCGAAGTTTTGGATGAAGAAGATCATCGAGTAGGCGGTGCCGAGACATTTCAAAGGGATAATTTTGGGCACGCAAGGCCAGAGGGCTGCGGGGGCCAGGGAGTATCCCATGGAGAGGATGACCATCAGGGTGATCGCTACCGTGCTGCTGTGCATAGGCAGCGAGAAGCCGAAATGGACGGCGGTGAGCATCAGGGCACCTGTGATGACCAGCGTGACGCCTTTGCCATAGCGGTCGTAGATAAGTCCGAAGAGCGGCGTCATCAGGATGGTGCCGAAAGGTGCTATCGATGAGAAGAAGCCTGCCACATCAGGATCAACACCATATTTCATCACCATCTGCTTTGTGGAGAACTTCAGGAAGGGCGAGACGGCGGAATAGAAGAGCACGCAGAAGAGCGTAATCAGCCAGAATCCCGGATTGCGCAGCGTCGTGCCGATATCGCTCCAACGGAACTCGTCAGCATCGGATTTCTTTTTGGCATCGGACTGACTCGGACTGACTCGGACTGATTCTTCTTGGAGTCCGTGTAAGTCCGTGTTAGTCCGATGCTGGTCGAGGCGGCGATCCATGACACAGAAGACGAGAAAAGCCAATAGTCCGATGATGAGAAATGCCAATGCCACGAGAAGAGGTGTGGAGAGCGTAAAGTGGCGGGCTATCGGAGCGGATATGCTGAGGGCGGCAGCTGTTCCGAAACGCGCCATCGCCAGTTGGAGCCCCATGGCAAGCGCCAGTTCATGACCAGTGAACCATCGCACCATCGCCTTGGAGACGGTGATGCCCGTCATCTCATAGCCAACACCAAAGATGGCGAAGCCGAAGGAAGCCCAGGCGGCTGAAGCCGGAAGATGGGTGTTGAAGAAGTTGACATCAGTCGTGCCAAAGTCGGAGGTGACGGCATAGAGTTTTATAAGCGTGCCGATAACCATCAACGAGCAGGCCAAGGTGCCCGTAAACCGGATGCCCATCTTGTCGAGGATCAGCCCGGAGAAGAAGAGCATCAGCAGGAAAACATTGATAAAGCTGCCTGCGCCGGAGAAGAAGCCATAGTCTGATGGTGTCCATCCCAAGCCTCCCTGACTGCGAGGCATTTCCAATAATGTCTCCAGTGGCGACATCACATCGTTGACGAAGTAGCCCATCATCATCGCCGTTGCCACGATGAAGAGAACGGTCCAACGGGCAAAGGGAGAGTCGTTTAACTTCTGGATATTCATTGTTTACAGATCCTTTTTGTTTATAGCTTCTTTTTGTTTATAGTTTATGGTTTATAGTTTATAGGTGATTACTTCTATAGGCGGATATAGAAAACTGATGGACAAAGAACGGCTTGCCAGGTAATCATCTATAAACTATAAACTTTAAACTATAAACAAGAATCTACTTACTTCTTCTTCACTGGGTCGCAGGTCAGGCCGCAGCCTAGTTTCTTGAAGATCTTACGGTCTACCTCGCTGAGCATCACCGTTGAGTGAACCTGACAGTCGCGCAGCTTAGGCAACTGTTCCAGGGCTCGGCGGCAGTTCTCGTCGTGCTGGGATAGCACGGAGAGGGCTACCAGCACCTCATCGGTATGCAGGCGGGGATTCTTGGCCCCTAAGTATTCGGTCTTCGTCTTCTGCACAGGCTCGATAAGGCTCTGCGAGATAAGTTTGGCCTCGTGGTCGATGCCTGCCAGGTATTTCGTGGCGTTCAGCAACAGGGCGGCGCTGCATCCCAGCAGCGGCGATGACTTCGACGTGATGATCGTACCGTCCTCGAGTTCGATGGCAGCGGCGGTATGTCCGCTCTGGATCTTCTTCTCATAGGCAGCCACAGTCACTTTTCGTGTGGCGGTGGATATCTTCGCCTGATTGAAGAGCAGGCGGATCTTGTTCACCTCGCTCTCGTTATCAGCACCGTCGGCCATCTTATTGGTGGCGTCATAGAAGCGGCGGATGATCTCATTACGGCTGGCCTCACAGCATACCTCGTCGTCAGAGATGCAGAAACCAATCATGTTCACACCCATATCCGTCGGCGACTTATAGGGATTTTCGCCATAGATTCCCTCAAACAGTGCATTCAGCACGGGGAAGATCTCCACGTCGCGGTTATAGTTGACGGCGGTCTTGCCGTATGCCTCCAGATGGAAAGGGTCGATCATGTTCACGTCGTTCAGGTCGGCAGTGGCAGCCTCGTAGGCGATGTTCACGGGATGCTTCAGCGGGAGGTTCCACACAGGGAAGGTCTCGAACTTTGCATAGCCTGCACGCACCCCGCGCTTGTTCTCGTTGTAGAGTTGCGACAAACAGGTGGCCATCTTTCCGCTGCCAGGTCCGGGAGCCGTTACGATGACCAGCGGCCGTGAGGTCTCCACGAACTCGTTCTTGCCAAAGCCCTCGTCAGAGGCGATAAGTTCCACGTTGTGGGGATAGCCGTCGATGGGGTAGTGGAAGTAACTCTTGATACCCTCACGCTCCAGACGGTGTTTGAACTGGTCTGCTGCGTGCTGGCCGTGGTAGTGCGTGATGACCACAGAGCCCACCATGAAGTCGCGCTTCATAAACTCGTCGCGCAGTCGGAGCACGTCTTCGTCGTAGGTGATGCCGAGGTCGGCACGTACCTTATTCTTCTCGATGTCGTCGGCGCTGACCACAATCACGATCTCAATCGAGTCTCTCAGTTGGGCGAGCATGCGGAGTTTGGAGTCGGGCTTGAATCCAGGCAGCACACGAGAGGCGTGGTGATCGTCGAAGAGTTTGCCGCCCAGTTCCATATAGAGCTTGCCGTCGAACTGCGCAATGCGCTCCTTGATATGCTCAGACTGTATCTTGAGGTATTTCTCGTTATCGAATCCTATTTTCATTTCTTTATGTGGTATTTGTTTCCCCTCCTGAGTTAGGAGGGGTTAGGGGTGGTCTGAACAAGCGTCTCTTCAGACCCCCTCTAACTCCCCCTGACTCAGGGGGAGAAGTGATTACTTGATATTCGGCAGTTCGAGGCCGATGCCTTTCTTCTTGTCGACGGCCTTCAGCACGAAGCCGAGGATGAGTGCGGCTACACCAAGACAGGCGAGCATCACCAGCGGAGCGGTATAGTCGAACTGCGTGGGGTCTGTCACACCAGGGTTCGTGGCGTCGAGCACCTTGCCGATGAGCAGGGGGAACAGCCAGAGACCGATATTCTGGATCCAGAAAATCAGGGCATAGGCCGATCCGATGACCTTTGCGTCGACGAGTTTAGGCACTGAGGGCCAGAGACTTGCAGGCACCAGAGAGAACGAGGCACCCAGCACAAGAATCGTGGCGTAGGCGATGATGATGCCACCAACGGCGTTGCCCTTGAACATCGGCAGCACGAAGGCGAACGTCAAGTGGCAGGCAATCAGCAGGATAGAGCCCAGTACGAGCATCGAGGCTGCCTTGCCGTGATGGTCGAGATACGAACCCAAGATCGGCGTAATCAGCACGGCCAGCAATGGGAACACGGCGAAGATCGACTCAGCCGACTGTCGCATGTAGCCCATATAACAATAGGTGACGAGTGCCACAATCGAAAGCGCCAGCAGGCCGTACTTCATGTTCGCCTTCTTCTGGAAGTTCGATGCGAAGCCGGCGGCAGCCACGATGAGCATGATGATATACTGCACGATGGTCACCGAGGACGATGCCCAGAACGAATCAGCGTCAGGAGCGGTCAGCGTGAGGTTGCATTGCAGCATGTTCACGGCGTACTTCTGGAAGGGGAAGATGGCCGAATAGTAGAGCACGCAGAGCAGCGCCACGAGCCAGAAGCCCAAATCGCTGAGAATCTTGCCGATATCAGAAACCTTGAAGGGATCGTCTTTCTCCTCGGCCTCGCCTGTCTGCGAGTCGAGTTTCTGGTCCATGAAGAAGTATACGATGGTCATAATCAGGGCGATACACATCAGCACCACACCAAAGGCGACGCTGCGGGTGACGCTCACCTCACCACCCAAGCGGGCGAAGAACGGCGAGAAAATCATACACGTAGCCACACCCAGACGGGCCAAGGCCATCTCCGAGCCCATCGCCAGAGCCATCTCGCGACCCTTGAACCACTTCACGATACCTCTCGACACCGTGATGCCGGCCATCTCACAGCCGCAGCCGAAGATCATAAAGCCGCAGGCAGCGAACTTCGCCGAGGCAGGCATGCCCTGATAGAACGGCGAGACACCCAGTTCGTCGAAGATGGGGATATAGTTCAGATTCTCTGTAAACCACGTTTCCAGGCCGCTTCCCATGAACGATTCGCTCACGGCATACCATTTCACGCAGGCTCCGACGAGCATGACGGCTGCTGAGAGCACGGCGGTGAAGCGCACACCCATCTTGTCGAGGATGATGCCGGCGAAGATGAGGAAGAACACGAAAACGTTGAGGAACACCTCGGAACCCTGCATCGTTCCGAAGGCTGTCGAGTCCCAGCCGCGCGTCTCCTGCATCAGGTCCTTGATGGGAGAGAGGATGTCCATGAAGATGTAGCTGCAGAACATGGCCAGCGCCAGCAGCAGCAACGCCGTCCAGCGCATCGCGGCGGAGTCTCTGAGGGTCTTTTGAATTGCTTGTGTCATTTTAATGGGTTATTTTTTAATTTGGGTGCAAAGGTACAAAAAAATTCCGAATGGCGTATAGATTAAGGGCTTTTTTTGAGTCCCGCAGAAATATAAGGAACTAAAATAAAGGGCTTTATGGCGTATCAGACCACCCCTGCCTTTCCTACTCAGGATGGGAGGGGATATAGGAACTTTCTTTACAAAATGCCTTCTGAGAATCGCGTGGAGGTGCGCAAATGGATTGTTGGCCGCAAATACGCGAGTTTTGAGCCATCAGCGTAACCTGTTGAATGCGAGGTGATTGCAAAAAGAAGGCTTTTCTGCGATTCATAATGATGCCTTCTAACGAGGTAAAACAACTTGTTTTGGTGTAGTACTAAGCCTTAGTCACTCTCATGGAAGGCCTTTCTTACTGCGAAAGAGATGCCTGCTTACTATGAGAAAGGTGCCTTGAAAGTCCGACTTTACTGCCTGTAAAGTCCAAAAAAGGTGCCTGGCTTCTCTCCAAGCACCTTTTCTGCCCCTCCAGCGATGCTGGTTGCATCATTTTCAGAGACGTTTTTTCAGGCAATTTTTGTTTACAAAGTCATTCTCCCGTAAACTTGCCTACGAAGAGGATCACGCCTGATGATTGCTCGCGAATCACGTAGACAAAGGGACGATTAGCTTGGAATGTGGCCTTGGGATATTCTATGGGCTCTGACCCCATTGAATAATTCGCTACTCCAGCTACAGTCACAGCGGCGGCCTCCGAGCCTTCCTCGCTAACCTTGATCTTCGCCTTCTGGCGCATCATATCGATATAGACAGGCAGTTCGCACATATTCGGGATCTCAGCCAATCTTTCATCAAAAGCCCGATTGATGCCCATCTTCTGCATCAGTCCGATGAGGCCATCCTCTATATCGTCCGTATCTGAGGATGTCTCATAACGTGGCAACTTCAGGTCCACCTCGTGGGGGCTAAAGCTTTTTACGCTCATCGTTGCTATTCCATCTTCGATTTCACAGAAAGCTCCTTCTACACCGTTAAGGCCTAATGCTGCCAGATGGTTGATGATATGGTCTGTAGTAAATCCTTTCTCTGGCAGCATGACCATCATATTCCACAAACCATTGCCATAGGGAATCTTGATAGCAGAGAACATACTGTTGTTAATATACTGAATAAGCACGTTCTGGTGCATCATTGGTATATCGGTGCTGCTATTGTCATTCTCTGTGGTGAAGGTCTCGTTCTTCGTGTTCTTGGGGTCGAACTTCGAGGCCCAGTCTGCCTTGAAATAGATGGCATTGAGCAGATAGGACACCATCAGGGGGTCTATATCATCTAGGATGGAGGGTATCATGCCGTTGGTCTTTTCTTTGCACCAGCCGTTGATGTGGTCGAGTGTGTTGGATGCAGAGAAGTCGAGGGCTTCGGCTTTGGCATCGTAGTAGGTCTGCATGTCCTGTTCGAACTGGGGCTTCAGGGTGAAGTCCTTGTTGAGGAAGATGGCGTTTGCTATGTTGAGCGTCACCTTATTATCCACCTTTGGCAGCCCGTCTATCAGTTTCTTGCAGTAGTCATTCACGGCCTGAATGCCTCCCTGGTGGAAGCCCAGCGTCTCTTCCAACTCCTTCTCTGTCAGGCCAGTAGCCGCATCGTTCACCATGCCTAAGACGTAGGTGATGCTCAGCGGTGAGTAGATAAAGCTCTTGCCGCTGCGGTCTGCCTCATTCACCGTCTTTAGGAAGTTCATGGTAAACTTGTTGTTGTCGTTGACGAATAGTGTTTGCTCTGCCGTTAGTTTAACAGGGACAGATTCCGACAGCATGTTTACCACCGTCTTGGCCTCGCCAAGATCCACATCATCCTCCGAAGAAGAACACGACACCATTGTACTACTCAGCACAACTGCCAATCCTAATAGTTTGCTTATCTTTTTCATCTTTGCTATATGTTATTCAATACACGGTTCCCTCATACTCGAAATCCACCATGCCGTTGATGGTATAACCTTCTTCAAAAGACAGGTTGTTGATTTGGAAGGTTAATACGTCTTTGTCGCTAACCTTTTTCTTATCCACCAGTTTGATACTTCCTTTCGTGGCTCCAATTTGCATAGGTGTTTGGATAGGAATCAAACTGGCATTAAACTGGTTCAACAGGAATGTCTCTCCCACTTGAAATGCATCTATATCTTGTTTCACGCCTATAACTCTAATGACCAGTCCTCGTAGATCAAGTGATTTCTCTATGCCGCAGTGGAAAATAAATCCAGGACAATTGTTATCCAACACAGGCATCTTGTCGATATAAAAATGGTTGTTTGTCACAGTGCATTCTTTTGCATCAACATTATTACTATTGTTGATTAGGAGTGTGTTCGGCATCCAATTGTAATTCAATAGAGGCTCATTCATGCCATCATCGCTGCTGCATCCTGCCAGCATTAGCAGGAGCACGCTCATCCATAAGAGACTTTTCTTCTTCATCTTTGCATTTTTAGGTTTCATTCTGCAAATATAATGCAGAAAGAAGGTAAATCTTGTATGGCGGAGCGTTAAAGAATCTAAAAAGATAGTGAGTCCATACAAGATTTGCGTACTTTTGGTATTATAATAGTAGAACGCGAAGAAATAGATGGTCAAGGAACTCGTTGAGCGCATACGGCAGAAAGACCAGCGGGCGATGAGCCAGTTCTATCAGCAGTACGTTGGTGAACTGTCATCGGTCTGCTACCGCTATGTGCCTTCCGAGGACGATGCGAAGGACGTGCTGCAGAACAGTTTCGTGAAGATATTCACATCGCTTCCTACCTTCGATTATCGCAGCGAGGAGGCCCTTAGGGGCTGGATGAGGCGGGTGGTGGCCAGCGAGGCGCTCTTGTATCTGAGAGAACGGAAGAGGCTGCTCTTTGTGGAGCAAACAGCAGAAGTCATGGAACTGGCGGATGCCGACGAGCCACAGGCAGACCTAATCTCGCCAGACACGCTGCACCAGATGATCAGCGAACTGTCCGTAGGCTATCGAACGGTCATCAACCTCTACGTGTTTGAGGGCTATTCGCACAAGCAGATAGCAGACCTGCTGGGCATCACTGAGAGTACCTCGGCCTCGCAACTCTATTTCGCTAAGCGGATATTGGCAAGAAGAATCAAGGAATTAACAAACAGCAAACGATGAAAGAGAACTGGACAATCGATATGCAGCGTATACTGGAGGGTCACAAGATGGATCCGCCTCCTGGACTGTGGGAGGGCATCTGCGTGCAGATGGGAATAGCCCCAGAGCCTGTTCCTGACAATCGGCCTGCAGCCACGAAGCGCTGGTATTGGGCTGCTGTTGCTGGGGTCCTGGCGCTGGTGGGACTGTTCGTGCTCTACAATCAGGGTGGGGATGAGGTTATCGCCGAGGCTGAGACTGCATCTCAAGAGACTGTCTCGTCGATAGTTCAGGAGAAGTCTGTCGTCGATGAGGGTGGGGCTGAGCATGGGACTCTGGTATCTTCTGCATCATCGAAAATGGTCAGGAAGCCCTCTTCAGAACCAGCCTCAGCCATTGAGGGTGAGGAACTGACTGCCACAGCAGAGCCTGTGGAGGTTGACGGGAATCATGAGGACCAGCAGCGTGATTCTGTCGAGCAGCATCATGTACCAGCCCCTGCGATTCCAGACGTCCCCTCTTATCCAGAACCTTCTTATGTCGCGACTAAGAAGCCGTCTGATGATGACAGCCGTTGGACGATTGGACTCAATGCCTCAGGCGGACTGTTGGCTGCTGGTAATTCCGTCAATACTGGAAGGTTCTATTATACGCAGGCTATGGCGGAGAGCGGTTCCCTTGAGTTTGGGATGATTGATGTTAACAATGGTGGTGACTATTCATCTTACGATGGCAGTTTGTCATCCTATATGCTTGCTGAGCATACCTCCAAACATCGGCTGCCAGTACGCTTCGGCCTGAGCCTGCAGTATCAGTTGAACCCACATCTGGCTTTGTTGAGTGGCGTCAGTTATACCCGTCTCTATTCAGAGTTCAGTTTCCCTCTTTATCAGAATATCAGTTATAGTCAGAATCTGCACTACATAGGCATCCCGTTGGGTGTGGTTTGGCAGTTGTGGACGGCTAATCGCTTCAGTTTCTATTGTTCTGGCGGGGCGATTGTGGAGAAATGTGTGAGTGTCTCCCTCAATGGCGACTACTCGGGCAAGAAACCCTGGCAGTGGTCTGTCAATGGGGCTATTGGTGCCGAGTATGCCTTCACCTCTTTATTGGGGGCTTACATAGAACCGTCGCTGGGCTATTACTTCAGCGACGGCACTCAGTTGGAACATTATTATAAGGAACATCCGCTGGCTCCCTCCATCGAGTTCGGCCTGCGGATGCATCTTGGGCGCTAACTTATTTCTTCAGCCAGCGGTCGAGCCAGTTGAAGTAGGTGCGCTGCCAGAGAATACCGTTCTGGGGCTTGAGCACCCAGTGGTTCTCATCTGGGAAGATAAGCAACTCTGCGGGCAGTCCTTTCATGCGGGCAGCATTGAAGGCAGCCATGCCCTGGGTGTAGTTGATACGGTAGTCCTTCTCACCATGGATGCAGAGGATGGGGGTGTCCCAGTTCTCAACGTACTTGTGGGGTGAGTCGTGGTAGGTCTTCTTGGCATTGGGCAGTTGCGGACGATGCCAGTAAGCCTCGTCGTACTCCCAGTTGCTGAACCAGTTCTCCTCCGTCTCCAGATACATCGCAGCAAGGTTGAAGGCACCATCGTGAGAGATGAAGCACTTGAAGCGCTTGTCGTGATGGCCCGCGAGATAGTAGACGCTGAAGCCTCCGAATGATGCACCTACGGCAGCCAGTCTGTCTTTATCAACAAAGGGCAGATTCTGAGCAGCATCATCGATGGCAGAGAGGTAGTCGCTCATGCACTGACCTGTCCAGTCGCCAGAGATTTCTTCGAGCCACTCCTGTCCGAAGCCTGGCAGACCACGACGGTTGGGGGCTACGATGACGTAGCCGTGGGCAGCCATGATGAAGAAGTTCCAGCGGTAACTCCAGAACTGGGAGACAGGGCTCTGCGGACCTCCCTCACAGAAGAGCAGGGTGGGGTATTGCTTCGTCTCGTCGAAGTTCGGGGGCAAGATGATCCAAGTGAGCATGTCCTTGCCGTCGCTGGTCTTCACCCAGCGCTGCTGGATGGTGGGCTTTGCCAACTGGTCTAGGATGTGCTTGTTCTCGAAGGTCAGTTGGGCAATGGTCGTCTTCTCAGGCTTCTTGAAGTTGGGCGTGACGATGTAGAGGTCTGCAGGAGCCGTGAAACTGTGACGCTCCATCAGCAGTTGCTTACCATTGTTCATCAGTGAGAGCGATCCGAAGTCTGCCCAGTTGTCTGTAATCTGCTTCAGTTCTCCCTTCCAGTTGATGGCATAGAGGTTCTCTGTGGCATGCCAGACACCGATGAAATAGATCATCGCCTCCTTGTTGTCGCTCCATACGAAGGCATCGACATTGGAGTCAAAAGTCTCTGTGAGGTATTTCTTCTCGCCAGTGGCTAAGTCATAGCAGCACAGACGGTTACGGTCTGCCTCATAGCCATTGCGCTCCATGGAGAGCCAGGCGATGTACTTGCCGTCAGGCGAGAACTGGGGATTAGTGTCATAGCCTACGTTGTTGACGAGATTCTCTTTGTCGTTCACCTTCTGATACTTCATCGACGTGGTGGGGTCTATCTCTGGTTCGACGTATCCCTCAGGCTTGCAGAGGTTCTTGGTCTCGCGCGTACCTATTTTATATATATAGATATCAGAGTCGGTAGAGATGGAGTAGGCCAGTCCGGTCTTCTTGCGGCAGGTATAGGCGATGCTCTTAGAGTCAGTACTCCAGGCCAACTGTTCCATACCACCGAAGGGTTCCATAGGACACTCGTAGGGCTCGCCCTCAAGGATATCCGTTCCGTTGGCAGCAATGCCCTCGCTATTCACTTCATAGACGAAGGGATGCTGGATGCTCTCCACATAGTGATCCCAGTGACGATACATCAGGTCTGTTACCAAACGGCCTGTTGCTTTAGGCAGGTCATCGGGGTTTTTCTGGATGACTTCGTGGAAGTCGATACTGTGGAGTAGGATCACCTTGCTTCCATCAGGGGAGAATTTGAAGCCCTCGATGTCCTTCGAAGTCTTGGAGATCTGCTTGCGGTCTGAGCCGTCGGCATTCATCGTCCAGAGTTGTCCTCCTGTGAGGAAGGCAATCTTGCCATTGAACCATGTCGGATCTGTCTCACTCTTCGTGCCTGTCGTCAGCGTCGTATTGCCTGTACCGTCGGCATTGATGATGGCGATCTTCTGCTGGCTCTTGTTGGCCTTCACGCTGTAGTAGCCTATCTGGTAGACAATCTGCTTGCCATCAGTACTGGCCTCTGCAGCACCGATACGCCCCATTGCCCAAAGGGCCTCGGGGGTCATCAGTTCACTTGTCAGTTTGATGTCTTGTCTTCCGATCTTCACGTCGTCTTGGGCTTTTGCACTGCCCGTCCCTAAGAAGAGCACAAGGGCTGCTGTCGTTAATACGTTTTTATTCATTGCTTGTAGGTATTTATTTCCCAGAAGAAGTTACTTCTTTTGGTTTTGGCGCTGGCGCTGCAGTTCCTCAGCCTGCTTCTGCATGGCAGCAAGACGAGAGGCCAGACCTGAGGTCTTCTTCGTGGGATTGTTCTTGTTCTCCTTATACTTGGCCTCGAGGATGGCGAGCAGTTTCTCATCGTTGGTAGTCTTGCGGAGCGTCCACATAATAGCGGCAGAGAAGAACAGGGAGATGAAGTAATAGAAGTTCAGACCACTGGAGTAGTCGTTGAACATGAAGAAGAACATGATAGGCATGAGATACATCATCCACTGCATCATCTTCATCTGCTCAGCCTGCTGGCCCACCATCTGGTCCTTCTGCTGACGCATGGTCATATAACTGTAGAGCACGTTCGAGACACAGAAGAGGATACAGGTGAGTGACAGGTGATCGCCGATGCCCCAGATGTTGGTGCCCCATTCGATGATGGGATCATAGGTCGAGAGGTCGTCGATCCACAGGAACGACTCACGGCGCAACTGGATGGCATTAGGCACGAAGAAGAACATGGCCATCCAGATAGGGAACTGGATGAGCATAGGCAGGCAGCCTCCGAGGGGTGACACACCATACTGGGAGTACATCTGCATCATGGCCTGCTGCTTCTTCATGGCATCCTCAGGCTTGTTGTATTCCTTCGTAGCCTCGTCGAGTTTGGGTTTCAGCACACGCATCTTGGCTGATGACATATAACTCTTCTTCACCATCGGGAAGGTGATGACCTTCAGCAAGAGGGTGATCAGTATCAACACGATACCCATTGAGAAGCCCCACGACGTGAGCCAGTCGAAGACGTAGATGGTGAACCAGCGGTTGATCCAACGTACCAGCCACCAGCCAAGGTTAACGAGTTGCTCCAAATCGAGGTCTTTTCCGAACTCACTCTGTTGCTCCACATCCTTGATAAGACGGAAGTCGTTGGGACCGATATACATCTCAAACTCCGAAGGCTGGGCACCTGTGGGGTCGAAGGCGGTCTTGAGTTTGGCATTGAACTGCTTGAGGAAACCACTTCCCTTCTCTTGTGGGATGCTGGTGAGCAGCGATCCGCCACGGAAGTCATCCTTGGCGATGAGGGCAGCAGAGAAGAACTGATTCTTAAAGGCCACCCAGTCGAGTGTTTCCTCAATCTTCTCGTCAATCTTCTCAGCAGTCTCGTTCAGATAATCTGTACCACCGAGTTTCTCCTTATAAGTAACAGAGGTGTAGCGGTTTTCGAATGTAAAGCCCTTTTCCTGCTGGCGGGCCAGGTCGTTCCACTCGATGTCCATCTCCTTGTAGTTAGGTGCGAAGGCACCGGCCAGTCCGTTTGCAGTCAGTGAGAAGTGGAGCAGATAGTCCTTGCCTAAGCGATAGTCGAATACAATGCTTCCGCCATTGCCTGCCTCTGCAGTCATGGTGACGGTAGAGTCGCTGATGTTAGAGGGCGTAAAGTAGAGATCCTGGGTAATGATATTGTCCTGCTTACCAGCCAGCAAGAAGTTCATCTGCTGCGTCTTCTGGTCGAAGAGGATCACGCCCATGTTGTTGTCACGGTCCTCGAAGTTCTTGATAAGTGCCTTTGAGATGGTGCCACCCTTCGTGTCGAAGGTCAGTTCCACCTTGTCGTTCTTCAGAACAACCTCCTGATTGGTACCGTTAAGGGCAGAGAAGAAGAGCGATGTGGTGTCACCCTTGGCAACACTGTCGGCCTTGGCCTTCCGGGCTTCTGCTTCTGCCTGTTGTTTCTTGATGGCGTTCTCCTTCATGACAGCAGCGATGCTGTCCTCCTTGCGCTGGGCTTCTATTTGCTCGGCAGAAGGCTGGCTGTACCAACTGAAACCGATGAGTACCACCGCAATCAGTACAAATCCGATAATCGTATTTTTATCCATAATGCTTGTTTGTTTCTTTAATATCAAGGTGCAAAGGTACGAATTAAAAATAAGAAATAAGAACGAAGCATAAGAAATTGTTCTCTAATGGCATTTTTTTCACTTTTCACTTTTCACTTTTCACTTATTTTTTGTAACTTTGCACTCAGTTATTTTATTTTTTGCACTCGGTTATGAGAAATATTGCATTATTATCCGCGGCTTTCCTGACGCTCAGCGCCAGTGCCGCACAGCCCAATGACAGTCTCGACGCACGATATTATCGTCTGTTTGCGCCAGTGACTTTCTATCACAATGTTGCCGATAAGGCATTGGCACTCAATTCTGATGCCACTGGCAAGGATGCTGTGGCAGATGAGGTGGACGCTACCTTACTGAATGTGTATCTGAACCGCCCTGACTTGGTCAGTGCTACAGAGACGGAACTTCAGGAGACGGGTACGATCCGCGAAGACATTGACCAGCCCATCGAGAATCAGGTGACACTCGTCGATAAGGTTGAGGCTCCAGTGATCGATCTCCCTGAGGATGCACCAGACTCTGTCGTCGTGCAGAAACCGAAGTTCTGGACTTATAAGGGTGACGGCTTCCTGCAGTTCATGCAGAACTATGTGTCGGACAACTGGTATAAGGGTGGTGAGTCGAACTACTCGATGGTTGGCTCGCTGGTATTGGAGGCTAATTACGACAACAAGAACAAGTGGAAGTGGGACAACAAACTGGAGGCTAAACTCGGCTTCCTCCGCTCTCGTACCGACTCCCTTCATAAGTTCAAGGCCAACGAAGACCTGATTCGTCTGACCTCTAAAGTTGGACTTGAGGCAGCCAAGAACTGGTATTATACCCTCCAGTTGCTGGCCTACACTCAGTTCACCCAGGGTCTGAAGGCTAACGATCCTGTTGTCTATTCTGATTTCTGTTCACCATTGAACATCAACCTCGGTCTTGGTATGGATTACAAGGTGAATAAGTTGAACGAGCGCCTGACGGGTACTATCAACCTCTCTCCGTTTGCTGTCAACTACCGTTACGTGGGCCGTCTCGAATTGGGACCCTCCTTTGGTCTGGACGCAGGTAAACACTCTCTGTTCGACTTCGGTTCGCAGTTGACAGCCGATCTGGAATGGAAGATGAATGATAATATTACTTGGAAGACTCGTCTCTATGCCTTTACTTCCTATAAGCGCGCTGAGATAGAATGGGAGAATACCTTTGAACTGAGAGTCTCTAAGTATATCACGGCCAATCTGTTCCTCTTCCCACGATTCGACGATGCCAGCATGTGGGATAGCGATCTGGGCTACTGGGAGTTCAAGGAGTACAGCTCCATTGGCTTCGCCTATAGGTTCTAAACAAAAGAATCCCTGCCAATCGGCAGGGATTCTTTGTTATCATTGACTCTTTATTTATTTTATTCAGCCTTCGTCATTTCACCTTCTATATAAAGACGTGTCATCTCTACGGCTCCGTTAGTCCTCACGGTGATGGACTTCTTGAAATGTCCCGGGAACTTGCCTGTGCCGTTATAGGTCACCTTGATTTCTCCCTTCTCACCAGGTTGGATAGGTGACTTGGTGTACTCAGGAACGGTACAGCCACAAGAGGCAACGGCCTGATTGATCACTAAGGCTGTCTCACCGACATTGGTGAAGGAGAATGTACAGTTCACGACAGGATTCTTCTCGGAAAAAGTTCCGAAATCGTGCGTCAACTTATCAAACTTAATCTCTGCAGGCTTCTGAGCCAGTGCGACATTCATACCGCAGAAAAACAGCATTGTAAATAACAAAATCTTCTTCATAATCCTTTCAGTTTTAATTGATTTTCTGGGGGCAAAGGTACGAATAATAATTGATAATAGACAATTGAAATTGAAAATTTTTTGTAGCGGTAGCAAATTTTTCACTCTTCACTCTTCACTCTTCACTTTTTTTTGTACCTTTGCACCTCAAACGGAATAAAATATTAATAAATATGTATAGAAGTAAGACTTGTGGAGAGTTACGACTCTCTGATGCCGGCAGCGTTGTCACACTGGCCGGATGGGTACAGCGAAGCCGTAAAATGGGTGGCATGACCTTCGTCGACCTCCGTGATCGTTATGGCTTGACTCAGTTGGTGTTTAATGAGGCTGACGATGCTGCACTGTGTGAGCGTGCCAACAAACTGGGACGTGAGTTCTGTATTCAGGTAAAAGGTGAGGTCAGCGAACGTCAGAGCAAGAATCCCAAGATGCCTACGGGTGATATTGAAATCCTGGTCAGGGAACTGAACATCTTGAGTGAGAGTCTGACTCCTCCATTTACCATTGAGGATAATACTGACGGCGGTGATGATATCCGCATGAAATACCGCTATTTGGATCTGCGTCGTGCTGCTGTCCGTAAGAACCTGGAACTGCGTCACCGTATGACCATCCTGATTCGTAATTTCCTTGACGGAAAGGACTTCATAGAGGTAGAAACACCAATACTGATTGGTTCGACACCTGAGGGAGCACGCGATTTCGTCGTTCCTTCCCGCATGAATCCAGGACAGTTCTATGCCCTTCCACAGTCTCCCCAGACGCTGAAGCAGTTGCTGATGGTCAGCGGCTTCGACCGTTACTTCCAGATTGCCAAGTGCTTCCGTGACGAGGACCTGCGTGCTGACCGACAGCCAGAGTTCACCCAGATCGACTGTGAGATGTCGTTCGTCGAACAGGAGGATGTGCTGCAACTCTTTGAGGATATGGCCCGTCATTTATTTAAAGAGGTACGCGGTGTGGAACTTCCCCCATTGCAGCGGATGACCTGGCACGAGGCCATGCGGCGTTTCGGCTCCGATAAGCCCGACCTCCGCTTTGGGATGGAGTTCGTGGAACTGATGGACGTACTGAAAGGCACTGGCACCTTCCCTGTCTTCAATGAAGCCAACTATATTGGTGGTATCTGCGTGCCCGGTTGTGCTGACTATACCCGTAAGCAGTTGGACCAGTTGACGGATTTTGTGAAGCGTCCGCAGGTGGGTGCCAAAGGATTGGTCTATGTCAAATTCAATGCTGATGGAACTGTCAAGTCCAGTATCGACAAATTCTATGAGCCTGAGGTCTGGGCTAAGGTGAAGGAGACTATGGGTGCCAAGGATGGCGACCTCGTGCTGATTCTCTCTGGCGATAATGCCAACAAGACACGTGTCCAACTCTGTACACTCCGACTGGAGATGGGTGATCGTCTGGGCCTGCGTGATAAGGATAACTTCGTATGCCTTTGGATTGTCGACTTCCCGCTCTTTGAGTGGAGTGATGAGGAACAGCGTCTGATGGCTACGCATCATCCGTTCACGATGCCTAATCCTGATGATATTCCCCTGCTCGATACGGCTCCGGAGAAGGTTCGTGCCGTAGCCTACGATTTCGTCTGCAACGGTGTCGAAGTCGGTGGCGGCTCTCTTCGTATTCACGATGGCAAGTTGCAGGAGAAGATGTTCCAGATTCTCGGCTTTACCCCCGAGCGGGCTATGGCTCAGTTCGGTTTCTTGATCAATGCCTTCAAGTATGGTGCACCTCCTCATGCTGGTCTGGCATTCGGTCTTGACCGTTTCGTATCGCTGATGGCAGGTCTCGACAGCATCCGCGACTGCATAGCCTTCCCGAAGAATAATTCTGGCCGTGACGTAATGCTGGATGCTCCGGGCGAACTTGATCCCAAGCAGTTGGAGGAGTTGAATCTGCGTGTTGAACTTCCAAGCTGAACATCTATTTAGGCTTATCATAGCAGGGCAGTGAAAAAGACATTTCGCTGCCCTTGCTTTCTTTCCTCGCTTGACATTTGTCAAGAATAAATCTTTTCCTGTAAAAAATGTTTAAATATTAATAAGTCGTATGAATAAATAGCCTTACCTTTGCACCCGTTAAAAGGATAATAAGAAGTTTTACTTCATTCAAGTATTAATATTTAATGATTATGGCAGAAAAGAAAGCAACAGCTAAGAAGGCTACTGAGACAAAGGCAGCCGCAGCTAAGAAGACCGCAACCGTTAAGAAGGTCGCTGCTCCCAAGGCAGCAGAGAAAGCAGTTCTCGCTATCAATGCAGAGAATGCAGGTTTTAAGGCAGGTGATGTTTATCAGGCTCTGGCAGCAGCAGGTAAGGCTCTCGCCGTTAAGGAGATTGCTAAGGCTGCAAAGATTTCTGAGGAGGAGACTCTTCTCGGCCTCGGCTGGCTCTTCAAAGAGGGCAAGCTCGCTAACGATGGAGAGAAAGTTACATTAGCTTAATCCGTTAACGTACTATAGGAAAGGTCGGTAATCTCTTTACCGACCTTTTTTAATCCTTATGACATACGACAGGCAGATTTTGAAAATACTCTCCGATGTGGGAGAGCAGGGCATCAGCGTACAACTGTTGGCTAAGCATGTCTATAATCAGAATGTGTCTCTTTTCTTTACACCGGATATTGATGAGATCCGATCATATGTCCAGCAGTATCTGTTGAAGAATTCCAAGTCGCCAGCCTCGTTGGTAGAGAGTATGGAGCGTCGGGGCTATTACCGTTTGAATACCCGGAACAATGCTGATGCGCGACAACTGTTGATAGAGTTCCGCCAGGATTCCTCTTCAGAAGAAAAAGAGGAGAAGCCTGCTAAAGACCTCTCCCTTGATTTGTTTGCCTGAATCTGGGAATAATCCTCTTATCGTTGCTTGTAGACTTGCTCATACAGGTTGAGCAGATGTTCAGCCGTCTGTTGCCATGAGAATTGTTCTGCCCGAACGAGTCCGATACCTTCTTGTTTCCTGTAGAATTCATCGTCTTCTTCCAAGCGTATCATCATATCTGTGATGGCATCAGGATCTTCAGGATTGACGAGGATAGCCTCTGGACCTCCTATCTCAGGCATTGACGAGGTGTTCGATGTGATGACGGGTGTTCCGCAGGCCATGGCCTCCAACAGTGGTATTCCAAAACTCTCTCTAAGTGAGGTGTATAGGAAAGCGAAAGCATTATTATATATATAAGGTAGGTCACTATTGACAATGTAGCCAGGCATCACCACTTGCTGCATCATGTCCTCCAGATGGTTGCGCTGCACAATGTCGTTCAGATATGCTTGGTCGAGGTCTGCCATTAGTAACTTGCGCTTCACACTCGATCTCTCCAGATATCTGGCATAGGCTATTAACGTTCGTTCGGTGTTCTTTTTGGGATCGGTATTGCCTAAGAAAAAGAAATAGCCTGGTTCTTCGATGTATTTCTGATAGACATGTTCAGTGTCAGCGAAAGGTTTGAACCATTCGTTATAACCATTGTAAATCATCGCCATCCTCTCTTGAGGGATGCCCAACTTCTTCATGATATTGTTCTTCTCGTAGTTGGATACGGTGATGATACGCTTGCATTTCTTGAGGATTTTAGGTACGATTAGCCTTCTATAGAACCAGCCCATGTTCTGATAGAACGATTTGTTGTTCTTGTCTCTGGGCTCGAGGAAGATGATGTCGTGTAGTGTCAGGATTAAAGGAATCTTGCATCGGATAGGGGCCGTGTTACTGGTACAGTGCAGCATGTCGAGACTGAGTTCTTTGACAGCCTTCGGTAGAGTGACTTGTTCCCAGATAGGGTAGAAGTTACCTCCGATTTCGATGATATGGAAATTCTTGGTGTCTCTCAGACAGACATCCTCACCAGGAGCGACGAATACGAAGTATTCATTCTTCGTGTCCATCTTCTGCAGTTCCTTGATTTCCTGCAGTACGACATAGTCCATGCCGTGTTTATTCTTGCGGAAGATGCGCTGTGCCTCAATACCTATTCTCATAACTGTTTGATAACTTTTGCGGGGACACCTGCCACTAAGGAGCGGGATGGCACATCCTTGGTTACGATGGCTCCTGCGGCCACAACCGAGTGAGTGCCAATAGCCACACCAGGTAAGATGACAGCATTGGCACCAATCCAGACATCATCTTCAATTGTGACGGGCGTTGTACTAACTCCTTGTTCGTCAATGCGTTTGTCTGGTTCTGTGAAGTTGTGGTTCAGGGCTGTAACCGTGATGCCTTGTGCTAAGTTGACATGGTTTCCGATGGTTACCGGGCCGATGATGGTATTGTGGAGTCCAATCCTGGTATGGTCACCGATAATCACATCACCGACAGCATTGTTGATACAGGCGCCAGACTCAATGACCGAATAACTGCCTAACCGGAACTGGCGGTAGGGTGGTGTGTCCATCCTGACAGAGCGATGAATCACCGAGTGTCTGCCCCGATGTTGGTATAGGGGAGCCAACATGCGGACATACCAACGAGGCCGTGTCTCTACCTGGTTCATGATAAGCCAATCCACAAACCTCTTGAGTCTTGGATTGCCTTTGAACTTTTCTCTGACAGATTCGTTATTCATCTGAAGATGTAATTTACGACGACAAAAATACGAATATATTTGCAGATATCCAAATTTTTTTCTATTTTTGCAGAAAAATCAGCGAAATATGGATAAGCAATATGATTATTTGATTGTCGGTGCTGGTATCTATGGTGCCACTTTTGCATGTATGGCTCACCGACAAGGTAAGCGTTGTCTGGTCATCGATAAGCGTTCTCACTTGGGGGGGAACATCTATTGTGAGAATATCGAAGGTATCAATGTCCATAAGTATGGCGCCCATATTTTCCATACATCAAATAAAAAGGTTTGGGAATTTGTGAACTCCATCGTCGAGTTCAATCGTTACACCAATTCGCCTATTGCTAATTATAAGGGTAAGCAGTATAATCTGCCGTTCAATATGAACACCTTCTATCAGATGTGGGGCGTGTTGACTCCGGCTGAGGCTCAGGCCAAGATAGAAGAGCAACGGCAGGAGGCCTTGGAGCGCATGAAGGCTGATGGGGTCACAGAGCCTCGTAATCTGGAAGAGCAGGCTCAGTTGTTGATAGGCAAGGATATCTATGAGATATTGATCAAGGGTTATACCGAGAAGCAGTGGGGACGGAAATGTAGCGAACTGCCTGCATTCATCATCAAACGCTTACCGGTTCGTTTCGTCCACGACAATAACTATTTCAACGACCGTTTCCAGGGCATTCCTATGGGAGGCTTCAATAAACTGATTGATGGTATGCTCGAAGGGGTAGATGTCGTAACAAATGTAGATTTCTTTGATTGCCAACGGAACTTTGATGAAACACTAGGCGTTTATAATGTTCAATGTTCCATGTTCAATATTCAATGTTCAAAGATTTTGTACACGGGTAAACTCGATGAGTACTATGACTATCGTTTTGGCAAACTGGAATATCGTACGGTGCGTTTTGAGGAGGAGATTCTTGATATGCCCAACTACCAGGGTAATGCGGTCATGAACTTCACCGATGCAGAGGTGCCCTATACCCGTATCATCGAGCACAAGCATTTCGAGATGTTTGGCGACGATGTCTACAAATGTCCCAAGACTGTTATCTCTCGTGAATACTCATCAGAGTGGAAAGAAGGTATGGAACCGTATTACAGTGTGAACGATGAACGGAATATGTCCCTCTATCAGCGGTATAAGGACTTGGCAGATCAGGAACCGAATCTCATCTTAGGCGGTCACCTCGCAGAGTACAAATACTATGACATGGCTCCAATCGTAGAGAAGGTGATGGGACTTAATATTTAATCAAGGTAAGGAGAGTTATGAAGATCCTTTTCTTAGTTTATCACGGCTTCTCTGAAGTCAGTGGTATCAGTAAGAAAATACGTTATCAGGTTAAGGGACTTCGTGAGAATGGTCATGAAGTACATCTTTGTTACTATGATTTTGATGGTCGCGGTCATCGCTGTCGTTTTGTAGATGATAATATCATTCAGGATTATGGTAAAAACTTTTGGGCAGGAATCCGGCAGCGAATAGATTATGGTTGTATATATGATTACTGTCTTAAGAATAAGATTCAGTTCGTATATGCCCGTTGCTTTCAGAATGCAACTCCTTTTCTTATTCGTTTTTTCAAGAAACTCAAGAAACTGGGTGTTAAGTCTGTTACAGAAATACCAACTTATCCCTATGATCAGGAGTTTGTAGGTTTCCCATTTACTACAAGACTGAGTCTGAAGGTCGATCAGTTGTTCCGTCATCAGTTGTCTTGTCAGATGAATGCGATCGTTACCTTCTCTGATGCTGAAATAATATTTGGACAAAGAACAATCCGGATCAGCAATGGCGTGGATATGGATAGTATTCCTTTGCATCAATACCAGAAGCCGTCTGATGGCTCCATTCATCTGATAGGTGTTGCAGAGGTACACTATTGGCATGGCTTCGATAGGTTGATAGCAGGTTTAGGTGAGTATTACAAGAATACCAGTCATCCTCGTCAGGTGTTTTTCCATATCGTAGGCGGTGTCTGGAAGAGTGAGATGTATGACTCCATTCATGCGCCGGGGTTTTCAGAATTGATGGATAAATATGGAATCTGGGATAAGGTTATATTTCATGATCAGCTTTTTGGAGAACAACTTAATACGGTCTTTAGTCAGTGTTGTTTTGCCATAGGTAGCTTGGCACGCCATCGTAGTGGTATCACAGCAATCAAGACCTTGAAGAATCGTGAATACGCGACCCGTGGTATACCTTTTATATATAGTGAGCAGGATAGTGATTTTGACCAGCAGTCTTATGTCATGAAAGCAGCCCCTGATGAATCTCCAATAGATATTCAGCAGATAATTGATTTCATCGACCTTCATCAATTCCATCCCCAGGAAATCCGAAATACGGTGGAACACCTGTCTTGGAAGATTCAGATGAAGCGCGTGCTTGATGAAGCTTAATTCTCCATCAAGTTTTTCCATTGTTTGATAATAGAAGAAACTTCAAATTCATGGGCTATTACGAGCGCTTCTCGTGATTTCTTTTGCCAGTCAATAGATGTTGCCTCTTCAAGTTTTTGGGATAAATCCTGTACATCTCCATTTTTAAAGAACAGACCAAAATCACCGAGTATTTCTTTGCATACCGGAAGGTCGGATGTGATGAGGGGAAGACCGTGCGACATGGCTTCAACAAGAACCAATGGCATTCCTTCCCATCGTGAACTCAATACAAATATCTGTGCTTTTGAATAATAGGACTGAATGTCGTTGGTGAAAGGATGAATATGGACTCTGTCACCTAAATGGTATTTGTCAATGAGAGATTGGTAATATTTCCCTTCTGAACCTTCTCCAACAATGTCTAATTCCCATTCTGTATTGTTTTTTGCAAACAAATGAAATGCAGAGATCAATAGATCTATTCCCTTGTGTAAAGGAGTGAAACGTCCGACGGCCAAGAAGTGTTTGGTATCTCCAGTGGATGGATTACCCGGACGTAAAGTCAGTGGATTATAGATGACTATCGGTGTGAATTGTGAATCGTATTGATGAAACAGTTCCGCATCGTTTTCACATAAGACAACGACTTGGTCTAATTTTCGGAATTGATAGATATAGTGTCTTTTCCTTTTTTCGCCGAAATACATGGAACCTTCGCCGAAAAGTGCCTGATAGGAATTGTGTAACCATCCTATGAGTTTCACATTTTTGAGTCTTGGGCGAATAGTGGCTAATCTCGCTGCTAATGGTGCATGGACTCCAATAATTATGTCATAGCCTCCTTGTTTTACTTCTTCTACCAGTGCATTCCTGAGTTCAGAGGGGAAAGAACTGTATGAATATAGGTCTGAAGCCCATTGGGACTGGGGTTTACATTTGAGATATAGCCCGCTGTATATTTTGCAACATAGATTCTTGATAAATCCGATTTTGGGGTATGAAAAGAATCTGTATTGAATGTCAGCTTCATGAAGACCGTATAGATTGGTGTCTTTATCTTTTGGGTTATCAAACGTTACGATCGTCACATCATACTCTTTTGCCAACTCTTTGGCAATAACGGCAGTTACGCGTTGAACCCCTCCTATAGAGAAGATAGAATCTACAAGAAGACATATTTTCTTATTCATAAGTGCAAAAATAGACATAAAACTTGATAATTCCAAATTTTTTATCTATATTTGCACAAAAAAAGAGAAGATAGCCCAATTGAAAACAGAAAAGCGATACAAAATAGTGTATTGTACTCCAGCTCTTTATATGGCTGGGGGAGTAGAGCGAGTCTTGACAATCAAGGCCAATTATTTTGCTGATGTTCTGAATTATGATATATCGATTATATTGACAGATGGAAAAGGCAGCCCCTTATATTATCCGCTTTCAGAAAGGATCAAAGTTGTCAATCTGGATATCAATTTTGAGGAACTGTGGTCATGCTCTTTTCTAAAGAAAGTCATTGTTTATTTAAAGAAACAAAGGAAGTTCAAAAAGAGACTGACGGCTGAATTAATGGCAATCAGGCCTGATATAACAATAAGCTTATTGAGGCGTGAGATTAATTTTATATCAAAGATTCATGATGGTAGTAAAAAAATTGGGGAATTACATGTAAACAGAACTAATTATCGTAATTTTGAATCAGGAGATTCTAATATCATCAAGAATTTGTTTTCTATATTTTGGATGAAAAGTTTAGTGTCTCATTTGCAGAAATTAGATCGATTCATAGTTCTCACGGAAGAAGATAAGCAAAATTGGCCAGAGATACAACATATTGAAGTCATTCCCAATCCGTTGGCTTTCAAGGTTGATCAGAAAAGTGATCTTACTTCAAAACGAGTCATTGCAGTTGGAAGATATGTTTATCAAAAGGGTTTTGATTTGCTATTGAAAGCATGGTCTATTGTTGAAAAACGAAACAAAGATTGGAACTTGGTTGTCTTTGGACAAGGTTCGAGGGATTCGTACGAGAAGATGATAGACGATCTTAAGATAGATAAGAAACGTTGTCATCTTTTGGGCCCGACTAATGATATCAAAAAGGAATACTTAGATAGTTCCATTTTTGTATTTAGTTCCCGTTTTGAAGGTTTTGGTATGGTACTTGTCGAGGCTATGTCATGTGGATTGCCTTGTATTTCTTTTGATTGTCCGTGTGGCCCAAAGGATATTATTTCTGATGGGGTGGACGGGTTGTTAGTTCCGAACGGAGATGTGGAGCAGTTGGCTGATAAGCTATCTGAACTGATAAGTCATCCAGATGAGATATCACGTTTATCCGAATCGGCATTGTTGAAAGCGGACTCCTATTCGATGGATTCAATCTCTTTGAGATGGCGAAGTATGTTTGATTCATTATTCGACAAATAGTAGTGTATATGTTAAGCAAGCGATATAAAATAGTTTATTGCACGCCGTCGTTATATATGGCTGGAGGAGTTGAGCGAGTCTTAACTCTGAAAGCAAACTACTTTGCAGACATATATGGCTATGATGTGACCATCATCACTACAGACGGCAATGATAAACCCAATTTCTTCCCGCTGTCTAAAAGCGTGAAGGTCCTCAATTTGGATATTTATTTTGAGGAGATGTGGCATCGCTCTTTTTTTAAGCGTTTGTGCCTCTATATCCCCAAAGAAAAGCGATTTAAGAAAAGATTAACAGAAGAATTATATCGAATAAGACCAGATATAACCATTAGCCTGTTACGTCGTGAAATTAATTTTCTGATGGATATTCACGATGGTAGCAAAAAATTAGGTGAAATACATATCAACAGGGCACATTACCGTAATTTTACCCCCAATAGGAGTAATCCTTTTAAAGCCATTTTTGCCCGTTATTGGAAGCACGGTTTGGTTGAAAAACTGAAACGTTTGGATCGTTTTGTCGTTTTGACAGAATATGATCGTCAGGCATGGCAGGAGATTCCTCGCGTAGATGTAATTCCCAATCCGTTACCGTTCTATCCTGATCAGGTTCCTTCTGTTCGTCGTCAACGTATTATTGCTGTCGGGCGGTATTTTGATGAAAAGGGTTACGATATGTTGTTGAAGGCTTGGTCAATTGTTGAGAGAGCCAGTGATGATTGGGAGTTAGATATATATGGAGATGGAAACAAACCTTATTATGAGAAGATTGCAGCATCATTAAACTTGGATCAGAAACGATGTAGGTTGAATGATAGTATCTCTGATGTTCAAAAAGAATACCTGGATAGTTCCCTTTTTGTGTGTACGTCCCGTTTCGAAGGTTTTGGCATGGGGATTGTTGAGGCGATGGCCTGCGGCCTGCCTGTCGTAGCATTTGACTGCCTTTGGGGACCTCGCTCTATTATAACAGATGGTGAAGACGGCCTTTTGGTTGAAAATGGCAACATTGAAAAGATGGCAGATACTATTCTGTCATTGATCAATCACCCGGAAAGGATTTCTGAAATGGGCATGAATGCCAGAAGGAATGTTCGGCGTTTTAATATAGATGTCGTCGCTAAAAAGTGGAAACGCTTGTTTGATAGTTTATGAAAGAGCAGTATGAAGTAACCATCGGCATTCCTGTATATCAGTCTGTTGATTATATTCAGGATACGATGAATTCTGCTCTGAATCAGTCTTTTTCAGACATTGAATTTTTGATCGTGGATGATTGTGGCCATGATGGGACTATGGATGTCATTTCACATTTTCAGACGAGTCTTCCTCGGGGTACAGATATCCGTATTTTGGTGAATGAAAAGAACAAAGGTGTCAGTTATAGCCGAAACCGCATCATTGACGAAGCCAGAGGCCGTTTCCTTTATTTCATGGATTCTGATGATACGATAGAACCAAACACGATACAGCTTTTATATGATGCGGTCATACAGCACCATGTGCAAGTGGCCTATGGTTCTTATGAGATTATTGATGGTATAGGCAATTCTCCAAATGAAAGGTATCAAAAAGACGCTTTGGTATTAAGAGGAGAAGATGAATTGGCGATGTATGCATTTAAGAATAATCATATCTTTCACGTGTCAGCATGCAATCATTTGATAAATTTGGAATTTTTGCGGCAATCCGATGTGAGATTCATTGATGCCTCATATTGGGAGGATATGGTATATACAACAGAGTTGGTAACGAAAATAGAGAGTGCAGTTTTGCTACCTGATATAACCTATCATTATTTGCGCCATGATGGATCTCTGTCTCATTATCAAGAGCGTGAGGTTTATGAAAAAAAGGAAATTATGGAGAATATATCTGTTTTGAATCTATTAAAGCAGGATTGTTTGAAAATGAAAGGAAAAAAGTATCTGCCTTTTATTTGCTACAATGTCGGGATGGTAAGTTTTTATACGTCATGCCATGTTTTTCGTAATGCAAATCTCATCAAACCGATGATGTCATTAAAAGAAATCCGGAATATGATGAGATGCCCGATTCCGATAAAAGAAATCCTAATGTTTAGATATAAGAAGATTGCCAATCTGTTATTTGCTCTATTGGGCATCATGCCAATATTCATTTTTAGACCCTCAATATGGGCCATAAGTAAATATAAGAACATCATTTAATCAGTTTTTCCCTTTTTTATTTTGTCTATTACAAGAATAGTTGTATATTTGCAGAAAAATTAGTTGCAGCTAACATGACTATCTTATAGATATGCATATCTTATATATATACGCAGAGATAAGTATCAAAGGTGGAACTGATAAAATATTGGTTGAAAAAGCCAATTATTTGGTGAACCATGGCTATGACGTCACCATCATTACAGAATCTCAAATGGGTAAGCCATTGTCTTTTAAGTTGGAAGATAAGGTTTGCCATATAGATATGGGTCTTGATTTTGGCAAACAATATACCCAGGGATCATTTAGACGTTTTTTGACTTATTCATCGTTGATGCGCAAGTATAAGTCGCGACTGAAGAATGTGGTTAATAAGCAACGCCCAGATATCATCATTTCAGCAATGGGCCGAAGTTTGTCATTGTTGTCAAAGATTGATTATGATGGCGTTTTAATAGGTGAGGCTCATACAACAAAGACACATTTACGTAGCCTCCATTTATTGGAACAGCGTGGAGGAGTTTATAAAGTATTGGCAAAGTATATGGGGTGGAATATGTGTCGTTATGCCTCCAAATTGGATGCCTTGGTATTATTAACGCAAAATGATGCAGAAGATTGGAAAAGTGTCGCAAAGACGTTCGTTATTCCAAACCCAATAACCTTTTTCCCTAAAGAAAGTGCAGAGTTAGTGAATAAACAAGTGATCATGGTGGGTCGTTATAATGATGCCAAAGGATATGATTTTTTGATACCTGCTTGGGAGATTGTTCATCAGCGCCATCCTGATTGGACATTAAATGTATATGGCTCTGGTGAACTGCGTGATCAAGTGACAGGATGGATTCGTGAGAAGCATTTGGAAAGTTCTATCATAATGCACGATCCCGTTGACGATATTATAGATAAATATTTAAACAGTTCGATATGTGTGCTAAGTTCTCGATATGAAGGCTTTTCTTTGGTTATATTAGAAGCAATGTCATGTGGTGTCCCTGTTGTATCATTCGATTGTCCACACGGACCTCGCAATATTATTAAGAATGGGGAAGACGGCGTCTTGATAGAACCTCTTAATTATCATGCATTAGCAGATGGTATATGTAAGTTGATAGAAAACGAAGGCTTTCGAAAGCAATTGGGTGCTAAAGCTCGGAAAAATGTATTACGTTTTTCCCAAGATTCAATAATGGAACAATGGGAAAATCTGTTTCATAAACTCGTAAATGACAGGGTTAATGAGTAAATTGTTGGAATATTTCAAAGCTACAAAATACAATATAGGTTTTGTAGACGGAAATTTGGAGTCAATTATTGAAGGTGAGCCAATTAAAGTGAATTGGATGAAACATTCTTATAAAGATAGGTGGTTTGCCGATCCTTTTATTTTGGATGTAACGGATAATGAAATAATAGTCTTAGTTGAAGAATGGTATGATCCTTTACAACGTGGACGTATTTCCAAACTTATTGTTGACAAGTCTTCTTTTGACTTATTGGAACTGAAGGTAATGATTGATGAGGGTTCTCATTTGAGTTTCCCGTCAATCGAACGTATTGGAAATGAAATCTATATATATCCAGAAAGAGCTGGCTCCTTTTTGGAGAGATATAGGTATGATCATGAAAAAGATTCTTTTGAAAAAGATGGTAGGGTTAGTGATTTGCCACTGACAGATTCGGTAATAACAGACTTTTTTGGTCAAAGATTATTGTTCTCAACAAAGATGCCTGATGCAAATGGTAAGGAATTAGGTATTTACTCATGGAACAATACTAAAAAGATGTTTGTACTTCAGGAGTATTATCATTTTGATGAAAACATATCACGCATGGCAGGCAACTTTTTTGTCTATGGTGGTAACGTTTATCGTCCTGCACAAGTGTGTATAAAATCATATGGAGATGCAGTTTCTATTCAAAAAGTAGATTATCAGTCAGAAAAATGGTCTTTTAGGGAGATCCGCCGTATATACTCCCCTAATAAGGATTATGATTTAGGCTTTCACACTTTCAATACCTATAAAAGTGTTATTGTTGTTGATGCATTAGGGTATAGAAAAACAAAGTTATGTCGTTTTTTACGTAAGGTTAAAAATTTTTATTAAATGGAGAATATTTTCAATCACAAGTTTATTATATTTGGAACTTATTCTGCTAACACCTTAGGACAAATAAGAAGTTTGGGTGAAGCAGGTATAAGACCCATAGCAGTATTAGTTTATAGAAATTCATTTAGGATAGATAAAAGCAAATATCTTGCTAAAATATATAATGTAGATAGTATTGAGGATGGTATAGATTTAATTCAAAGAGAATTTGGATTTGAGGAAAAAAAGCCTTTCTTGTATACGGACAGAGATGATATCGTTGGCTTGTTAGATAAAAGGTATGGAGAACTTATTGATAAATTCTATTTTTGGAATTCAGGAGGCAAAGGTCATTTAAGCAAGTATTTGAATAAAGAAGAACAGATAAAATTAGCTAAAGAATGTGGTTTTGATGTGCCAGAAACAGAGGTTGTAAAGGTTGGTGAGTTGCCTACAAGATTGAGTTATCCGATTTTTACAAAAGCGGTTGATTCTTTAGATAAATGGTGGAAGGGGCGCTCTTTTATATGCCAGAATGAATCCGAATTACTTATAGCTTATCAAAAGATGAAAGGCGTAGAACGAATTATGCTCCAGCAATTTATAGATAAGCAAAATGAGGTTCCGTATGAAGGATTATCTGTCAATGGAGGGGACGAAATTAAAGTTCTTGTAAAGTCTGTAAACTATCGTTTTACCAAAGATAGTTATGGCATCTATCGACATCTTGAGATTTTTCACGATGATGAATTAGAGGAGAAAATGAGACGTTTTATTCGGTCTGTCCAGTATTCTGGAGTTTTTGAGATTGAACAAATTGTTGATAAAAAAGGGCGTGCATATTTTTTGGAGGCTAATTTCCGTGTCACTCAATATAACTTTGCTTATGCGAAGTTCGGAGTTAATTTTCCATATATCTACGCTATGTCTGTTTTACAAAACAAGCTATACTTGGAGGGTGTTAAATTTTCAGAGAAGCGACCATTTAATGTTATGTCCGAGTTTGAGGACTTCCGGATATCTTGTATTCATGGTGATATATCTTTTGTAAAATGGATAAAAGATGTGATGCAAACAGATTGTTTTCAATATTTCGACAAACATGATAAAATTCCATTCTTTTTTACATTACTTTCAAAGTTGGTTTATTCATTTAGGAAAATGAAAAAATGCATAAATAAATGAAATATGGCAAAATGGTACGATAAATATTTAACAATCTACGGAAAACCATTCTGCGAGGTTCCTCAAAACATTATTGATGAGACTCGGGAAAGGTTAGCTATCCTTCAGAGTGATAAACCATTAGCAAGTATTGTGGTTATCGGTTATAATGAGGAGGCTCACTTACAAGCCTGTCTTTGGGCAATTAGCGAGATTCAGTGTAAATATCCAGTTGAAATTATTGGTGTTGATAATGATTCCAGAGATCGTACTGCAGAAATCTTTGAAAAGTCAGGCATCCCATATTTTACAGAGTATCAGCATTCCTGTGGTTATGCACGTCGCTGTGGTTTACAACATTCCCGGGGTAAATTTTATTTTGATGTCGATAGCGATACTCTTTATCCTCCCTTGTATTACGAACTGATGTTGGATCAGTTGTTAAAGCCCGGAGTTGTGGCTGTTTCTGCTACATGGAGCTATTTCCCTGATGCCAATCATTCTAAGCTCGGTCTAAAGATGTTTGAACTCTGTCGGGACTTGTTTTTGTGGATTCAGCATTTCAAACGTCCAGAACTTAGTGTTCGCGGGTTGGTTTTTGCCTATAATGCAGAGTTAGGTAAGAAAGAAGAATATCGAGTTGATATTATTCGTGGCGAAGATGGCTCTATGGCCCTGTCATTGAAGAAATATGGTAAGATAAAGTTCGTCAGAGACCGTCGTTGTCGTGCGATAACAGGTTACGGCACAATTGGAGATCAATCTTTGTGGCAGAGTTTCTTGGATCATGTGAAGATTCAGAGTAAAGGTATTACTCGTATTTTTCATAAGACAGATCATTATATTGATTCTGATGACAATCTGGTAAAGAATAAGTAGGAAGTTTATGGTGTCAATATCTATTATCATACCGATATATAATGTAGAGGCATTTATTCGACGATGCCTTGACTCTGTGATGTCTCAAGCGTATTCCGATGCAACTGTCGAATGTATCTTGATAGATGATTGTACACCAGATGGGAGTGTGGCTATAGTAGAAGAAATGCTTAATAGCTATGATGGGCCAATTTCTTTCGTTTTACTGAAACATGAAGATAATCGTGGTTTATCAGCAGTTCGGAATACAGGAATATCGCATGCTAAGGGCGATTATGTGTTTTTTATGGATTCAGATGATTATTTGTTGCCAGATAGTCTTGATTATTTCCTGAATAATATAAAGCAATATCCTTATGCTGATATAGTAATGGGCAATGTCCAAACCTGCATGAGTGGTGATCTCCTTATTCATAAAATCAACGAACCATGGTTTATAGATGACCCTGATGTCTTTTTTCGTCGTTTACTACATCATCAGATTTACCTTTATGCATGGAATAAAATGATAAAACGCGAATTATTGATGTCTAACAATATTTTATTTGAGGAAGGAATTTTGTTTGAAGATCAATGCTGGTCATATCAGTTGTTTTCTCAAATTTCTTCTGTATTGCTCCTTCCTCGGGTGACTTATGTTTATGAATATAATCTCAACTCAATTGTTAACACAACTCAAACGGCAGAAAAAGCAGAAAAGGTAATATGGAGTTATACCATTAGTATAAATAAGATGTTAGAAAACCCACCAGATTTGACCAAATACAAGAGTAATTTGATTGTAGATTATCTCTTATTTATGGTAAACTTTCTGATGAATGGAGTTGATATCCTTTCTAAATTTGCAATTTCGGACAAAATTAAACGTGATTTCCTTGGCGTTCGATTGAAGTTGTTGTCAAGATCGTTACATTTTCGAAGGTTTCTTTTGTTCCTTTTTTTCTTGATTCTTTTCCCGCCTCTGAGCCATTTGCAGAAACTTCGTATGTTTCGTCATCACTATTATGACTTAGAGTCGATGATAAATAGTATTGCCCATCTGACAGATTTCTTACATTGCAAATGAGACAGTGAATTATGAGATTATTATATATAGTACGAACATTTCAGTTCGCAGGAGGGATAGAACGGACTTTAACAGATAAGGCTAATTGGTTGTCATCTCATGGTCATGAGGTAATGCTTGTTATTTATAAGCAAGATGGTGAGCCATATTTCCTTTTGAATAAAGATATAAAACTATATAATCTTGATTGTTCTGTCTTTTCCCTTTATAAATATCCTTTATATACACGTTTGTTTCATTATAATAAATTAAGAAGAATCTTTCAGGAGCGAATGAAACATATTTTGAATGACTATCATCCAGATGTGATTATTCCTGTGATTCCTAATGCAGAAGATTTTTTGTGGGACATCATGAAAGTCGCTTCAGGTATAAAAGTCGTAGTTGAGTCTCATGTCGCATATGACTATTTGTTGTACGGTAAATCAATCACAGACCGTCTACTATTTCTCTTATATTCACCTTTCAGAGCTATTGGTAAATCAGATTTGTTAATTGCTTTGACGGAACATGATGCCGTAAGTTGGCGAGGTCACCATTTGAAGAACGTATTGGTTTTGCCAAACCCAGTCACCTATTATCCTGATGACATTAATTTGATATCGAAGGTTGAGGGAAGAATCATTTCGGTTGCTCGATTAGCAGAACAGAAACGCCTTGACCGTTTAATAGAGGCGTTTGCTCTTATTTCAGATAGATGTCCTGAGTGGTTTATTGATATTTATGGCGATGGTAACCTTCGTGATGCACTTGAAATCCTAATTAAAGAAAAGAATCTCAAAGGTCGTATTAACATCTTTCAATCTGTTCGTGACATTATGAAAGAATATCAGCGAAGTCAATTCTTTGTCCTAAGTAGTGACTATGAAGGTTTTGGCTTAGTCCTCATTGAGGCAATGGCATGCGGAATACCAGTGGTTGCCACGAATTGTCCTCATGGACCATCTGAAATTATTGATAATGGTGTAACAGGGTTATTAACTAAATTGGATGTCAAGGACTTGGCTGATAAGATGGAATGGATGATTACTCATCATGAAGAACGTAGAATGATGGGCGTAAAAGCTTATGAGGCAGCAGCAGCTTATCGGAAAGAAGTTGTTATGAAAAAATGGGTATCTGCTTATAAACCTGAGTTGATATGAGGGTTTTGTATGTTTTTCGGTCTTTAGCCGTATGGGGTGGGATAGAGCGTGTATTAGTCGATAAAATGAACTATCTCGTTTCTATGTATGGCTATGAGGTATATATGTTAACAACATGTCAAGGTAATCATCCTATTCCATATCAGTTAGATAATGCTGTCCATTTGGAAGATTTGGGTATACAATTTCATCTACAATACCGATATCGGGGATTAAAAAAATTGTGGGAAGGATGGAGTCGGACAAAACGTTTTGAAAGATTATTATCGGAACGAATGAAGGAGATACACCCAGATGTAATTATTTGTACCACAGCAGACCCCGTTTTTTCAATTACTAAAGTAAAGGGCGAGATTCCTTTGGTCGTAGAATCACATTCAATTTGTGTACGGACAATAGGTGTAAAAGGGGTACGTCAGTGGTATGCCGCCCGAGTTCTGCTGAAAGGTTTAAAGAAAGTAGCTTGCCTGGTGGCATTGTCTGAAGGTGATGCAAACGAATGGAGAAAACTGGGTATTCCCGTTCAAGTCATACCGAATATTGTCCATTTGAATGATGGGAGTTTTTCTTCATTGGGTCAGAAGCATGTCATTTTTGTTGGTCGCCTAGATTATCAGAAACGACCTATGTTAATGATTCAGATTTGGAAAGAATTGTTTCCAAGACATCAAGATTGGCATTTGGATATTTATGGAGAAGGCGAACAGAAGCAGGCTTTGCAGAATGTCATTGATTCTCAAAATATTAATATTCATCTCCATGAACCAACGGGCCAGATTTTCGAGGCTTATCGCAATAGCTCAATTCTTGTTATGACTTCGTTGTATGAGCCTTTTGGCTTAGTCATACCAGAAGCGATGAGTTGTGGACTGCCTGTCGTGTCCTTTGATAGTCCATATGGTCCCTCTTCTATTGTTACCGATGGCAAAGAAGGATTTTTGGTTGAGAATGATAATAATGCTTTATTCGCAAAGCAATTAGAGAAGTTGATGGATGACGTTTCTTTAAGATTAGAGATGGGATGCTGTGCCGTTGAGAGGTCTAAAAGGTTTTCTGCCAAAGAGATTATACCGAAGTGGAAGGTTTTATTTGATTGCTTGGCTTCTGCATGATTTCATTTTATGCGTTCGTTAAATTGATAGCACCAATTGGGTGTGTGCTGTGAATCGCGGAGATTTCCTCTTGGACCATGCAGATGACCCGATTTCATGTGCTCTCCGTTGACCGCATAACGTACTTTACAATCTTGTGGCGATTTGGAACATGAAAGCCTGATAGTGTCACCTTCCATCTTAACTGATGATATGATATTCTCATTGTTTTTGGTTATAACACTAAACCCAAAATTGTCAATCGGCATTACTGTAATTGTATCAAATACCATTGGTGGATAGGGTACATTCATGTGAATGAGTACATCATTCCCTTTAACAATCATCGATCGCGGCATCAGTCCATAAGTCTTCCCTTTCCCTTTTAAAAGATTCATGACAGCAATGGCATCAAGCTTCCCGATTGTCTGTTGGCCAATGGCATCAATATGCAATCTCTCATTTATAAATGTGTATGGATAGGTTGGTCCACTAGCCCAAAATAGAGAATCCTCTTTGATGAGATCCACAATAGCTTGGGCAGGCTTCATTTCAACACAATCATAGTTGTTAGCGTCAAAGTTCTCTGCTCTGGTCAAGACGTTAGATTGATAACAAATCATTCGGATATCTTCTTTCTGATGTGTGATGGCTTTAATGTCATTGTTGACATCTGTGCAAAATTGTTTGAGGCGTTTTTTATAATCAACATTTGTATAATCGATGATGTCAGACTCTCCTTGCATCCAACAGATGGCTGGCACATAAAAGTCCCATCCACGTTTTTGTGATTCCTTATATGCATATTTGATTTCATAAATAAATTTAATAAATGCAGCATTGGGCTTGTTTATGCTATCAATGCATGACATCCCTCTACCACCAGGGAAGATACATATCATCGTATCTTTTCCTAATTGGGACGCAAGTGTTTCTGCCATACTATATAGAGATAATTCAAAAGATCTTTTGCGGTATCGAAGAAATTTCTTGAGTCTTTGCTTCTTGACGCTGTCATCTATAAATCCGAATCCATAATCAAGACATTCTGTCACGATTCTTCCATCATATTTGATCTTAAGGGAGTCAAAATCAGTAATTCTAACGGCTTCTTCCCCTAATGCTAAACTTTGCCCATATACAGGAATGCAAATAACAGTCTTGTGCCCTTCGAGTGTGCAACGGTCATGTGTGATGATGGCAATCGTATATATAGCAAAACAAATTATCAAGATGCCAAGGGCTATTAATACTTTACGAATTGTTTTCATTGCATTATTTATTTGATAAAGTCTTTCAAATCGTCACAAACCTTTTTTGAGAAGATGATGGCTCCTTTCCGATTCAAATGACCGTAATCATGAAAAAGTTCGGCATGTCCCATGAATTGTGAGTCACGGAAGTAATCAAAGAAAGGAATGTTGTATTGTTTACAAAGATCCTGGGGTACTTTAAATACATCCTGATCTGTACAGATGTACATGGGAGAGACAATCAGACCGAGTCGGATGCCTTTAGCTTGACAGTCTTGGATGAATCGTTCCAATAATTTTAGTTTCTCCTGATGAATCTGGAAAGGGAAATCTTCTGCTGAAAGCCCTGTCGTATCTAATTGCCCGTCAAGTGGTTTCCAACCTTTCAGACTTCTGTCCATATTGCCCCAATGCCCTAAAAGTAATCCAGGTAGACTTCCTGTGTACCGATAGGTCATAGATAATTTATAGCCCCAATACTTACCTGAGATTTTCAACATTTCGTCACATTCATCACTCATTCCACAAAAAGGTGCCAAAGAACCTGCGCGCTCAGTGCCGGAATAGGGGGTGTCAAGAAAGTCACAGGGATGGATCTCGAGGACTATGGCTTTCGGAGTATAACGGGAAAGAATATTACCTAAGAGACCATAATGGTAGTATATGTTCTTGATGCCCCAGTCGGCAGTATTGAAACAGGTTATGCCATATGCTTCTTCAAAGACCGATGGCACGAAATGGTGTAAGCATCTGGAACTTCCCATAAAGAGCATCTCATCGGTGGTTTCGGTATTGGAGAATCCAATCTTATACTCGTCGGTGGTGTTCGACTGGCTATAAAGCTGCTTCAACAGTAGCCCTACCGTTCTGTCGATGACGATGAACAGACCAGCAATGATGAGTATATGGATGAAAAGTTTCTTCATGTCAGAACTGGAAATAGATAAACTGGTTATTGTCGAATACACCGAAAAGCAGGATAGCAACGATCTCAACAGCGACAGTCAGTTCCCAGCGCCAGCGGTTGATCTGGTGGGGTAGTGGAAGCTGGTATTTCGGAAACCACTCCTCTTGGATGTCAACATAGATAAGGGCTATGAGGCAGATGGCAGCATTGACCATTGTAGACATATCCGTAAAGAGTCCTCCCTGCCAATGGTTGGCTATGCGCTCGCAGATTTGCCAAAACTCGCCGATGGTGGCGGAGTGGAAGAGCATCAGACCGAAGGTGACAACGAAATAGATGCCAATCATCTTCCAGACGTATTTCTGCTTAGGCCAGCCGTGGGCATTGACCTTGATTTTCCGTTTCTTGAAGAAACCACCACCCACCATGAGCGGGATATACCACAGACCGTGGTAGATACCGAAGAAGAGGAACGTCCAGTTCGCACCGTGCCAGAGTCCTATAAATGTCATGTTCAGCATGATGGCGAAGATAGTGCCGTAGACGCCCCAATCTCTGAATTTGATGTTCAACGGCAAGAACACATAATCCGTTAGCCAACTGGTCAAAGTCATGTGCCAACGGCTCCAGTAGCCGGCGATATCCAATACGAAGAATGGACGTTTAAAGTTCTCGGCCACCTTAAATCCCAGCATTAGAGCAACACCGATGGCCATTTCACTATAACCTCCGAAATCAGCGTACATCTGTACTGGGTAGAGTAGAGAGGCGAAAAGAATGGAGATGGCTGAGTGGTGCTCGTAGTTGTTCCATACAGCACTGACGTAGATGTCAAGACGGTCGGCAATGCACATCTTTAGGAACATACCCCACAACACTCTGCGGAAACCAATCATCAGATTGTCAGGATTGAATAGCCTGACCACATTCGTCTGAGCAAGGAAAGGCTTTGGACGGTCTATCGGGCCAGAAAGGATCGTCGGGAAAAATGCGATGTAGTTGGCAAAGCTGATGATGTCTTTCTCTGGAAGAATCTTTCCATGGTGGATGTCGAGCACATAGCTCATCAGTTTGAATGTGAAGAAACTCAGGCCAATAGGTACAATAAGATGGAGCGCTGTCCAACTCATGTGGATTCCGACGTGTGAAGCCAATGAAGCCAATGACTCGGCAAAGAAGTTCAGATATTTGAAGTAGAATAGGGCCCCGATGCCGATGGTTACGCCCAAGCTTGTCATCCATCCTGCTTTCCTTTCATCTTCAAGATCCATATAGTAATGAATGGCTTTGCCAAGCAGCCAGAACACGAGTGTCAAGATGATGAGAAGTCCTGTCATTCGGATGTCAACCTGCGAGTAGAACCAGTATGAACATCCTAACAGGAACACATTCTGGATTATCTTCCTCTTCTGGCAGAGGTAATACACCGCAAGGACAATGAGGAAGAACCACAGAAATGTAAGTGAGTTGACAACCATATTTGTTTATTTTTCTGCAAAAATACGAATATTCTATGAATAATCCAAATTTTCGATTCTTTTTATTCTATCTCATCATTGTCTGACTCTATGGGCATGTCAAACTGATAGCACCAATTATGAATAGGGTAAGCTTCGTTTTGGATGGTTATTGAAATGGAATCGCCTTGTGAGTCGCGCAAGTTCCCGCGTGGTCCATACAAACGGCCACTTTTCATCTTGTCTCCGTTGATGGCATAGCGGATTCGGCAACCATTTGGGGACTCGAGACAAGAAATGTGTATTTGATTCCCTTTTAAAATGACATCCTGGGTTATATCACGATTGTCGGGCGTGATAACAGAAAAACCATAATGCCCCGGATTCGTGACCTGAATAGTGTCAAGGATTAGGGGAGGGCATGGAATGTTAAAGTCAATGATTATCTCTTTGCTGTGACAATGAGCTCCTAATGGGAGTAGTCCGCGTTGGTGCTTCTGTTGCTTGAGTATGTCTAATGCCGCAAGAGCAGCAAGTACGCCATGCTTCTTCTGACTGATGCCGTCAATGTGGATGACATCATTGACAATGTTGTATGGATAGGTGGGGCCGCTGGCATGGAATGCCGGATCGTCTCGAACCAACTCTAACTGGGTCTGTGGAACAGACGCTTCTGAACATTCATAAGCTAAAGGGCTGAAATCCTTAGCTCGTGTGACGGGATTGGATTGGTAACAAATGATTTCGACATTTTGTTGTTGTCCTGTGATGGTTTTGACATCGTGGTTGATGTCTTTTACAAATTGGAGGAGCAGTTCGCGGTAATTGGTTCCAGGATAGCTGGTGACATCGGTCTCGCCTTGCATCCAACAAAGCGCAGGCATCACAAAATCCCATCCACGTTTATGAGCCGACTGATAGGCCGTTTCGATATCGTGTATGAATTTGTTATATAGTTTGCTACCTTTACCTAATTCGGCGATGACAGTGCCGTCTTTTCCACAGGGGAAGATGCAAATCAGTGTGTCTTTTCCCGTGTTATCAGCAAGCACTTCTGCCATGCTATAAGCAGTCAGTTCATTTGAGTTCTTCTGATAATGTAGAATCTTCTTAGTGAATTGCTTAAAAGGACTGATATCAAAATAACCATAGTGATGATCCATATTTTCCGTTACAATGCGTCCATTAGCATAATTCGCGAGTGAATCAAAATCTGTGACTCGTTGGGCTTCGACTCCTAAAGCCAGACTCTGGCCATAGACTGGTATGCATATGACAGTCTTATGTTCGTCAGTATTCTGACATGAAACAATTGCCAGAACTATAAATAGGATATATAGTAATCTTATCTTCATGATGCAAAGTTACGAAAATCTAATGAAATCCTTTGTTATCTAACTTATTTTTTCTACTTTTGCATAAAAATAGCCAATTTGTATGAAAAGAGAACCGAATTTCGAGGTGATGAGAACAGTCGCTATGTTTTTCATAGTTGTTTATCACTGTCTGACGCATGGTGTAGGTGATGGCTACGGCTTTAGTGTCAGCAACCCTACGACCTTATCCAATCTTTTGTTCTCTGACTTCCTGTTGGTATTCAGTAGCATTGCGGTAAACTTGTATGTGATGGTTTCCGGCTACTTTTTGGTAGATTTGAGTTTTAAGGCGAGCAGGATTGTGCGGACGTGGACTTATACTTGTTTTTATTCTTGCGCCATAACGATTGTGTTTATGCTTTTGCAGCTTGAACCATTCAGCATTGTTACCTTGGGTAAGAGCTTCTTTCCCATCAGTACCGATGCATATTGGTTTGTGACACAGTATATCGGTCTGCTCATTCTTTCGCCATTCTTGGCAATATTGGTCAGACAACTGACCTATAAACAATATCTTTGGCTGTTGATAGGTGGCGCTTTCATGTGCTTGGCTATCATACCCGACTTCCCTTTGGGCAAACGATTCCATGTGGCTCATGGTAATTCCGTGTGGTCTTTTGCCTATTTGTTCCTCATCGCCGGCTTTATCAAGCATTATCTTAAAAGGATTTCAATGGGTCGGTTGTTGGTGGCAGCCTCATTTTTGACCTTCCTGACAACGGGATGCGAAATGTTCTTTGGGTATCAGAAGGATTCTGTGTTTCTGTTTTGGTTTAATTATAATGGCCTTCCTTTCCTTCTGTCCGTGATAGTCTTTATCATTGTCAGACAAATGCAGATTCCTGATTCCGGTCTATGGAAAGCTTTGGTTAAATTGGCTCCCTATACATTTGGAGTTTATTTGATTCATGATCATTTGGCAGTTCGTGGATGGTTATGGAGTTCTATTTCTCTGTCTTCCGTATGCAATCAATGGATTTATCCTTTTGTTGTCGTTGGCTTGTGTTGTTTGATATTTATTGCTGCAGCCTTCTTGGATGGACTCAGGAAAAAACTCTTTACCTTTTTGGGGATTGACCGACTGATATCAAAGGTAGATCGCTGGTCATTCTATTGATAAGGTTCAAAGCAGAACCCGATCTCTTTGGTCATTCTCAGGACATCGCGTATCTTTTCAGCAGAAAAGATTTCCGGGATGGATGAATGGGTGCTGAAGATGACGAATGCCTTCCTGTCGTATGCTTTTTGAAGCAGTTGGCGCATAACGTCAAGGTCTGTGTCGGGTCCGATGCCGATACGGCCAAACTGGAAGACATGCCTGTCGGGATTTACCAGACTCGCTCCTGAAATCATCTGACATCCTTGCCGTGCGATGACTCTCCTAATGATTCTTGTGTTGCATCCATGAGGCGGAATAATCAATTTCAGGATCTTGGTCGTGTCAAATCCTTGTTCGTGAAGTCTTGCATAACTCAGGTTGATGTCATTCTCAATCTGTGATTCGTCCCAGTCTTTCCATCGTTCATGGCGCAGACCGTGCAAGACGATACCTGCTCCTTGCTTTTGCCATGAAGCTATGGAGTCGGCGACAGCAGGTTCCATCCTGTCTGCAATCACAGCGAAGGCAGGCTTGATACCTACTTCATCTGCAATGGCCTTGACTTCGAACACTCCTTCCGTACTGTCATCGTCAATCCACATGGCGTAGGCTTTGTCGTCTGTTGATATCCCATACCAGGCATCCAACAATCCGACATAGATGGTCTGCTTACTCCATTCGCTGCCCATCAGGGGCAACCGCCACCCAATGAGTAGCACAATACCGATGGCAATGAGCAGGAGAAGGACCATTTTCTTCATGTTTATTCAGACGACTTCTTGTTGAAATAGTTGCTATAAGTAATCCAGTCAGATAGTTCTTGTGTCTTTTCCGTTACAGAGTTCTGATAGTTCTTGTTCAGGAGTGTATGACCCAGACCGCGCCATCGGTTGTCAATGCCCATGATGTCAAGGATGGTGGTGTACACATCCAACTGGTTGCATTCACCATTCCAAGCATCTGATGGATTGAAGCCACCGTTGATGATATAGATGGGAATGTCATCAGGAATCTTTCCTTCCATGTCGAGGTATCTGGGGCGGGCATCATGATCTGCCACGATGACAATCAGACTGTTATCATATAGCCCTTCTTTCTTCAGTGTCTCCAGATATGTTCCTATTTGCATGTCGAAATAGTGACAATTATTGAGGTAATTCTTATATGACTGTGGAAGATTCTTGTCCGTCACTTCAAAACCGTGTTCCGTAAAGGAGTCGTATGGCTGGTGCATGGACATCGTCAGGATGAGGGAACAGAATGGCTGGCTGTTCTCGTGATCCTTAAAGGCCGCATATTTGAAAATCATGCCATCGTTCAGGAAATCATCATTTTCATTGTCTTTCATGTCTGCCTGATAGTCCAGCATGGAGTATAGGTGATCAAACCCGTATGCCTCAGACATGGGCATTTGTTCCCACAGTGTCGGATTGGTGGGGATGATAGTGTGGGACTTGAGATCTTTGTACATGCCTTTTAGTTGTTCTGGCAGTCCGATGATTTCGTTATGCTTGGCTTTGCTGACCGTAATCTCTGCATGTAGTGGCAACAGGCCTGCCATGTAGATATACTGTCCGTCTGCTGATTCGCCAATGGAAACATTAGGACGCATGTGACTGTTGAAATAGACAGTACTGTCTCGTTTGAGCCTATTCATGTATGGAGTGATTTCCTTACCGTCAACGACTAAGTCGGACGTGACGGAGAGATATGACTCAACCAGAATGAAGATGACATTTTTGACATGCTCTGGAGCAGTACGTCCTGTGACCCTCAGACGATGGTCAGAATAAGCCTTCTCGATTTCCTGCTCTTGTTCCTTTGTCAGCTTCATCTCACTGTCGCGTGCCAGTTGGTCAATAACCATTTTTCTGAAGAATCCTTTGTGGAATACCGTCCAGTTAGGCCACATGGAGTCCATCTTCTCAGGCGTGAAGAGCGTTTTCTCCAGTTCGTACACGAATCCATAAACGGGATGGAAGAAGTACAGGGAGTGGACTGCCAGTCCAAGAATCAAACTGCATATCCATACGAAGAGTGTCGTTCGGAGGCTCTTGATAGTGAGGTTATATCGCCAGGTGAGGATGAACAATCCAATAAAGAGGATGGTCATCAAGGGATAATAAAGGTCTGTTAGTTCAAAACCCGCCATCATGCTGTTGATGACGGCACCATCGGTCAGATTGCCTGCTTGTCCGATGGAAGACCATGAGAGGTATTGGTGGAAGAAACGGGCATAGAATGTATTGCAGAATGACCATAACAGCGAGAATATAAATGTAATGGCCAGACTGAGCCTTAGTCTGCCTAAGGTGATGATCCAGGTTACGAGGAGGATGAAGGATGCATCCAAGAGGCAGGCCAGGAAATTGTCAACCAGTGAACTTTTGAAACAGCCCACCTCCAACGCGATGGTTTGCAGGAAGTAATGGTGCATGAACAATAGGTTCACAACCGACACCATGAATAAGGTTAGGAAACCTGGATTAATTTGTTTCTTGAATAGGTTCATATGCTTAGTTTGTTCTTACCAAGTAAAATCGGATAATGGTGAGTCGATAAAAGAATTAGTGGAAGTATAAGTAGTTCGATGAGGAGTGCAAGTATGGTGCATTCATACCAATTATATAGGATGTCGGGGGTGTTCAGTATCCTTTCAAGTCCAAAGTCAATGATGCCGATGAGGATCCTGTGAATGCCGAAAATCAGCATGGTGCCAATGGAGATCAGGGTAATGATACGAAGGTGGAAAAAATCGAGACTACGGCATAGATAGATGATGCCATAGACAGAAAGAAGGTTTACGACATAAAAAAGTGCGATATGAAGAACGAACCGTTCTTCATGAATGTGCCAGAAGAAGATTGCTATACTTGTCGCAAGTGTTGTTAATCCGATAAGAAGATCCTTCCTGGTGCATATTTCTGTCATTTTGTTCTTCTGTCTAAAGTAATAGCCCATAAAGAAGAAACAGAGACATCGCACGAATCCGTGGAAAGTGATATATGGGGCAAAGTGGTAGTATTTATTAGCGCCATATAAAGTTATGCTGACTATTGTGAGAACAAGCATGATGGCTTTCCCGTTTTTTTGACGGTGGCACATATCCGTTATCCAATGCATGAGGAACAAGGCCGGCAGAAACCAGGTGACGCCGTTCAACTCGCAAGAGAAATCAGAATTCAATTGGAGTAATAGTGTACCGATGACAGGCTTCAAGCAGTCAGCAAGACTGATTCCTCCGTGCTCGATATAAAACTTAGCCAGCCAGTAAGGATAATAGATGATATTATATAATAAATAAGGTATAAGGAGTGCATAGCCGTACTTTTTCAATGACTCTTTTTGTGACAATATGGGCTTTTTCAGATAGCCAGAGACGAAAAAGAAAGAAGAGAGAATGACGGAGGCTAGATATTGTAGGTAGAAAGTGTCTTCCTGCTGTGGCAGATGGCAGAAGACCACCACCGTCATACAGAAAGCCTTCGCCCAGTCTATCCAGTTGATACGTTCATTCATCCTTCAGATGCTGATGTATAAAGTTGGATTTTATGGGCTCCCCATTGGTATAACTTCCAGATTGTTGGAATAGCCGCATGATATTGTTTGGCAGTCTCGACAATGAATCGCATGCCATAAGGGAAATCTTCTGTGAAATAGCGGCTACTGAAGTCTGGCACAAAACCGCCTTCCACTGCTTTCATCGGGGATAGGATACCTTGAAAAGCCTTAATGCTGCGCAATTTCTGAGTCAACGACTCTGCATCGGTGGCTTCATAATAGTCAAGGACAGGCGGAATGCATCCCTTTGGGAGTCCAAGTACTGGTAGTAACTGTTGTAGTTCCTCGTCCATTTGGAGCAATAGTGTTGAGGCTTCGAGCGTCCATTCGGCGTAGAACTGTGGATTGCGTGGATAGACGATGCCTGGTTGCCAGTCCCCCCACATCGTGTAAAGTCGTGCTGGATGGAGCAGTGGATTGCTGTTCGACAGGCTGACTTCGTAAAAGTTCTCTGCAAGAGTGACAGGCTTTTCAAATAGTTGCTCAAGTGTCTGCCTGAGATTGTCCTTGGTCTTTGAGCGTTCAATCGCCACATGGAGTGACTCCTTATAACCTTTCAGTTCTACTTTTCTGCCATATTCAATGATTCTGGAGATGAATGGCACACGCTGGAACCCGAAAAGTGTGATGTCGGGGGGAAGAACTTTGAAGGCTTCAAAGAAGAAACCGGTACTCGATACGACAGAACCCACTATGCTGTTTTCTGACAGAAAGGGCTTGATTTGCAACAGTTCCTCGTGAATGGCGAAGCCTGGCAGACAGACCAGGACGACTTCTGCTTCGGGAATCGCCTCTTCTGGGTTGGCAGTCACGAGAGTAAGTTGGCCATGGAAGGTGCCTTCTGGCGCAACAACCTCGATGCTCTGATTCCATTGCTCTGGCTTAGTGGTCAATATCGACACTTGATGCCCTCTGTTTGCCAGGAATCCTGCACATACATGACCTAAGTTTCCCCCTCCGCAGATACAAATCCTCATCGCCGTCATTCGTGAAATTAGTGTACTTCGTGGTTAAAAGTCATTTGTCCAACTCTCTTAATCCTTCCGTCAGTCTGGCATTATCCTCGTGATTCCTGACGGCGATGCGCATGTACTGCTTACCGTCTAGCCCTGGTTTGTTACTGCAGTCACGGGTCAAGATGTTGTGATGCTTTAGCATATAGAGTACCACCTCGTTGGCCGTATGGGGAGGCAAGATTTCGCAGAGGAAATAGTTGGCCTGAGACGGCATGACACGCAGGAAACTGATGCTTCTTAACTGCTGCTCAAAGTCGGCACGCTCTTTCAGGAACTTGCCGCAGGCCATCTTGTAGTCCTTCTCATACTTGTTATAGATTTGCATGAAGAATTCTGCGAAAGAGTTTAGGTTCCAGATAGATACCTGCTTCTTCATGCCGGCAATCAACTGCTTGTCTGCTGAGGCTAGGATACCCAGTCGGATGCCTGGTACACCGAATGACTTGGAGATGCTCTTCATGACGATAAGTTGTGGATACTGTTCCAAGAGTTCATCGTGCAAGAGGGTATTATTCTCCCAATCCTCACTGAAATCCACGAAACTTTCATCGATGATCAGGCGCATCCCTTTCTGGCGGCTCCACTCACAGAGTCTAATCAGGTCGTTCTTAGGGATAAAGTTACCCGAGGGATTGTCGGGATTAATAATTAATAAGGTGTCGACGGGATTGGCTTCATAAAAGGCCATCAGTTCATCAGCACTATAACGATAAGTGTTATCCTTGGGTACGAATGTCACCAGTTGTTCCTTCGGCAGACGGTTGGGATACTCTTCGAAGGTAGGCCGTATCACACCAATCTTATTCGTGGCATTAGTGCAATTAGTGAAATTCGTGGTCGTTTCTTCCATCAGCACCTTGATGAGTTCAGCCGCACCATTACCAGGAATAATATAATCCTCGCTCACCCCAAAGCACTTGCTGGCGATGATGGTGTTCACCTTCATGCCAGAAGGATACTGCGTCAACAGAGTCTGGAAGTTCGCCCGCATCTCATCAACCACACGGGGTGTAGGAAAATAGGGATTCACCAGGTAGCAGAAGTCGAGCATTTGTGGGAATCGCCAGAATCCACCGTAGCGACCGTAATATTTCCTCAACAAGTCCTTTTCGTCGGCAAAGAGAGCCTCGGCGATGTCGAGATCCTGCTTGTCATCTATCTCATACCATTTCTCGGTCGTGATGGGAAGCGCCTTCAGGTCGTGGCTGTTCAGGAAAGATATGATGCGCAGCACATTTTCGTAGTATTCGTTGTTGCCTACAGCCTTGGAATAGGCTTCGAGGAAAGGCACATACTTCGTCTGAGAGAACTCCCGGCTGAACTTATAGATATTGACCGTCTTATAGTAATTGTCCGTCTCGTTATAGTCGAAGGCGGCCTTGGGGACGAAGTTGACGATATTGTTCTCGCTGTCTATTCTCACCATCGTTCCATCCATCCATGTCTCGTACTTGGCGACGAGGGCGAGGTTGGGGTAGGGATTGTCTGTCAGGAGTTTGAACATGCCGTCGTCAAAGATCAGGTCGCTCTCAATGAGCAGGGTGTCGTCTTCCTGCAGTTTGTCCTTCGCAAGGGCCAGCGAATAGATGTTGTTGGTCTTGTCGTAGATGGGGTTTTCGACATATTCGATCTTCAGTTGGTCATCATATCTGTGACCTATGTAGTCGATGAGGTTCTGTCTCTGATAGCCTACTACAATGACTACCCTGTTGAGTTCCTGTTTGGATAGTTGAGTCAGCAGACGGTCAATCAGGCGTACACCATTTACTGGGAGCATACACTTTGTATTGTCCTTCGTGTATTCACCCAGCCGGCGTCCCATGCCTGCTGCTAAAATGATGGCTTGCATATGTATCCTACTTATTTTACTGCAAAAGTAACAATTTCTGTTGAAATAGCCAAAAGTTTCGTCTTTTTTCTGTACTTTTGCAGTTGATATGGCAAAGAAGCGGATAGCATATATTGATGCGATGCGGGGATTTACGATGATCCTCGTGGTCTATGCCCATGTATGCTATTTCTGTCTGGATGGCCCTCTGATGGGGTTCAACCGTATCTTCTACCTCTTTCGCCTGCCCTGTTTCTTCATGATCAGCGGCTGGCTGTTCGAGCCTGTCGCCAGACGGCCGTTCCGGGAAGTGATACGTCATAAGGCGATGGTCCAGTTGCTGCCCACATTGATCTTCCTCCTGCTTCTGGCTCCGCCGCCGGAATTCTTCCATCAGTTGGGTACCCTGAAAGGCGGCTACTGGTTCACGTTCGTACTGTTTGAGTTTTTCGTGATCTATTTGCTGATAGCACGTCTCGGGTCCGTGTGGAGGCCCTGGGTAGTCTTGGCCATCGCCTTGTCTGCATTCTGCTGTGCCAGATATTACAATGTCCTTCACACCTCTGCCTCAGGAGTGCAAAGCGTGATACTCAATGTGCTTGGTTTCCTGAGTGTTACGCTGTGGCGCTTCTTTCTCTTCTTCTATATCGGCACTTGGGTGCGTCGCCACTTTGATGCCTTCGTCCGATGGACCAATAGGCCATGGGTACTTCCTGTGCTTGCCATCGTGTTCTTACTGATAGCCTCCACTTCCCACAGGGATAACCTGCCATTCGAGATGTTCCGTTTTTTCGTAGGGGGCATCACTGGCATGTGCCTCGTCTTCACCAGTTTCCGTCTCTCAGGCTCGTGGCTTGAACGACTGCATCTGTCACGACCCCTGCAGTATGTCGGCGCCCGAACGCTGGACATCTATCTGCTCCACTACTTCTTCCTGCCCCGTTTCCTGCTGCCTTATGCCGATAACCTGAAAGCCTACGGCAGCCAGTTCGTTGAGTTCTGGGTGATTCTTGCCATCGCCCTCATTGTCCTGGGCATCACGTTGCTGGCCAGTTACCTCATCCGCCTCAGTCCCTTCTTGGGTCATTATCTCTTCGGCGTGAAAATAGAAAAGACTTAAAATTTGTTTAAATACATCAATCGTTAAATATTTTTCCTGTTCGTTACATCAAAACGTGACAGTTCTGTCATTAATGCTATAACGGTTGTAGTAATTTCGTGGCGCAATTAGGTATGAGACCTGATTGCGTTAAAGAATTTATTAATAATCAAATCTTAAGGTATTATGACAGAGAGTCAATTCCAAAGAAAATTGGCTGAGATCATCCTCGGCTATGTAGACAACAAGTACCGCGGTTTCCGCCACGACGTACAGTCTGTAGGTCACTTCAATGGCAGTGTATTCATGCCCAAGCGCATGTTCCATCATGTGGCCTCCACATTTTTCCGGTTTTTGCTGTGTTTGGCGGCGTCTATGACAGAACAAGAGTTTAAACGTATGATGTTCGATTTGGCCGACTATATCTGCGAAGTGGCTGAGAGTAAGGACTTCGAGCGCATCAACGACGAACATGCCGAGCCTGTTGAGGAGGAGAGCGTATGAATGTCGATGAGTTGAGACTCAGCCTATTTGCCTCTCCTAAGTCGTACTCCAGCGCTTTGGTGGCACTGAGTGAGATCGTTCGCATGATGCGATATGATAATGTCATCCGCGAACGCACCCTCCAATATCGTGAGGAGATGGCGGCGATGGGCAAGAAGACTGCCAATAAGAACATCAAGGAGCGTCTCGTGCATGCCTTTTCTGTGGCTGTCACTTTCAAAGGTCTAGGACATAGTTCAGAACAGGCCTCACAATGGACGGGACTGGCGATGTGTGATATCGATCAAATCGATGACCCTACAGATGTGGAGGCTGCCTTCGACCGGCTCACCCATGATCCCCATGTGCTGTTGGTGTACCGTACTATCAGTGGAAAGGGGTTGCGTGTCCTCTATCGGTATCAGCGCGAGGACGAGCAGAAAGTTGACGATACCTCGTGGCGGGCTGCATTTGTCTATGGCAACGAGCGATTATCGAGTGTAGCGGGTCATACTTTTGATGAGGCTTGTAGCGACTATACCCGTTTGTCAGGGATGGCGAGCGATTCACGGCTCTACTATAATCCGGAGGCCACACCTTACACCATTCCAGATGACCTTATTGTTACAGAGAACTGCGACTATCAAGAGCATGGCAAGCCCCGTAAGGTATACCAGCCAGGCTCAAACACCACAGAACCGGAACAGGCTTGGCAGCGTATACAGCCTATGCTTGCAGCAAAAGGATTACAGTGGGAACCGCATCATCATCACGACTATGTGCTCCATGCCTCCTATCTCTTCAACCGTTTCGGTGTACCGCTTGACAAACTGCTTCCGTGGGCTTCACAGGAATGGGGTGACTATGACGGACAGGAACGTGAGGCGGCCATCCGGCATAAGTATAAAGATGAGGAGCGATTTGGCACCTGGAAACTGAATCGCCCAGGCAAGGGACGTGAGAATGCGATGATTACTCTGCCGGAAATCCGCCAGTGGCTTGCTCAGCATGTCTCAATCCTCTATAACCAAGTGACCGATCAGATGCTTTACCAGCAGAAAGACGGAGATACCTGGCAGCAGGTAACTGCCATTGTGATTAATACCTTTCGTGGCAGGATGGCAGAAGACACCGGCAAACGTGTGTTGACGAGTGATGTCAAAAGTGTCATCGAGAGTGATTTTGCCCGACAGATCCATCCAGTGCGAGAGTATATCCAGCAACTTCCGGCCTGGGACGGCAAGGACCGGGTTGTTGAACTGTCAGCCCATGTCCATGCGCAGGCTACGACGGCATTATCCTCTGATGACGAGGCGCAACAGTTGTTCCACTGGGCCCTTCACAAATGGCTTGTGGCGATGGTGGCCACCTGGATGAGCGATCAGGAAGGCAATCAGGAAATCCTGACCTTAATCGGACCACAAGGAATCTACAAGACCACCTTCTTCCGTCATATCCTTCCCCCTCCATTACATGAGTATTTCTGGGAGAATGCCCATAACTCGTTCCGATCGAAGGATGACAAGATTGCCCTCACGGAGAATTGTCTCGTTGAGATTGAAGAAGTGGAGGCTATCGAAGGTGCTGACATGGCAGAACTGAAAGGTCTGGCAACGTCACTCTACGTCAAGGAGCGCCGACCTTATGCTGTCTATAGGGAGCAGAAGGCTCGTCTGGCATCGTTTTGTGCTACAGGTAACCAACAGAAGATCCTGACAGACAAGACAGGAACCCGCCGATGGTTATGCCATCTCGTCAGTAGCATCGACAATCCTCGTGAGTGGCAACTGGACTACGAGCAACTCTATGCCCAACTCTACCAGGAGTATCTGGATGGCTTCCGATACTACCTGAACAAGGATGAAGAGATGCAGTTGGAGCGTCGCAACCAGCCTTTCCGGCGAGTGTCTCCCGAGGAAGAACTGATTACCAGTCGTCTGCGAAAACCGAATGGGCATGAGACCTGTAAACTGATGAACGCCACCATGATAGCCGTGTTTCTCACTGGCGGTGTCAATCACGGGTTGAATGTCCATAAAATCAGTGAGGTCATGCGGAGTCTGCAGTTTGCCAGTCGTTCCCGGGGTGGTTACGACTATTACCGTGTCGTGGAGATTCCCTTCGAACAACAACAAGGTTACATTGCTCAGCCTGAGTCTGATGTATTAGAACAGGATAATTCTGATGCAGTGAATAATGAACTTGATTTGCCATTCTAACTTATTGGAATACAGGCAGTAACAAGTATCGTTCTCTCTCTATTCAGGTGACGAAGGTGATGGCGTTTTACACAGTATCTCTATAGAATCGATTAAAGTGTCACTTTTTTATTTTTCTATACGAGACTTTGCCCGTTATAGTCACCTCCGTCACCTCAGATTCTTTGTAATCAATTGATAATCATAAATTTATATGACTTTTTTCGTAAGTCTAAAATATTGTTATTCTGTTATTATGTCTTTTATTCTGTTCTTATGTTCTTGCGTCCCTTCGGTAGCAAGCGTCTCCTTGCGTCGCCGAGCGCTTCTGTCTAAATCTTGGTATTCTGTTACTATGTCTTTTAATCTATTATTCTGTCTGAAATGAAAGCAATGTCCAAACAGCAACTGGCCGATAAGGCCGGCGTGAGTGTCAACACCCTCAACAAATGGTGCAAGCCCCTCCAGTCTGAACTCCGTCGCCTCGGTATGATCCCAGGTTCCCGTCTCCTCCCGCCCGTCGTCGTTAAGTACATCGCCGAACACTTCTGCATAGACCTCTGAATACTTTTTGAACACGAATCTCACAAATCTCACGAATAATGAGTCGCAGCATTCGTTCAATTCGTGTCATTCGTGTTCGTCTTTCTACTCGTGTTCGTCTTTCAATTCGTGTCATTCGTGTTATTCGTGTTCGTTTTAACTCTGTCGGGAATAGGACTTTATGCGGTAATGTATGCTAGTTTATGCAGTCGCTAATAGGACTTTACCCCTATAAAGTATGGCACTTTACTCCATAACCTCCTATCCCTGACACCGTTATCCCCTATCCCTGACACCCTTAACAGGCGGGGTAAACTTTATTCCACCTTATTCCCTCTTATCACACCTTATCCCACCGTAACTCCAAACCATCCTCTCCCAATGTCGTACCTTTGTATTGTCAAAAGTCACACAGATCTCACAGATGTCACAGATTTTTAAGTCCCGCAGAAATAAAGGAAATAAAGGACTTTTTCCGCTTCGCTCCCAGTGTTCAGCCCATGCCGAAGGCACTTTCTGTGATTTCCTTCATTTCTGCGGGACATTACGAATCATCCGCGGGACAATCAAACCGTCCGAAGGACGACAAAAAAACTGTGATATCAGTGTTATCTGTGTGAAATAAGACAAAGGGCCCTCATTCTTTAAATTCTTAACTTCTTTAACTTCTAAATTATGTCTCAGAAATTCAGAAAAATCCAGAACTCCAACGACGAGTCCACGGCCTACGGTAAGTGGTTCGCCACGGCGGTCTACGACCAGCACTTCATCGAGACCGAGCAACTGGCCGAGTTTATCCAGACCCAGGCCACCGTCAAGAAGTCGGACATCAAGGCCGTGCTCGATGAACTCGGCGGTGCCATGAAGCACTTCTTCGAACTGGGCCAGAAGGTGAAACTCGACGGCATCGGCATCTTCAAGGTGGGCTTCTCTTCGATAGGCGTCACCGAGAAGGAGGACTGTGGTGCCCAGACCATCACCACCCGACGGGTGCTGTTCCAGCCTGAGAGCAAGCGTGTCGTCGTCGGTCAGACCGTGAACAAGCAGGGTAAGATCACGCAGAAGTTCGTCATTGCCAAGACGCTGGTCAAGGATGTCCTCTTTGAGGAGACCTTCGACACCAGTCTCACCCCCGATGACACTTCAGCCTCCGGCTCCGGTTCCGACACAGGTGGCAACGGCTAACCTTTAGCAGGGCTTCGGCCCTGCTTACCCTTCTTGTCCTTTTCTCTGCGCCAAGAAAAGGACAATTATCCTGCAGGGTAGTGCCCTGCATAAAGAACATTTTTAACTCTTAAAATTTCAATTATATGAAACGCGAAACGATTAATAAAATTGCAAATTTCATCCTGACGGTCATTACCGCCTTCGTCTCCACCTTCCTCATGCAATCCAGCATCGATTAGTTTACTGTTTACTGGTTACAGATGATTACATGAAGAAGTAGTATGAAGATCTTACTATATGTTTTTATGTTCTTATGTCCTTCTGTCTAAAAAAGTTAGTATGTTACTATATCTAAATCTGTTCCCATGTCTAAAAAAGAATTAAAGCATTCGGCAGTCAAACTGCTCGTTATTCACTGCAGCGCCACGCGCTGCAACAAGCCCTTCAGCGTCGACAACCTGATCGCCACAGGCATGGCCCGTTTCGGCCAGCCCTCCTATCATTATTATATCCGTCGTAACGGCAACATCGTCCCCATTCTCCCTGAGAATGTCCGTGGGGCTCATGCCCGCCACTACAACAGTTGTTCTCTCGGCATCTGCTACGAGGGAGGTCTGGATGAGAAAGGCCGTGCTGTAGATACCCGGACCGAGGCTCAGAAGGCATCGATGTTCGCCCTCCTCAAGGACCTCACCGCGGAGTACCCCGATGCCCGTATCATAGGGCATTGTGAACTGCCTCACGTCGCCAAAGCCTGCCCCTGCTTTCTGGCATCCACCTACTACGCCTCCCTTCAGCCCGAATACCATAGACTGTAAAGCGTAAACTGTAGACTATGTTACTCTCTCATTATCCACGTGACGACTTGTTGCTGTAATCGCATGGATGTACTTTATGTAAATCATGGCACCATCCCTGGCGCGTCAAACGACGGGTCGGGGATGTTATTGTTTCCCTCAACCACAATAATTGTAATGTTTCGGAAAAAAAGGCATTCAAAATTTGTTTTTTATATGCAAATCAACTATCTTTGCACACGGATATGTGAAAATAAAGATGTAGTTTCAGTAAAGATGGATCTAAAAAAACATAGAATTGTATACTTAGATTGGTCTAAAACTATATGCATTTTTCTTATGGTTGTAGGGCATTGGACGTCAAATGAATTGCTGCTTAGGTATATATATTCATTTCATATGCCAGCCTTATTTGTTATCTCAGGATATCTTTATAGACCGCATTCATGGTTAAAAACAGTTATATCATTTTGTGTACCTGTCATTTTTTGTTCTTTTATAAATTTAGTATTTCTTTTGTCAATTAATGAGATTCCATATGATAAGTTACTTTCCAAAGAATTACTGTTTAGGTTCTTTCATTATAGATATGGATTAGGAGAAGGATTATATTGTGGTGATTGGTTCCTTTGGGCATTGTTAGGGCTTAGATTTCTTTTTGGAGATATAAGTATTTGTGATTTTTTTAGACGATATTATAAAGTGCTGTCAGTAATTGTTTTGCTATATATGTGCTTTGAAACATACCTTGTAAGTGTTGATACCATTTTTCATGGATGGTATATAGGAAGGCTTATGCCATCTTTACCATTTTTCTGCATGGGTATCTTCCTAAAAGAAAGTAATTTCTCTCCTACCATTATTCCTAAATATGTGATAGGGCTATTTATTTGTTTATTCACTATTCTTCCCATGATTAATGGTTATTGTTCAATTAATAGTAGCGATTATGGTGCTTCTTATGTTCTTTTCTTTATAGAAGCAGTTTGTGCGACATTCTTGTTGTTTGTCATTTCAAGTTATCTGCCATTCAGCAATTTTATAACAATCTTTTCAAAAGGTACATTGTTGATTCTTGGTATTCATATTCCGATGTTGAAATTGTTGGATATGTTATTACCAACTTGTTTTGATATCATTATTCCTCTTGTTGTTTTTATGGGTTGTTATTTGCCGATTTCATGGCTTGACAAACGTTTCCCTATTTTACTTGGTAAAGTTAGATGATATTTCAATTTGGATGAAGATTTTTTCGTATATTCAGTTGCTCCGACCCCTGCAATGGCTCAAAAACATCTTTGTTTTTGCCCCGATCTTCTTCAGCAGCAATCTGTTGAAAGGGGATTTCTTCTGGCCGACGTTGGTCGTTTTTGCCTCTTTCTGTCTGATCTCCAGTTCGATATATTGTTTCAACGACCTGCAGGATGTGGAGGCAGACCGTCTGCATCCTAAGAAATGTACCCGTCCTATCGCCTCTGGGGCAGTCAGTGCCAGGGCTGGTTACACCCTGATGCTGATATGTACGATAGGCGCTTTCGCGTTGTTGCCATTGGCCAAAAGCCCCAATACACCTTATTTATATATAATAGTGGGTGGCTATTGGTTGATGAATATAGCCTATTGTGTCAAGTTGAAACGTTATGCCATCCTTGATGTGTCGATCATTGCCATAGGTTTTGTGATGCGTGTATTGGTTGGTGGCTTGGTGACAGATATTTGGATCTCGCATTGGCTGGTGCTGATGACCTTTCTTGTCACTTTGTTCCTGGCCCTGACCAAGCGGAATGACGACTACCGCCTCTATGAGCAGACAGGTCAGAAACCGCGTGTTTCGATCACTGGCTACAATAAGACATTCATCAACGAGGCCACAGCCATTGTGGCATCAGTCACGCTGGTATGTTATATCATGTACACCATGTCACCAGAAGTCATAGACCGATTGGGAACCCGCTATGTCTATCTGACCTCTTGTTGGGTGTTGGCAGGTCTGCTCCGATACCTGCAGAATATGATCGTCTTCGGCCTGAGCGGTAGCCCGACTAAGTCCCTCGTCAAGGATCATTTCATCCAGTTATGCGTATTGGGGTGGATTGCGTCGTTCTTTGTAATCATATATTTATGAAGTCGTATTTGGTATTATTAGAAATAATAACGAAAAAGTTGGTCTTGTTTCCAAAGATTACTATTTTTGCAGAGTTGTTTGTAAAATGTAAAATAATGATTTTTCTGACTTTTAGGGAACGTATGTGTCCGATGAGATGTATCAACATCAATCAAGTGTTGTCATGGGTGAAAGATTTCGACCGTAATAATCTGGCGCGATGGTTCCAAAGGGGGCTTCTGATAAAGTTAGGTAATCAATATTACGTCTTCTTTGATTATTGTCAGGTTGCAGATATCTCCCGCTTTATTGCAAACCGGATGTATGTCCATCCTATATCAATCTGCATAGTGCCTTGTTTTTTATGGAATGATACTAGAAGAAGTCGTTCTTCGAATGGATGACTATGAAGACGGCCAAGTTTGAGAATGTTTTTGGTGCAGAACAAAATAGATTGAGATATGAAATACGAATCAGATAGGATGCAATATGTATCTGTATTACGCGTTTGTTCATTGTTTTTAATTGTCTTATTTCATAGTATGTGTTTCTATTCTGGAACATGGTGGTATTTGCGTTCTGAAATTGTCCCATTCTGGAGAGTGATATCTTTTCCGACTGTAAAAATAGGTTTGACGGCCTTTGTATTTATATCAGGATTTCTTTATGGTTATATGTATCTAGAGAGAGGAAAGTATAGAAATGTACAATCATTTCTGATAAAGAAGTTTCGACGTTTGTTGATTCCGTATTTCTTTTGGGGTATTTTGATGATAGTCTTTATGCCTGAAGTTCAAATATCGTGGATTAATTTGTTTACGGGTGTTTGTCATCTTTGGTTTTTGATGATGCTTTTTGAGATATTTGTATTAATGGTACTTTTTAATCACCTCATAAGGGTTGAGTTTAGTACAAAATATTTAGACTTTACGATAATAATAGTATCTTTCATGCTTTTGTATATATGGAAAAATATAACCAGCCATCATTATGTCTTAGGAATTGAGGCTACATTATACTATATACCGGCTTTCCTTGTTGGTTTCTACTATGCAAAATATAGGCAGGAGAACAATAGTAAAGGCGTCGCATATTTTCTTTTCTTGATAGGCATAATGGCACTATTTGTTTTATCTCTCTTTGATTATTCTGACACCTTTTATCGGATTCCTTCAATTATTGTTTCTTTATCAGCCATGATCTTGTTAAAAAACTTTTCTGTTTCATCATACCAATCAAATGTCCTTAATAATTTGGATAAGAATAGTATGGGTATATATCTCTTCAATCAAATTATTGTTTTTATTTTATTACTAAATCCTGAATCCAATCATTTTTTGAGTTGTCACCAATTTCTTGGAGTCTTGATTATTTTTATCGTTTCTTTGGTGATTCCGTGGATATTATCTAATATATTCAATAAAAATAAATTTCTCTCTCTCCTAATTGGGTAATTGGCTTGGCTGCCGGTATCACGTCATTTCTGTGAAGTCCCTATTTTGTTTCCCCCATAACTATATTTGCACACTGATGAAGGTACTATCGTATATTCAACTGTTACGACCACTGCAATGGCTCAAAAACGCATTTGTTTTTGCACCTGTATTCTTCAGCAGCAATTTGCTGAAAATAGAGTATTTTGGGCCAACGCTGGTCGTGTTTACCTCGTTTTGCCTGATATCGAGTTCTATTTATTGTTTCAACGACCTGCAGGATGTAGAGGCTGACCGCCTGCATCCGAAGAAATGCCATCGTCCAATCGCTTCTGGAGCCGTGAGTGTCAGGTCTGGTTACATTCTGATGCTGATATGTACGATAGGCGCTTTAGCATTGTTGCCATTGGCTAAAAGCTGCAATACACCTTATTTATATATAATAATAGCAGTATATTGGCTGATGTATATGGCCTATTGTGTCAAACTAAAGCAATATGCCATCCTAGACGTGTCGATTATTGCTATTGGTTTTGTAATGCGTGTATTGATTGGTGGTTTGGCGACAGACACCTGGATTTCGCATTGGTTAGTGATGATGACCTTTCTCGTCACACTGTTCCTGGCCCTGACGAAACGTAATGACGACTATCGTCTCTATGAGCAGTCGGGACAGAAACCACGCGTTTCAATAACTGGCTACAACATAATATTCATCAACGAATCAACCGCTATCGTTGCATCAGTCACATTGGTCTGTTACATCATGTACACTATGTCGGAGGAGGTGATTGCTAGGATGGGCACCCGTTATGTCTACTTGACTTCAGTTTGGGTATTGGCAGGCATGCTCCGATATCTGCAAAACATGATTGTCTTCGGTCTGAGCGGTAGTCCTACGAAATCTCTTGTCAAAGATCATTTCATCCAGTTCTGTGTTTTGGGTTGGATAGCCTCGTTCTTTGTGATTATCTATCTATAGGAGTCGTGGTGATTTCTATTTTCTGTTTCCTGTTGCAAATTTGACGAACCTTGGGAATAATCGTTTCATAATGGCGTAACTGAGAAGGCACAGAGCCGTTACCACCAAAACTGCCAGCCAATATAAGAAGAAATGAGCGATGTCGGATACATTGCCCCAATATGTCATACAAAGCCTGCGAAATGCGATTGCTAAATGATCGTGTGTCGCAAATACCCAGAAAACAGAACCTGCAAAAAATGGATTCACTTTCTTCTTATCTCCTTTGACAATCATATCTGCAATCATCAAAAAAGCGAAGATATTGGTTATCAATGAGAGCCTATGAATATAGAATGCCCAAGCAAAACTAAATAGGCTATGAGTGGACAGATCTGCTATGGAAATACAGATCCATAATATGATAAACATCTTCTTTCTTTTGCAAACCAGTTCCAAAGGATTTATGTCGTGAATAGCGAAACAGGCGCCAAGGTTGAAGAATAGAATACTTTCTGCAAGTAATGCATTATGATGAAGCGACATCCACCAGATGATTAATCCTGAGGGGAAAAGTAACTTTAGATACTTATTGAGATAGAACCATAAGGGCGCAATCAGGCATAACAAGAACAAATTCCTGACATACCAGTAGGTGCAAAGGATTGGTCCGTTATTTCCTTCATTATACTCTCCACGGTCAATATATGCCCTGATATAGTCTATAGCGCTGTAATCACTGATGTTTTTACCCAATATGTCAAGTGGATGTCCAAATAGGAATAATATCAAGTATATCATTAGGAATAGAGAGTTCCACAATAAATAGGGATAGAGTAGGGTGTGTATTCGAGATTTAATACGGTCTTTGTATGATTTATGACTGATATAGAAAAGAAAACCGGAAATAAAGAAAAATGCAGGTACGCCAGATTCACCCAGCCATAATCCAAAAGGATAGACTAATCTGAAATATATTGAATGATCACCTGGTGGTAGTGGCACTGTGCAATAACAGTGGAGCATAACCACGCATAGTATAAGTGGGAAGCGGATCCATGCAATAGCTGCAGAAAGCCGTTGAAAAGCAATGTTATTTGTTTCCATGTGTCCTATTTATAGTGTTTATAATCTCTAAGGCAATAACGCTGTCAAGTTTTGCGTACCCTAAGTCATTGAGATGCATCCCGTCATGTACATACAATCGTTTCAGATCATCATTATAATGGTTATTCCAAGTTTTGTACCGAATGATACTGACCTGATCTTGGTATCCTTTCTCGACGATAAGTTCATTAAGAGCTTCACGGAACATTTGTTTGCAATCAACAGGTGTGTCGTTGATATGCATTGAGATATCGCGAAGTATCTTTCTTAATGATTTCTGCCAATTATATGCCTTTTGGATATCGTAGTCCGGTATTTCAAGAATGATGGGCCGTATGTTGTTGTATAATAATAACTGGATTATTCCGTCCATGCTCTGTTTATAGTATCTGGTGTCCATCTTTTTATAAGTGTCATTGATACCAGCAGAGATGAAACAGTATTCGTAGGCCCTCTTTAGTAGGAAGTGTTTGAAGTCGGCATTATCATACATGTTCTCATAAATCTCCTTACTGGTTAAGCCACAAATGCCATACGAATGGACCTTTACAGGTCGGTGCAAAGTATCCGTTATGAGTTTCGACATGTCACAATCATGGTTTTTGTGCATGAAAGCCCAACTGTCTCCAATGTAAGCAATACGGAATGTATCTTCCTGATGCTTCATTAAGTATGGTTCTCTCATACAGGGTGGAGCATAAAATTGATATGCAGCGTATGTTATACCTGCAATGATGCAAGTCACTAGTAGTAATAGGGTGGTATATAGTGTCTTTTTTTTCATCGGTTGCCAGATAATATGTTTTTGACCTTTGGGAAGAAACGGTTCAACATGAGATAGAATCCAATGCTTAATACTGTTGAGATGATGACGCACACAAAGTATAGAAGAATGTGAATCGAATCAGATGCGTCTGTAAATGTGGAAATACATGCTTTACGGAGAAGGACAACGATGGGGTAGTGGACGCAGAAAACAATAAATGCAGCATTGGGCAACAATGAAGATATATAACCTTGACGGGTACACCAATCTGCCAATAATAGAAGTGCTGGGATGTTGAATATAAGAGAAAGACGATGAATCTGCAAGTTGACAGGAGTCGCTACTATCACGTGAGAGATGATATCTCCAAAAGCAAATACTGTGAATAGAACCAAAATGACAGTCTTCTTGTTATAGGCTATCTTGAGAGGATTGAAACCGAAAATGGAGAAATAGGCTCCAAGACTAAAGAACAGAATTGTTTGGGATATAAATGCATTATGATATGACATTAACCACCATACGGTGGCGACAATAAGGAAGACTTCGCGTGCGCACCTTATTATATAATATATGATGGGTGATAATAAAGACATAATCAGCAAGTTGCGGATATACCATAAAGGACAAAGAAGTGGAACGAAATTCCCATTATCGAATGAACCTCTGTCCCAGAATAGTCGGATATAATCGATAATAGTGAAATCGGATATGTTTTTACCATTGATATCTTGTGGATATCCCATGGCAAAGGCTGACACATAAAATGCTAAAAGCAGAAAGTTCCATATAAAATATGGAATGAGCAAGGTGTGCAGTCTGGTCTCTAATTTCTGACTGTATGTCTTTTTACTTAAGAAAAATAAAAAGCCGGAAATGAAGAAGAATCCAGGAACGCCAGTCTCTCCCAACCAAAGTGAGAACGGATAAAGCACTTTGAAATATGTTTCATGGCTCCCTTCTAATCTTACCACCGAATAGCAATGAAGCATAATGATGAGAAAGATCAGCGGAAAACGCAGCCAGTTTATGGAGTAAGAAAGCTGTTTGTTGCTGTTATCATTCATGTTGAGTGGTATGTTGAAGATGGGTAATATAATGAAATAATGATGCAAAGGTAGCAAATAAAATTTAAAAAAAAATGGAATTTTTGTGTTCTTTTAGAAAAAGTAGTAAATTTGCATCAAATAATAGTTTTATCTGAGTATTATGCTATTTAATTCGATTGAATTTATATTATTTCTACCTGTAGTATTCTTTCTTTATTGGTTCTTGTCCCATAAAAGAAACATGCAGAATTTCCTTGTTGTAATAGCTAGTTATCTCTTTTATGGATGGTGGGATTGGAGGTTTCTAATATTGATAGTTATAACATCTTTTTGTAGTTTTATCAGTGGCGTTTTACTACATGTATATGAGAACAATGTATCAAGACGAAGAGTAGTTAGTGCTACTAATATCATTCTGAATCTTGGCATCCTTGGTCTTTTTAAGTATTTCAATTTCTTTACGGATAACCTGCAGTTGTTGTTTGAGAGTATTGGATATCAATTAGATTTTATTACAATTGATGTAATATTACCAGTGGGAATTAGTTTCTACACATTCCAAGCTCTTAGTTATACGATAGATGTATATCGCAAAAGGATACAACCGACATATAATATTATTGAATTCTTTGCCTATATTAGTTTTTTCCCGCAATTGGTTGCTGGCCCCATAGAGAGAGCCACTAATCTTTTACCTCAATTCCAAAAGTCTCGTGACTTCAATTACCAAAAAGCAGTTGATGGCCTAAGGCAAATGTTATGGGGCTTCTTGAAAAAGATTGTAGTTGCAGATAATTGTGCATTTATTGTTAACAAATATTGGGACTTTTATCCTGATTTCTCAGGAATCTCTTTGGTGGCATTAGCAATACTTTTTACATTCCAAATTTACTGTGATTTTTCTGGCTATTCTGATATTGCCATAGGTTGTGCGCGTCTGTTTGGGATTAATTTGATGCGTAACTTTGATTTCCCATATTTTTCAAGAAGTATACCTGAGTTTTGGAGGAAGTGGCATATCTCTTTGATGACATGGTTTCGTGATTATGTTTATTTCCCATTAGGTGGAAGCCGATGCTCAAAATGGAAAACTATTCGTAACGTATTTATTGTGTGGAGTATCAGTGGGCTATGGCATGGCGCTAATTGGACATTTGTCTGTTGGGGCTTATACCATGCTTCTATATTGGCTGTTTATAATATGATAGGTATCAATACAAAATATAAGAGTATAGTTGCATGTGGTAGATATCTGCCTAATTTGATGGAATTCTTTCAGATAGCCTTAACTTTTTCTTTCGTGGTTATTGGTTGGGTCATTTTTAGGGCAGAAGATATATCCCAAGCATATGAATTTATATTGCGAATGTTTAGCACTTTGTTTGAAAGCAGGCATATTGGCTTTGAGAAGTCTGCTATTTATGTGGCTATTATAATGTTTTTTGTGGAATGGTTGCAAAGGGATAAACAGCATGCTTTGCAGTTTTCCAATTTCACTCCTCTAAATTTGAGGCCAGTTCGGTGGTTTATCTATGTCTTATTAGCAGTTCTAATTGTTTGTTTCAGAGGCCATAGCCAGACGTTCATCTATTTCCAGTTTTGATGTGTATGAAAAAGTTTCTTCAATATAGTGCAACCTATATAATAATTGTTACAACAGTATTTGTAAGTATAGAATTAACGCTATTGCTTTTCCTTAATACTTATTCATATAAACGGGATTATTTGGAAAAGCACATTAATGAGATCGAAATTTTACTTATGGGGAATTCATATGTTGAAGAAGGTGTTCGACCTGATATCATTGGAAATAATTGTTTCAATATCGCGATATCTGGTAGAGATATCGTTTATGATTCGGAAATTTCTAAGAAATACTTTAAGATGATGAAAAAACTTAAAGTTGTTGTCATGCCATTGGACTATTCAAAGTTTGAATTTGGTCGTGGTATGCAAAACCCTAAAGATACCAGGAAGAATATTGATGCCATGGCAGATACATACAGGTGTATGCACTATAAGTACATGAATCTCCATGTAGGTGGCTTTTGGTATTGGTCAGAGTTGTTAAATTCGCAATTAAATTATATGTCTAGATTTTGGCAGAGTCGAAATAAATCCGTTGAATGTGACTCTTTAGGTTATATAAAACTGGAATTGGCAAAAAGAAGTAATGATTGGGAGAATCGTGCTTTGCCACCAATTGTTGATACTTCTTTGGATATTGATGAAGAATTGTTTGAGTATTATTATCAGAATTTTTTGACGATAGCGGAAAGTTGCAAGGTTGTTGGTGCTAGATTCTTGATAATTAGCACTCCAAAGTCAAATTCATATCGTAAAGAAATCAACGAAGTGGTTCAGATGGAAATCGCTAAGTTTATTGAGAAGCTTAAGGTTGAATGTCCAGAATCTCATATTCAATACATAGATTTTACGTATGACGATAGTTTTGAGGCAAATGACTTTAATGATGCATGTCACTTGTCTGATCGCGGAGCGGTAAAGTTCTCTGAAAAACTGCGCCCGTGTCTTGTGGATTCATTATTAACGTATTAAAAAGGAAGATATGCTGTTTTCTGTAATTACCATAAACTACAATAATCGGATAGGTCTTCAAAAGACGATAAATAGTGTTATTGAACAGTCATTTGATGACTATGAGTATATTGTAATAGATGGAGGGTCGTCAGATGGAAGTAAAGATGTTCTGGTGGCGAATGATCCTTATATAAGCTATTGGGTCTCTGAAAAA
>Ga0310695_10000205_pt1 | contig 157465 bp, 150 predicted proteins | sample RumenRJG_04DNA_FD_203882 | JGI IMG/M metagenome (GOLD analysis project Ga0310695, IMG submission 203882) | Bovine rumen microbial communities from Lethbridge, Alberta, Canada - RJG_04 (v2) (version 2) | ecosystem: Host-associated > Mammals > Digestive system > Stomach > Rumen | place: Canada...
CTTGCCGGATAGATGAAGCAAGTAGTGCTTTGTAATGATACTTTTGTAGTCCAATCTCATGGCTACCTCCTATAAATAAATCCGATTTCCACCTCGAAGGATGGGTTAGATTCATTATGAGATAGCAGTGGATATTTTTATAGCGAATATAAGTTGTCAAGGTTCAGTCCGTTCGGCCCCGCCTCACGACCGTTGACGACCGCTCCGCGATCGTTAAGCTCCGCAAAAGCGGCCGCTCATTGGCGCAATTTGCATATAGTAAGGGATAGAACTGACTGAGCGAAGGCATATTTGGAATTGGGAGAAACAGATTTATGAATAGGGATGATGAACCGGAAGGTGAAAAATGAAAAACTCCAACAAGCTGTTGGAGAATCTCAGGAAAAGCCTTTTAAGAAAAAACTGCAACAAGTTTTTATTTGCAGAAATTCCATTCCCGGCTGGATTCAGTTTTGTTCCGCGGGATCTGCGCACCGGTAATTAGTTTTACTTTGTTTTCAGATAATCATCGATCAGATTAATGATGTATTCTACATTTTGCAGCTGCTTTTCAGCAAATTCTCTGGAAACAACATAAAAATCCTCATAATCTGACTGCTGGCGAACTTCCATGGCTCCCTTGATCATCTTTGACACTTCTTTGGGGAAATCACCGTTCTTCACATGTTCATGATTAAAATGGGAAATAACACCACTGTGTTTTCTGCTATCATAATCATCCAGAGCATTTACCGCTCTCATGGCATGAAAAACAGCATAATATGAACGGTTCTGGGCAAGCTTATAATCTCCGATATCAAATTCTCTTTTTGCTCGGCCTAGATCTTCTTTTGCCCGTTCAAGACGATAATCTGACAGATCTTTCAGGCTGCCTTCCATAATACCACCCCTTCTTTTTCAATATTTTTATAGAAAGGAAGAACGGCTTTCCATTTATCATATTGCTTTTTTTCAATAAGGGAGGGTGAAATAACCTGGTCATATTCCAGATCCAGATCGGATAAAATATCCAGCATACGATCATGCAGGGAAGGATCATCGCTTTCAACGAGTAAAGCTATGTCTATATCAGAATCCTCCGTTGCAGTATTCCGGGCAACGGATCCAAAAAGTATAATGGAAATAAGCCTGTTACCATATATATCACATATTGCAGGTACTAATTTATTGAAAAGCTCATGGTTTGCTGTGATACCCATCGCACCCTCCGATTATTGTGTCTGTAGTATGCCTCATTACTCTATAATATTATGCCATGCAAATCCAATTGACAATAGGGAAACGTTCAATGTACCATGTTTTCAAAATGAATCTTCAAAATGATAGTTAAAGCTAGATTTTATAAGAATGAAAGCGATAGTAAAACTTCATTATGAACTTCATTATCCGTTAGGAAATTGCAGAAAAAACAAGTGATATTCCGAAAATACGTTCTGATTTGTCCTGATTAAGATACGGTGGAAAAATCAGGAATTACTTCCTGAAAAGCCCTGAAATACAAGAAGAACCCTCAGTAGCTACTAACTACTGAGGGTTCTTTTTAGCTGGGCTAGAAGGATTCGAACCTTCGAAATGACGGAGTCAGAGTCCGTTGCCTTACCGCTTGGCGATAGCCCAAAATTTCACGTCTTTTTCAAACGCAAGTGTCATTATACATACCTGAATACAAAAATGCAAGTATAAATTCCGATTGTTGTCCAAAATTCCGCCCAAAATGATATACTCGTAGTGAAAAGCTCCGGGAAACTCAAGGCAGGAAAGCCAAGGCGGGAAAAGGAACAATGGCTCTCAATGATATCACAATGACACATTCCGGTATACTTACGGACAAGGCATCGGGAAAGAATTATGTTCTGGTGCGCTTTGAGCGTGCTCCGGAGAAAAAGACAAAAAAGGTCATTATCGGTGATGGAAGCATTAAAGAGAAAGAAGTGACCGTAAATGATGAGATAGAGATAAAGATCCCTTCCGGAGAGGTGGTCAGAAATAAGGGCTTTTCCGGTGAGGAAACCGGGGATCTGAAACGCTATCTAAAGGAACATGAGGAAGAGATAAAGGAGAAGGCGAGATCCATCAGCAGTTTCCTGCACATATTCAGATAAGCTCGATCTCCTTTTCATCACAGATATCGCATAATTCCTCATAAAGACGGGATTCCCTGTCAGCATTTCTTCCGAGGTAGATCCTCCTCGGACGGATGGAGGACATGATCTTTCCAATATCATTGGAATGCATGTCGATCTTCCAGAGTCGCCATTCATACTCGTCAGACTCGATCCTGGGCTTATGCATCATGCTCATTACGGAGGCGATACGGTCTTCATCATTACCGTAGGAGTCATCACTGTATTTCACGGGGGAAAAGAAGAGACCGTTTTCCTCTGCGAAATCCTGAATGTCGATATACTGGTACTCCATACAGAGTCCCTGCGCTTCATCGGCGTAGTCATTCCACATGCTTAAGGAATTTTTTCTGTCGGTAAAGCAGGAAACGTAGCTCTTAAATCGAAGTACGCCCTCGGTATGGTTGTCAAACCTGATGGCACGGCAGAGGTACATCTGGTCAAAACGGATGCTGGATATCTCGGCCATGTCAAGGGGGCGGTAACGGTAAAACACGCCGCCCTTTTTTTCTATCAGATCCTGCAGCAGAAAAGAAGCGGCCTTTTTATTGTTTATCAAAAATGCATTGAATATATCGTTTCTCAGGTCAAATTCCCACTGCTCCATCGGGTCTCCAAAATCCGGGCGCATCCGCCGGGGCAAAAGAAAACGGTATAGAATGTTTTCTTAAATCTTAATCAGCACGTAATATCATGATTAAAGCGCCAAAAGTAATTGTCACCACACAAGCTTGCTTGTGGTGGGGACAAGAACTTTGGGCGCACCCCTACACGAGCATGAAGTGGGGAAGGGGCCCCGCGAAATGCGAGTGTGGGGTAGGATTGTGGGAGTGCGTAGCACGGAACAATCCGTATTTAATCAAAATGTGACTTTTGGCGTCCGAATCATATCATAGAAGAAGACAGAGGAAAAATCAATAATTCCCCCTTAAAGAAAAGGGATAAAAATCCATACAAAAATCATATTCAAAAAATAAAATATTAGTGTTATAATACAAGATACTGCTTTGGCAGAAGAGAGGAGTTAAACAGTGCCTTTATTATTTATTCTTTTTTTCTTTACGCTTTTGATATCGGTTTCGGTATATTTTTCCCGGAGTGATGCATTGAGGGAAGGGATCGTTACTGTGGGGAGCATAGTAATGATGATCCTGGATGTGGCGTTTTGTGCCTGGGCCTTCGGTGCAGCCGGCTATGGGGACGGATATCTGACATATTTCCTGCCGGAGACGGCAGCGGTGACCGCCTTTAATCATGTGATCATGGTGGGAGAGATATTCCTGTTTCTGCTGATAACGGTGCTTTCCATAAAGCATGGCAAGTGGTACTGTATACTGCTTTCCTTTATCGGGACTGCGCCGGTGCTGTGGCTGGACTTTATCGGACGCTCTGTCGAGAACGCTCCTATGCTGAAGATTGACAGTCTGACGATCCTTATGTTCCTTGTGGTGGGACTTGTGGGAGGTCTAATATGTATATACTCCAACGGCTATCTCCATGATTACCATCATCACCATACGGATGTGGAGAAAAGACCCTGGTTCTTCCAGTCGATGCTGTTTCTGTTCCTGACGGCTATGTACGGTCTGATATCCTCCGATAATATGTCCTGGATGTTCTTCTTCTGGGAGATAACAAGTACAATTTCATTCCTGTTGATCGGATATACAAGGAAGGAGGAGGCTGTGACCAACAGCTTCCGGGCACTTTGGATGAACCTTCTCGGAGGCTTCGGCTTCACCGTTGCAATCCTTTACAGTTCCTTAGTATACCGTAACGGAAGCCTGATGGAGCTTATTTCTATGAGTGAAGCAAAAGCGGGTATAGTTATCCCTGTTGCCTGTCTTTCCTTCGCAGCCTTTACGAAAAGTGCCCAGATGCCGTTTTCACGCTGGCTTCTGGGAGCAATGGTGGCTCCCACACCTTCATCGGCGCTCTTACATTCGGCCACAATGGTAAAGGCAGGGGTTTATCTTCTTATTAGAATATCACCACTTATGACCGGCAATCTGGCAGGCGTAATGGTTACTACCATTGGAGGCTTCACCTTCTTCGCCGCATCTCTTCTTGCCATTTCACAGAGTGACGGGAAAAAGGTTCTGGCATATTCCACCATATCAAATCTGGGACTTATCACCGCCTGCTCCGGAGTCGGCGAGCCGGCAGCTACCTGGGCAGCGATCATGCTGCTCTTGTTCCATGCCGTGTCAAAATCTCTTATGTTCCTCTGCGTGGGTGCGGTGGAAAACGCAACCGGAAGCAGGGATATCGAGGATATGCACGGTCTTATCGTTAAGATGCCGAAGATGGCCTTTGTAATGACCGTTGCCATCTGCGGAATGTTCCTGGCACCCTTCGGAATGCTGGTTGCGAAATGGGCAGCATTGAAGGCCTATATAGATTCGAATAATGTACTGCTGGTAATCTTCCTGGTATTCGGTTCCGCTACGACAATGTTTTACTGGGGTAAGTGGCTGGGAAAACTGTTCGCTGTGCTTCACCAGTCGGAAACACTGCGGGATATCATACATAAGAGCGAATGGTATGTGATGTATATGCTTACGGCGCTTGTCATCACTCTTTGTGCAACCTTCCCCTTCCTGGGGCAAATCTTTATTCAGCCAATGCTCTCCACGGAGTTCGGTGTACAGGTGGGACAGATAATAAGCTCCGATGACGTCCGGATAATGCTGATGATGCTAATAATGATCGCTCTTATGCCGGTACTCGGGCTTTTCCTCCTGTTGAACAGAAAAGAAAAGATGACCATGTCTTATATGGCCGGTGCAAATGCGGGAGATGACAGACATTTTGTGGACGCTTTCGGCGGCATACGTCCTTCATACCTCTCCAACTGGTATATGGAGGAGATGTTCGGTGAAAAGAGGATTCTGATCCCGTCCCTGTGCGTGGCTGCCGCCTTTGTGGTAGTATTGATGATCCTTGCCATAGGAGGTGCCATCAGATGAATGAGATAGTTTTGACGGTTATTGCCATTGTGGCATTTGTGGTCTTTGCACCGGTAGTCGGCTTCTTTCTGGAGGGCTACGACAGGGTAGTTTCAGCAAAGCTTCAGAGAAGGCAGGGACCTCCATTCCTTCAGCCGGTATATGACCTTATAAAGCTCTTTGAGAAGCAGGCCATAGTGGTCAACAATTTTGAAACGGCGCTGGTACTGGGATTCACGATATTTACCATCTTTTCCGGCTGTATTTTCTTTGCCGGCGGCGATATATTGCTTGTGTTCTTTGCCTTTTCACTTGCGGATATGTTCCTTGTACTGGCGGCATCCAGCGCGAATTCACCCTATTCGTCACTGGGTTCGCAAAGAGAGTTTATACAGATGATGGCCTATGAGCCTATGACTCTTTTAACGGCGATAGGGTTTTATATGGTCTGCGGAAGCTTTAATGTGTCCGATATCATAAACCAGGATGTTCCGGCCATAGTCAGAACTCCGGGAGTATTCCTCGGATACTGCTTCATACTTATCATCAAGCTCAGGAAATCACCCTTTGATCTCTCTACTTCACACCATGCCCATCAGGAAATGGTAAAGGGACTTACCCAGGATATTGCCGGAAATGTGCTGGGAATCCTTGAGCTGGGGGAAATATATGAGGAAGTATTCCTTATGGCTATAGTTGCCCTCTTCTTCATAACAAAGAATCCTTTGAGCTATGTCGTGGGAGTTGCGGCTTCACTGATCATCTTCTTCATTATGATAGTGATAGATAATGTTTTCCCCAGGGTCAGGTGGGAAAATATGCTGATAAGCTCCTGGGGAGTCACTCTGGCGCTTGCAGGCAGCAATTTCCTGATACTTACAATGCTGAAGATCGCAGGTATCTGAAGCAGATGTCGTTCTGACGGAAGCGAAAAAGATCCTTCGCTGGCGCTCAGGATGACAGGAGCTGCGCACTCAGGATGACAGGAGCTGCGCGTTCAGGATGACAGGAGCTGCGTTCTCAGGAAGACAAGGAAAAAAGGGATAATACTGGAGGAATAATCAATGAAAATATCAAGATCACCCTGGCTCCTGCACTATGATGCATCGAGCTGCAACGGTTGTGATATAGAGGTTCTGGCATCCACCACGCCGCGTTTCGACGTGGAGAGATTCGGTATCATAAATACTGGTAACCCGAAGCACGCAGACATCATGGTGGTGACCGGAGGAGTGAATGCCCAGACCAAGCAGGTGGTAAGGCAGCTTTATTCCCAGATGCCTGATCCGAAGGTAGTGATAGCCGCCGGGATCTGCGCCTGTGACGGAGGGATCTTTAAGGACTGCTATAATATCTCCGGGGGAGTGGACACGGTCATTCCTGTCGACGTTTACGTGCCCGGCTGTGCAGTGAGACCGGAGGCTCTTATTGACGGGGTGGTAAAGGCACTTGCCATACTGGATGAAAAAAGGGAAGCGATGAAGAACCACGCTACATGCGAGGTTCATTTCGATAAAGCATAAGGATCTGTTCATAAATATTTATGAATCGATCCTAAATACAGGGCATTGGGATTATAATTTGCATTGATATTCAGGAGCATGGATTATGGAACAGGAATTTAGAAGAGTTTCACGCCGCACCATTCTTTCCGAGGTGCAGAGTCTGGAGGAGGAACATTACCGTCTGATACAGATATGTGCCACAACCGTGGAGGATGGTTATGAGATCCTTTATACCTTTGGAAAAGGCTATGATGAGGTACAGGTAAAGATACATACGGATGAGGGAGAGCATGTGCAGAGTATCAGCCGCTTATTCCCCCCTGCCTGGCTTTATGAAAATGAGATACATGACCTTCATGGCATTGCGATAGACGGAATAACGCTGGATTTCAGGGGCGGACTTTACAGGACCAAGGAGAAAGCACCCTTTGCGCATAAAGAAGAAAAGGAGGGTAAATAAATGTCATCAAGATCGGTAATACCCTTCGGACCGCAGCACCCCGTTCTTCCCGAGCCCATCCATCTGGATCTGGTTCTGGAGGATGAAAAGGTTGTGGAGGCGGTTCCTTCAATAGGCTTTGTGCACAGAGGTCTGGAGAGCCTTGTCACAAAGAAGGATTTTAAGGAAATGGTTTATGTTGCGGAGCGTATCTGCGGCATCTGCTCCTTCGGACACGGCTTCGGCTACTGCGATGCTGTTGAGCATATTATGGATATCGAGGTGACGGAGAGAGCAAATTATCTCCGGACCATTCTGTTTGAGATGTCCAGGATGCACAGTCATATTCTCTGGCTGGGGCTTATGGCTGATGCCTTTGGTTTTGAGAGCCTGTTTATGGATACCTGGAGGATCAGGGAGAAGGTTCTCGATATGCTGGAAGCTGCCACAGGAGGCAGGGTGATATTTTCCATTCTTGATGTGGGAGGACTCAGAAGGGATATTCCTGATGATATGCTGAAGAGCTTCCTTCCTGTTCTGGATGAGATAGAAAAGGAACTGGCTATTGACGTCAAGGCCTTTTTGAACGACAGTGCGGTAAAATCAAGGCTCTGCGGAGTGGGTTTTTTAAGCGCCGAGCAGGTTGAGAAGCTGGGCTGCTGCGGTCCCTTCCTTCGCGGGAGCGGGGTAAAGAGGGATTCCAGGAAGCTGGGATACGCAGCCTATGATGATATTGATTTTGAGATCATAACCAGTGATGACTGCGATACCTACGGAAGAACCTTTGTGCGTGCACAGGAGATACTGCAGAGCATCAGCATTATCCGCCAGGCAATAGAAAAGGTGCCGGCCGGTGAGGTAATGGTTCCGGTTAAGGGATTCCCGAAAGGAGAGCACATGACCCGGATAGAGCAGCCGAGGGGCGAAGCCTGCTACTACGTTAAGGCAAACGGAACGAAGTTCCTTGAACGTATGAGAGTCCGCACACCGACCTTTGCAAATATTCCGGCACTTACGGAGACGCTGCAGGGATGCTCTCTGTCCGACGTGCCTATTCTCGTGGTTGCCATTGACCCTTGTATAAGCTGTACGGAGCGCTAAAGCTCCGCATATAATGGCGGTAGAATACAGTATGACGAGAGGAGCGGAATAGACAATTAATGAATAATGTGAATTATATCGGCCAGACATTGAAGAATCTCTTTTCAAAGCCTGCCACAGTTAAATATCCTTTCGAGCCGAGAGAATTCCCGGAACGTACCAGGGGTCATGTGGAAAATGATATGGATGTCTGCATACTCTGCGGACTCTGCCAGATGAGGTGTCCCACGGGAGCCATAACGGTTGACAAGAAAGGACAGACGTGGGCAATACGTCCTTTTTCCTGTATACAATGCAGGAGCTGCGTTGACAACTGTCCGAAGAAGTCTCTTTCCATGGGACAGCAGTATCAGGAGCCCGGAACAGAGAAGATAGAGAAGAAATTTGACCTCTCCGATAAACAGAAGGAAGCTCTCGCGGAGCAGGCGCGTATCGCCGCCGAAAAGGCTGCGGCGGCAAAGGCAGCCATGGAAGCAAAGAAAAAGGCTGAAGCAGAGGCGGCTGCCAAAGCAACGGAAGCGGCCGGAAGCAATGCGGATGTAAAGGGGTAAGGCATATGTGCGTTGCACTTCCGGGAAGAGTCATTGCCGTAAAGGACAGGAAGGCCACGGTGGATTTCAGCGGAAATCTCGTAGAAGCATACGCGGGGCTAGTTGACATTAATATCGATGACAGGGTGCTGGTTCACGCCGGATGCATTATACAGAAGCTTACAGAAGAGGATGCGGATTTCATGACAGAATTTGCAGATTACATCCGGGAGTTGGAAGCGTAATTTTATGTAAACCATTGCTGCTTGTAACAGTTCACCCTTGATAATACCTGGGCGCGTAGCCCGAAGAATCTTTTTACTGATCGGGAGAGATCCTTCGCTAACGCTCAGGATGACAACTATTGAAAAGGTCTGTGAATGACAGATATAGAAATAGTCGAATTCCTAAAAAACTATAACGGTCCGGATGTCAGTCTTATGGAGATCTGCGGCTCGCATACAGCCGCCATCGTGAAAAGCGGCATCCGGTCTTTTTTGTCCCCTCACATCCATATGGTGTCGGGTCCGGGCTGTCCTGTCTGTGTGACGGTTACTTCCTATATAGACAGGCTCATCGCCCTTTCGGAGGAGCCGGGAAATGTGATCTGTTCCTTTGGGGATCTTTTAAGGGTACCGGGGAGCCGGGGCACTCTGGAAGAGGCAAAGGCACGTGGCGGCGATATAAGGATGCTTTATTCCCCGCTTGATATGCTTGAACAGGCAGCAAAGGATGGTTTACATAACTATATCTTCGCTGCTGTGGGCTTTGAGACTACGGCGCCGGTTTATGCAGCTTTACTTGAAAATGCCGGGAAAGACGGTATCAGCAATATAAAGCTTCTCACCTCCCTAAAGACCATGCCGGAGGTGGTTAAGCGGATCGGCGGAAGAATGGACGGATATCTCCTTCCGGGTCATGTCTGTACAGTAACAGGCTGCGGGCTTTATGAGCCCATAGCAGCGGATATCGGCACCCCCATGGTGGCAGCGGGCTTTGACGCGGGGAACATCCTTCATGCTGTATTTGCCCTCGTGAAGCTTAGGGGAAAGGGAGTTGTAAAGAATTTCTATCCCTCGGTAGTGACGGTTGAAGGAAACAAAAAAGCGCTTAAGGCTATGGACAGGTTTTTTGAAGCCGGGGACGCATCCTGGAGAGGACTGGGGATGCTGGAGAATTCGGGTCTGTACCTTCGCAGGGAATTTGGTGATTTCGATGCGGGAAGCTCCGATCTCACGGAGGACAGGGAGAATGCCGGCTGTCACTGTTCAAAGGTGATCACCGGGGAAGAAAAAAGCATGGACTGTCCGTTGTTTGGCAGCATCTGCACACCCTCTGCCCCCAAAGGCGCCTGTATGGTATCCAGGGAGGGCGCCTGCTTTAATGAATTTATAAACAGATGATAATTGCTGAAGAAGGCTATGAATAACATTACCTTATCACACGGAAGCGGCGGAGATGCCACCTCAAAGCTTATTGAGGAAGTATTCCGGAATGAATTTCATAATGAATATCTTGACAGGATGGAGGATTCATCTGTGGTTCCCGGAGGCAAGAGACTCGCACTCACTACGGATTCTTTTGTGGTGCAGCCTCTTATCTATGACGGAGGGGATATAGGAAGGCTCTCTGTCTGCGGAACAGTGAATGATATCCTTATGAGCGGAGCAGAGCCAAAGTATCTTACCGCCGGCTTTGTGCTGGAGGAAGGACTTGATACCGGGCTTCTTAAAAGGATCGTTCATTCCATGGCGGAAACCGCGGAGGAAGCCGGGGTAAGGATCGTTGCCGGAGACACGAAGGTGATAGAGCATAAAGGCGGTAAGGATGATAACCCGGGTCTTATCATAAACACAGCCGGTGTGGGTTTTCTCAATGAAAAGGTGAACGTGGGAGCTTCCTTAATAAAGGAGGGAGACGCGGTCATATTATCGGGAAATATCGGGGATCATCATGCCGCAATAATGAAGGAGCGCCTCAGCATCAGAAATGAAAAGATAAAAAGCGACAATGCTCCGTTAAATGAAATGGTGAGGAGACTGTTTGATAACGGCATAGAAGTCCATGCCCTGCGGGATGTGACAAGGGGCGGTCTCGGGACGGTACTGAACGAGTTTTCAAAGGAGTCGGAGCAGGACATATTTATTATAGAAGAAAAGCTTCCCGTGAGTGACGCGGTGAGGGACTTCAGCGCTCTTCTGGGGCTTGATATCCTGTACATGGGTAACGAGGGGAAGATGGTCTGTACCGTAGCAGCTAAGGATAAGGATAAGGCGGTTGACATAATTCGAAGATCAAAATACGGCGAAGAGGCAGAGATAATAGGATACGCGGAAAGTCCGGTGACTGCCGGCGAAGGAAAGCTTATACTTAAAACCGGGATCGGCGGTGAAAGGATAGTGGGGCCTCTGTACGGTGAGGGTCTCCCCCGGATCTGCTAATGCCGGATGATCTTATATAGCTTTTTGGAATGCTGTCATTCTGAGCGCAGCGAAGAATCCTCATATCTTTTTTGGGATACTGTCATTCTGAGCGCAGCGAAGAATCCTTATTTCGTTCATCAATTGGAGAAAAATATGCTTGTTGCAGACAATTGGAAAGACTATGAAGTTATCGATACATCAAAGGGTGAAAAGCTGGAGCGCTGGGGAAAGTATATCCTTGTCAGACCGGATCCCCAGGTGATCTGGGAAACTCCGAAAGAAAATTACGGATGGAAGAAACGGAACGGCCACTATCACAGAAGCGCAAAAGGCGGCGGCAGCTGGGAGTTTTTTGATCTTCCGGAGGAATGGAGCATAGGATACAGCCTGAAGAGTGCCGGAAAAACCCTGAAATTTAATTTAAAACCCTTCTCCTTTAAGCATACGGGTCTTTTTCCCGAGCAGGCGGTAAACTGGGAATGGATGGCAGAACGCATAAGGGATGCGAAAGCCGATAGTCCGGAAAGAGAGATAAAGGTTCTTAATCTCTTTGCCTATACAGGAGGGGCAACTGCAGCCTGTGCGGCGGCGGGAGCCCGCGTAACACACGTGGATGCTTCAAAGGGTATGGTAGGCTGGGCGAAGGAAAACTGCAGCCTTTCAGGTATTCCCGCAGAAAGGCTCAGATTTTTCGTGGATGACTGTAAGAAGCTTGTGGAGCGTGAGATCCGAAGAGGCAGTAAGTACGACGGTATCCTGATGGACCCGCCTTCCTACGGCAGGGGACCTAAGGGTGAGATATGGAAGATGGAGGACAATATCTATTCCTTTATTGAAAGTGCGGCGGAGCTTCTTTCGGAGGATCCACTTTTCTTTCTTGTAAATTCGTATACCACGGGCCTTCAGCCTGCAGTTCTCAGATACATGCTGGGATCTCTTATAATGAAAAAAAGGGGAGGCTGCACGGAGGCCGATGAAGTGGGACTTCCGGTCACGGCTTCCGGACTCATTCTGCCATGCGGGGCTGCCGGCAGGTGGTGTAAGTAAAACAATTCAAAAAAACAAATCAAAATATAAAAAAATCCCTTGCATTATGAAAAAACCCAATGTATAATAGCGATTGCTGTGACATTGATAGCTATGAAGCGTGAAGTTGCGGAAAGGCAGGGAAGGCCTGCGGATCCGGTATCTCCGTGGAGCGAATGTCAAGTCTGGATACTGACGGCAAGTCACTGTAGCACGCCGGAGCAGCTTAGCAAAATGCAGGCAGTTCCGGTAAAAGTTCCGTAAAAATACGGAGAACAACGGGAATGAGTCCGCTGTGGGTTTAGGACACACCCGGAAACGTGTACAGTCACCGCTTGTCGTGCTGGTTAAAAGTACGAATAAGGAGGCGACTTTTTTTATGACAAATCAGGTAATGAGAATCATTTTGAAAGCCTATGATCATCAGCTGATAGATGCATCAGCAAAAAAGATCATCGAGACAGTTAGGAAGAACGGCTCAGAGGTCAGCGGACCGGTACCCCTTCCCACAAAGAAGGAGGTTGTTACCATCCTTCGTGCGGTACATAAGTACAAGGACTCAAGAGAGCAGTTTGAGCAGAGGACCCATAAGAGGCTCATCGACATCATCCAGCCCACACAGAAGACTGTCGAAACACTGTCAAGGCTTGAAATGCCCGCTGGTGTCTACATCGACATCAAAATGAAGCAGGAGTAATCAGCAACAATGTATGAACATCTTTTGTTTAGAGGGGTGTTCCAATGCAGAAAGGTGAGAAAATGACTAAGGCTATTTTGGCAAGAAAGATCGGTATGACCCAGATCTTTGACGAGAACGGCGTAGTTACTCCGGTAACGGTTCTGGAAGCCGGTCCCTGTACGGTCACTCAGGTAAAGACCGTTGAGAACGACGGATACAATGCAGTACAGGTTGGATTCGGAGAGATCAAGGACAAGGTTATCGAGAAGGACGCAGGAGGAAAGAAGAAGATCGCACATCCTCATGGCACAACAAAGGCTATGGCAGGCCACTTTAAGAAGGCCGGTACAGAGAGCAAGAGGTTTGTCCGTGAGTTTAAGTTTGATAACGCATCAGATTATCAGCCCGCACAGGAGATCAAGGCAGACATTTTTGAGGCCGGCGATTTTGTGGATGCTACCGCGATCAGCAAAGGTAAGGGTTTCCAGGGCACCATCAAGAGACTCGGACAGCACAGGGGTCCTATGAAGCACGGTTCCAAGTTCCACCGTCATCAGGGTTCCAACGGTGCCTGCTCAAGCCCCAGCCGTGTATACAAGGGCAAGGGAATGCCCGGACATATGGGTTCAAAGAAGATCACGGTTCAGAATCTTCAGGTTGTACGCGTTGATGCCGAGAAAAACCTTCTTCTTGTGAAGGGCGCGGTTCCCGGAGCAAAGAAGGCCCTTGTTACTATCAAAGAAACAGTCAAGGGAAATAAATAATCTTTAGGGAAAGGAGGAAAGAAAAGAAAATGGCTAGTGTATCTGTTTACAACATGGAAGGCAAGGAAGTCGGAAACATGGAGCTTTCCGATGAGCTCTTCGGTGTAGAGATAAATGAGAACCTTGTTCACCAGGCAGTTCTTCAGCAGCTTGCTGACAGACGTCAGGGAACACAGAAAGCAAAGACACGTTCCGAAGTGTCCGGCGGCGGAAGAAAGCCCTGGAGGCAGAAGGGAACAGGCCACGCCCGTCAGGGTTCGACCAGATCTCCCCAGTGGACACACGGTGGCGTAGTATTCGCTCCCGTTCCGAGAGATTATTCCTTTAAGATGAATAAGAAGGAAAAGAGGTATGCTTTAAAGAGCGCTCTCACAAGCCGCGTTCAGGACAATAAGTTCATAGTTCTTGACGAGCTGAAGCTTGATGAGATAAAGACAAAGAAATTCCGGGAGGTGCTTGACGCACTTAAGGTAAATAAGGCCATTGTCATACTTGACAGCCTTGATAAAAATGCCATCCTTTCCGCGAGGAATATTCCCGATGTCATCACTGCTCAGGTAAATACCATCAATACCTACGACATCATGAAATACAACACTGTCATCACCACGAAGGCAGCTGTTCAGAAGCTTGAGGAGGTATACGCATAATGGCAGACATAAAATACTATGACGTTATACTGAAGCCTGTGGTGACGGAAAAGTCTATGAACGGACAGGCGGAAAAGAAGTATACGTTCCTTGTTAATCCGGAATCAAATAAATCCCAGATAGCCGAGGCTGTCGAGAAAATGTTTGAGGGAACAAAGGTAAAGAAGGTGAACACCCTGAACATCCAGGGTAAGAAGAGACGCAGGGGAATGGTAGTCGGCAAGACCGCAAAGAAGAAAAAGGCCATTGTAACCCTGACCCAGGACTCAAAGGATATCGAGATCTTTACCGGACTTTGATAATCATAAACTATAGGCTGCACAGGAAAATAAAAAAACTATCTGCGTAAGTCTGATAAAAAGCTAAGGAGACAGAAAATGGGAATCAAATCATATAACCCTTATACCCCTTCCAGAAGGGCGATGACAGGTTCTGATTTTGCCGAAGTAACAAAGAAGACTCCCGAGAAGAGTCTGGTGGTAAGACTTCCCAAGCATTCAGGACGTAATAATCAGGGTAGGATCACCGTTCGTCACAGAGGCGGCGGAGCAACAATAAAGTACAGGATCATCGATTTCAAGAGGAATGACAAGGACGGTATACCCGCAACTGTCGCCGGAATCGAGTACGATCCCAACAGGACCGCAAATATAGCGCTTCTCGTATATGCAGACGGAGAGAAGAGATACATCCTCGCTCCGGACGGACTCAAGGTAGGACATAAGATCGTCAACGGAAGCGAAGCGGAAATAAGGATAGGCAACTGCCTTTCATTAAGTGATATCCCCGTAGGTACCAACGTTCACAATATCGAGCTCCGTCCCGGACACGGCGGACAGATGGTACGTTCGGCAGGAGCCAGCGCACAGCTTATGGCAAAGGAAGGAAAGTACGCAACACTTCGTCTTCCTTCGGGAGAAATGAGAATGGTTCCGATAAACTGCAGGGCGACAATAGGAACAGTAGGAAACATCGATCACAGCCTTATCAATTACGGTAAAGCAGGGCGCAAGCGCCATATGGGTATCAGGCCTCACGTCCGCGGCTCGGTTATGAACCCCAATGACCATCCTCATGGAGGTGGTGAGGGTCGTTCACCCATCGGACGTCCCGGACCCTGTACACCCTGGGGTAAGCCGGCACTTGGCTTAAAGACCAGAAAGAAGAAAAAGGCTTCCAATAAGCTAATCGTAAGAAGAAGAAACGGAAAGGCTCTTAACGCATGAGTTTGGGAGCGGCGCCGATAAGAGGCCGCAGGACGGCGGGGCGCTGCACAGGTAATAAGGAGGAAGAGTAATGTCGCGATCACTTAAAAAGGGACCCTTCGCGGACGCAAGTCTCTTAAAGAAGGTTGATGAGATGAATAAGGCAGACAATAAGGACGTTATCAAGACCTGGTCACGCCGTTCCACCATCTTTCCTTCCTTTGTGGGACACACAATAGCAGTCCATGACGGAAGGAAGCATGTCCCTGTATATATCACCGAGGATATGGTTGGTCATAAGCTTGGTGAATTTGTAGCAACCAGGACATATAGAGGACACTCAGGCAACTCTACGTCTGTAAAGTAAGGATAAACTGAAAGGAGGTTAGATCCGATGGCAAAAGGACATCGTTCCCAGATCAAAAGAGAAAGAAATGCAAATAAGGATACCCGCCCTTCAGCAAAGTTATCCTTCGCCAGGATACCGGTACAGAAGGCCTGCTTTGTGCTTGATGCCGTGCGCGGCAAGAGCTATGAAGAAGCAAAGGGAATCCTCACATATAATCCGAGATATGCTTCAAGCGTGATTTTGAAGCTTCTGGAATCCGCAGCAGCAAACGCCGAGAACAACAACGGACTGAACAAAAGCGATCTCTATATAGCCGAGTGCTATGCAACCCCGGGTCCCATTATGAAGAGGATACAGCCCAGGGCACAGGGCAGGGCTTACAGGATAGAGAAGAGAATGTGTCATCTGAATGTTGTACTTGATGAGAAAAAGTAAGGGAGGTTCGACAGAATGGGTCAGAAAGTTAATCCCCATGGCTTAAGAGTAGGTATCATAAAAGACTGGGATTCAAAATGGTACGCTGAAGGTGATTTCGCGGATTATCTTGTGGAAGATTATAAGATCAGGGATTACCTGAAGAGAAATCTCTATGCTGCAGGCATTTCAAAGATAGAGATAGAAAGATCGGCCGGAAGGGTAAGGGCAACCGTATTTACCTCAAAGCCCGGTATCATTATCGGAAAGAGCGGTAAGGATATCGAGAAGACAAAGGCTGTTCTTCAGAGAAAGACCGGAAAGAATATTGATATAGAGATCAGGCAGATAAAGCGCCCCGATCTGGATGCTCAGCTCGTTGCGGAGAACATCGCACAGCAGCTTGAGAACCGTGTTTCTTTCCGCCGCGCCATGAAGTCTGCTATGCAGAGAACCATAAAGAACGGCGCGAAGGGTATCAAGGCTTCGGTTTCAGGACGCTTGGGCGGTGCTGATATTGCCCGCAGAGAGTTCTATTCGGAGGGTACCATCCCTCTTCAGACCTTAAGGGCTGATATCGACTACGGATTTGCCGAGGCTGATACCACATATGGTAAGGTAGGCGTAAAGGTTTGGATCTACAAGGGTGAGATCCTTCCCGGTAAGAATAAACAGGAAGCAGGAGCTGCTGCCGGTAGAGAAGGGAGAGATCAGTAATGTTAATGCCGAAGAGAGTTAAGCATCGTAAGCAGATGCGTGGTTCCCTTAAAGGAAAAGCAAACAGCGGCAATACAATAACATACGGAGAGTACGGAATAGTCGCTCTCGAGCCTGTATGGGTCCGCTCAAATCAGATTGAGGCAGCCCGTGTCGCTATGACAAGATACGTGAAGCGTGGCGGAAAAGTCTGGATCAAGATTTTCCCCGACAAGCCGGTTACAGCAAAGCCCGCTGAGACCCGAATGGGATCGGGAAAAGGTGCTGTTGACTACTGGGTAGCTGTAGTAAAGCCCGGACGCGTTATGTTCGAGATAGCAGGAGTTCCCGAGGATACTGCAAGGGAAGCACTTCGTCTTGCATCCCACAAGCTTCCCTGCAAGTGCAAGATCGTTAGCAAGGACGACCTTCTTGAACAGGTTAAATTAAAAGGCGGTGACATCTGATGAAAACTGATAATTACGTTAAGGAATTAAGAGATAAATCGGTTTCCGAGCTCGGTGAAGCTTTGACGGCAGCAAAGAAGGAGCTCTTCAATTTAAGGTTCCAGAATGCAACAAATCAGCTCGATAACACCAGCAGAATAAAGGAAGTAAGAAAGAACATTGCCAGGATACAGACTGTATTGACAGAAAGTGCGGCAAAGTCCTGAACTGAAGATATTTTAAGGAGACCAAAATCATGTCAGAAAGAAATCTTAGAAAGACGCGTACCGGAAAGGTTACGAGCAACAAAATGGACAAGACCATTACGGTTGCAGTTGTCGATAACGTAAGGCATCCGCTTTACAAGAAGATAGTAAAGAGAACCTACAAGCTTAAGGCTGAGGATGCAAAAAATGAATGCAATATTGGTGATACCGTTACGGTTATGGAGACAAGACCCTTAAGCAAAACAAAGAGATGGAGGCTTGTCGAGATCATCGAAAGAGCTAAGTAACTAAGGTGAAAGGAGTTTTAGCATGGTACAGCAGGAAACCAGATTAAAAGTCGCAGATAATACCGGCGCTAAGGAAATCCTTTGCATCAGAGTTATGGGCGGCTCAATGAGGAGATATGCCGGCGTAGGTGATACCATCGTTGCTACTGTCAAAGATGCAACACCCGGCGGAGTTGTTAAAAAAGGTGATGTAGTAAAGGCTGTTGTAGTACGCACGGTTAAGAGCATCCGCCGTAAGGACGGCTCATATATCCGCTTCGACGACAATGCGGCTGTCATCATCAAGGAGGACTTAACCCCCAGAGGAACACGTATTTTTGGACCGGTTGCACGTGAGCTTCGTGACAAGCACTTCATGAAGATAGTATCCCTTGCACCGGAAGTACTGTAAGGGAGGGTGCATATGGCAACAATGAGAATAAAAAAGGGCGATAACGTTCAGGTCATCGCCGGTAAGGACAAGGGCAAGAGCGGAAAGGTCATTTCCGTTGATTACAAAAAGAGGAAGGTAGTCGTAGAAGGTGTAAACATGATCGCAAAGCATGAAAAGCCCTCAGCGACAAACCAGGACGGAGGTATCGTCCACAAGGAAGCAGCTCTGGATTTAAGCAACGTAATGTTTGAGCACAATGGAAAGCCTGTCAGGATCGGTTTCAGGGTTGACGGAGAAAAGAAGGTCCGCTTTGACCGTAAGTCCGGCGAGGCGGTTGACTAAGGCTTAGGAGGAAGAAACATTGAGCAGACTGAGAGAACAGTACCAGACAGAGATCGTCGAGGCGATGACGAAGAAGTTTGGCTATAAGAACGTAATGCAGGTTCCGAAGCTCGTAAAGATCGTAGTCAACATGGGCGTCGGAGAAGCAAAAGACAATGCCAAGGTTCTTGATTCCGCAGTGGCGGATATGCAGACCATTACCGGACAGAAGGCCGTTGTCACAAAGGCAAAGAAGGCTGTGGCAAACTTCAAGATCCGTGAAGGAATGCCTATCGGCTGTAAGGTTACTTTAAGGGGCGAGAAAATGTATGAATTCCTTGACCGCCTTGTAAACCTGGCGCTTCCCAGAGTGCGTGACTTCCGCGGAGTGAGCGCAGATTCCTTTGACGGAAGAGGAAATTACGCTCTGGGTATCAAGGAGCAGCTTATATTCCCTGAGATCGAGTATGACAAGATCGATAAGGTAAGGGGAATGGACATAATAGTTGTTACCACGGCGAAGACTGATGAAGAGGCAAGGGAACTTTTAAGGCTTTTCAATATGCCTTTTGCGAGATAAGGAGGAACTTTCAATGGCAAAATTGTCTATGAAGCTTAAGCAGCAGAGAAAGCCCAAGTTCTCAACAAGGGCATACACACGCTGCAGGATCTGCGGTCGTCCCCATGCAGTCTTAAGGAAATACGGCATCTGCCGCGTTTGCTTCAGAGAGCTGGCGTATAAGGGACAGATCCCGGGTGTTAAGAAGGCATCCTGGTAAGCCGACCTAAGGTTATGGAAAGGAGTATGTGTCGATGACAACAAATGACCCTATTGCAGATATGCTTACCAGAATCCGTAATGCAAATACTGCAAAGCATGATACAGTTGACATTCCTTCATCCAAGATGAAGCTCGCTATAGCAGATATCCTTGTGGATGAGGGTTATGTAAAGAAGTACGATCTCGTTGAGAACGGAAACTTCAAGGATATAAGGATCACATTAAAGTACGCTGATGACAAGAACACAAGGGTTATCTCGGGATTAAAGAGGATCAGTAAGCCCGGACTCCGTGTTTATGCAGGGAAGGAGAAGCTTCCCAGAGTTCTCGGCGGCCTCGGTATCGCGATTCTTTCAACAAATGAGGGAGTGATAACCGACAAAAAGGCCCGTGAGCTCAACGTCGGCGGCGAAGTCCTAGCGTTTGTCTGGTAAACGATTTAGTGTCTCGGGGGTCTCTGTATGGGAGCACCCCGGGAAAAAAGTAGATGTTTTGAATTTGGTTAATTATATGAGAAAGGAGCGGGCATGTCACGAATCGGAAAAATGCCTATCGCTATCCCCGGCGGAGTAACCGTCGAGGTAGCAGAAAATAACAAGGTGACTGTAAAGGGACCGAAGGGGACATTATCAAGGACTCTTCCTTCTGTAGTGAGCATCAAACAGGAGAACGGGGAATTAAAGGTAGAGCGTCCCAATGACGAGAAAGAGACAAAGGCTCTTCACGGTCTCACAAGAGCACTTATCAACAATATGGTTGTGGGTGTTACGGAAGGATATACGAAGATACTTGAGATAAACGGTGTCGGATACAGAGCTGCAAAGCAGGGAAAGAAGCTTACACTTACTCTTGGTTATTCACATCCCGTTGAGATGGAGGATCCTGAAGGTATCGAGACAAAGGTTACCGACAATAAGATCGAGGTAAGCGGTATCGATAAGGAAAAGGTCGGACAGTATGCAGCTGTCATCAGGGAAAAGAAGAAGCCTGAACCTTATAAGGGCAAGGGTATCAAGTATTCAGATGAGAGAATCAGACGCAAGGTCGGCAAGGCCGGTAAGAAGTAATTAAGGAGGACACTTGGAATGGTCAGTAAGAAAAAGAGATCAGACGTTCGTGCAAAAAAACATATGAAGATACGCAAGACTCTGAGTGGTACTTCATCAAGGCCCAGGCTCTCTGTATTCAGAAGCAATAAGCATATGTATGCACAGGTAATAGATGACGATGCGGCAAATACGCTGGTTTCAGCATCGACAACGGAGAAGGCTGTGAGAAGCGAACTGAAGTATACAGATGACGTGGAAGCAGCAAAGTATCTGGGAACGGTTATCGCAAAGAGAACATTGGACAAAGGCATCAAGGAAGTTGTCTTCGACAGAGGCGGCTTTATCTACCAGGGCAAGGTTAAGGCTCTTGCAGATGCTGCCAGAGAAGAGGGACTCAAATTCTAAGGAGGAAGGAGAAGACAATGAAGCACAGCATTATTGATGCAAACAGCCTTGAGCTGGAAGATAAGGTGGTTACGATTAAAAGGGTCACCAAGGTTGTAAAGGGCGGACGTAATATGCGTTTCTCGGCACTTGTGGTTCTGGGCGACCGTAACGGACACGTTGGTGTCGGCCTCGGAAAGGCAGCGGAAATTCCCGAAGCAATCCGCAAGGGCAAGGAGGACGCAGCAAAGAAGCTTATAGATGTAGCGATAGATGATAACGGATCCATCACCTATGATTTTATCGGCAAATTCGGAGGAGCGTCCATTCTTCTGAAGAAGGCTCCCGAAGGAACAGGTATAATCGCAGGAGGTCCCGCGCGTATAGTCTGCGAGCTTGCAGGGATCAGGAATATCCGTACAAAGTCGCTGGGATCGAATAACAAGCAGAACGTGGTTCTTGCAGCCATCAACGCACTTTCCCAGATAAAGACACCTGAAGAGGTGGCCAGACTTCGCGGAAAGACCGTAGAAGAAGTAATGGCTTAAGGAGGCAGTCAAAATGTCAGGAAAATTAAAGGTAACACTTATAAAATCCCCTATCGGTGCCATTCCGAAGCACAGGGCTACAGTTGAGGCGATGGGACTTCGGAGGACAAATAAATTCGTTGAGCTGCCTGATAATGAAGCAGTACGCGGAATGTGCAATGCAGTGAAGCACATGGTAAAAGTGGAGGAAATATAATTTTGAAAGTGAGCTTTCAGAATTATCATTTGTGATGCCGGAAAGCTGTATCACAAATGGGTCAAATCCGCTCATATAGAGCGGGAAGCGATGTAATAGGGAAGGAGCGGAATCGACAAGAGATGGAATTAAATAATTTAAGACCTGCTGCAAGTCAGAAACATAAGAATAATTTCCGTAAGGGTCGCGGACACGCTTCCGGAAACGGAAAAACCGCAGGATATGGACATAAGGGTCAGAAGGCACGTTCAGGAGCACCCAGGATCGGGTTCGAGGGCGGACAGATGCCCCTTTACAGAAGGATTCCGAAGCGCGGCTTTAAGAATATCAACAGGAAGATTATTGTTGCCATAAACTTAAGTACTCTTGAGCACTACTATGAGGACGGCGATACCGTAGTCAGTGAAGATCTCATTGAAAGAGGGATCATAAAAGATACCTATGACGGGCTCAAGATCCTTGGCAACGGAGAGATTACAAAAAAGCTGACTGTTAAGGCAAACGCATTTTCTGAGACAGCTAAGACAAAAATTGAGGCTGCAGGTGGGAAAGCTGAGGTGATCTGATGCTTGAATCAGTACGCAATGCCTTTAAGATCAAGGATATCAGGGACAGGATTTTATATACTTTATTGATACTGTTTCTTATAAGGCTTGGCTGTCAGCTTCCGATACCGGGTGTGAACCGTGAATACTTCTCACAGTGGTTTGCAAACCTCACAGGGGATAATTTCGGATTTTTCAATGCTTTTACCGGCGGTTCATTTGAGAATATGTCGATCTTTGCATTGAACATCACACCCTACATTACATCATCGATCATCATCGAGCTTCTGACCATAGCCATTCCTTATCTAGAGGAAAAACAGCGGGACGGACAGGAAGGACGTAAGGTTCTGATCTCCATAACCCGTTATGTGACCATAGGTCTTTCGATCTTGGAGTCATCGGCCATGGCCATAGGCTTCTACAATCAGGGTATTATGGAAACGAACATGAACCCCTGGATTATCGGGATCATGATCGTTACGGGACTTACGGGAGGTTCAGCGCTCCTTATGTGGTTTGGTGAACAGATCACGGAAAAGGGAGTCGGAAACGGTATCTCCATAGTCCTGACAATAAATATCATTTCGAGACTGCCCCAGGATATGTCCTCGCTGTGGGATATGTTCATCCGGTCCAACTATATGGACGGAAAAGTGCTGATGGCAATACTTGCTGCAGTGGTCATTCTGGCAGTCATTCTCGGAACTGTTGTTCTTACCGTACTTCTTAACGGTGCGGAGAGAAGGATCCCGGTTCAGTATGCAAGAAAGGTAGCCGGAAGAAAGATGGTGGGAGGAACCCAGAGCAGTATTCCTCTTAAGGTAAATACCAGCGGAGTTATCCCCGTTATCTTTGCATCCTCCATAATGCAGTTCCCCATTGTTATCTGCCAGCTCTTCGGAATACAGGCGGGTTCGAATCTGGGAGGACAGATCCTAAGGCTCCTGAATTCAGGAAACTGGTGTAATCCCGCAGCTCCAATTTACAGCATAGGGCTGCTGATATACATAGTACTGGTGGTATTTTTCGCCTACTTCTATACCTCCATTACCTTCAATCCTCTGGAGGTTTCGGACAACCTAAAGAAGCAGGGCGGCTTTATTCCCGGCATACGTCCCGGAAAGCCCACCAATGACTATCTTACGAATATACTGAACTACATAATATTCATCGGAGCAGTCGGGCTCGTGATCGTTGCGGTCATACCGATCTTCTTCAACGGATTTTTCGGAGCGAATGTATCCTTCGGAGGAACCAGCCTTATCATTATCGTAGGAGTTATCCTCGAGACACTGAAGCAGATAGAGTCCAGAATGCTGGTAAGAAGCTATAAGGGATTTTTGGCATAGTATATTGCTGTCCTGAGCGTAGCGAAGGATCTTTCTGAAAGGAAGGAAATACATTATGAAGATAATCATGCTGGGAGCTCCCGGAGCCGGGAAAGGAACACAGGCAAAGAGGATAGCCGAAAAGTACGGCATTCCCCACATCTCAACCGGAGATATATTCCGTGCGAATATCAAGAACGGAACGGAGCTTGGAAAAGAAGCGAAGAAATACATGGATGAGGGACAGCTTGTTCCCGACGAGCTCACGGTGAGGATACTTCTCGACAGAGTTGCGGATGCAGATTGTAAGAACGGTTATGTTCTGGATGGCTTCCCGAGGACGATCCCACAGGCAGAGGTTCTGACAAAAGAGCTTGAAAAGCTCGGTGAGAAGGTCGATTTTGCCATAGATGTGGACGTTCCCGACGAGAACATCATAAACAGAATGTCAGGAAGACGTGCGTGTCTGAAATGCGGAGCCACATATCATCTTAAATATCTGAAGCCGGCAAAGGACGGAATCTGTGATAAATGCGGATCCGAGCTTGTCCTCCGTGACGATGACAAGCCCGAAACGGTTAAAAAACGTCTCGGAGTGTACCACGAGCAGACCCAGCCTCTGATCGATTATTACACAAAGGCCGGTGTACTCCACACGGTCGACGGAACGAAAGAGCCCGATGAAGTTTTTGAGGCTATAGTTGAAATACTGTAACCGGATTTAAGTACGAGGAAATATGTCGAAAGCAGATGTAATTGAAATTGAAGGAAAAGTAGTGGAAAAGCTCCCCAATGCGATGTTCCAGGTGGAGCTGGAGAACGGACACCAGGTACTTGCCCATATAAGCGGCAAGCTCAGGATGAACTTCATCCGTATCCTTCCCGGTGATAAGGTTACCATAGAGATGTCTCCCTATGACCTTTCAAAGGGCAGGATCATCTGGAGGGATAAATAGGTTCTCCTTGAAAAACTTCTTGCATGGTAAGACATTATAGTGATATAATACCATTCGGCTTTCGCAAGAAACGCATCAGAGGATGTGTCAGAGCCGCTTATATAGCGGTGTTTACAGAAAAAGGAAGGAGCGGCATCGAAATGAAGGTCAGGTCTTCGGTAAAACCTATGTGCGAAAAGTGCAAGGTTATCAAGAGAAAAGGAAAGATAAGAATAATCTGCGAGAACCCCAAGCATAAGCAGGTTCAGGGATAAAACCATCGGTTTTGTTCCGGGGGATCGTGATTCATAAAATTTGCGTACTATAATTTAAAAAAGGAGGTTTGTGCTCACAATGGCTCGTATCGCTGGTGTTGATTTACCTAGAGAGAAGAGAGTTGAGATCGGTCTTACCTATATTTATGGCATAGGCAGAGCCAGCTCAAATGAGATTCTTTCAAAGGCAGGCGTCAATCCTGACACCAGAGTCAGGGATCTAAAGGAAGATGAAGTAGCAAAGATCCGTGATATTCTGGAAAAAGAGTATACCATCGAAGGTGATCTTCGTCGTCAGGTAGCCATGGACATCAAGAGACTTACGGAGATCGGATGCTACAGAGGCGTTCGTCACAGAAAGTCCCTTCCATGCCGTGGACAGAAGACAAAGACAAATGCCAGGACTTGTAAAGGTCCCAGAAGAACAGTTGCCAATAAGAAGAAGTAATTCTTCCCGGTTGGCAGTATTACGTACCACATTAACAAGGAATAAGAGAAAGTAGGTTAGTTTTAAATGGCTAAACAGCAATCTGGCGCGAAGAAATCTACAAAGAGGCGCGTTAAGAAAAACGTTGAACACGGACAGGCACATATTCAGTCATCTTTCAACAACACTATTGTTACTCTGACTGATTCTGAAGGAAATGCCCTTGCCTGGGCAAGTGCCGGTGGTCTTGGTTTTAGAGGTTCAAGGAAATCTACTCCGTATGCAGCTCAGGTAGCAGCAGAGACAGCTACCAAGGCAGCTCTCGTACATGGACTTAAATCAGTAGACGTAATGGTCAAGGGACCGGGCTCGGGAAGAGAAGCAGCTATCCGTGCTTTATCAGCAGCAGGTCTTCAGATCACAAGTATTAAGGATGTTACTCCGGTGCCGCACAATGGATGCCGCCCGCCGAAGAGAAGGAGAGTGTAAGCATATGGCAGTTAATAGAGTACCTGTTCTTAAAAGATGCAGATCTCTTGGTCTTGAGCCTGCATATTTGGGATACAGCAAGAAATCAACAAGACAGCTTATCCGTTCCAGCAGGAAGGTAAGTGAGTACGGACTTCAGCTTCGCGAAAAGCAGAAGGCAAAATTCATATACGGCGTTTTGGAGAAGCCTTTCAGGAACTATTATAAGAAGGCTGACCGCATGAAGGGAATGACCGGTGAGAATCTTCTCGTTCTTCTTGAACAGAGGCTTGACAATGTGGTATTCCGTCTGGGCTTTGCGCGTACAAGGCGTGAGGCACGTCAGATGGTAGATCACAAGGCATTTTCCGTTAACGGAAGGACGATAAATATTCCTTCATATTCTGTAAAGCCGGGTGATGTAGTGGAGATCAGGGAGAAGGCCAGATCCTCACAGCACATCAAGGATATTCTTGATTACACGGCTGACAGAGCGGTTCCTGCCTGGCTTACGGCAGAACCCGAGAACTTTAAGGGTACCGTTAGTGAGCTTCCGTCAAGGGATCAGATAGATGTTCCCGTAGACGAGCTGGCTATCGTCGAGCTCTATTCTAAGTAAATATACTACAACCATTCTGAACAGCAGCTTACGGTTTCCGTAAGTGGCGCAGGTTGTCATTCCAGAAACAGAAGGAGGTATCTGTTTGTTAGAATTCGAAAAGCCGAAGATAGATATACTGGATCTGTCAAGTGACGGCAAGTACGGCAAATTTGTAGTAGAGCCTCTTGAGCGCGGTTATGGCGTTACCCTTGGAAATTCACTTCGCAGGATCATGCTTTCGTCCCTTCCCGGTGCTGCAGTCAGCAGGGTAAAGATCGACGGTATTCTCCACGAGTTTACATCTATTCCCGGGGTAAAGGAGGATGTAACCGAGATCATTCTTAATATTAAGAATCTTTCGATCAAAAACAACAGCTCGACGGATGAAGTGAAGACCGCATATATCGAGTTTGAGGGAGAGGGCGAAGTAACAGCTGCCGATATCCAGGTAGATCAGGACATTGAGATAATCAACAAGGATCAGCACATTGCCACGGTAAGCGGCGGCAAGGGGAGCAAGCTCTATATGGAGCTTACCATCACCAAGGGAAGGGGCTATGTGAGCTCCGACAAGAACAAGGGTGAGGATCTTCCTATCGGAGTGATCGCGGTTGATTCCATTTATACACCTGTGGAAAGGGTGAACTTAAGTGTCGAGAATACCCGTGTGGGTCAGCAGACTGACTTTGATAAGTTGACTTTGGATGTATTTACAGACGGCACCCTTACACCCCAGGAAGCGGTATCACTCGCAGCAAAGGTTCTTTCCGAGCATCTGTCCCTCTTCATCAATCTTTCCGATGTTGCGGGAACCACTGATGTTATGGTAGAGCCTCCCAGCACCGAGACAAAGAAGGTGCTGGAGATGAATATTGACGAGCTGGAGCTTTCGGTACGTTCATATAACTGCTTAAAGAGAGCGGGTATCAATACGGTTGCAGAGCTTATTGACAGAACTCCGGAAGATATGATGAAGGTTCGCAATCTGGGACGCAAGTCTCTTGAAGAGGTCCTTGCAAAGCTGAATGAGCTTGGTTTAAGGCTTAATGAGGGCGACATTACAGAGTAAAGAATAATTGCAGGAACGGTAAATCCGAAGGGTTCGTTCCGGCACTCTGATTAAGGGATCCCGTAAGACGAAGAACGCAGAGATCCTTAAGCCAAAAGGAGGTAAAAATGGCTAAGTACAGAAAATTAGGACGCACAGCATCACAGAGAAAGGCACTTCTCCGTAACCAGGTGACTGCTCTTATCCTTAACGGAAAGATCCGCACCACTGCCGCAAAGGCAGAAGAGGTTCAGAGGATAGCTGAGAAGATCATCACCCTTGCCATAAGGGAAAAGGATAACTTTGAAAAGGTGACCATCAAGGCAAAGGAGCCTGTACGTGACAAGGACGGGCACAGGGTTAAGCAGATAGTTGACAGGAACGACCGTGAAAAGGTTCTTTCTGAGACTATCCGTGACGAGAACGGCAAGCTTCTCCATATTGAGAACGGTGTCACCGTTACCAAGTACAACATCGTTGATAAGGAGATAAAGAAGGATCTTCCTTCAAGGCTTCATGCACGTCGTCAGATGCTGAAGGTTCTCTATCCCGTGACCGAGAATCCTACGGGAAAGAAGAAGGACAGAAAAGAGGTTGATCTTCCCGCAAAGCTTTTTGACGAGATCGCACCGAAATATGCAGACCGGAAGGGTGGATATACCCGTATCGTAAAGATCGGTCTCCGTAAGGGTGACAATGCAATGGAAGTTCTCCTTGAGCTTGTCTGATCTGTTGAACAGTTTAATCGTTTATCAAGGGAGAGGTGTTTTACACGCTCTCCCTTTGTTCTTATCATGGGAATAGTCGAAGCAAAAAACGTCACATTTGAATATGTAAAAAGAGATGAAGAGGGTAATGCCGAGGGCTTTATCCGCGCTCTCGACGGAGTGAGTCTCAGTATAAAAAGGGGTGAATTCATCGCGGTACTCGGAGGCAACGGCTCCGGAAAGTCCACCTTTGCAAAGCATATAAATGCGATCCTCTATCCCGGCGAGGGTATGGTCATCGTTGACGGGAAGGATACGAGGAAGACAGAGAACCTCTGGGATATCCGCCAGGAAGCAGGGATGATCTTCCAGAATCCCGATAACCAGATAATAGGCAATGTGGTGGAGGAGGACGTCGGTTTCGGGCCGGAGAATATGGGTATTCCCACCAAAGAGATATGGGAGAGGGTAAACGAGGCTCTGAAAGCAGTGGGTATGTATGCCTACAGGAAGCATTCACCGAATAAGCTGTCCGGAGGACAGAAGCAAAGAGTCGCGATCGCGGGTGTGATGGCAATGCATCCAAAGTGCATAATAATGGATGAACCCACAGCCATGCTTGATCCGATGGGAAGAAAAGAAGTCATCCGTCAGGTCCGTGCCTTAAATGATGTGGAAAAGATCACAATAATCCTTATCACCCACTATATGGAAGAGGTGATATACGCAGACCGGGTTTATGTAATGGATAAGGGGCGGGTCGCAATGCAGGGAACTCCAAGGGAGATCTTTTCAGAGGTGGACAGACTCAGGGAGCTCAGGCTCGATGTGCCCCAGAGCACCATACTGTCCCACGAGCTTAATAAAGCCGGTTTTCAGCTTCCGGAGGGTATATTAAGGAGAGAGGAGTTCGTCCACGAGCTTGTAAAATATGTAGGCGGAAGGTTTTACGGAGGAAGCCTGGAGTCAGTGAAGGAGCCGAAGGAGGCGTCTGATTACACAAAACCGGGGATGACAGAGAGAGACCCCAGGGAATCTCTTATACTTGACAAGGTGACCTATACGTATGAAAAGGGCTCCGGAAATGAGATACGTGCTCTTGACAACGTATCCGTCCAGATCGGGAAGGGTGAATTCATCGGACTCATAGGTCATACGGGTTCCGGAAAGTCTACTTTTGTCCAGCATCTGAACGGACTGTTGAAGCCTACCTCCGGGCAGGTTTATTTCAGGGGAGAGGACATTTCTGACAAAAAGTACAGGAAGATAAATCTGAGATCTCATGTGGGACTGGTATTCCAGTATCCGGAGCATCAGCTTTTTGAAGAAACGGTATTCAAGGATGTTTGCTTCGGACCGAAGAATGTGGGTATGGATGATAAACAGACTGAGCTCTCGGCATATGAGGCCTTGAGAAGCGTGCATCTCCCTGAAGAGTACTATTTCAGCTCCCCCTTTGAGCTTTCCGGAGGACAGAAGAGGAAGGTGGCAATAGCGGGAGTACTTGCCATGAAGCCGGATATCCTTATCCTGGATGAGCCCACTGCCGGACTGGATCCCAAGGGCCGCGACGAGATACTTGAGCTTATGCGGGATCTTCACGAGAATAAGGGGATCACGGTGATCCTGGTTTCACACAGCATGGAAGATGTGGCCAACTATGTAAAACGGATACTGGTAATGGATAAGGGGCGTATCATAATGGACGGTGATCCGAAGCATATTTTTATGCGCTATAAGGAGCTTGAGAATATTGGGCTATCCGCCCCTGAGGTATGTTACCTTATGCGTGCTCTTCGTGACAGGGGCTTTGATATCGATCCATCGGTCACTACCATTGATGCGGCTGTTTATGAGATCCTGCGTATTACGGGACAGGGGGCTTAGGGATGCTTAGAGAGATAACCCTGGGTCAGTATTACAGTACTGAATCAAAAATACATTCGCTGGATCCGAGGACAAAGATCACCGGAACCTTCATTTTCATTATTTCCCTGTTTCTCTTCAGAAGTGTGGTGACTACAATTACTGCGGCTTTTTTTCTGGCCTTTGTCATTTCACTGTCAAGGGTGCCGCTCGGTTTTATACTGAGGGGAATGAAGAGCATTGTTTTTATACTGCTGATCACCGTGGTATTCAATCTCTTCCTTACGCCGGGAATCCCGCTCTTTTCATTTCACGGTCTGGTGATAAGTGATGAGGGACTGAAGGTTGCGGCCTTCACTGCGGTACGCCTGATCTTTTTGATAATCGGTTCATCAATAATGACACTTACCACGACGCCCAACAACCTGACCGACGGGCTTGAGGCTCTGATGAATCCGCTGAAGGTTTTCAGGGTACCGGTACACGAGGTGGCAATGATGATGTCCATTGCCCTCCGCTTCATACCGATTTTAATGGAAGAAACCGACAAGATAATGAAGGCACAGGAAGCCCGCGGGGCGGATTTCGAAAGCGGAAATGTCATTGAGCGGGCAAAGGCACTGGTGCCGGTTCTGGTTCCGCTTTTTGTATCGGCATTCAGGCGGGCAAACGATCTTGCCATGGCAATGGAGGCCAGATGTTACCGCGGCGGCGAGGGCAGGACAAAGATGAAACCCCTGGTCTATAAGAGGATCGACCTTGCTGCTTATTTTGTTCTCGTGCTGTATCTGGCGCTTATGATCCTTGCCGGCATTTTTGCGCCGTACTGAGTGTGAAGCACTAATGTCATCCTGAGGGCGAAGCCCGAAGGATCTTAACTGATTACAGAGAAACATGAAAAGAATTCTTCTGAAGGTCTCCTATGACGGAACTTCATACCATGGATGGCAGGCGGCTGAGGAACAGGAAACCATAGCAGGGAATGTAGACCGTGCCCTGAAGCTTCTCACGGGAGAGGATATCAATGTAAGCGGGGCCAGCCGCACAGATGCCGGGGTTCACGCCCTTTGCAATCTGGCTGTTTTTGATACCGCTTCGTCTGTTCCCCCGGAACGCTTTTCTTATGCCCTGAATACCTGTCTACCGGAGGATATAAGGGTCATTTCCTCTGAGGAAGTCCCTAAAGACTTCCATCCGAGATTCCTAAAGACCGAAAAAACCTACCGTTACCGTATCCAGACCGGGGAAATGCCGGATCCCTTAAGGATACGTTACAGCTGGCACATCTCTTACCCGCTGGATATTCTATCAATGCAGGAAGCGGCAGCTTTTCTGAAGGGAGAGCAAGATTTTAAGTCCTTCTGCTCGGTTCATACGGATGTGAAAACAACCATCCGTGAGATCACAGATATAGCTGTCTCCCAGGTGTCTGATGAGGTTCATATCACGGTAAAGGGATACGGTTTTCTGTATAACATGGTAAGGATAATAACAGGAACACTTGTTGAGACCGGACGGGGGAGGCTGAAGAGCGGGGATATCCCTCTTATACTTAAAAGCTGTGACAGGAAAAATGCCGGACCTACCGCTCCTCCCCGGGGACTTACGCTAATGGGGATTGATATCCTGAGCGAGGCGTAGGATCTTATTCGCGAAAGATCTTAAAAAACATGGTATGCCTTTGTTTTCATACGTCACTTGCGGGTCCGCAAGTGACTGTTATGAATAGTTACAAAACATGAAAAATTACAGGATCAAAATATACGGCATAGTGCAGGGCGTGGGCTTCCGTCCCTTTGTAAAAAGGGAAGCGGACAGGCTCGGGATCCGTGGCACGGTGCAAAATAAAGGTTCATACGTGGAAATAAGAGCTTACGGATCTGAGGAAAAGATCCGTTTGTTTATTGATGAACTGAATTCCGGCGCTCCGGAGAGAGCAGTTGTAATAAGAACCGGTATCACCCTGAACGAAGAAGACAGCGGGAAACCCGGGAATTCCGATCTGATTGATTTCTCGATCATAGAAAGCGAACACCGGGGAGGAAAGAAGTTCATTCCTCCGGACTTAGGAATATGCAGGGAATGCGCAGCAGAGCTCTTTGATCCCGGAAACAGGCGTTATCTCCATCCTTTTATTAACTGCACTCAATGCGGACCCAGATTTACCATACTAAAGAAGCTTCCCTACGACAGGGAAAGGACAAGCATGGCTTCCTTTCCTATGTGCAAAGACTGCAATAAAGAGTATTACGATAAGGAATCCCGGCGTTTTGATGCCCAGCCCGTATGCTGCAATTCATGCGGCCCTTCACTTTACATAATCGGGAAAGACCTGAAGGGAAAAGACGCGGTCTCTGAGGTGAGACAGGTAATACTATCAGGAGGAATAGCTGCGCTAAAGGGTATAGGCGGTTTCCATCTATGCTGCAATGCTCTGGATGAAGCGGCAGTCAGAAGGCTGCGTGAGAGAAAGAAGAGAGTATCCAAGCCCTTTGCGGTAATGCTTAGGGATATGGATACCATAAGACGGGAATGCAGGGTCGGTCCGGTGGCGGAAAAGCTTCTTACAGGCTATCAGAAACCGATAGTACTGATCGGAAAAAGCGGAAGCGGGAAGATACCGGAGGCCGTGGCTCCGCGAAATCCGAAGCTTGGGGTAATGCTGCCTTATGCACCGGTACAGCTTTTGCTGTTCAGTATGGATGATGGTATAAAGGATTTTCCGGACAGTCTTATCATGACAAGCGGAAACGTTTCCGATGCGGCCATATGTATTTCTGATGAAGAAGCGGAAAGGGAGCTTGACGGCATTGCCGACATTTTTTTATCCAATAACAGGGAGATACTGACCAGGGCAGATGATTCCGTTATGGATATTTTTGAGGGCAGGCCATATATGATAAGACGCTCCCGGGGCTTTGCACCGCTTCCGCTTCTTATACCGGAAGGAAGTGATCCGGGGGATGCTTCGGATCCGCGCAGCGGGATCTCTTCACTTGCACTGGGAGGCGAGCTGAAAAACAGCTTCTGCATTTCTGCCGCGAATATGCTCTATCCATCGGCTTATATCGGGGATCTCACAGACAGACGCTCTGTGGAAGCCCTGAAAAGCGGGATAGTCCGAATGGAAGAGCTTCTGGAAGCAGAGCCGGAGGTCTTTATATCCGACTTGCATCCGGGCTATAATTCTTCGAAACTTGCGGAGAAGCTTGCAAAAGAGAGAGATAAGCCGCTTATTAAGCTTCAGCATCACTATGCCCATATTCTTTCGGTAATGGCTGAAAACAGCTTTGAGGATCCCGTTATCGGAGCAGCTTTTGACGGCACAGGTTACGGATCCGACGGAAGCATCTGGGGAGGAGAGATCATAAAGGCTGACAGACAGGGCTTTTCGAGGCTTTCCCATATAAAGCCCTTTAAGATGCCGGGCGGTGACGCAGCTGCAAAGGAAGGCTGGAGGGTAGCCCTCTCCATGATCCATGATCATTATCCCGGAAAAGAAATAGAGATATCTGAGAAGCTGGGGCTTTGCAGGAAAGAGGAGGCAGAGGCTGTCTGCAGTGCGATCGATGCCAATGTAGGAGTAGTTATGTCAACCAGCGCAGGAAGGCTCTTTGATGCCGTAAGTGCGGTTCTCGGGATCTGCAGAAGCTCCTCATATGAAGGAGAGGCCGCATCCCTGCTTCAGTTTGCCGCGGAAGGATATGCGGAAAGGAAAGGTATTGACATTGCCGAAATTATGTCAACCAATCGTAACAGTCCCGTGCAGGGCTCACAGAGCGAGATTATGTCAACCGATAGAGCGCTCGGAATGATAGTGGAAAAAGCACTTGAAGGTGTAGACAGCTCAGAGCTTGCCTTTCTTTTTCACCGGATCTTTGCCGGACAGGTCGTGTCGGAGGTCAGGGAACAGGCAGAAAAAAACAGCATCGAAACCACTGCCCTCAGCGGTGGCTGCTTCCAGAATCTTCTGTTCCTGAAAATGGTAAAGGAAGGGCTGGAGAAATCCGGCCTTAAGGTTCTGATCCACAGCCTCATCCCCCCGAATGACGGGGGTATCTCCGTCGGACAGTGCTACTTTTCTTCCGGAGAGATGATCCATTAAAAGTCACGTAATATTGTCACGTAATATTTCCGGCCCGATTTAACACACTGATTGCTTTAGTCCACAAAATATGAGATAATAATAAAACTCTGTGAGCGTTTTGGAAGGTGATCGGCTCACTGTCAATGAAAGGAGAACCACATGATTTATTCAACAGAAGTAAAGGCTATGTGTTCGGTACATCAAGGTGCGCATCATGGTGCTGCCCCGATACCGGAAGAGGCAAAATGGGTTAAGGCCAAGGGTGTGAAGGACATTTCCGGTTATACCCATGGTATCGGATGGTGTGCACCCCAGCAGGGATGCTGCAAGCTTTCCTTAAATGTAAAGGACGGGATCATTCAGGAAGCACTGGTTGAGACCATAGGATGCTCCGGAATGACACATTCCGCAGCTATGGCATCCGAGATACTTCCGGGACTTACCGTTCTCGAGGCATTAAATACGGACCTTGTATGTGACGCTATAAATACCGCTATGAGAGAGCTCTTCCTTCAGATAGTATACGGACGCACACAGTCCGCTTTCTCCGAGGACGGACTTCAGATCGGTGCAGGTCTGGAGGATCTTGGAAAAGGCGCAAGGTCAATGGTAGGAACCACCTACGGAACCCTTGAAAAGGGACCCAGGTATCTGGAGCTTACAGACGGATATATTACAGAGCTTGCCCTTGACGAGGATGATGAGATCATTGGTTATAAATATATCAATTTCGGAAAGATGATGGACTTCATCAAGGCCGGAGACGATCCCGCAAAGGCTGTGGAGAAGGCTTCAGGCCAGTACGGAAGAGTAGCTGATGCGGTCAAGTTTATTGACCCTCGTAAAGAGTGATAAGGGAGGACAGGAAAATGGCAAAATTTGAATCTTATGAAAGAAGAGAAAAGCAGATCCTCGCCAAGCTCTCCGAGTATGGCATCGGATCTATAGATGAAGCAGAGAAGATCACAAAGGATGCAGGTCTCGATGTGTATCATATGGTCGAGAATATCCAGCCTATCTGCTTTGAAAACGCAAAATGGGCCTATACGGTAGGCGCAGCGATCGCCATCAAAAAGGGCTGCCGCAAGGCATCAGAGGCAGCAGCAGCTATCGGCGAGGGACTTCAGTCCTTCTGCATCCCCGGATCTGTAGCTGACCGCCGTAAGGTTGGTTTAGGACACGGAAACTTAGGAAAGATGCTCCTTGAAGAAGATACGGAATGTTTCGCATTCCTTGCCGGACATGAGTCTTTCGCAGCAGCAGAAGGTGCTATCGGTATCGCAGAAAAGGCAAACAAGGTTCGCCAGAAGCCCTTAAGGGTCATCCTTAACGGTCTCGGGAAGGACGCGGCCCAGATCATTTCAAGAATCAACGGCTTCACCCATGTGGAGACAGAATATGACTACTTTACGGGAGAACTGAAGGAAGTATCCAGGAAGTGCTATTCCAAGGACCCCAAGAGCCCAAGAGCTCTCGTAAACTGCTACGGCGCAAATGATGTTCAGGAAGGTGTTGCCATTATGTGGCATGAGAATGTTGATGTTTCAATTACCGGAAACTCCACGAACCCCACCAGATTCCAGCATCCCGTTGCAGGCACCTACAAGAAGGAGCGTGTTGATGCAGGAAAGAAGTATTTCTCAGTTGCTTCAGGTGGCGGTACCGGACGTACACTTCACCCCGACAATATGGCTGCAGGTCCCGCTTCCTACGGAATGACCGATACCATGGGACGTATGCATTCCGATGCCCAGTTCGCAGGTTCTTCATCAGTTCCGGCTCATGTTGAGATGATGGGTCTTATCGGGGCAGGAAATAACCCTATGGTCGGAATGACCGTTTCGGTTGCGGTTTCAATTGAAGAGGCTGCTAAAGCCGGAAAATTCTAAGCCCGGATTTTTTAATTGATCAGCTGACCGCTGCGGTGTCCCACATCAAAGATGTGGGATGCCGCAGCTTCTTTTTTGTCTTTGTGTTATAATCAGAGCAATGAGGATCACAATTGACGGGATAGATATAGAATATAAGTTCAGCGGAAGTGGTGACCGCAATGTGGTGGTACTGCAGGGCTGGGGCACGGAAATGAGTGTTTATGACAGTGTGGCAGCCACCATAGCAGACAGCTGCAGGGTTCTGCAGTTTGACCTTCCGGGCTTCGGCAGCAGTAAGGAACCGCCGGAAGCCTGGAATGTTGACAGTTTTGCGGATTTTTTTCTGCACCTTATGGAGGAGCTTGGGATAAAAAGCGCAGCGCTTATCGGCCACTCCTATGGAGGCAGGATAATAATCAAGCTCGCCTCCAGAAAAGACATTCCCTTTAATATAGAAAAGATCGTCCTTATAGACAGTGCAGGGGTACTTCCGGTCAGAACCTTAAAGCAGAGGATCAGGATAAGACAGTATAAGATCCTGAAAAAGCTTTTCGATACAAGGGTATTTTATGCACTTTTCCCGGAGCTTGTGGATGACTGGAGGATGAGACAGGGATCCGAGGACTACAGAAGGGCTACACCTGTAATGCGGCAGTGCCTCGTAATGGCGGTAAATGAAGATCTGACTCCGCTGCTTCCTAAGATAGGGAATGAATGCCTGTTGATCTGGGGGGATAAAGACACTGCCACTCCGATCCGGGATGCCCGTATTATGGAAGATAAAATTCCCGGCGCCGCCCTTATTGTGCTTGAGGGCTGCGGACACTATTCATTTCTGGAAGCTCCCCGGAAATTTCAATCTGTGATGAAGGCATTTTTCAAATGATAGTAAGAACTGTGATAATAGCGGTGCTGTCCGTATACGCATTTACTCTTACCCTCAGGCATAATCTCCATATGCTCCAGCTAAACGGGTATAAGAATGACGAGCACTTAAGGTGGATAAAAAAGAATTTAAGACAGCAGTGGCTTTTGATATTCGGTTTTTTTTCCGGGATCCTGAGGCTTTTCCTTCCGTATATTATCCCGGATATCCTTATCATTCTTGATCTTATAATGATAATCCTTGTCTACAGGGCATTGATGAGGCTGAATAATAAAAAAAAGCTGGTCTATACCCCAAGGATAAAGAGACTGATTTTTACGCTGACGCTCCTGTCCATCCTTATTATCGCCGGGATAGTTTACGTATCCGGAATAAAAGGGATCAGTGCGGCCTCGGTTTTAGTGGTTTCCCTGGAGCTAATACTTGATATCGCCGGAAATTGCATCAACCGTCCGGTGGAGGAGGGTATAAACAGGTACTATATCAATGATGCAAGACGGATTTTAAGGTCTATGCCGGAGCTGATTACCATCGGAGTCACCGGAAGCTATGGAAAGACCAGTGTAAAGTATTATCTTGAAACCTTATTAAAGGCCAAATACAATGTTCTCGTGACTCCCGGGAATTTCAATACACCCCTCGGGATCACCCGTACCATAAGGGAGCATATGAAGCCCTCGAATGAGATATTTATTTGTGAAATGGGGGCGAGGAGAACAGGTGAGATAAAGGAGATATGTGATCTTTTTCCGCCTGACCACGGTATTATAACAGCCGTGGGACCACAGCATCTTGAGACCTTTTTCAGCATCGAAAATATCCGGAAGACGAAATTTGAGCTTGCGGATGCTGTGTCCGGAAAGGGAATGCTTTTCCTTAACGGGGATAATGAGCTGATACGGGAGGCTGCGGAGAAGTATCCTTCACCTGTCCTTTATTATTCAAACGGACAAAGGGAGGGCTATTATGCAAAGGATATTAAGGTCTCGGATCTTGGTACCTCATTTACGGTGGTGACTCCGGAGGGTGAGGAGGAACTCTTCCATGTAAGGCTTATCGGAGCCCACAATATAATCAACGTGATGGGAGCCATAGCAGCTGCCAATAAGCTGGGGATATCATTGAGGGAACTGAAGGTTCCGGTCAGAAGGATAGAACCTGTGGAGCATCGGATGCAGATCAGGAATCAGGGAAATGTCACGATAATCGACGATGCCTACAATTCTAATCCCGTGGGGTCAAAGGCTGCCGTTGAAACCCTTGCCATGTTTGACGGAGTGAAAATTCTTATTACTCCGGGAATGGTGGAGCTTGGCGAAAAGGAAGAGGAGTACAACCGGAAATTCGGCACTTATGCCGCGGAAAACTGTGATTATATTTTCCTGGTTGGGAAAAATCACACGAAACCGATAATGGATGGTATAATGGAAAAAAACTTCCCCGAAGAACGCTGCAGGGTATTTGACAGGGTCGAGGATGCCATGAGCTTTGCGCTCGGTATCAGGGACGACAGAAGAAAATTCATATTACTCGAAAATGACCTGCCGGATAACTACTGATCTTTAGGGGACAGAAAGGTAGACACATTGAAACTCAGAATAGCACTGCTTTTTGGTGGGAAAAGCGTTGAACATGAGGTATCTGTGATATCCGGGATACAGGCATATCTGAGCCTGAACCGTGAAAAATACGAAATCATACCGGTATACCTGAGTAAGAATAATGAAATGTATATTGGGGATGACATCGGGAAGATAGAATCCTACAGGGATATAAAGGGGCTTATTTCCCGTTCCCACAGGGTTATAATGGTAAACTGGGACGACAGGGTAAAGCTTGTTTCCTTCCCCGTAAAGAAATTCGGAAAGAATCCCGAATTTGAAATAGACCTGGTTCTTCCCGTAGTACATGGAACGAATGTGGAGGACGGAGCGCTGCAGGGGTATTTTAAAACCCTGGGGCTTCCCTTTGCAGGCTGTGATGTTACCGCATCGGCGGTGGGCATGGACAAGTATATAATGAAGATGATACTGAAAGAAGCCGGAGTGCCGGTCCTCGATGCCGGGGTCTATACACTGTCGGATTATGAGGACTTGGATCTTCTTTTAAGGAAGATCGAAGAACGCTTCGGTTATCCTGTTATCGTAAAGCCGGTAAACCTGGGCTCCAGCGTTGGGATAGGTATAGCCGGGGATTCGTCATCTCTTGCAAATGCCCTGGATGATGCGTTTAAGTATGCGTCAAGAGTGCTTGTTGAAAGGGCGATCACAAACTTAAGGGAGATAAACTGCTCGGTTCTGGGAGATGAAAATGAGGCAGAGGCCTCCGAATGTGAAGAACCGCTTCATTCAGAGGAGATCTTAAGTTACAGCGATAAATACGAGAGAAGCGCGAAGTCCGGAGCCTCCAAGGGAATGGCGGGAGTTTCACGGAAGATTCCTGCAGATATCCCGGAGGAAATGCGGGAGGAGATCAGAAGCCTTGCAGTAAAGGCATTCAAGGCTCTCGGCTGCTCGGGGGTGTCCCGTATAGACTTTATGATAGACGCAGACAGCGGGAAGCTTTATTTTAATGAGATAAATACCATTCCCGGTTCCCTTGCCTTTTACCTGTGGGAGCCTCTGGGAGTGGAATACAGCGTACTTTTGGACAGAGTCATTGATCTTGCGCTGAAAAGGGCGCGTCTTCAGAATGACCTGACCTTCACCTTTGATACGAATATACTTGACTCTGCATCTTTTGGAGGCAATAAAATTGCAGCTAAGTAACGAACTTATAAAAGAGTTTCAGCATCTGATAGAAAAGGCATCCCGGGAAAGGCTGAGCCGTGATGACCTGAAACAGGTATGTGAATATCTCGGAATATCCAAATTCTACTATGATGTGGATTATGATGATGACTTCCGTTTCCGGGACAATCGTATCGGAAAGGTGGTACTGGATGAGGAAAAAGAGGGAGACAAGATAATCCTGTATAAGGATGGACAGCAGACCGGACTGTGCCTTAAGTACGCATATTTTTTCGACGACAAGGAGTATGTTCACTCTTTCCAGGAATTTAAGATAGGTGTGAAAAAAGAGGATCTTAATCTGGAGGCTCTGAAGCTTTTTGCGGATTTGATGTATCTGTTGTTAAGCCGCCGCAATATGAGAATGATGCTGGATATCTCCCAGAATTCCGATGCATTGACGGGAATACCGAATGTGGTATTTCTGCAAAAAAAATATAAGGAGCTTACGAGGACGATCCCGGAAGAGGATCTGCTGCTGATAAGGCTCAACCTTCAGAATTTCAGATATGTCAATGATGTGGCGGGGGGGAGAGCAGGAGATGAGGCCATAATACAGTACTCACGGAAGCTATGCACTTTTGTGGGCGAGGATGAGGCTGTATGCCGTCTCGGAGGAGACAATTATGTTCTTGTAATACATAAGAGGAATCTGGAGGCTGTCCAGAGGAAGCTCGGAAATGTCCTGATCTCAAATCTGAAATCGGCACCGGGGGTAACCTTTAATATTTCGACCTGGATGGGGATCTCCGAAGCAGTCAAAGGCCGGAGAAGACCCTTCTTTGAGCGGCTGAACGAGGCATCTGCGGCCTGTGAGCTTGCCAAGGGAAAGCTGAAAAAGCCTGTGGTTTATTTCGATGACGAGCTTGTGGAGGCCATAAGCCACAACCGCAGGATCCTGTCCTTATTCCGTCCCGCTATACAGAAGAGGGAGTTTGTCCCCTTCTTTCAGGCGAAGGTTGATATGCGCAGCGGAGAACTGGTAGGCTTTGAGGCGCTTTGCCGCTGGATACATGAAGGTCATTTTATATACCCTGATCAGTTCATTCCCATTCTTGACAAAAACTCGCTGATACCGGAGCTTGATATCACCATTTTCAAGGCAACCTGCTCCGCTATCCGTCAGTGGAAGAATATGGGCTATGATGTTCCGGTCATTTCCTCCAATTTTTCCAAGAAGAATCTCTATGTCTTGGATATAGAAGAAAAGATAGCCGCCATAATCGATGATTTCGGGCTTTCTCCCGAGTGCCTGGAGATAGAGATAACGGAAAGCGTCAAGGATACGGAGTACGAGCAGCTCATGGACTTTATCCGGAAGCTGAAGAATAAGGGAATAAGGATCTCCATTGACGATTTCGGAACGGGATATTCATCGCTTTCCCTGATACATAATATCAACGCGGATGTAATAAAGATCGACCGGAGCTTTGTGGACAAGCTGCCGGACGACAGGCGTTCAAGGATACTTATCGAGAGTATAATCAATATTGCCGACAGACTGCATATGTCGGTGATAGCCGAGGGTGTCGAGAACGAAAAGCAGGGAAGAGCACTTCTTGAAATGGGCTGCAACAAGGCCCAGGGGTATTTTTACAGTAAGCCGGTGGATTTTGAAGCTGCCACAAAACTGATGGAAAGCACATCATTTAAACCCATGTCGGAATGATCAGCATCCACCTCTTTTAAATCCATGCCCAAATGATCAGCATCCATATCATTCAAATTCATACCCAATAATTAGCACTCACCTCTTGACAGTGCTAACAATTCAATGTATTATAATAATTGACCTGCACAAAACCATTCTGATCAGTACAAAGCCATACTGACCGGCACAAAGCCTACTGATCGGTACTATGCCATTTTGAGCAGTACTATGTCATTCTGATCAGTACTATGTCATTTTGATCAGTACTATGTCATTTTGATCAGTACTATGTCATTCTGATCAGTACTTTGTCATTCTGAGGGCGAAGCCCGAAGAATCTTTATACGGGATCGGCGTACAGGCAGAGGCGATCTCCGGCAGGCAGATGCAGATCAGATTACGCTCACTACCTTTGTTTTGTGCCGGAATATTTGGACGGCGCTCCCGCGAAAAATAAGCGCTTTCGCGTCGCGCCGCCACATTTCGGCACAAAACTTCAGTCGTTCGCTATCAATCTGATCCGCATATGCCTGACGGAGATCGTCCGAAGCGGAGCAATACCGGAGATCATCCGAAGCGGAGCAATACCGGAGATCAAAGATCTCTGTATGCACCACTTGGGAAAGGAGGAACACTATGAACATAAGTAAATTTACCCAGAGCTCAATGGAGGCAATAAATAACTGCCAGAGGGTTGCAATGGACTACGGAAATCAGGAGATAGAACCGGAGCACCTTCTGTATTCACTTTTAACGATAGAAGATTCCCTTATCCTGAAGCTTGTGGAGAAGATGGGGATCGATAAGGAAAGCTTTATCCACCGCACGGAGGAAGCACTGTCAAAGCTTGTGAAGGTTCAGGGCGGAGACAGCTTTGTGGGAAAGAATTTAAACAAGGTAATGACATATGCAGAGGATGAGGCGAAGGCCATGGGGGATGAGTATGTCTCGGTGGAGCATCTCTTCCTCTGCATGATAAAGTACCCGGATAAGGTTGTGGCCGAGCTGTTCAGGGAGTACGGCATAACAAGGGAGCGGTTCCTGTCTGCCCTGCAGGAGGTAAGGGGAAACCAGAGGGTTGTCAGCGATAACCCGGAGAGTACCTATGATACCCTTTCGAGATACGGGATAAACCTGGTGGAAAGGGCGAGAGAGGAAAAGCTGGATCCGGTGATCGGAAGGGACAGCGAGATCAGGAATGTCATAAGGATACTTTCCAGAAAGACAAAGAATAATCCTGTGCTTATAGGTGAGCCTGGCGTCGGGAAAACCGCGGCGGTTGAGGGACTTGCCCAGCGTATAGTAAGGGGAGATGTGCCGGAAGGCCTGAAGGACAAGGAGATATTTTCCCTTGATATGGGTTCTCTTGTAGCTGGGGCAAAGTACAGAGGTGAATTTGAGGAGAGACTGAAGGCTGTATTAAATGAGATAAAGCATTCCGACGGCAGGATAATACTCTTTATAGATGAGATCCATAATATTGTGGGAGCAGGCAAGGCAGAGGGCAGTATGGATGCAGGAAATATGCTGAAACCTATGCTTGCAAGAGGTGAGCTTCACTGCATAGGTGCCACAACCCTTGACGAATACAGGAAGTATATAGAAAAGGATGCGGCGCTGGAGCGGCGTTTCCAGCCTGTAATGGTGGATGAACCCTCTGTTGAGGACACCATTTCCATTCTCCGCGGGGTAAAGGACCGCTATGAGGTGTTCCACGGGGTAAAGATAAATGACTCAGCCCTGGTGGCTGCTGCAGAGCTTTCACACAGGTATATAAGCGACCGTTTCCTTCCGGATAAGGCAATAGATCTGGTGGATGAAGCCTGCGCTTCCATAAAAACCGAGCTTGATTCCCTGCCGGAGGAGCTTGATGAGCTGAACCGGAGGATCACCCAGCTGCAGATAGAAGAGAATGCCCTGAAAAAGGAAAATGACAATCAGAGTAAGACGAGGCTTCAGGACCTGCAGAAAGAGCTCTATGAGCTAAAGGATGAATTCTCGAAAAAGAAGGCTGAATGGGACAATGAAAAGGATTCCGTTTCAAAGGTTTCCGGACTAAGGGAAGAAATAGAGTCACTGCGGAATGAGATAGCGATAGCCACGAGAAACGGGGATCTCACCAGGGCATCCGAGCTTCAGTACGGGAAGCTGCCGGGGCTTATGAAGACCCTGGAGACAGAGGAACGGAAGAATCAGGACAAGGATTTCTCCATGGTACACGAAGCGGTGACGGATGAGGAGATAGCGGACATTGTATCCAGATGGACCGGCATCCCTGTGTCAAAGCTCACTGAGGGAGAAAAGAATAAGACCCTGAATCTCGACAAGGAGCTTCATAAGAAGGTAATAGGCCAGAACGATGCCGTTCAGAGGGTGACGGAGGCCATAATCCGTTCAAAGGCCGGAATAAAGGATCCGACAAAGCCTATAGGTTCCTTCCTTTTCCTGGGACCCACCGGTGTGGGGAAAACAGAGCTTGCCAAGGCTCTGGCTCTTGCACTCTTTGATGATGAAAACAATATGGTCCGTATCGATATGAGTGAGTATATGGAAAAGTTTTCCGTATCACGCCTTATAGGAGCGCCTCCGGGATATGTGGGCTACGACGAAGGGGGACAGCTTACGGAGGCGGTAAGGAGAAAGCCTTACAGCGTTATTCTGTTTGATGAGGTGGAGAAGGCACATCCCGATGTATTTAATGTACTGCTTCAGGTTCTGGATGACGGCCGCATCACGGACTCCCTTGGACGGACAGTGGATTTTAAGAATACCATAGTTATAATGACCAGCAATCTGGGATCAGAGAGTCTCTTAAACGGCATAGATGACTACGGTTCCATCAGCCTTACCGCGCAGGCGGAGGTCAATGCTGCATTACGGGAGCATTTCCGTCCGGAATTCTTAAACAGACTGGATGAGATAATAATGTTCAGGCCTCTTACAAGGGCTGACATAAAGAGCATAATCGACCTGATCCTTGCAGAAACGAATGAACGTATAGAGTCGAGAGAGCTGAAGATAGAGCTCACCGACAGCGCTAAGGAATTCATCGGGGAAAGCGCCTACGATCCTGTATTCGGTGCCAGACCCCTGAAGAGATACATGCAGAAAAATGTTGAGACTCTGTCTGCCAAGCTCATTCTTTCCGGAGAGGCCGGGGCAGGCAGTATCATAACCGTAGACAGCGACGGCACAAAGCTCACGGCGGCTGTCCGGAGCGCCTCCTGAGTTTTATAAAAAAGAAAAAAAGAAAAGACGGGGTTTCTATTGAAAATCCCCGTCTTTTTTGTTATCATTCTTTAGTTGTGGAATCAGTGAACATTTGTAACCGTTCATAAATTAGGATTATTTTAGAAGGTCAGTAAAGTTATGAAAGCAAGTAAAACAAACGTATTTATTTTTCTCATTGTCCTGGTACTCCTCATACTTGTTGCCGTATTCGGTATCGGATCTGAGGTAAAGAAGGTTCAGGATATCCGGTTCGGAATTGATATCAGGGGCGGTGTGGAGGCCGTGTTCAAGCCTGAAACAGATGAAGCTGTATCCGACAGTGAGCTGGAATCCGCACGGAGCATTATTGAGACAAGACTTGATAATAAGAAGATTACGGACCGCGAGATCACTATCGATAAGGACGGGCGCTATATCATAGTGCGTTTCCCCTGGAAATCGGATGAGACGGACTATGATCCCGAGACTGCCATTGCAGAGCTCGGAGAAACTGCCCTGCTTACATTTAAGGATCCCTCCGGAAATATTATGGTCCAGGGAAAGAATGTTACCAGTGCAAAGGCTGAGTCACGAAATGAAAACGGTATGACCGAGTATGTGGTTTCCCTTATATTTGACGATGAGGGTGCTCGTCTTTTCCAGGAGGCCACAGCCAATCTGGTGGGTCAGCAGATGGGGATATATATGGATGACACGATAATCAGCAACCCTGTTGTCCAGAGCGAGATATCCGGAGGACAGGCCGTCATCACGGGAATGGATGACTATGAGGAGGCAAAGGATCTGGCAGACAAGATAAACGCCGGTGCCCTTCCTTTCTCACTGGAGACCAAGTCCTTCAGTACCATCAGCCCTTCACTCGGACAGAATGCCTTGCAGGTAATGATATATGCGGGTATCATCGCCTTTGCCATTGTGTGTGTATTTATGCTTGCATTCTACAGGCTGCCCGGCTTTGTTGCCTGCCTTACGCTTTTACTTCAGACGGTGCTGCAGCTTTTGGCCATATCTGTGCCGCAGTTCACCTTAACCCTTCCCGGTATAGCAGGTATCATCCTTTCGGTCGGTATGGCGGTTGATGCCAATGTTATTATATCGGAACGTATCTCCGAGGAGCTTAAGAAGGGTGAAACGGTGAGAAGTGCGGTGCGCCGTGGATATCAGAAGGCCTTTACCGCCGTTCTTGACGGAAATATCACCACTGCCATAGTTGCCGTTGTCCTTATGATATTCGGATCAGGGACCATGCTTTCATTCGGATACACGCTGCTGGTGGGAGTTATCGTTAACTGCTTCATCGGCGTGAGTGTTTCGAAATTTGTCCTCACTTCTCTCGTTGAATACAATGCTTTCAATACCGAGAAGGTATTTATTCAGAAGAAAGACAAGGCGGATATTAAATTCTTCGAGAATAAAAAGATATTTGCCATTGTGACAGCGCTTCTCTTTGTGGCAGGTATCGCCGTAATCGCTCTAAGGGGTCTGAATCTCGACACCCAGTTTACCGGCGGAACTGTATTGGAGTATTCGGTTAACAGTCAGTCGGTTGATACGGAAGCTGTCGCACAGGCCGTTAACAGTGCCATAAACAGGAATTCCACGGTTCAGGTTTCCAACAGTCAGGCAGGAACCACGGTAGTGGTAACCCTGGCAGGGAATGCCGGTCTCACACCTGAGGAACAGGCGAAGGCCGGAGAAGCCATAGGTAAGGTTCTCAATATCAGCAATCTGGAACCCAGCCAGACCTTTGCGGTGGAACCTTATGTGGGAGCAAAGGCCTTAAGGAACGCGGTAATAGCCATTCTCATTGCCTTCGTCGGAATACTTCTGTATGTGGGATTCCGTTTCGCGGCACTTTCCGGACTTTCTGCCGGAATCACCGCTATTATCGCCCTGATGCATGATGTATGTATAGTATTGTTTGCCTTCGCCCTGTTCGGGATCCCTCTCGGAAATTCCTTTGTGGCAGTGGTTCTGACCATAGTGGGTTATTCCATCAATGATACCATTGTGGTATATGACAGAATAAGGGAAAACAGGAATATGGATGCAAGGCTCTCTATTTCAGAGCTGGTTGACAGATCGGTAACCCAGGTACTGGCAAGATCCATAAATACATCCGTAACGACTCTTCTCTGCGTGCTGGTAATACTGGTGGCTTCGATCCTTTACAGGATATCCTCAATATACCAGTTCTCTCTTCCTATGATGGTAGGTCTCGTTGCCGGCTGCTATTCATCGATCTGTATTGCAGCAGCGCTCTGGGCCAGCTGGAAGAGTAAGAAAGCCTGACAGTGATGAATCTGAATTATCTGATAGTTTTTTTCATATCCATGGTGCCCATTATTGAGCTCCGTGGAGCGGTTCCCTTTGCGGTGGGCTTCCACAATGCGGATCCCTCATTCAACCTTGTGATAGCATACATCCTTATCATTATAGGGAATATGCTTCCCGTGCCCTTTATCTATCTCTTTGCAAGGAAGGTTCTTGAATGGGGAAAGGATAAGCCGGTGATCGGTGGATTCTTTTCTTTCTGTCTGCAGAAGGGTGAAAAGGGAGGAAAGAAGCTGGAGGAAAAGGCAAAGAACGGGCTGTATGCGGCTCTTGCCCTTTTTGTGGGTATTCCGCTTCCGGGAACAGGAGCCTGGACGGGGATGCTGGCAGCCAGTATCCTGGATATGGATTTTAAGAAAAGCACCGCTGCGGTTTTGTCGGGAGTCCTGCTCGCAGGAATAATAGTAGGTATTGTTTCTTTCGGGGCTTTCGGTGCGGTAAACGCGATAACGGGTTAGAAAATATCGAAGGGGATCGTCATTTGACGGTTCCCTTTACTGCATAAAGGAGAAAACTATGATCCCATCAGATCCGGTAATACTGCTTAGCTATATAAACACACAGCTTAGAGATAATTACAGCTCTCTGGACGAACTGTGTGCTTCTCTTGATGCTGATAAAAAAGATATATGTGACAGGCTGTATGCCATAGGCTATACTTACGACAAAGAAGGAAATACTTTTAAGTAATATGGACTTATTCGAATATGTAAGGTTCGAAAACCTGAAAAAAGAATCTCCGCTGGCTGCGAGGCTCAGACCCTCCACTCTAGATGAGATAGAGGGACAGGAGCATATCCTTTCCGGGGGAAAGATGCTCTACCGTGCCATAAAGGCCGATAAGCTGAGCTCCGTTATATTCTACGGCCCTCCCGGAACCGGCAAGACCACCATTGCCATGGTCATAGCCAATACGACAAAGGCCGGCTTTAAGCAGCTTAATGCAACCACCTCGGGAAAGAAGGACATGGAAGAGGTGGTTAAGGAAGCGAAGGAAGCCGCAGGGATGTATGGGAAAAAGACCATACTCTTTATCGACGAGATCCACAGATTCAATAAAGCGCAGCAGGATTATCTCCTTCCCTTTGTGGAAGACGGAACGGTTATACTGATAGGGGCAACAACGGAAAACCCTTATTTCGAAGTGAACGGGGCGCTTCTTTCAAGATCGCTGATATTTGAATTAAAGCCCCTGACAAAGGACAATATAAAGAAAATCATTTTAAGGGCACTTTCTGACAGGGAGAGAGGGCTCGGTGCTTACGGAGCAGATATAGATGAGGATGCCCTGGAATTTCTTTCCGAAGTAGCGAACGGAGATGCCAGAGCCGCTCTCAATGCAGTGGAGCTTGCCGTGCTTACCACAGAGAAGGACGGGGACGGCAGGATACATATAACCCTTGATGTTGCGGAGGACTGCATACAGAGGAAGGCTGCAAGGTATGACAGGAACGGGGACAATCATTATGATACCATCTCGGCATTTATAAAGAGCATGCGGGGATCGGATCCCGATGCGGCTGTTTATTATCTTGCGCGGATGCTGTATGCGGGAGAGGATATTAAATTCATTGCGCGGCGAATTATGATCTGTGCGGCTGAGGATGTGGGCCTCGCAGATCCGATGGCTCTTGTGGTGGCGACAAACGCGGCTTTGGCAGTCGAAAGGGTAGGACTTCCGGAAAGCAGGATAATCCTCTCGGAAGCGGCGGTCTATGTGGCAACTGCCCCGAAATCCAATGCTTCCTATCTTGCCATTGGCGATGCCGGACGGGTGGTGGAAAAGGAAAGCACACCGGGGATTCCGAGGCATTTGCAGAATGTCCATGCGGACTCGCACGGAGAAGAGAGGGAGCAGGGTTATCTCTATGCACATGATTATCCTCATCACTACGTGAAGCAGCAGTATCTTCCGTATGAGCTGAGCGGCAGGGAATTCTATAAACCCTCAGGTGAAGGCTATGAGGTAAAAATAAAGGAACACATGAAGAGATTAAAGGAAGGAGACGGGTAATATATGTCAGATCTGACTTCGCTCGGAAATGCAGCAAAAACGGCATCGTATACGATGGCACTCTTAAAAGATGATGAAAAGAGAGAAGCATTGATAATGGCTGCGGATGCCATCCTGAAGGGTGCTGACAGGATAATAGCTGCCAATGGGAAGGATATGGAGGCAGCCCGGGCAAAGGGCACCAGTCCCGCTATGCTCGACAGGCTCGTGCTAAATGAAAAGAAGATAGGTGAGATGGCTCAGGGAATGAAGGAGGTGGCGGCGCTTCCGGATCCAAACGGTCAGCTGATAGAAAAAATTGAGAGACCAAACGGCCTTATCATAGAGAAACGCAGTGTTCCCGTCGGTGTGATAGCCATTATCTACGAGTCCAGACCCAATGTGACGGCTGACGCTTTTGCCCTGACATTCAGGTCGGGAAATGCCTGTATCCTGAGGGGTGGGAGTGATGCCATAAACTCAAATTCCGCCATAACGGATATTATAAGGGAGAGCCTTCGGGGGATCCGGCCGGAAATAGAGGATTCAATGATACTTGTCCGGGATACTTCACACGAATCGGTAACGGAGCTTATAAAGATGAGGCAGTATCTGGATCTGGTGATCCCCAGAGGCGGAGCGGGGCTTATAAGGAATGTTGTAAGTAACAGTACCGTTCCGGTGATAGAGACAGGAACCGGAAACTGCCACGTATACGTAGATAAGGATGCCGATCTTGAAAAGGCGGTACCCATAATAGTAAACGGAAAGACCCAGAGAATGGGAGTCTGCAACGCGGTGGAGTCACTGGTGATACATAAGGACATAGCGGAAAAGGCACTGCCGCTGGTTTATTCTGCCCTTCATGAAAAGGATGTTGAATTAAGAGGTGATGATACGGTTTTGTCCGAGCTGAACGGAAGGGGCGGTGTAAATCCCGCCTCCGAAGAGGATTACGGAACAGAATACCTGGGACCCGTTATTTCGGTGAAGACCGTTTCCACCCTTGATGAAGCGATAGAGCATATAAACAGATTTACCACCCATCATTCGGAGTGCATAGTCACGGAAAACAAGACTTCGGCCGAGAGCTTTCTAAAAAGGATCGATGCTGCCTGTGTTTATCACAATGCATCCACCAGATTCACGGACGGCTTTGAATTCGGCTTCGGAGCGGAGATAGGCATAAGCACCCAGAAGATACACGCGAGGGGACCGATGGGGTTAAATGAGCTTATGTCTTATAAATACGAGATATACGGCAGTGGCCAGATACGATAACAGGATACTGTCCATTGTCATTCTGAGCGAAGCGAAGAATCTTATATCATAAACAACGCACTTGTAAAAATAAAATTATTGTAGTAGAGTTTTTACTTAAAAGAACAATCAGAAGAAATAACAGAAGGGAGTGGTCAGGTTGGCAGTTAAGAATCTTGATTGGGAGAATATAGGTTTTTCCTATATCAAAACGGATTACCGTTATGTTTCGAATTATAAGAACGGTGCCTGGGATGAGGGTGCGGTTATCACGGATTCCACGATTGTAATGAGTGAGGATGCCGGAGTCCTTCATTATGCCCAGGAGTGCTTTGAGGGACTGAAGGCATACAGAACAGAGGATAACAGGGTGGTGTGCTTCCGTCCGGACCTCAATGCGGAGCGGATGGTCGATTCCGCTAAGAGGCTGGAAATGCCTCCTTTTCCCAAAGACAGGTTTATAAAGGCCGTTGAAGAGACGGTTAAAGCAAATGAAGACTGGGTACCTCCCTACGGCAGCGGGGCCACGCTCTATATCCGTCCCGTGATGTTTGCCACCGGAAATGTAATAGGTGTAAAGCCTGCGGATGAATATCAGTTCAGGATCTTTGTCACGCCGGTGGGACCGTATTTCAAGGGCGGAGCGAAGCCCATTTCCATAAAGGTCAGTGATTATGACAGGGCAGCTCCCCACGGAACAGGTAATATCAAGGCAGGACTGAACTACGCTATGAGCCTTTACCCCATAGTAAAAGCTCACGAGGAGGGCTTCGCCGAGAATCTCTACCTTGATGCCGGCAGCAGAACCTATATAGAGGAAACCGGCGGCGCAAACGTGATACTGGTTGACAGGGAAGGAAATGTCGTTATTCCGAAGTCCTATACGGACTCCATACTTCCTTCCATAACACGTCGTTCCATAGCATATGTGGCAGAGCATATCTTAGGGCTCAAGGTGACGGAAAGACCTGTGAAGCTTGAGGAGATAGCTGATTTTGCGGAAATGGGACTCTGCGGTACAGCCGCGGTAATAAGCCCCGTGGGCAGGATCACGGATCACGGAAAGGTATACGAAATTCCCAGCGGAATGGAAGCTATGGGACCTGTAACAAAGAGACTGTACGACACCCTTACCGGCATACAGATGGGTCACATCGAAGGACCCGAGGGCTGGGTATACGAGATCAAATAAGGAAGAAGACCATGCCGAGATGTATATTGTCACCGCTCGATCTGACGGTGGAAGAACTTGATGAACTTATGGATACTGCCATGGATATTATGAAGGATCCGGAGAAGTATTCCCATACTATGGACGGAAAGGTGCTGGCAACCCTGTTTTTTGAACCGAGTACCAGGACAAGGCTTTCCTTTGAGGCAGCAATGCTCCGGCTCGGAGGGAAGACCATGGGCTTCCACTCAGCGGATTCCTCCTCTGCTACAAAGGGGGAAACCGTGGCGGACACCATAAGGGTAATGTCACAATTTGCGGACATATGTGCTATGAGACACCCGAAGGAGGGAGCAGCGCTTGTTGCCGCGGAGAAATCCGATATCCCCATAATAAATGCAGGAGACGGCGGACATCAGCATCCCACACAGACCCTTACGGATCTGATGACCATAAAGGCGCTTAAAGGCCATTTCGATAATCTTACCGTGGGAATGTGCGGTGACCTGAAATTCGGAAGGACCGTTCACTCGCTCATCCGGGCACTGGTGAGATATGAGAACGTAAAGTTTATCTTCATTTCCCCGAAGGAACTGATGCTTCCCGGTTATATCAGGGATGACCTCCTTATCCGGAATAATGTGGAATTCAGGGAGGTAACAAAGCTGGAGGATGTGCTTTCCGAGCTGGATCTTTTGTATATGACAAGGGTACAGAGAGAGCGTTTCTTCAATGAAGAGGATTATGTACGTTTGAAGGACTTCTATATCCTTGACAGGAAGAAAATGGAGCTCGCGGGTAAGGATATGCTGGTGCTCCATCCCCTTCCCAGGGTAAATGAGATAGCCACTGAGATAGATGACGATCCCAGAGCCGCGTATTTTAAGCAGGTCAGATACGGAATGTTTATCAGAATGGCTCTGATATTGAAGCTGTTGGATGTAAAGGTAAAGTAAGGAAGTATTATGGCTGAAAAGGACAAAACAGAAAAGGGAAAGACCCAGTACAAACTGTATGTTGGGAAAATCGAAGAAGGCTTTGTGATAGATCATATCACTCCCGGAAACGGAATGAAGATATATCATGATCTGGGACTCGACAAGCTTAACTGTGCCGTTGCCATCATAACCAATGCCCTCAGCAAGAAGATGGGCAGAAAGGATATGATAAAGGTGGAAATGCCGTTAAGGGCTTATGATCTGGATATAATAGCCTTTCTTGACCACTCGGCTACAGTTGACATAATTCAGAACGGAGAGATCATAGACCGTCCCAAAATGGAGCTGCCGCGAGAGATAAGGAATGTCATTTCCTGCAAGAATCCCAGATGCATAACCAGCACGGAAAGGGAGCTGGAGCATATCTTTGTCCTCACGGACGTAAAAAGCGGGACTTACAGGTGTAGGTACTGTGAAACAAAATACAGTGCTTCCTGAGGGTTGAAATATGATACACGAGATCGCACCACATGTTTTTGATAACCGGTTTTTAGGCGATGCCGTTCCGCGTGATGACAGCCCGGTATTTATTTTCGGCAGGGAAAACGAACCTGCTTTCGGAGGCGGCGCTGTGTTGGTAAGGGATCATCATATTCCTGTATTCCGGGATGTGAGAGCCGGGGGTATAGAAGCGGAAAGCCTTACCCGGCTCTTTTCAATTGATGGTCGTGACTGCTTTCTGCCTGATCCTCTTCCGGCAGGGACACTTACAGAGGAAGAGGGCTTTTCCTTTAAGAGATTCAGGGATATAAGAAACGTACAGGAAATACCGGATCACGAGTATTTTCTTGCCGTGACAGCCTTTCAGCTGTACAACTGGTACGGGAATAATAAATTCTGCGGACGCTGTGGGGGACATATGAAAAGGTCAGACAGGGAGAGAGCCCTGGTCTGTCCTGACTGCGGGAATACCGTATATCCGAAGATCGTTCCGGCAGTCACGGTTGCGATAATCGACCGGGAGCGGGACAGGCTTCTGCTTACCAAATATGCGGGGCGGGATATTCCATTTTATGCTCTTGTAGCCGGTTTTACCGAAATAGGGGAAACCCTGGAGGAGACCGTAAGCCGGGAAGCCTTCGAGGAAACGGGGTTAAAGGTAAAGAATATCCGCTATTTCGGATCCCAGCCCTGGGGAATAGTGGATGATCTTATGGTTGGCTTTGTCTGTGAGCTTGACGGCAGTAATGAGATACACCGGGATGAAAGCGAATTAAAGCTTGCAGACTGGTTTTCACGGGATGAGGTGGTGCTTCAGCCTACGGATATGTCCCTTACCAATGCCCTGATGAAAGCATTTAAGGAAGGGCGGATCTGAGAACATGACAGTTTGTCATTCTGAGGGCGAATAAATACATTGTCATTCTGAGGGCGAATAATACATTGTCATTCTGAGGGCGAATAATACATTGTCATTCTGAGGGCGAAGCCCGAAGAATCTTCTCATACGATCGAGCTATGATCAGGATATTTCTGTATAATGAACGTACAACTTTGAACGACATTATGGCAAATGTTAATACAACTTTCACAAAGTGGTATGTACAATTTTGGATATTATGTCAATTGCACGAAACGTTTTATTTTAGTATGCTGAAAATCGAAATGAGGGTGTAGCTGTTCAGGATCCGAAGGATTCCGAATAGATATATGAGATTCAGGGGAGAGCGTATTCTTTAGGAGAGATTTGGAGATGGCATACGAAGAATTAAAGGCAATTGTGGGAAGCAGACTGGATAAGGTGGATTCGGCGATCGAGGTTCTGAATGCCGGAAGCCTCGGAGCAGATTCATACAGGAGCATTATTAAAGACTACGAAGAGTTCCACAGAACCGGAGATATAAAGGTTTTCAATTCGGTGGTGAGCCAGCTGAAGACCAGCACGGGAGTGAATTTCTAAAGTAGTACAAGTGACAATTTCATAAATGTTTTTTTGGCTGCGATCTGCCGATTTTTCCGGATCGCAGTCTTTTATTATCGCAGAGCCGGCGAGATGAAGATGTCAGCAGAGCTGACCGTCGGCCCGCGGGCGGGTAGGATTCTGAATAGTTACAAGGATTTAGATATTGTTTGAAAGACACCTTTGAGATATGATGATACAAACGTCAAAAGTCCAAACGACGTCTGAACTTGTTCGAAACGCCAAAAGTGCCGATGCCGGCCACATCGAGTGGAAGGATGACGATTGACGGAAAGGAGCGACATAGACATATTATGAAAAAGCAACTGACTCTGGTTTTTACCTTTATTCTTATGCTGGCTCTTACGGCCTGCGGAGGTTCCCAGTCTTCCTCCGCCGATTCCGGCAGGATGGAAAAAAAACTGGCTGCCCCTATGGATGCAGCTGCAGGTGCTGCATATAACGGGGACTATGAGTCTGCGGATTTTTCCTATGACGAGGCTGTTCCCGAGGAGGCGGTAGAAAGCGACGGGGCCGAAGCCCCGGAAGAGGTTGGAGAAGGGGACAGCGCCGGAAAGGGGAATTCCCGGAAGCTTATAACAACGGTCAATATCGAAGCGGAAACAGCTGATGTGGAAGCGCTTGCAAATAGGATAGAGCAAAAGGTTACCGCTCTGGGGGGCTATATTGAATCCTCAAATGTCTATTCCAACAGCCGTTACGACGGGGATATATCGAAGTCAGCCAGTATAACCGCAAGGGTACCTGCAGACGGGCTGGACAGCTTCTTAGATGATGTGGACGGAAACGCCAACATCACAGGACGCAGCACAAATACCGAGGATGTGACTCTTCACTATGCCGACACCGAGGCACATGAAAGAGCACTTACTCTTGAACAGCAGTCCCTTGAGAAAATGATGAGCATGGCGGAGACGGTTGAGGACGTGATGGCGATCCAGTCCCAGCTTACCGATGTGAGATACCGCCTTGACAGTATCCGGTCCCAGCTAAGAACCTATGATAATGACATAAATTACAGCACGGTTCATCTGTCGATCATGGAGACGGAGAAATTTACGGTTACCGAGAAGGAATCGGTGCTGGACAGGATAAAGAACGGCTTTGTGGATAACCTTCTGGAGGTAATGGATGCCATCGCGGAATTTCTTATCTGGTTTATAACCCATATTCCCGCGATCATAGTATTCATTGTAATCGTATTTGCAATTGTAATGATCGTGAGAGGGCTTATTCTGGCAGGTAAGGGAAAGGGGAAGAAGGCAAAACCGGTACCTGTGAACCGGAAGCAGGCTCCGGAAGCCGGTGAACAGAAGGAAAGCGATGATAACAAGTGACACAGAGCTTCCCATAGGTTTTATGGATTCGGGACTCGGGGGATTAAGTGTTCTGATTGAGGCCGTTCGTGAAATGCCTTCAGAGGATTTTCTGTATTTTGGCGACTCGGCCAATGCACCCTACGGAACAAAGCCTCAGGAGGAGATAAAGCGTCTTACCTATGATGTGGTCCGTATATTGCTGAACAGGGGAATAAAGGGACTGGCGGTGGCCTGCAACACGGCGACCTCAGCTGCAGTCCGGTCCTTAAGAGAGGACTATCCCGATCTTCCTATCGTGGGAATAGAGCCGGCCATAAAGCCGGCTGTTGAAGGGAATAAAGGCGGACGGATAATCGTTCTCGCTACACCTATGACTATTGCCCAGGAAAAGTACCGGAAGCTTGTGGAAAGATATAAAGGGGATACCGATCTCGTATCGGTACCCTGCCCGGGATTGATGGAGTTTGTAGAGGAAGGGGATCTCGGCGGCCCGGATCTTTACAGGTATTTTGAAGAGCATCTGGAGAAATATCTTACTCCGGATACAGAGACCATAGTTCTCGGATGTACCCATTATCCTTTTATCAGTGACCGTTTAAGGGAATTTCTGGATAGCGACGGCATAGAGATAATTGACGGAAGCCGCGGAACCGCAAGGGAACTGAAGCGCCGCCTTGAGGAGAAGGAACTCTTAAGAAGCGGGGAGCGAAAGGGGAAAATAATAATGGAGAATTCCGACCGCGGTACAAAAAAGCTGGAACGCGGGAGAATTCTCCTTGAAAGAGCGGGTATCAAACTTTAATGATCTTTTAGGCAGGCGGCAGTTTAATCTACTCTCCGTCAGCCGGGCCGGGGTCATCCGGAGGGGAAGCTTCGCCGTCCGCTTTTCCATCAGGATTCCCGCCCTCAGGTTTATCCGGATTGCTGTCAAGCATTTCCTCCAGGCTCATGGTTCTGTTTTCGTCATACAGTTTATCGTTTATGGCTTTCTCCAGAAGCTCCAGATCCGTTTCAAGCATCTTTTTCGCATTTTCTACGGCCTTTACGGCAGCCTTGTCCTTGCTTCCGGAACGGAGAAAGCTGTCTGCCGCTTCGATGGCTTCAGAGCAGCGCTCCTTAAGCTTTTTTGCGACGGCGGAATTGATGTCGTCCCGTCCGGGCTTTAAGCCCAGCTTCTGAAGTCCGGAGCTGTAATGTCTGAAGCTTTTGTCAAAGGCCTTGTATTCTTCGGTTTTCTCTCCGGAAACCTCTTTTAATCCGTCTGAAGCCGATTCCAGCCTGTTAAAGCCGTCCATATTTAAGCCCTTTGCTTTTCTGAAGGCTCTGCCTGTGCTTTCGGTAATGTCTGGATCCATGCGCTTCTTCAGGTCGCTTCTTATCTGCTTGCCTTTTTCCTTAAGCTTCTTCGAATGGGAAGCCTGCTCCGAACCGACATTTGTCAGATCGACATCCAGATTCCTGTACTCCACCTCGGCGCTGTCCCCTTTCATGGAGGGCCGCACCATGGTGATGACATGATCTCCTCTGGCGGCGAGGAGAGCCAGGTAATTCCTGAGGCTTTCCTTGTCCGGAGTCTGATCTCCGCTGGTTTTATAGAAATACTGTTCCTTCACGTAATTCCTGAGGCTCATGCCGTCCACATACAGACAGTCCAGAACAGATTCGATGCCAAGGTTACTGTAGAATCCGCTTCCACCGTCATTAAAGGAACCGGCCCAACGGGACACCTGTTCCAGGAAATGCCGGGAAGCCTCCTTTGCCTTTGGAGTAAAGGCACCTTTTTTCATCACATCTCCGGAAAAAACCTTCAGGTCTGACTGAGCCTTGATTATATCCTGTTTTTCTTCAGACCTTACTTTTTCGGTATGGGTTTCACCTGCATTTACCGGAGCGGCAGAGGGGGCGGGAGTTCTTTTGAAACCGGGTCTCATCAGGTCATTACTGTTCGTGACATGGAAACGGTTCTGCATTATGGGTCCGTTATTTGCCAGACTCTCTACCCTGCTTGCATAGGGAGACTGACTTTCTGTCTGAAAGATGGATTTCTCAGTATTTATACCGCCTGTCTGGTTTAAGGATTCCTTCTTTTTTTTGATCTCACCTATCTGGAGATTACCCTGTTCATCCATAATAAATACCTCAAAGTGTTCCGCGGGGATTCCAGATCAGATTCTCCCACTGTTCAAGCTGATCCTCTGACATAAAGCCGTTGGAGGTTCCCATATATCCTATCTTATTTGCGGCGAAGAGCAGAGCCTTGTGAATGGCGGTCTTGCTGTCCCCGGTCTTCTGGTAATAGTGTAGGAAGCAGGCGAAGAGAGCATTTCCGGCACCGGCGGTATTCACGATATGGGAGCTCTTTACCGCATCATAATGGACTGTGATCTCCTTTTCCTTGTCGAAGAGGATAACCCCTTTGCCTCCCTGTCCGAAGATTATTATATCGGGATCATATTTTTCGCGCATTTCCTTTATGAAACCGAAGGGCTCTTCATCTATGGAATCATCATTAAAGTAAAGAATATTGGCATTTTTCAGAAAATCTTCGTTGTAGGCCTCTTTTTCACGGTTGAAGCTGTGTATCTTTACAGCCAGCCTCTTTTCCTGCTTCAGGGCAATATCTATAAAGGGACGGCAGAAATTCACATTTGAAAGGACCACCATATCGCACTCCGAAATAAGGGGTTCTGCCTTGGTCATATCGTACTTCGCATCCCTTATATCCTTCAGATCCTCAAAGTGCTGCTTCCTACGCTGCACATCATAAAGGAGTACCTCCATAGGAGTTTCCTTTAATATAGGAAGAATATATTCCGTGGAAAGCGTGACCTCCCTGCCTGCGGGATTAAATATGGCAAGATTCTCCTTTTCTCCTACCACTGACATAAACTCCACATCATCTCCAAGCCACTTTAACGCCAGAGATTCGTTGAAGGCATCCCCGCCTGCAGAGATATAGATGGTATCCCGCTCTCCCGTATAGGGGGTGTACTGGATGGGAAGCTCCTTTACCTTTACAATGGTCTCAAGCTGCGTAATTCCCGCTACTATGAATCTGCTCATCTAAGTATACCTTGGCGCAGGCTGGTGTCCTGTACGGCGGTGTGCCTGCCGCACCGCCTTTTATAATATAGTGTCTGCACTGATTATAACACCTCGGAGCATAGTCATGCAAAAAAATGTTGACATCAAAACCCTGTTAAAGTACAATGTCTAAGCGTGTCGCCATCTGACGCGTTTGTAACTTTGCCGCTTATTCAGAATGGAACGGCAAAAATCCAACAAAGAAAAGAGGTGAAACTTAAATGCCAACATTCAACCAGTTAGTTAAAAACGGAAGGCAGTCATCGGTGAAGAAGTCAAAGTCCCCTGCTCTGCAGAACGGCTTCAATTCTTTACAGAAGAAAGCAACCGCAACACTTTCTCCCCAGAAGAGAGGCGTGTGCACGGCGGTTAAGACTGCAACCCCCAAGAAACCTAACTCTGCGCTGAGAAAGATTGCCCGTGTACGTCTTTCAAACGGAATCGAAGTAACATCCTATATTCCGGGAGAAGGCCATAATCTGCAGGAACACTCGGTAGTCCTTATCCGCGGCGGCCGTGTAAAGGATCTTCCCGGTACCAGATACCATATAATCCGCGGAACCCTTGATACGGCAGGTGTCGCCAACAGGATGCAGGCCCGCAGCAAATACGGCGCAAAGAGGCCTAAGGCTCCGAAGGCGTAAGTGATCAGGTAACAGTAAATACGGTAGTGTTGGGATTTAGGTTATCTTTATATTAGATGATTTAAGACCGCACGAACAGTGGAGTACACCACTGAGTACCGTTGAGTCGATTGGCTCATATCCAGGAGGGAAGAAACGTGCCACGTAAAGGACATATTGTAAAAAGAGACGTGCTTGCGGATCCCGTATACAACAATAAAGTCGTTACAAAGCTGATAAACAATATAATGCTTGACGGAAAGCGCGGCGTAGCGCAGAAGATCGTGTACGGTGCATTTGCAAAGGTCGAGGAAAAAGCCGGCAAACCGGCTCTTGAAGTATTTGAAGAGGCAATGAGTAATATCATGCCCACATTGGAAGTAAAGGCAAGGCGTATCGGCGGTGCCACATACCAGGTACCTATCGAGGTCCGTCCTGACAGGCGTCAGGCGCTTGGACTCCGCTGGCTCACCACGTATTCAAGGCAGAGATCCGAGAAGACTATGGTAGACAGGCTTGCCAATGAGATACTTGATGCTTCCAATAACACAGGAAGCGCAGTAAAGCGTAAAGAAGATATGCACAAGATGGCAGATGCCAATAAGGCATTTGCACATTACAGATTTTAATGCTCACCAAAGGTAGGAGGTAGATTCCTTGAGTAACGATTCAGGAAGAGAGTATCCTCTTGAGAGAACCAGAAATATAGGAATAATGGCGCACATCGATGCAGGAAAGACCACGCTTACAGAGCGTATCCTGTTCTATACCGGCGTCAACTATAAGATCGGTGAAACTCATGACGGTACCGCAACAATGGACTGGATGGATCAGGAGCAGGAGAGAGGTATCACCATCACCTCTGCTGCCACCACATGCCACTGGACCGTTGAAGAAAATGCAAAGCCCAAGCAGGGCGCGCCTGAACACAGGATCAATATCATCGATACCCCCGGCCACGTTGATTTCACGGTGGAGGTAGAGAGATCTCTCCGTGTACTGGACGGAGCTGTAGGCGTATTTGCCGCGAAGAGCGGTGTTGAGCCTCAGTCAGAAAACGTCTGGAGACAGGCAGAGGGCTTCCATGTACCGAGGATGGCATTTGTCAATAAGATGGATGCCATGGGTGCAGATTACTTTGGGACAGTTGAGCAGATCAGGAACCGCTTGGGTTCCAATGCCATAATGGTGACTATTCCCATAGGTAAGGAAGAGGAATTCGCAGGTATTGTGGATCTTCTGGAAAATCAGGCATACTATTATGATGATGAACAGGGAAAGGAAGTCGAGATAAAGGAAATTCCCGATGATATGAAGGACGATGTGGAGTTGTATCGTCAGGAGACCATCGAGAAGATCTGTGAGCTTGATGATGATCTCATGGAGCAGTATCTCGAGGATAAGGTCCCTTCCATCGAAGAGTTAAAGCAGGCACTCAGAAAGGCCTGCATCAATAATGAAGCGGTTCCTGTATTTGCAGGATCTGCATACAAGAATAAGGGTGTACAGAAGCTTCTTGACGGAGTTATCGAATATATGCCCTCACCCGTTGATATACCCGCCGCGGAAGGTACAGACCTTGAAGGCAACGAGCTGAAGATCGAATCTACGGATGACGGTCCCTTCGCAGCCCTCGCATTCAAGATCATGGCAGATCCCTTCGTAGGAAAGCTGGCCTTCATCCGCGTGTACAGAGGAAAACTGAAGAGCGGTTCCTATGTTCTCAATTCCTCAAAGGGTAAGAAGGAGCGTGTGGGACGTATCCTTCAGATGCATGCCAATAAGAGAAACGAACTGGATACGGTTTATTCCGGGGATATAGCTGCAGCCGTAGGCTTCAAGCTTACAGTTACCGGTGATACCATCTGTGACGAGCAGCATCCTGTTATACTGGAATCAATGGAATTCCCGGATCCCGTTATCGAGCTTGCCATCGAACCCAAGACAAAGGCCGGACAGGATAAGCTGGGGCAGGCTCTTATGAAGCTTGCGGAAGAGGATCCCACCTTCCGTGCACATACCAATGAGGAAACCGGACAGACCATCATAGCCGGAATGGGTGAGCTCCATCTGGAGATCATCGTTGACAGACTCCTTCGTGAATTCAATGTTGAGGCAAATGTGGGCGCACCTCAGGTTGCGTACAAGGAAGCCATCACGAAGAAGGTGGATATCGAATCCAAGTATGTCAAGCAGTCCGGTGGACGCGGACAGTACGGACACTGTAAGGTCATATTCGAGCCTATGGATGTCAACGGCGAGCATGAGTACGAATTTGAGAATAAGGTCGTGGGCGGAGCTATTCCGAAGGAATATATCCCCGCAGTAGACGAGGGTATCCAGGAAGCTATGAAGACCGGTGTGCTGGGAGGTTTCCCCGTTACCGGCATAAAGGCAACCTGCTACGACGGCTCCTATCACGAAGTGGACTCCTCTGAAATGGCGTTCCACATCTCAGGTTCCATGGCGCTTAAGGATGCTCTGCAGAAGGGTGATTCGGTTCTTCTGGAGCCTATAATGAAGGTTGAGGTAACAATGCCCGAGGATTATATGGGTGATGTTATCGGAGACCTGAATTCGCGCCGGGGCAGGGTTGAAGGCATGGAGGACATACCCGGAGGAAAGATGGTGAGAGCCATGGTTCCCCTTTCGGAAATGTTCGGATATGCCACAGACCTCCGTTCCAGCACACAGGGACGCGGAAACTACTCTATGTTCTTTGATCACTATGAGCAGGTTCCGAAAAATGTGGCTGACAAGGTTCTTACAACTAAATAATGATCACATAGTGAGGGGACAGGCTTCCTTCACTATGTATTAAAGAAGCACTTGAAAAAACAGGATTTTTGAAATATAATGACAGACAGTTGTGTATTTCTTGGAGTTGCGGGTGACTGAAGCCCGGACAAGATTTTAGGAGGATTAAAATGGCTAAAGCTAAATTTGAACGTACCAAGCCCCATGTAAACATTGGTACAATCGGACACGTTGACCACGGTAAAACTACTCTTACCGCTGCTATCACAAAGACTCTTTCAGAGAGAGTTGCCGGAAACGCAGCAGTAGATTTCGAGAACATTGATAAGGCACCCGAAGAGAGAGAGCGTGGTATCACGATCTCCACAGCACACGTTGAGTATGAGACAGAGTCCCGTCACTATGCACACGTTGACTGCCCGGGTCACGCTGACTACGTTAAGAACATGATCACCGGAGCTGCCCAGATGGACGGAGCTATCCTCGTTGTTGCAGCAACCGACGGTGTTATGGCACAGACCAGAGAGCACGTTCTTCTTGCGCGTCAGGTCGGAGTTCCTTACCTTGTTGTATTCCTTAATAAGTGCGATATGGTTGATGATCCCGAGCTTATCGAGCTGGTTGAGATGGAGATCAGAGACCTTCTTAATGAGTATGAGTTCCCGGGTGATGACACACCTATCATTCAGGGTTCCGCTCTCAAGGCTCTTGAGGATCCCAACGGTGAGTGGGGAGACAAGATCATGGAGCTTATGAAGGCTGTTGACGAGTACATTCCTACTCCTCAGCGTCCTACCGACAAGCCCTTCCTTATGCCTGTTGAGGATGTATTCACCATCACAGGACGTGGAACCGTTGCTACAGGCCGTGTAGAGCGTGGTATCATCAAGCTCAATGAGGAAGTTGAGATCGTAGGTATCAGGGAAGAGGTTAAGAAGACTGTTGTAACCGGTATCGAGATGTTCCGTAAGCTTCTTGATCAGGGTGAAGCTGGAGACAATATCGGTGCTCTTCTCCGTGGTGTTGACCGTAAGGAGATTGAAAGAGGACAGGTTATCGCTCATCCCGGCACAGTTACCTGCCACACGAACTTTACAGCTCAGGTTTACGTTCTGACCAAGGATGAAGGTGGACGTCATACTCCTTTCTTCAGTGATTATCGTCCTCAGTTCTACTTCAGGACAACCGACGTTACCGGTGTTATCAAGCTTCCCGACGGCGTTGAGATGTGCATGCCCGGCGATAATGTAGAGATGACCATCGAGCTCATCCACCCCATCGCTATGGAGCAGGGACTTACCTTCGCTATCCGTGAAGGCGGACGTACAGTAGGATCAGGAAGAGTTGCTTCCATCATCAAATAATCCTGCTGAAATTCAGTAAACACAAGGCTCCCGGAGATTTCTCCGGGAGCCTTTTTACGTGGCTGCAAAACGGATTTCATAGTGAAACGGTGCCAAAACGGTGCCAAAAGGATTACCAGCGTTTAATCTGCTTTACTTCCTCAGCCCGTTTCTCATCGGTATGATATTTCATTTTTACCTTTATGGTTTCTATTATTTCAGCCCTGGCTTCATCGTCCAGTTGATAAAAAGAAGTAAGAAGATTATCAACATCCGGCATACTGTTCTGCCCAAAAAGCATCATAAGCGGAAAAAGAGAATATGTAAGATATGTTTTTACGCGGCTGGCAGCTATGGTTTTATTAAGACCCTTTATTCCATTTGGAAGGGTAGAATATATTTCTTCAACCGTTAGTTCGCCAGAGAATGGATTGGCAGAGCAGATCTCATTAACATCAATACCAAGTGTATTGGCCAGTCTTAAGGCATTATCAAATCTAATATGAGAATCCTTTTGGATAATTGAATATAAAGTAGTGGCACTGATTCCGGTCTCTTTTGCAACTCTTCGGACATTAGTGCCTTTTTCATCAATTATTTCTTTAAGTCTTTTGCCATCGCCCATACAGGATACCTCCGAAAAACATAAAAGAATAATGTACGAAAACCATACACATTATAGCAGAAATAAAACTGGAACTCTACTTATAACCGGACGCGTGTATATACACTTTCTTAAGATTTACGAAAGACGTAAATTTGTGCTTTACGAACTGTTGACAATATGAAATAATGACGATATTATAAATATACGAAAATCGTAAACTGATGAAATGCGGTATTCGTACACACATAGAGAGGGGGTGAAAATATGGCACAAAGTATGTTAAACGCTGAGGATATATGCAAGGAACTTGGGTGTTCAAAGTCACATGCATATAAGATTCTCAGATCCTTGAACAAGGAATTATCGTCACAGGGTTATATTACGATTGCCGGACGAATTCCTAAAGCATTCTGGGCGAGAAAAATGTTTGGCTACAACCAGCCCGCAGTAAAGTAAAGGAGAGAAGATGGCTTACAAAGAAAAGGAAACAAAAAAATGGTCAGCCCAGTGGTTCGAGGTGAACATTCTGGGACAGAAAGTAAAAAGAAGAAAGAGAGGTTTTGATTCAAAAAAAGAGGCTCTCGAGTATGAGAGGAAGAAAAAACTCGGTTCGAAAAGGAGCATGAATATGCCTTTATCCGAATTCATGGAAGTGTACTTTGAGGATAAGGCAAACGAACTGAAGGAAAGAACAAAAAAGAATAAGCGCTATATGCTTATGCAGCATGTTATCCCGTATTTTGGGGAATGCAGGATGAATGAGATAAATGCGTCTCAGATAGTCCAGTGGCAGAATGAAATGGAGAAAAAAGGATACTCCGAATCGTATCTGAGGATGCTGCAGAACCAGTTGACATCATTATTTACACATGCATACAGGATTTACGACCTGGAAGTAAATCCCTGCAGAAAGGTGAGACGTATGGGAAAATCAAATGTAAGAAGCTTAAATTTTTGGACAGTTCAGGAGTACAAGCAGTTCTTAAGCACGATAGAACCCGGTTCCAGACATTATGTGATGTTTGAGATTCTGTTCTGGACGGGTTGCAGAGTGGGAGAAATGCTGGCATTGACGCTCAATGATATTGATTTTGATACACATCAAATGAATATATCAAAGACATACTACAGAACTGGGGAAAAGGACGTTATTACTTCCCCGAAAACGGAGCAGTCTGTGAGGACAATTGAACTTCCGGAATTTCTCTGTGAAGAGATCAGGGATTATGCGAAACGGATGTACGGACTTGAAAGGCTCTTTCCCGTAGTTCAGGAAGCGGTCCAGCATAAGCTTAAGTACAACGTGGAGAAATCCGGGGTAAAAAAGATCAGGGTTCATGACCTCAGGCATTCCCATGTTGCCTATCTTATTGATAAAGGAGTTGATCCTATGCTTATCAAGGAGCGCCTCGGGCATACGGATATAAAGATCACGTTGAATACATACGGACATCTTTATCCGAACAGAAACAGGACAATAGCAAATATGCTGGACGCTGAGGAAAACAAAAAGAATCAGGGGGAGAATGAGCCTGATGAAGAAAATTAAATGTCCCTGCAACAGCAAGGACATCTAATTACTTAACACACAAGGCAGAGCCTTTGTATAAGTGATTCTCGTAAAATCTATTATATCAAAGGCTCTCCCGGTTGAAAAGCAGTTAAACAAGATTTTTTAAGAAAAGGAGGGCTATCTTTATGTCCATATTTGAGGAAGTAAAAGAGTACGTGACTGCCCGGGAGGTTGCCGGGTATTACGGATTAAAAGTCAGCAACAAAGGCATGGCCTGCTGTCCCTTCCACGATGACCACCATCCAAGTATGAAGCTTGACAGCAGGTACTACTGTTTTGCCTGTGGTGCGAAGGGAGATGTCATTAACTATGTGGCGCAGATGTTCGGCCTGTCCCAGTATGAAGCGGCATTAAAGATCATTGAGGATCTGAGCCTGCCCATTGATATTTCCGGGGGAAATAAAGCCGAAAGAAACAGGAAGTCCCGGATGCGAAAAAAGGAAAAGCAGGAAAAAGCAAAGATAGAGCATATCCGTGACCGGTTCAACCGGTGGTGCAGACAGAAAACGGATGATCTGATGAAATGCAGTAAAGATATCGCTGCTGTAAAAGAGGCATTTAAGGACAGGGATCCGGAAGAAGTGTTCAACAGCCCTGTGTATAGCTGTGTCTTATATGCAGAGCCTTATATAGGAAATTGGCTCGATATCCTCTGCCTTGGAACGGATGAAGAGAGGCAGCAGCTGTTTATGATGGAAAGAGAGGGGGTGGAGCGTATTGCAGGGAAAGTCGGAAATGCAGTCAGAGGAATCCTGGAAGCAGATCGGGGAGATCCTGGACTCGGAAATGAGCAGTGTGGATGATATTTTAGAGGATCTGGAAAAGACAGAGAAAGGCGGAACAAGGCAGACCCTTAATAACTGCGTGACAGTCCTCAGACGGGATCCCGTATTAAAGGGGGCTATCCGTAAGAATGAACTGACAGAGAGGATGGATATGGTAAAAGACCTGGGCTGGAAGCGGAGCGGAAGTTCCGCCATCACAGACAACGATATTTACCGGATCGAATTATATATGGAAAAGACCTATGGCCTTATGAAGGACAGGCTCATAAACAAAGCGATAAGTATCGTGGCAAGCGAGAACAGCTACCATCCCATAAGGGATTACCTCGAAAGCCTTGAATGGGACGGGGAGGAGAGGATAACTAACGTCCTTACAAAGTACCTCGGCGTTGACCGGTGCGTATATACCGATGAAATCATGAATCTTTTCCTGGTGGCTGCCATAGAGCGGATATACCATCCGGGATGCAAGTATGAACTCATGCTCTGCCTAGTAGGGGGACAGGGTGCTGGTAAGTCAACATTCTTCCGGTTCCTTGCCTGTAAGGATGAATGGTTCTCGGATGACCTCCGCCGGATCGATGATGACCAGGTATACCGGAAGATGGTAGGCCACTGGATAATCGAGATGTCGGAAATGATCGCAACAGTGAATGCCAGGAGTATTGAGGATATCAAATCCTTCATAAGCAGGCAGAAAGAAACCTATAAGGTTCCCTATGAGACACATCCGGCGGACAGGCCGAGGCAGTGTGTGTTCGGAGGAACGTCAAACAACATGGATTTCCTGCCTTTAGACCGCACCGGGAACAGACGCTTTGCGCCTGTCCTGGTCCATCCCGAAAAGGTGGAGAAGCATATTCTGGAGGACGAAGCGGAGTCCCGGGAGTATTTTAACCAGGTCTGGGCGGAGGCTCTCGTAAAGTACAGGGAAAGCAGTATCCATGAGCTTAAGCTTTCAAAAGAGTCGGAGGACTACCTTAAATCCATGCAGAGGCAGTTCATGCCGGAGGATACCAAGCCCGGGATAATACAGGCGTGGCTCGATGACTGCGGCGAAGAGTATGTATGCAGCATCATGATATACAGGGAAGCCTTCAACCATGATAACACGGAGCCCAGACCATGGGAACTGAGAGAAATCAACAGCATCATGAATGAAGCCGTGAATGGATGGCAGCCGGTAAGCTCCCATAGGTTTAGGGATCATGGGATTCAGAGGGGATGGAAGCGTATTTCAAAGGACGATGGTTTTGTCCCTGCAGCTAAAGAGGACGTACCATTTAAGTGAGTAACAAAAAATAAAAGTTTTTCAGGCTCCGTTTACATGTTTTCGTTTACAACTGTACTGCCTTTGTAAACAAGGCTGTTTACAGGAAAAATGCTTTAATACAAGGGTTTGACGGGGTTGTAAACGAAGTAAACGGAAAAAATCAAAAAGAGTAAAAAATGAAAGTTCCGGTTCCCACCCCGGAAGGGGCGCCTTATCTTGTGACGCTTGCGTCACAAGTAATAAGGCGTTACTTTCGGCGAAAGTAACAAAGCCCCACGCTAGTGAAGTGTATATAAAACATTACTTTGAGAAAGGATTGGATAGATGGCAAAAACTATATCATTTGTAAAGGGAAAGGGATCCATAGCCCATAATAACCGTGACTTCATTGCGGAAAACGTGGACAGGACCCGGACAGAATATAACGAATACTATAAACAGGAGTCTTTAGAGCAGGCATATGAACATTGCTTTGGTCAGGCACTGGAAGACTATAACGCAAAGCAGACCAGGGAAGACCGGAAGAAAGGGGACTATATCACGGAGATAAAGCATTCCGGAAACGGTGAGAAGCTCTTCTATGAAAATGTGGTCCAGATCGGTGACAAAAATGATACCGGTTTTTTCCGGGAGGATGCCCCGGATCTTAATGATGTCTATGTAGCAGCTGAAGTGCTGCGGGAATATACCCGGACGTTTCAGGAAAGGAACCCGAACCTCTACCTCTTTAACTCCGTGCTCCACATGGATGAGGCAACACCCCATCTGCATCTGGATTATATCCCGGTAGCCCATGGCTATAAGAGGGGGATGGAAACAAGGAACAGCCTTACCAAAGCCCTGCAGCAGATGGGGATCCCGAAAGCAGTAAAGCGCAACAGGAATGAGACGGTATTCTGGCAGGAAAGGGAGAGAAATTATATCAAAGAGCTGTGCCAGGAAAGAGGAATTGAGATTTATGAGAAAGGAGTGAAAAGAGAAAACCTCTCGCTCCCGGAGTACCGGGATGCCATGCATCAGGTTGAAGAGATGAATAATGAAGTGGAGGAGGAGAGGAAAAAGCTTAAGGAGATGGCTGAAAAGGAAGCGGAGACTCAGAAGAGGCTTGAAAAATTTGAGATCCGTGAAGACCTCATAAAGAAAGCTGATGCCATTGTAAAGGACGAAAAGGAAAAGGGAAAGGGTCCCAAAGCCAAGACTATTTATGACCTTCTTGGCAGGGATACGGGATTTGTCAAGGTTGATAAAGAAGACTGGAAAGAGATAAAAAGGGTCTATAACAAGTCTAAAACCAAGCTGAAGCTAATGGATTCTTATGAGGAAAAGATCTCCGGCCTGAGCAGGAGCCTGAAGGAAAAGAATTCCTTGATTGAAAAGTGCAAACAGTTCCTGGAAAAGAATGGCTTTTGGGAGCAATTCAATAACTTCCTCCATCCGAAAAGGGAAAGCCTTCTGGCGAAACTGGAGAAAGGATACCGGGAGCAGAAGCAGAGGGAAAGAGATAGAGAAAGGGAACCCCGTATCCTCCAGAGAACAGTAAGGAAAGAGGAGGAGATATCCTTATAACTCAATAATTATCCTTAACCGCTTAATTGTTCCATACCGGCACGGGAAGCCGCTGTCAAGGGTGCCATGCACAGAGCCTGCCCTTGACAGCGGATTACCGTGTTGGTAGACACCTGGAAGCGGTTAAGGTAATGGCCTTTCCACATTTATTCCCCACATTTATACCTCACCTGTGGTTTAATGTGGGGGATAAAGTGGGGGATAGAAAACAACCATTGAATGCTACACAGAAAAAAACAGTGGATACCATGCGTGATGATCCCAATGTAACGCATGCAAAACTGATGGTTACCGTAGGTGTTGGTAAGACAGCCATTCAGAATAATGTATCTTTCCTAAGAAAAAACGGTTTCATAGAAAGAGTCGGATCCAAGAAAAATGGCTATTGGCGGGTGCTATAGATATCTCTGCGGCTATCAGGAATCCATTATGGAATTAGAAACATAGAATTGATTATCGTGCTGAATTGATTATCATTTCCGTCAGGAACGGTTTCCCAAATCAGCTCATTGTGATAAAATCATTGTACGGTTTTTATGAAATTGAGGGGCTAATTAATGCATACTATTCTTATCATCAGCGAACTAGAAGAGGAGATGGATGAGCTTAAGGCCGAGCTAATGAAGAAGCATTCTGTCGTGGTCAAAAACAGGGCCCAGACAGCCATTGAATTCCTGAAAAAGGCAGAAGTGCTGCCGTCTCTTGTTTTACTCGATATGGATATCACCTCCATGAGGGGACTGGAGGTGCTGGGATGGATAAAGGATAATCTGAGGACCAGGGAGCTTCCCGTTATGGTGATGTCAGATAAGAACAATCCCTCCTTTGAACTGCAGACTTATGTTCTGGGAGCCGTGGATTTCCAGGGGAAGCCTTTTTCCGTTGCCACTCTTGTAAGAAAGATCGATATCCATCTGAAAATGATAGAAAAGAACCTCACTCTTCAGAAGGAAAATGCTCTTCTTTCAGGCAACAGTTCATATCTTCAGAACGCAGTCTCCATGTCCATGCAGAGTGTGATGAACATGCAGCAGTTTATCGTGGGGATAATGACCAGCCTTATAACGAGGAAGGACGGCTTTACCGGCATTCATTCCATGAGGGTTGGACGGCTTATGCAGATACTGATGCAGGAAATGCTAGTTCAGAAGATATTCTTTCTCGAGCCCGAGGACCAGAATATCATCATCCTCGGTTCGCAGCTGTTTGACATGGGAAAGATAGGAGTGCCGGACGAGGTGCTTTCCAAAGTCGGGAAATACACCGACGAGGAATTCACGGTCATGAAGAACCATACCCTTTTTGCGGCGGAAGCGATACAGAATTTCTCCTATCTCCTTCCCAACAACAATTTTGTCATGTACACGTATCATATGTGCCGTAGCCATCACGAGCGCTGGGACGGAAGGGGTTATCCGGACGGACTCGCCGGGGAGAATATTCCTATCCTTGCCCGTATGGTGGGACTCTGTGATGTATATGACGCACTCGTTTCCGAAAGACCCTATAAGAAGCCCATGAGCCACGGTCATGCCTGCGATATCATTCAGGAGGGAAGGGGAACGCAGTTCGATCCGATGCTGGTCGATATATTTAACAGGGTTCACATGCAGTTCCAGATGGCTTCAAAGAATTAGGAGTTACAGCCCGTGAGATCTATACAGACAAAGATAATCTTAATGATCTCGGGTCTTATGTTGGTTATGGTGGCAGCCTTTCTATTGATTTCCACCATAAGGACCAACGCTATTCTTAATGACGATTCTGACAGGATACTGCTGTCAGCGGCAGACTATTATGTGAATGATATAGACGATTATTTCAGGTCTACCGAACAGTCAGTGGTTTCCATGTATAATTATGCCGTTAAAAGGACGGAGATCCATCCTGATTTTCTTAATGACAAGGGAGAAAAAAGCCGCTATACCACCGAAATCTCCGGTCTTGCAAAGAGCATAGCCGAGAATACCAGAGGGGCCATGGCGGTATATCTGCGCTATAATCCCGATGATTTCGGCCCTACCAGCGGTTTCTGGTATACCATACGCCTAAAGGACAATACCTGGGTCACATCGATCCTCACCGATATGAGCTTATATGATAAGGACGATCTGGAGCATGTGGGCTGGTACTATGTTCCCGTGAAAAAGGGTTCGCCAATCTGGATGGATCCTTACCACAACGCAAATATGGATGTGGATATGATATCCTATATCATCCCTTATTTTTATAACGGATACACCGTAGGGATACTTGGCATGGATATCAGCCTGGATCTATTAAAGGAATCGGTATCAAAGGTGTCGGTTTACGAGAGCGGACGGGCTTTCCTCGTGGACAAAAAAGGCAACCTTATCTACCATGAGGATTATCCGGATGGAATGTCCAGGGATAAACTCAGTGAAAGGGAAAAGAATTATTACGGGGATATACTGCAGACCAGGGAGGATACGGTCAATATCTGCACCGATCTTCACGGGGTAAAGCAGAAGCTTATCTTAAAGGAGCTCAGAAACGGTATGATCCTCGGGGTATACGCTCCATTAAACGAGATACGCCAGCCGCAGCACACCCTGCAGCAACAGCAGCTTCTTGTTGCGGTCATAATCCTTTTTTCTGCGATCCTAAGCTGTCTCATTCTTGTCAGAACCATCATAGCTCCGTTAAAGAAGATGACAGCCGTTGCTGAGCACTATGCCGAAGGGGATTTCAGTGAGGAAATGAGTGCCGGGAGAAAAGACGAGGTGGGGGTTCTGTCCCGCAGCCTCCAGACCATGTCCCATTCCCTTAAGGAGCAGATAGAGAAGACCGGTGCCGCCAGCAGGTCAAAGAGTGCTTTCCTGGCCGGTATGTCCCATGAGCTGAAGACTCCGATCAATTCCATTCTGAGCATGAATGATCTGATATACAGTGAAACGGAGGATGAATTTATCCGTGAGCACTGCCGTGATATCCGTGCGGCGGGGACAACACTGTTATCAATGATAAACAGCATACTTGATTTCTCCAGACTGGAAGACGGAAGGATGGAGATCAACCCCAAGAACTATGAACTGGCGGTCATGATCCAGTATCTTGTGAATTCCGTATCGGAAAGGGCAAAGGAGAAGGGGATCAGGCTTTATACGGATATTGACGGAAGCCTGCCGTCAGTATTGAACGGCGATGATGTAAGGATAACCCAGATCATCATGAATCTTCTGACAAACGCGGTAAAATACACGAAAAAGGGCAGTATTACCCTTTCAATGACAAATGCCGGGATCACAGGGAAAAACGTCAGTCTGGCAGTAAAGGTCAAGGATACGGGCACGGGGATCAAAAAAGAGGATATGGACAGGATCTTCGACTCATTTACCAGAGTCGGTGAAGAGGACAACAGCGGCAATGAGGGAACAGGGATCGGCCTGTCCATAGCTTCAAGGCTTCTTTCCATGATGAACAGCAGGCTGAACGTATACAGTGAGTACGGTGAAGGGTCTGAATTTTCTTTCGTGATCCGTCAGGGGATGGTTGACAAAACACCTGTTGGAGATTTTTCAAAGCGGAGCTCCTTTTCCTCAACAAATACCTCATCAAAAAACTGAAGCCGCTCTTCCATGAACTGGTGGACCTCTCCGGCAGCATTTTTAATGTCCTCTGTGTTCCCGTGCCAGCGGAGCGGTGACATTTCATCGGAAGAGGGGATGTCTGACAGCTCCTCTAGGATGTCCTCGTCAAGTATTTTCCGTATCACGGGTCTTAAGACATTGATATACTCAGTCCGGACAAGCTCCCTGTAGTTTTCATTTTTATTGTAAAGATCATAATAGAGCCTTGTTGCCGAAGGATGGGCGGTCAGGAATGTTAAATGACGTGGGTCGTCTATTTCACTGTTCATCGCGTTTCCTAGGCATTTATCATAGTCCCAGACGGGACCTGCGTACACATGGGGGTCTTTTTTATCAGAGTCCTTATAAAAGTATGAGCTGGTGGCACCAGAAGCTTCATTTGCCACGAATTCCTCAAGAAGGAATTTGTCCGCGAAGCTTTTTAGATCCGCAAGTTCCGAGATATCTTCGCCGTTTGCGGCCCTGTCCGATATTTCCTGCATAACCCCCGCTATATAATTGACTTCCTCGATCGATGCGTACTCCGGAGACCTCACACAGTATTTCTCTCCGTTATTCAGCCTGAAACGGCTTAAAAAGCGGGTATATCTGTCAATATAGTTTTTCTCTATGATATATCCTCCCGTTATGTCATCGGGATTGGTTATCCTAAAGCCGTGGCGTTCGCCGGGACCGCTGGCATTTTCAGAAACCGCCGTATAATTTTTAGGCGGCTTCAGGTTTGCCTTTCTGTTCTTCCTCTGAAGATCGGTGATATCAAGCTTGTCTTCGGCGGCTTCGATCTTTTCCGCCAGAAGGTAGAGACCGCGGTATTCCCCGTTGATATAGAGGTCAACGTATCTTACGGCGGGAACAAACCTCATGTTCATTTCTTCCGCGATATACCTTACCAGGACGTCACGTACAGCCGAGCGGTCGGCATATCCCGCGAGAAGGGCCCATTTTTTGGATACACCCATTCCGAGAAGTGAGGCTTTTTTTTCGAGTTTAAGGGCGTAGGGCTTTTTTTCATAATTCCAGGAGGTATTTCCCCGGCCCTTTATGATCTCGAGCCTTCCGGAATAATCCGTTTCTCCGTTCTCATTTTTAAGGAGGATCTCTCCGGTTTCCCGGTGCTTTTTACTGCTTTCTATGTATTCAAGACCTCTCGGGTCGGTTTTGACAAATAGGGACGCGATATCCTCCGACTGAAGATACATGAATTTCCCTTTGGTAAGGGTATTCCCGTGGCGGTCGATAAATTTAAGATAATATGTTTCAAACGGGTTCAGGCCGGAAAAGCTGTCGTAATCATCAAAGCTTATGCTGTAACCGTTTATATCCTCAAACTCTATGTGGTCGCAGCCCTCAAAGGTTATGCGGAGTTTTTTCTTATCCTTCATGGAGGGAAGAAAAGCATACCAGGTATCGGAGTCATGATTAAGATCGTAGTAGAGGCCGGTCTCCGCTATGCCGTGTCCCGAAATATCGACTATTTTTACAGCGGAAAAAAGGCCGTCCCTGATCTCTTTGGACTCGTAAAAGTAGATCGATCCCAAAAGGATAAGGAAAAAAAGGACCAGTAACAGTGTGGTTTTGATACGCGTGGAACGTATCATGACGGAACTCCCCCCTTCAAAAGAGTATGGTTACATTATAGTCATTTTGAAGGACTTTTCAAACAAGACAAAAGGACCGTCCCCCTCGTATATATAATCATAGAGCCAAATAACGTTTCCTGTGATATAATAACCAAGTGTAGTACCACATTCAGAGCAGAAATATGAGCAGAAAAGGCATAAAACCTGATCTGCTCTGAATGTGGTTCTACACTATTGTACCAGATCGCGCCGGGTATCCAATATGGAAATTGTTCGAATCTTCGTTTCGGCCAAAACCGTATTCCCGGATAGAAGAACATTGAAAATCCCAAAAGAACGGCATATTTTTTGCGGTTCAGGACACGACTAATAAACCGTCAAGCAGGCGGTTTCAAAAAGGTTATCAGTTATACGGGTTTATCCTGTAGCCGCTGGAGCCCCCGCGAATGTCCTGTATCTGCTGAATAAGGATCGGCTCCCACAGCACGGGCACAGATGGATATCTATGTGAAACATCTTAAACAGCTTGGTCTCTGTGTCCATTCCCTCATATTCAGGTTCATATCTACGGTGTTTCTGGATGTTGAACACTATAGCGAGGAGTTTCTTTTTGCGGCTGTTGGTGAGTAACCCGTAATAACGTATCTTCTGGAAGCCCTTGGGAAGTACATGCTGAAGGAAACGCCTTATGAACTCCTCGTGGGTCACTGTTACATGGATGGTCTTGCCAGTGCGGTAATCCCTGGCATTGAAGGTCACCTGCGTATCCGAGACTTCCACTATGCGGCTGTTGGATATGGCTATACGATGGGTATAGCGGCCGAGGTAATCAATGGCATTTCCAAAACCGTTGAAAGTCTCCTTGATGTAGGGACACCAGTCCTTCCGGTACAGGGAGTCCCTGAACGCGTTCCATTCACGTGGGATTTCAAGACTTGTGCAGTTTTTTGGAAACACAAGGAAGCCGTCCTTATAAAGTCTGTCAAGTGAATCCAGAAACTTGCCCTTGAACTTGGAGCCGAGCACTTTAACAGGGATAAGAAAGTCTTCCTTCCCGCCGACAAGTTTCATCTGACTGTTGAGACCGGCGCCGGAAACAATGCAGTGTATATGCGGATGGTAATTAAGAGTTTGTCCCCATGTATGCAGAACCTGTATTATTGCCGGGACAGCTCCAAGATATTTAGAGTCAGAGGACAGTTCCAGCAGCGTCTTAGATGATGCATCATGAAGAAGGGTATAAAGGAGTTTCTGGTTAGAGTATATAAGTGGATTGAGTTCAGAAGGAACGGTAAACACCACATGGAAGTATGCTCCGTCTATAACCTCGGAACGGCGCGCATCCATCCAGAGTTCTTTCAATACAGCCTGGCAGTTGGGGCAGTGACGGTTGCGGCATGAGTTATTGCGGATTTCCTCATACCCGCATTCCTCACACACGCTCACGTTGCAGCCAAGGGCTCCCGTCTTACAAGAAATGATGGATACTGCTGCCTTGGACTGTTCTTCTGTGACATAATGTTTATTCCTGTAGATATACCAGAAATCCTGGAATACCTGCTGTATTTTGAGATTAGCCAATTCCACCACCCCCTACCTTCTGTCAAGAGGGCTGAATGCCTTTTTAGAGGATGCAGCCGCAAGGTGTATGTAGATAATGGTGGATGCCAGCGATTTATGGCCGAGGAGTTCCTTAATGGTTAAAAGGTCAGCACCGTGCTCATAAAGGTGTGTCCCGAAAGCATGGCGGAAGGAATGGCAGGTAAGCTTCTTCTCCCAGCCGAGTTCCTCCTCGTGGGCATGGATGTGCCTGCTGAGGTAGAAACTGTCTATAGGGGAATCAGTACCTCTCTGCTTAGGGAACAGATAACCCTTAGGTTTACCGTTTTCAAACCAGTATTCCGTGAGTAGATCAAGGGAATACTCTGAGAGCACGGCATAACGGTCAGAGCGGTTTTTGGAATGACGCACATGGATAGTAAGATTCCTGCGGCTGATATCCTCATACATGAGGGAACAGCATTCACCGATCCTTAGACCGGAACCATAGAGCAGCGATACCATGGTTTTGGGTTTCAGATCAGTGAAGGAATCAATAAATGTTAGGGCATCCTCCTTAGAAGGAACATAAGGAAGATAAGTGTCAAACTTCCGCTGTGGAAGCTGGGTAGGATCCCAGGGCTTATGCATGACATACATGGTGAAGAACCTGAGCTGGGCGATGATAGTGTTTACAGTACGGTCTGAAAGCTTGCGTGAGGTCTGGATATCATCAATAAATTTTCGCATGTCATTGTATGTAACCTGCGAGGGATACTTGTGAAGCTTATCAGAAATGAATTCCAGGTAAGCACGGAGATAGGTGCTGTAGGATTTAACAGTGTGGTCAGTAAGACCGCGAAGGGAGATCATATCCCTGTATTTTTTTAAGAAGTCCATAAGACTCTCCTTTCTGTGTAGATGTTTAGAGTAACGGGAACATCTCACAGCGGAGGGGGTCTCGGGATGCGATTGTTATAAAAAGCAAGGCGTGTTAGAATGGACATCAAGGTAGTTTTGGTTGTCTTTCTTATAGCGTCAGGAACTATAAGATAACTTATTCAGACAAACAATGCTACCTTTTTAGATGTATAGATTGTTAGCGAAACTCAAAAACCTAACGATAGCCATCGCGTAAGCGATTTGGTACAATTATAATGCAACGGAAGGAATTATAAAAATTACTATTATAGGCTTGACACGTATTTTAATATGTATTTTGAGACTATCTTCAGACAGGTAAGGTATGCATTAATATACAGGCCAATAACGGCATTCATCGGAACTCTTGAGTAAGAGCATGAGGGTATTGGTGGATGCCGTTTTGTTGTGTAAAAAACATAAGGAGGATACATACTATATGAAAAAGCTGGTTTCTTTGATCTTAGTGATGGCTATGATCCTGAGTATGACAGCTTGTAGCAGCTCCAGAGCAGGAGCGGGCGCAGCTACTGAGGTTCCCCCGGCGGGAGAAAAAGCCACAGAAAATGCGGAAACAAAGGAGGCAGTTGCGCCGGAATCTGCAGAACCAGCCGAAACCGGAAATACTGCAAGTGATCCGGCTCATAAGATCACCGTCAAGACATTCCCGTTATACTTTGATGATAAAAAGATGAACGAGGAGCAGACTCTATATTTTCTGGATGGGGTAGCGGATCTCCCTTATATCGAGGCAAACGACTGGCTGACACTGCTTCGGTTAATATATGAAAAACCGGGTTTTCCTGTTGATTTTAAAATGTCAGCGGATGGTTCTGTTGTGACCTATACAAGACCCAGTGACCGCTATGATGTGGATCTGCCAATGACGATGGATTTTGATAAGGATGTCATCAGTTTTCAGGACTATAATCTGTTTGTCATGAAGCCCGGCCAGTCCACGGTACTTGATCTGATCGGTATGAATACCTACGATGAATCGGGGAATCCCATTCTTTTGAAAAAGGTGGATACAGGCGTCTTTGAACGTCTGGGTGATGCGTTGGAGATCAACCTCGGTGATTACGGGATAGATCTCATACAGCAGGACGGGAAGTATCTGATCCCGCTTCAGACTGTTGCAGATCTTATCGCAAGTCCTGTATGGCTGGAAAGCATTTACTTTAACGGTCAATGCGTGATCGTAACCGAGAATGCAACAGATCTCCCCGATATATACTATGCAGCTCCTACCGGAGAGCGAAGTGAGGCTTTGGCGGAATTCGGGTACAATGAGCTTTGTCTGCTGCTCGATACTGTATATGGTCTTAAGGATGATCATCACATAGAAAGCTTTGATCAGTTTTTTAAGGAGGTCGGCTTTAAGGATGCCTTAAAGGGAAACAGTGCAGAGGATGCCGATAAAGCGATCTACCGCCTGATAACAGACTATATGGACGATATTCATTCACTTTGGCGGGGGTTCTCCTATCTTACCGGACCGATCGATTATACTGCCACCAGCCCGTCACGAGAGAGGCTTGGTAAGACTAAAAAAAGGATGGAGGAGACCAGAGCTAAATACTATCCCGATGGAATTCCCGGTTATGAGGAAGTTGGGAATACGGCTTATATTACTTTTGATGATTTTGCGCTTACTATGGCTAAAGCTGAGGATTTTTATAAAGTAGAGGATCCTATGGATTTTCCTGATAATGATACCATTGGACTTATAATAAAGGCTCATTCGCAGATTACCCGCGAGGGCAGTCCCATTGAGAATGTAGTCATTGACTTAAGTGATAACACAGGCGGTGTTTCGGATACGGCTGCATTTACCATGGCATGGTTCCTAGGGGAAGCGTCAATCGGAATGCGCGATACCATGACCGGCGCCACCTGTTCCTCTGTATATCGCTGTGATGCGAACCGCGACGGCCAGTTTGATGAGAAGGATACGGTTTCGGACAAAAATCTGTACTGCCTGATCTCGCCGGTAAGCTTCTCCTGCGGAAATCTGGTGCCTTGCATGTTCAAGGAATCCGGCGTAGTAACACTGATTGGAAGGCCCTCTGCCGGTGGCGCCTGCATCGTTGAGCATGCATCCTCCGCCTGGGGAACCGCATTCCGTCTTTCCGGTACCCATCAGCTGTCATTCATGAAGAACGGTTCATTCTATGATATTGACAGAGGCGCGGAGCCTGATTTCGTATTGACCAATCCGGATAAATACTATGACCGGCAGGCTCTTACAAAGTATATAAACAGTCTGAATTAATAAGACCAATAGTTCCTTTGGGTACAAAATGGGTACAAGGTTACAGAGGATTTAAGCGTTGAATTGCTCTTATTAATTACTAAAGCCGCCTGAATGGCTGATCGCTTGAGCCGGTGCCAAAACGGTGCCATGAATTCTGAAGAATAAAAATAACAGGAAAACAACATGCGATAGAATGCATATTCCATAGCAATATGCAACGAAAAACACCTGAAAAACCGCCTCAATCAACAGAGAAGGCGGACGTACAGTAGGATCAGGAAGAGTTGCTTCCATCATTAAATAAGTCTACTGAAATTCAGTAAATACAAGGCTTCCGAGGATTTCCCCGGGAGCCTTTTAACGTGGCTGAAAAACGGATTTCAGAGTGAAACGGTGCCAAAACGGTGCCAATATTCGCAATTGACTATAAAGTTCTAATGACAGATAATATAAATATCAAGATAAATACAGGTTCTGTAAAGAAAGGCAGGTGTTAAATTATGCCCGATAGACGAATGACCTGGGAAGAAATGGTAGATCAATATCCTGAAAGATGGGTAGCTATAAGGGATGCCCAGATGGATGGAGCTGATATAGTATCCGGGATTGTTGAGGCAGTGCTGACCGATGATGAGATTGGGGAGTACAGGGAACAGGCAGCACCTGGATTGTTATTTGACAGGACTACAGAGGGGAATTGGTATGGACCGATCAGCGCAGAGTTTAGTATTCGAGTTAGTTAGCAGGAAGTCCAGACCTGTTTTCAGGTACCGTGTTGGTACAGAAGAATTGTCATTTATGCTTGATACAGGAGCAGAAACCCCAGTTTATTGTATGACAGAAAAGGAACTTCTTAAGGCGTTTCCATCTGCAATAAAGAAAGAAGAAACGTACAAGCTAACTGGATTTGGGAAGGGAGCTGTTGAAGCTTCAGCATTCGTGATTCCAGATTTTAGATTGGAAAAGGGAGATGCCTGTTATTGTATAAAGAATTTGCAGATTCTTCAGACATATCGCCCCGATATAGGCTGTGATTTTCTGTTATCAGATACTATTTTTTCGAATGTAGACACTTTCATATATCGGCATGGGAAAAAGCAGCTTGAAATTAGGTACTATAAACCAGAATATCAGTGTACTCCGATATATGGAAATGATCGATTTAAGATCTCAGTATGGTCACAAGAATAAAAACCGGTGCCAAAACGGTGCCATGAATTCTGAAGAATAGGAATAATAGGGAAATAACATGCGACAGAATACATATTCCATAGCAATATGCAACGGAAAACACCTGAAAAACCGCCTCAAACAACCGTGAAGGCGGACGTACAGTTGGATCAGGAAGAGTTGCTTCCATCATCAAGTAACTTGAAAAACGAATAATCACGAAGTAATTATTCATTTTTCAAAATACAGTAAAATCAAGGCTCCCGGAGATTTCTCCGGGAGCTTTTTTACATGGATGCAAAACGGATTTCAGAGTGAAACGGTGCCAAACGGGGCCATGAATTCTGAAGAATAACAGGAAAATAATAAGCGACAGAATGCATATTCCATAGCAATATGCAACGTATAACCTGAAAAAACGCCTCAAACAGCCGTGAAGGCGGACGTACAGTAGAATCAGGAAGAGTTGCTTCCATCATCAAGTAAGTAATGTCATTCTGAGCGTAGCGAAGAATCTTCAATAAGGCTGTAATCTATTTCCTTATTCACTATAGCCAGGATACACTGTTCCGAAAAAATATTAGTTGCAGTAACAACAAAATCAAGAATAGCGGTAAGCGATATTATGACTGCGAGCTTTTCCAAAGGTAAACCCAACTGGGAAAAGAGGATAGTAAAGCTTGCACTCATACCTCCGGGAACCGGAGGTGCAGCAGCCGAAAGAATAATACATACCAAAACTGCGGTAATGATCCATACCATATTGATCTGAGCATTATCATTAATGGCGACACCCATGGCAGCAAACAGGAACAGTACGGAAACTCCAGGTTTATAAAGGATCTGTCCAAAGGGAACACCGAAATTGGCAAGCATCCTGCTGACTCCCAGATCATCTGTACAGGTTTTGATGTTATCAGAAAATGCCGCAGCAGAAGACGCTGTTGTTATGGAAATTACAAAGGTGGAAAATGTCTTTTTCCACAGCGTCACAGGACTGATCTTTAATCTGATACAGGCACAAGCGGTATGGATCAGCATAACACCTATGCATCCGAAGAATGTGGAGAAAAAGAACACTCCGCCTTCTATAATGGAGCCGGTGTCACTTTCGGCTAATATATTGGTGAGACTTGCGAAAACAAATATCGGTACAAGCCTGCTGATGACACCCATGATACCGTTTACTATATATCCCAGTTCTTCCGAAAGATTAGCCACCACATGGGTTTCTTTACCGATAAGCAGCATTGTGATACCGATAATGGTCGCTTCAAAGAGGATCTGTAGTGTGTTTCCCTCTGAAAAGGGTGTAAAAAGATTTCTGGGGATTATATTCAGGATCATCTGAAAAAGGGCGGAAAGCTGTGAACCACCTTGAATACTATCCGAATCGATCCCGCTAAAGGGCAGGCATAATACAGCCATAAGTATAGTTATAAGGCATACATACACGGTAAAACGTGCGCCAAGCTTCTTTCCCATAATACTGAAAGTGGAGGTATCACCTATGCTGTAGATTCCCCACACCACGGAAAGGAAGATCATAGGTCCTGCTACAGCATTGAGGAAGCCAAGAAAGCAGTCAAGAAGCGGAGCAGCCACACTGCTTAGCAGAGCGGATCTTACGGATTCCGGCAGGAATGCCATTAAAACTCTGCAAAGGACAGCCGCGACTATAGCAATCAAAAGGCTTTGCCAGTCCGGGAGCCTTTTTCTTTTGGGCTGGAAAATGATCACATTCGTACCACGCCCATAACTCCATTTCGGAAGCTTTCCCATACGGAGCAGCGACATATGCATGAACTTATCTTCATCGGTATTAAAACCGGAAGCAGTCTGAGGGTTTTGCATGGTTCCCCGTATACTGAGCCTTATCTTCCGTCTTCCAAGAAGGGTGCCTTTATCCATTGAAAACCAGGCATTCTCTCCTAATTCCCTCTGGTAGAAGAGAAGAGTTTCTTCAATTCCGAGCTTTATTCGGATAAGGTCCTTTGAATCTGTCTTTTTCTGATCCAGGTACTCTTCGGCTTCTTTAACAGCCTGATTTATAGAATGGGAAGTGAGTTGAGCTTTCAAAAATATAATCCTCCTGCCGGGAAGTAAGAGAACCGTCCTTCCCTTTTCGGTCACTATATCATTTTCAAATATCTCAATCAACTAAAATAAAATGCGCGGCAAAAATCCCGCGAAGCCTTAATGATATTCCATTTTTACAAAAACCGTATATTTGTTATAACCAAAAAGAGTTATTCTAAAACGGAATAAGAGAAACCAAAGGAAGTCAAAGAAGAGCCGATAACACATACTTACATTAGTGAGGGCGGACGTGGTCTGAGCATCACTATGTCATTCTGAGTATCACAAATGTCATCCTGAGCATTACAATGTCACCCTGCGCATTACAATGTAATCCTGGGCATTACAATGTCATCCTGAGCGAAGCGAAGGATCTTTCTCGATATTGACGGGGTGGACGGCGGCACATCCACAAGCAAACCCTGCGGAACGCGCTGCGCCAAACTCTCCGCCAACAGCGGCTAGGCACGCAGGATGTTCACGCAGGAGTTGTTCACATCCCGCGTGCTAAACCGCAGTAGGCGGCATATTTTGGCGGCGGTTCCGATAAAGGGTTATGCTTGTGGATATACCGCCGTCAACCCCTGAATTTTTTTGAAACCTTATCATCCTGCGTATTACAATGTCATCCTGAGCGAAGCGAAGGATCTTTCTCAATCGATGAGAAAATTCTTCGAGCTACGCTCTCAGATATATGCAAGGGTGAGCTGCTTTGCTTTAACCCCTGATCAGCCCTGCCTTGAAAAAGTTTTCCATACGAAATATACTGTCCATAACAGAACAATAGATCAATGCAAAAAAGTGTAAAAAAATGCAATAAAAAAAGCGGCTAAAACCGCGGATTTTCAAGGGGTTATCGGGATTTCAGGCTATGGTGTTGGTATGAACACCATGGCTTTCGGTGATGAGATCGCAGAGGTAGCTGAAGCAACAGCTCCAGAAGGTGCAAAGGTTGCTGCAACCACAGCAGGCAGCGATAACGGATACGGCGGCGGCGGATTCCTTCAGGGATCAGACGGCAAGTTCATCACAACCGTTGCTTACAATCCCGAAAGCTCAAAGAAGAACGCAAAGAACAATCTTGCTGTTATCACAAACACCACAGATCCTGTTTCATGGAACAATCTGAATGGTGCAGAGCTCATTGCTACTGTTCTTTTCGGAGGAGAGGCTGATGACGAGTATCTCAACAATACCGACAAGTTTAAGGTAAGTAAGAATGAAGTACCTAGCGATAGTAATTTCCCTAATAATATTGTTGACAAGGGTTGGGGATATAATGAAACTAGTTGGGTATTCCGCAGCATTCCTGTAGACCAGTCTGCAGGTGTTTATGCACTTGTAGGATACAAATTTGACAATGATGGAAGCGATTATGTAAAGGGCGAATGGGCATATCAAGACGAAACAGTTGCTCCTTACTTTGCGGCTCCTCGTTATGTGTATAGAAATGATGAAGGAGAAATTGAATATATTAATAGAGATCTTCAGGATAATGAATCCCGTATAACCAAAATCCCTGTTACTACCTGGAGCGGAAGAACCCTAGGGCTTAATAAGAATGGTGAAGGCAAGTATGATGCCGATAAGAAGAATGTTAAGAATATTGATGTACAGGCTTTTCTTGTTAAGTTTGAGAACGGAACCGTTACAGAACTTGAAGATCTTGACGTAAAGAGCATCAAGTGGAAGGACAAGAAGGCTCTTAAGCAGGCTTCTGTAAAGTATGCTACTTCAGAGGTTGAATATAAGTATAAGCTACTTGAGGACGGCAAGCTTGTTGAGAAGAATGATTCTCTTTCTGAGCACGATGTTATCGGAACGCTTCCTGAGTTCTCCATCAAGGTAAAGGCTAAGAACAAGGATGCCAAGAAGTATAAGAAGAGCTTTAAGAACACTCTTGATAAGGAAACCTTTAAGGTTGGTATTATGCAGAAAGCAATCGAGGTTTGGGATCCTACCGGTAGATATACGGGAAGTATTGTAACCGAATTTAATACAAATGGAGAAAACAAGTATTGGAAGACAAATGATAAGAATGTCAATGAGCCCATCCCTGCTTCCTCAAACGGAGATTACTTTACTGATATGGTTAAGAATATCAACAGTGACTTCAGCAATGCAGGTTACGCTGGAAGTGATCTGAAGCCCGGAGATAACGCAATAGGCGGACTTACAATTACTAAGTTTGAAGCTAAGAAGAACGCTAAGGGAACGATAATACTCAAGAATGAATTCGTTAAAAAGGGTGATCCTCAGGGAGGAAAGAATGCTGATGTAACTCTTAAGAAGGGTAAGGATTACGACTTCGTATCCGGAACTCTTGCCGGTGGTGAGACCGTATATGCACTTGACCTTAACGGTAACAACTATATCTACAAGAACAGCGATCCTGCTGATGGCGGTCTTGACCTCAGCGCATTCGGATTCAAGTGGGCATTCAGAGAAGATCCTAAGGATAAGAAGACCTTCCGTTATGGTATCTATGCTGACACCAATGTTGGTTTCGTATTCGGCAAGTAATTTTATAACAACCTAAAGTCGCACAGCGCAAGCTGTAGATTGAAGGCAAAAAGATGCCGGCTGCCACAATTGGCAGCCGGCATTTTGTATAATCAGAGCGTCCAGGTCATATCATTGGAGAGCAATTATCGCCTCAAAAGGGATCCCTTCGAGTATGTCATTCTGAGGGCGTAGCCCGAAGAATCTTCTAACCGATTTGGAAAGATCCTTCGCTAACGCTCAGGATGACACGGGGCTTAAATAAGTGACATTGACTCCATGTCCGGAGAAACAACACCCCGGAGAGTTTATCCCTTCGGAGTATTTTACAAAGCCTATAATTATAACAATAACTAAGAAGGATCTCCTGCTGTTGAATTATGACTTTGTCTCTAACTCACCAAAACGCTCTTTGTATTTTTTAAGCTCTGCTTCAGCATTATCTGCGCGTACTTCAGCATTATCTGCACGTTTCCGTTCCCTCTCGGTGTTCTGGCGCTCTTCCTCCCGGCCCTCTTCGCGCAGTCCTTCCTCGTAGACTTTTTCATCAAAGCTTGAAAGCATTTCCAACATAACCGATGACCTCTCTTCCGATAAGATATCCCTAAGGACATTGTTGTTGATACATTCCCTGACTGCCTCGTCCACAGCTCTTTCGGCAGGCATTTTTCTGCCCTTTCTTCTTACGGTATCCACAAATATACTGTATTCCTTCAGAGGCTTGCAGGCTTCAAGCAGCTTCTCATTCTTTCCGAGGTTGATATTCATAACCGTAGCTGTAAATTCAAATTCATCTCCATGCCCCGGATCGATGAAAGCATCCGACAGCTTGAGCTTCTTTACCTCGGGATAATCGTCTGTACCATTATAGAAAACAATATACTGCGGGGTTGGGATTTTCACAAGTCTTCTTCCATATATATTCGACCTGTTTCCCTTCAGTATCTTACTGTACAGCTCACCGAAATACATAAAGCCCCGTATGGGCATATTATTATTTACAGTACTTTGATGCTCATAAACTGCGATATTTCCACTTAAAAGATAAGCCACATCATTTTTCATTTTGATATAGACAGCATCCTCTAAGGTGATTATCTCCAGTTCCGAGAGATCGGAATAATTACTGTGATTTACAGCATTATAAAGCGCCAGGGCATAATCCTTATGCTTTTCCCTGCCGAAGATCTTACAGAATAGCCGGTCCTTGTACTTAGGATTGATCTTATACCAGATTTTTAATATTAAGTTGAATTTCATGGGATTCGTCCTCCTTTGGAATGCCGCAGGAGACAAGCAAAGAAAAATATATTATCATCTCCTGCCTGTTTAATGATTGATTGGGATTATAAGCAGGAATTTCAGAACTTTTAGAAGGTGGATATCACCTGATAGAAAGATATAAGAAAACTGCTTATTCCGGAATTCTAACACAAGCTTTCCGCTTAGACAAGCACGATTTTACCTGCTTGCCCCCTGTATTTCTAAAATATATATTTATACGTAAGATATCGGAAAATGACAACGGTATTTTCAAAATATCTTATTTTCCCTCGAGATCCCTCCATCGAACGCCTGATCAATGAGTTTCTGCTGATCTGAATGATCAAAGACGTGCTTTTCAGACATGATGTACCTCCTGAATTGAAAACAGGTTAACAGGTAATGAGATCATTGGCGAATCGCCAGAGATATGGGACGGACGAGCAGGATATTCATCCGAAGGTGATGCTGCTATAGCAGAAAGCAGGAATAAAAGCAATAGAGCTTTTTTGTCATAATGTGACAAAAATAAAGTAAAATATATGTGAAAAATACGGATAGAACTTTAATAGAAAACATATATAATATTTTTATAAAACATATAAAACTTTTACATAGAAATTTATATAGGTTTTAGATAAAGAAAAGACAGGTCTTTCAATGAAAGCCAATATTAAGCTCATAAGTGAAAAAACAGGATTCTCGCCGGCGACGGTATCCAATGCCCTCAATCACAAAAAAGGGGTTAATAAGGATACTGCGGATAAGATTCTGGAAGCGGCACGGGAACTGGGTTATTTCAGAGAAAGCGGCATCAGTAAGATCAAATTCGTAATGTACCGCAGGAATGGACAGATACTTGATGATACACCGTTCTTTTCGCTGATCATTGACGGTTTCCAGAGAGCCTGCAGTGAAAACGGATATGAAATGGTAATGGTAAATCTGGACCGTTTCGGTGAGAGCTATGAGGAGGATGTAAGGGAGCTTTTGAATGATGTAAGCTCCGCAGTGGTGCTCCTCGGAACAGAGCTTACCGAGGAGGACGACAAGATCTTCAGGGATGCAAAATGTCCGTTTTTGATGCTTGACTATATAACCGCAGACATGCGTTTTAACGGGGTAGCAATAAACAATGTTGATTCCGCCAGACTTGCTACCAGATACCTTATAGATATGGGTCACGAGAAAATTGGCTATTTAAGCGGAAGATTCAGGATAAGGGCTTTTCGTTTACGTGGACAGGGTTTTAGACATGAGCTCCAGAAAAACGGGCTCAAATATGAGGAAAAATACCGTGTGACCCTGGCTACCACAATGGACGGTGCATACGCCGATATGAAAGAGTATCTTGCTTTGAAGCCGGAGCTGCCCACTGCTTTTTTTGCGGATAACGACATCATCGCTCTCGGGGCTATGAGGGCAATGAAGGAAGCAGGGGTAAAGATCCCGGATGAGGTTTCCATTGTGGGCTTTGATGATCTTCCATACTGCGAGATCTGTTCCCCGAGACTCACATCCCTCCGGGTTCCCAAACAGGAAATGGGGATGATAGCCGTGAAAAGGATCATAGAGATGATGAGGGACAAGGCTGATGTGAAGTTAAAAATAGAAGTTGGTACGGATTTCATAAACCGGGATTCGGTTAAGAGGTTAAAATAACAGTTTGGCTGAGGATCAGTACATCCTCACAGCCGGGAAGAGGAGAAAAGCATGGCAAAAGCAAAGGTAAAGATCGGTTTCGCACCCACAAGAAGAAGTATATTTTCAGCCCCGGATGCGCTGAAATACGCGGATCTCACCAGAAAGAAGCTGGATGAACTCAATGTTGATTATGTGGACATCAAGGATGTAAATGACGAGGGACTGCTCTTTGATGACGAGGGATTAGAGAAAACTCTTGCAAAATTCAGGGCGGAGAAGGTTGACGGTCTATTTATCCCTCACGAGAATTTCGGAACAGAGTATGAGTGCGCAAGACTTGCAAAGGCCTTAAATGTGCCTGTCCTTCTTTGGGGACCAAGGGATGAGAGACCGGAGCCCAACGGTATGAGGCTCAGGGATTCCCAGTGCGGTCTTTTTGCAACGGGAAAGGTTTTGAGAAGGTTTAAGGTTCCTTTTACATATATGACAAACTGCCGACTTGATGATCCTGAGTTTGAAAGAGGGATCAGGGACTTCACGGCTGTTTGTAACGTGGTGAAGACCTTCCGGAATATCAGAATACTTCAGATAGGACCCAGACCCTTTGATTTCTGGAGCACCATGTGCAATGAGGGAGAGCTCCTTGAGAAATTCAATATCCAGCTTTCTCCCATTCCCCTGCAGGAGCTGGCAGATGAAATAGAAGCCTGCAAAAAGGAAGGAACAGAGGTAAGGAAGGTCATTGACTACTGTAAGTCAAATATGAATTGTGATATAGCTGACAATCTCCTGGAAAACGTGGCAGCACTGAAGTGCGCCATGAAAAACCTCGTAAATAAATACGGCTGCAAAGCGGTGGCCATACAGTGCTGGAACGCTTTACAGGAAGTTATAGGAATCATGCCCTGCGCGGCTAATTCCCTTATGAACGAAGAGGGAATCCCGGTAGTCTGTGAAACAGATATACACGGCGCCATCACCTCCCTTATGGTGGAAGCCGCGGGCATGAACGAAAAGAGGAGTATGTTCTCAGACTGGACAGTGAGACATCCCGACAATGAGAACGGAGAGCTTCTGCAGCACTGCGGTCCCTGGCCTATCTCCGTAGCAAAGGAGAAGCCCACTATCTGCGTACCGGTTGCCTTCGAGCATAACGGAGCAGTATCTGCGGAGGCAGAGCATGGGAAGATGACCCTTGCCCGTTTTGATGGAGATAACGGAGAGTACTCACTGCTTTTGGGACATGCCAAAGGAATAGACGGACCCTTCACAAAGGGAACCTATGTATGGGTGGAGGTCAATAACTTAAAGAGACTGGAAGCAAAGGTAGTTGAAGGACCCTATATCCATCACTGTGTTGCAATACATGGGGATGTGGTGCCGGTTCTCTACGAAGCCTGCAAGTATATAGGAGTGAAGCCGGATCTGTACGATCCTATAGAGGACAAGGTAAAAGCTTATCTGCACGGAGAAGATGTAAGCTTTGACGAGGTATGACAGACAGCTGAAATGAAAAGCTGATATGTCTTGATTCAGAAAGGAGAATAAATGGAAAATCTGAAGGCTCTGTCATATGAGCTCAGGAAAAATACGGTTGACATCATAAGGAACGGCGGAGGAGGCCATATAGGCGGAGACATGTCCGTTATGGAAATACTGGTGGAGCTGTATTTCGAGGAAATGAATATATCTCCGGAAAAAGCAGATGATCCGTCACGTGACAGATTTGTTATGAGCAAGGGCCACTCTGTGGAGGCTCTGTATGCGGTTCTGGCAGAGAAAGGCTTCTTTCCTCTTAAGGAAGTTCTGGATTCCTTTTCAAAGTTTGGTTCAAAGTTTATCGGGCATCCCAATAATAAGCTTCCGGGGATAGAGATGAATTCCGGATCGCTGGGACATGGACTTCCTGTAGGAGTCGGAATGGCGCTTGCGGGAAAGATGAATAAAAACGATTACCGCGTATATGTGGTAATGGGAGACGGGGAGCTGGCGGAGGGCTCTGTATGGGAAGGAGCCATGAGCGGACACAATTACGGGCTTGATAATCTGTGCGCTGTAATTGACAGAAACCGGTTACAGATATCCGGCTCCACCGAGGAGGTAATGAAGCAGGATGACCAGAGGGAGCGCTGGAGTGCTTTCGGCTGGCATGTTGTGGATATTAAGAACGGTAATGACATAGATGAACTGAGGGAAGGCTTTAAGGAAGCGAGAGAATTTAAGGGAGAGCCTACCGTGATAATCGCAAATACTCTTAAGGGATGCGGATCAGCGGTAATGGAGAATAAGGCTTCCTGGCATCATCACGTACCAAGTGATGAAGAGTATGCCGGGATAATGAAGGATCTGGAGAAAAGAAAGGAGGCGCTGCTTTGAAGAACACTGTTACTAACAGAAAGATAATCTGTGACGTTCTGATGGAGAACGCAGAAAAGGACAGAGACATAGTCGCCCTCTGCTCGGACTCCAGAGGATCAGCCTCCATGACTCCCTTCTTTGAGAAATATCCCGGCCAGTCCGTGGAAGTCGGGATAGCGGAGCAGGATCTGGTAGGAATTGCAGCGGGACTTGCAAAATGCGGAAAGAAGCCCTATGCCTTTTCACCGGCGAGTTTTCTCACTACCAGAAGCTATGAACAGGCCAAGGTAGACTGTGCTTATTCCGATACCAATGTAAAGCTTATAGGGATAAGCGGAGGTATCAGCTATGGAGCTCTTGGAATGAGCCACCACTCAGCACAGGATATAGCGGCTATGAGCTCGATCCCGAATATGAGGGTTTATCTTCCGAGTGACAGACACGAGACAAGGCACCTTATCGAGGCTTTGCTTAAGGATGAGAAGTGCGCATATGTAAGGATCGGCCGTAATGCTGTAGAGGATGTATATGAGAGTGTTGAAAAATGTCCCTTCCGGCCGGACAAGGCGAATATTCTTAAGGATGGAGATGATGCTGCAATAATAGCCTGCGGGGAAATGGTGTACCCGGCTCTGGAAGCGGCAAAGCTTTTGGAGGAGGAGGGCATACAGGCATCTGTAACAGATATGTACTGTATAAAGCCTCTTGATGTTGACACGGTTCTGAAGGTTGCTTCAAAAGCCCGTGCGGTGATAACGGTGGAGGAACATTCCCCGTTTGGCGGTTTAGGTTCAATGATTGCCAGCGTCCTTTCTGAAAACGAACCTAAGAAAATGAAGATTTTGTCACTGCCGGACAGTCCTGTGATAACAGGAAATTCACAGCAGGTATTTGATCATTACGGATTGAATCCGGAAGGGATCAGGGACAGCGTAAAGGAGATATTGGACAGGTGAGCGGCTATATTATCGGTATCGATCAGTCCACACAGGGGACAAAGGCGATACTCTTTGACGGCAAGGGAAGCTTCATAAGACGTGAGGATCTGTCGCATGAGCAGATAATTAGCGAAAAGGGCTGGGTCAGCCACGATCCCGAGGAGATATACGCCAATACTGTCAGTGTAGTAAAGAACCTGGTGGAAAGAGCGGGAATCGACAGATCCGAGGTAGCCGGGATAGGAATCTCCAATCAGAGAGAGACCAGCGTTCTCTGGGACAGAGCCACAGGAAAAGCCCTGAATAATGCCGTTGTCTGGCAGTGTACCAGGGCAGAGAGCATTGCCGGAGAGGTAAGGGAAGCCGGACATGCGGAAGAGATAAGATCAAAAACCGGTATCAATCTCTCTCCCTTTTTCCCGGCAGCAAAATATGCCTGGCTTCTGAGGAATACTGAGGGGGCGCAGGAAAAGGCGGAGGAAGGAAGTGCCTGTCTCGGAACCATAGACAGCTTTCTGGTATTCAGGCTTACAGGCGGCAGGGAATTCAGAACAGATTATTCGAACGCCTCCAGAACCCAGCTTTTCAATATAAGAGAGCTGAAATGGGATGAAGAAATACCCGGCTGGTTTGGTATTCCGGAAAAAGCCCTGCCTGAGGTTACTCCTTCTGACGGCTTTTTCGGAGAGACGGATCTCGAGGGATTCTTTGAGGAGCCGGTCCCCATCAGAGGAGTCATGGGAGATTCGCATGCTGCCCTCTACGGTCAGGGCTGTCACGAAGCCGGGATGGTCAAGGCCACTTACGGAACAGGCTCGTCCGTTATGATGAATGTTGGCGATACTCCGGTTTTTTCAGACAGCGGGATCGTATCGTCCCTTGCCTGGCATATAGGAGGAAGAGCCCAATATGTACTTGAAGGCAACATTATATATACCGGAGCTGTTATGAGCTGGATGGTGAATGATGTCCATATGATGGAGAAGGCAACGGAATCAATAGAGATCATGGCCCGTGCCAATCAGGATGACACCACATACCTCGTTCCGGCCTTCACAGGGCTGGGTGCACCATACTGGGAAAGCAGTGCAACGGCAATGATGACCGGAATGACGAGGACTACCGGAAGGGACGAGATCATAAAGGCAGGAGTGGAGTGCACGGCATATCAGATCTATGATATCGTGTCTGCCATGCGTAAGGATGCCGGGATAAAAATGGCGGATCTCAGGGCGGACGGAGGACCCACAAAGAACTACAATCTGATGCAGTTCCAGGCGGATATCATTAATTCCGATGTGCTGGTTCCGGACGCCGAGGAGCTTTCAGCTATCGGAGCCGCATATTGTGCAGGGATCGCTCTGGGAATATATGACAGCGGGGAAGTGTTTTCCTCTGTAAACAGAAAGAGATACCGGCCGTTAATGGAAGAAGAGAAGCGGAAGAAAAAGCTGAAGGGCTGGAAAAATGCGATAGAGCTTGTGCTTAAGGGCGCAGGACAGAAGTAACACAGGTATTCACGGTACAGGACCGTTGATATACAGAGCTTAAATACATTTAACAGGAGGAAACAAAATGAAAAAGGCTATTAAAAAGATTATGGCGCTTATGACCTTAACTGCTATGACAGCGTTTATGGTCACCGGATGCGGCGGAGCCCAGAGCGCCGGTTCAGCAGCTCCGGCAGCGGAAGAAGCAGCTCCCGCAGCGGAGGAAGCAGCTCCGGCAGCGGAAGAAGCAGCTCCTGCAGCAGAAGCGGCACCGGCAGAGGCGGCCGGAGATGCACTCACAGGCGGCGGATCAAATATCATGTATGTCATCACACCGTCAACCTCAAATCCTGCTTTTAAGGCAGAGGTAGACAATGCTGTCGCAAAGGCTGAGGAACTCGGATATGAGGCAAAGGCAGTTTCTCATGATGACGATCCTACAAAGCAGACAGAGCTTTTTGATGCAGCTATAGCAGACAAGGCAGCAGCAATAATCTGCGACAACGCAGGTGCAGACGCTACCATCGAAGCGGTAAAGAAGGCACGTGATGCCGGTATCCCCACCTTCCTTATTGACCGTGAGATCACTGAGGACGGAGTGGCCATCGCACAGATCATTGCCGACAATAACCAGGGCGCTGCGGCCATTGCAGAGGAATGGGTAAAGGCAATGGGTGAAAAGGGTAAGTATGTAGAGCTTCTCGGAAAGGATTCCGATACAAATGCCCACGTACGTACAGACGCTTTCCATTCGGTAATAGATCAGTATCCCGATTTCGAAATGCTTGAGCAGCAGACAGCAAACTGGGAGCAGACAGAAGCTTATGAGAAGATGGATGCACTCATTCAGGCACATCCCGATATCGAAGGAGTTATCTGCGGTAACGATACCATGCTTCAGGGTGCCTGCGCTGCACTTAAGGATCACAATATGAACGTTCCCGCTATCGGTGTGGACGGATCTGACGAGGCAGTTGCTCTTATCAAGTCAGGTGAGGCTACAGGTACCGCTCTTCAGCAGTTTGCGGTTATTGCCCAGACAGCGGTTGAAGAAGCCGACAAATACTTAAAGGAAGGCAGCACAGGACAGGAAGAAAGACAGCTTATTCCCTGCATAGCTATAACAAAGGATAATGCCGACAAGCTTAAGGGCTTCGTATTCTCCGAGGATGCGGCAGCAGCTGCTCCCGCAGCAGGTGATGCACTTCCCGGCGGCGGATCCAAGATTATGTACGTTATTACACCTTCAACTTCAAACCCTGCTTTCAAGGCAGAGGTAGACAATGCAGTTGCTGAGGCTGAAAAGCTCGGTTATGAGGCAAAGGCAGTTTCGCACGACGACGATCCTACGAAGCAGACAGAACTCTTTGATGCAGCCATAGCAGACAAGGCAGCGGCTATCATATGTGATAATGCAGGTGCCGACGCTACCATAGAGGCTGTTAAAAAGGCACGTGATGCCGGTATCCCCACCTTCCTTATCGACCGTGAGATCACTGAGGACGGAGTAGCTATCGCTCAGATAATTGCCGACAATAACCAGGGTGCGGCAGCTATAGCCGAGGAATGGGTTACAGCTATGGGCGAGAAGGGTAAGTATGTAGAGCTTCTCGGAAAGGATTCAGACACAAACGCACACGTTCGTACAGAGGCATTCCATTCTGTTATTGACCAGTATCCCGATTTCGAGATGCTTGAGCAGCAGACAGCAAACTGGGAGCAGACAGAAGCCTATGAAAAGATGGATGCCCTTATCCAGGCCCATCCCGACATCGAAGGCGTTATCTGCGGTAATGACACCATGCTTCAGGGTGCCTGCGCAGCATTGAAGGATCACAAGATGAATGTTCCCGCCATCGGTGTGGACGGATCAGACGAGGCAGTTGCCCTCATTAAATCAGGAGAGGCAACAGGTACGGCACTCCAGCAGTTTGCGGTTATAGCCCAGACTGCAGTTCAGGAGGCTGACAAGTATCTTAAGGAAGGCTCCACAGGGCAGGATGAAAGACAGCTTATCCCCTGCATAGCCATAACAAAGGCAAATGCCGATAAGCTTAAGGGCTTTGTATTCAGCGAATAAGATTCTACGGAGTATCAGCACAGAACATCTGATGTTCCGGACGGAGTGATCGTTCGTTGATTCTTACTGACAGGGAAGCGGAGGTGGGAATTACCTCACTTCCCTGTTTTATAAAGGATCCGGAACTGATGTTTCCGCTTATTAAATGTATTGGGTAAAGGCAATTAATGAAAATGGAGGATAACGCTATATGAAAAAGCGTATTATATCTCTTGTGCTTGCTGCAGCATTTTCTTTTACAATGCTTAGCGGATGCGGGATTGCAAAGGTGATCCCCATAGGTACTGAGGGAGAATATACAGGTGAGGTAAAATTTGATGCCAGTGCAGGCGGTGACACCATGTGGACCGACCAGCTGGCACCTGAGATTTCCGAAAAAGCAGTGGATCTTACAGAGCTATTGAATTCTTCAAACGGGGATCTTCTGGGTGCGGGTGCATCCGCAAAGGCTGCCAAGGTTCCTACGGACTCTTCGGCTGCTGCAAGCAAATCTATAATTTATGCGGTAAAGGGAACCGGAACCGTTGAGGAGGTTGTATCGAAGGCCGTTGACCCCGAAGCCTCCAGCAAGGGTTATCTCCTCATAAAGCCCGACGGTTACAGCGGGGAGGAAGTGATAAAGATCGCCATAGGCCCCGTAAATATGGATACTTCCTTAAGGGATGCCGTTACATTTATGGATATCAATAATTATAACGGACAGAAGGTAACAACCAATGAGTGGGCAGATGTTGCAAAGAGTATAAATCAGATGTCCCAGGATTACGTGGTGGCAAATCTTGATCTTGCCTCCGCTAAGGGAAAGACGATTGAATTCACCGGAGCGTTTACAGTGAGCTCCACAAAGAAGGATGAAGTTTTTATCACGCCTGTGGCATTGGAGATCAAGTAGGGCAGGAAAGGAGAGATGATGGCAGAAGCTGTTAAATGCAGGGATGATGTATTTCTGCATGCGGAGAAGATCACAAAGATCTATCCGGGAACAAAGGCTCTGGATGAAGTTTCCTTTGACCTCCTCAAAGGCAAGGTTAATGTGCTGATAGGTGAAAACGGAGCCGGAAAATCCACACTGATGAAGATGATAGCCGGGATAGAGCAGCCGTCCTCGGGAGAAATGTACATAGGCGACAGAGAAGTACACTTTAAGGATACCACCGAGGCCAGGAACAACGGCATAGGTATCATTCATCAGGAGCTTTCACTTTTCCCCAATATGAATGTTTACCAGAACATATACATGAATAAGGAAAAAACCGGGGGAAAGGTAATACTGAATGATAAGCAGCATATTGAGGGTGCGAAAAACATACTGGAAAGACTAGAGCATCCCATGGATGTAAATACCCGGGTGGGGGCATTGAGAGTCGGCCAGCAGCAGATGATAGAGATCGCGAGAAATTTGGTGGATGACGACCTGAAGGTCCTCATAATGGATGAGCCCACATCCTCCTTGAGTGAACAGGAGGTGAAAATACTCTTTAAGATCATGCGGGAGCTGACCAGCAAAGGTCTGTCGATCGTCTATATCTCCCACAGGCTTGAGGAGATAATGGAGATAGGAGATCACGTCACCATACTTCGGGATGGGAAGTACGTGGCGGACGCGGATGTAAAGGATATCTCCGTTCCCTGGATAGTGGAGAGGATGACAGGCGGTGAGAAGAATTACCCCAAGCGTAACCGCACGGTGGACTGGGATAAGGCTGAAACCGTACTGGAGGTTAAGGATCTCTGTCTTCCGAAGCCCGGGGGTGGATATCTGGTAAACCATGTGAGCTTCGAACTGAAAAAGGGAGAAGTGCTTGGGATATATGGCCTGCTTGGTGCGGGAAGATCCGAAATATTCGAGTGCATAATGGGACTCAGGCCGGAGCACACCGGAGAGATAATACTTAACGGACAGAACATCGAAGTGAAAAATATCTCAAGGCAGATAGACAACGGTTTTGCGCTGATACCTGAGGACAGGCAGGCAATGGGTCTTGTCCAGACGCTGGATATTGAAAAGAATACATCCTTAAGTGCTCTGAAAAAGTATGTAAAGGGTATTTTCGTCGACAGTAAAAAAGAAGGAGAGATGGTTGACAGGGAGATAAAGGATATCCATATAAAGGTTGCGGATAAAAAGCTTCCCATTCTTTCACTCTCCGGCGGTAATCAGCAGAAGGTCGTTATAGGCAAGGGAATACTGACCGAGCCGAAGATACTCCTTATGGACGAACCGAGCCGGGGTATCGATATAGGAGCCAAGACAGAGGTCTTTGAGATAATCAATAAATATGCAGAGGAGGGGCTTTCTATCATAGTCATTTCCTCCGAGCTTGAAGAGATCGTGGCAATAGCGGACCGGGTAATGGTTCTGTCAAATGGTATAAAGACCGGTGAGTTCAAGGGTGAAGAGGTTAAAAAGGATACGCTGGTTCTCGCCTCCTACCAGGGACATCACAACGGAGATAAGGAGAAATGACAATGGAGAAGAAGAGTTCATCAAATAATAAGCTGATAATGACGCTGTTAAACGGCAGGACATTTATCGTGCTTGTTATCTTAATGATTTATTTCAGCTTTGCGGCAAATAACTTTATGACGGTAAGTTCCCTGCTGTCGGTTGCAAAACACGTGGCATTGTACGGCATTCTGGCTATAGGAATGACCTATGTCATCATAACCGGAGGAATCGACCTGTCGGTGGGTTCCGTTGCGGGACTGGCCGGGATGCTTGCGGGAGGTTTTATCCAGGAGGGCTTTACCATTAAGGCGGCCGGTGTCACGGTTTATTTCAGTGTGCCCATGGTAGTATTTATCACGATCCTTCTTGGAGCACTTATGGGAGCCCTTAACGGCATAATCATTACAAAATTCAATGTGGCACCATTCATTGCAACTCTCGGAACAATGTATATCTGGAGAGGCTTTGCAAATATCCGTTCCAACGGTGCCACCTATTCATCCATTGCGGGCTATGAAGGGCTTGGAAACACCGGATTCGAATTCTTCGGAACCAGTATCGCAGGAACACCGATTCCCTGCGGAGTAGTTATACTTGTGGTGATCGCCGTGTGTGCGGGAGTCGTTCTGAAGAAAACACCCTTCGGATGGCACGTACTGGCCATCGGAGGAAACGAAAGAGCGGCTGTACTCTCAGGTATCAAGGCGGATAAGGTAAAGATCTGGGTATATGCATTTTCCGGCTTCTGTTCCGCAGTTGTCGGTATTATTGCGACCTCGCAGCTTATGTCCGGTTCGCCGAAAACAGGTGAATCCTGGGAAATGAACGCCATTGCCGCATCGGTCCTCGGCGGGACCTCCATGGCAGGAGGTATAGGTAATATCGGAGGAACCATAGTCGGAGCATTTGTAATCGGTGTTATAAATGACGGAATGACAATGTGCGGTGTTACCGAATTCTATCAGAAGGTAATAAGAGGAATAGTTATCATACTGGCGGTTATCATCGATCAGGTACAGAGAAACCTGCAGGCGAAGATGGCGCTTCAGGCAAGAAATGAGAATAAGTGACGGGGGTGGTGTGTTATGAAGAAAAGAGGGATAATCAACGTTCAGCTTGCTGGACTCATTGCGGGTCTTGGACATAAGGATGTGTTTATGATCTGTGACGGTGGAATGCCTATTCCGAAGGGGATCGAGATCGTGGATCTTGCGCTGGTTGGAGGTGTTCCCACCTTTAAGCAGGTAATGGATGCGGTTTTGGACGAATGTGTTGTGGAATATTATACACTGGCTGAAGAAATCCATGAAAAGAATCCTGAGCTTCTGAAATATATGGAGGAGAAAATGCCGGGTATCGGACATGAATTCATAGAACATACGGAATTGAAGGAGAGAACGAAAAATATAAAATTTGCCGTAAGGACTGCGGAATTTACGCCATACCCCAATGTTCTTCTGAGAGCAGGAGTTGCATTTAAGGCGTAATACTGTTGAAATTGTTTAAGAAAGCCCTGAGCAGACGCTTGGGGCTTTTTCTTATGTATGACGGGCATTCCGTCAGTCTGTGGTGAAAGTTCACAAGAGGCGTAGTTGCCGACGAACTCCAAAGCGACTCCCAAGGTTTATACCGCATCACAAAGTGCCATAGCATAATCCTTATGCTTTTCCCTGCCAAAGATCTTACAGAAAAGCCGGTCTTTGTACTTAGGGTTGATCTTGTACCAGATTTTTTGAATAGCACCTTCCGGGATTTCGTCGGCGTATTCCCTTTCCCTTGAATTACAAATTTTAGGGCTTTCAGAGCTTTTAGTTTCAAAAAATGTACATACCAAACATCGAAAAAAGATGTCAGGTATGCCGGTCACTCCGTTTCTAGGCATACCTGACGGTACTATACCGCCGTTTAGTATGCCAGACATTCCAATCCTCGGCATACCTGACGGTAATATACCGCCGTTTAGTATGCCGTAAAAGCCAGGAAAGTTTTATATGTAATCCTGATCATTAGAATGTCATGCGGCCTTTTCACATCTTCATCACATTCATTGGAGAATCGCCAAAGATACGAACCGGACGAGCAGGATATTCATCCGAAGGTGATGTTGCTATAGCAGGAAGAGGAAATAAAAGCAGGGGTGTCAGGAGGGTGACACCCCGGAAATGGAGAGACATAATATGATAAAAATGATATACTTTGGTGGTTCCATGGCGTAGAGCTTCGTAGTGAAAGCTGGAAAAGGCATGATGATAAGAAAAAAAATATACAGTGCATTCGCTGCCATAATATTATGTATCTTTCTTATTTTCGGATGCGGAAGCACGGAAAGCGGCTTAAAAAGCAGTACGGAAAGCAGTTTAGAAACGGCAGCGGATTTAAGCACGGTGGAAGAGCCGGAGGGGGAAGCGGGTTCAGAAGAGGAAGAGGAAGACAATGCACAGGCTTCTGAGGAGCCGGCGGAAGATATAGCTTCTGAAGAGGGGACTCCGGATGAAGGAAATAGTGCGGCAGCAGAAAACAGAGCGCCGGCACCGATCGATGAAGGAGGCACATATACCTCAAAGGAGGATGTGGCATTATATTTACACACATACGGTAGGCTGCCGGAGAACTTTATCACAAAGAAGGAAGCAAAGAAGCTGGGGTGGCCCGGCGGCAGTCTCGATGAATATGCCTGGGGCAAATGCATAGGGGGCGACTACTTCGGAAATTACGAAGGAACACTGCCGGATAGCAGCGGAAGGGAATACCGGGAGTGCGACATAGATACCCTGCATGCAAAGAAAAGGGGAGGAAAGAGACTTATCTACTCCAATGACGGGCTGATATATTATTCCCCCGATCACTATGAAAGCTTTGAGCTTCTGTATCCCGACAATGAGGGAGAAGAGGAGGGGGAACCGGAAAAAGTATCCCGGGAAAAAACGGAAATCCTTCCGGGAGAATATGACGGGTTCTACAGGAAGCTCAGGAAGGGGCAGGATGTAAGCATCCTTGTAAATGGGGATTCCATAGGAGCGGGCAGCGGTGCCACGCAGGGAAACTCCTGGACGGATCTTCTGAAAAGATATGTGGAATCCGAGTACCACGTCAACTGCTTACTTACGAACATTTCTATGGGAGGTAATTCAAGCTACGCGGGATACGTCCGCGAAAACATCCTTAATGATGATGTTAGCTACGATCTGATGATAATCTGCTACGGAGAAAACGATGGCAGAAAAACCCTTCCGGCTGAATATGAGGCCATAATAAGAAGTGCGGAAAAAAAATATCCATCCTGTAATATCATTTCAATACTCGAAAGTTCCCAGAGAGAATATACCCAAAAGATAAAAGCGATAGAAGAGCTCTCGCAGTACTACGATATACCTACTGCGGATACCATAGCTGCGTTTAATGACAGCGGAAAAAAATACGAGGAACTTACAGTAGATGTAAAGCATCCTAATGATGAGGGTTACCGCCTGTATTTCGAAGAGCTTAGAAAGATAATCGATACGGAAACGGATAATGATACAGCAGTCGAAAGGATCGAAAGAGCACCTCTTAATCCGGAGGCGGCGGAATTCGATTCTTTTCATTATTATCCGGTGGGAATGCTGGTAAGAAAGGATCCTCTTACCTGGAGCCTTTCACTGACCGAAAGGGTTTCCGGGATCATAGGTCTTTACCATCCCTTCTGTCCCTCAAACGGTAATATTATCATTAATACTGATTCTAAGGTCTGTCTGATAAAACCCATGCAGTGGACGTATGATTTCAGACAGGATTTTATCTATAAACCCGGGGGAGAGGTTCATAATGCATACCGGCAGATAGAGATAAGCTTTCCCTCGGCCGAAATGGCCGACGGCTTTAAGGGCATCATCTTTACCGGAGTGTGAAGATTGTTTGTTACAGTTCACAGCCGAACTGCGCACTTTGCTGCGCAGTTACGGCCCAAAGAATTATGGCAGGCAGGGGTTTTGCCCCATTGCCGAAGGCAATTTAATTGGCAAAACCCGTTACGTTCGCAGCCTGAAAGGCTGTGAACAGTAACGATTGTTGCGTATATCCTTTGAAGATCGGGGAAGAACTTGCAATTTCATTCAAATACTAGGATAATATGATATCAGGGTTCAAAAGCAATGCCGTTAAGTTAGTGTCATTCTGAGCGAAGCGAAGAATCTTCTATTAAATGTGTTGTAGATAATAATGGAAAGGATATAAAAATAAATGGAAAAAGAAAAGTTTCTTGAAATATACCGTCATTCACTGTCGCATATACTTGCGAAAGCGGTAATAGAGATCTTCGGACCCGAAGTGCAGTATGCCATCGGACCGCAGATCGATGACGGCTTTTATTATGATTTCGCCCTGCCGAGGACCGTTTCCACCGATGACTTCAAAATGATAGAGGACAAGATGCGTGAAGTCATCAAAAGAGGCGAGGACTGGACAAGGAAAGAGGTTTCAAGGGAAGAAGCCCTTGAAATATTCAAGGATCAGAAGTATAAGACCGAGCTCATTAAGGATCTTCCCGAGGATGAGACCATAACCATCTACCATACGGGAGATGATTTTGTGGATCTTTGCCGGGGACCTCATGTTGATAATTCAAGAGAGCTTATGAATGCTGCATTTCAGGTGAAGTCTGTGTCCGGCTCCTATTGGAGAGGTGATGTAAACAGGGATCAGCTTCAGAGGATCTATGTTTACGGCTTTCCCGACAAGAAAGCGCTGAAGGATCATCTGAACTTTATCAAGGAGGCAATGGAAAGGGATCATAAGAAGCTTGGTCCCGAGATGGAGCTTTTCATGTTCCATGAGACGGCTCCGGGTATGCCTTACTGGCTGCCAAGAGGCTGGAAGGTTTATAATGCGCTTCTCGATTATTGGAGAAGGGAGCATGCGACCCACGGTTATGAGGAGATAAGCGGTCCGGTGCTTTCCTCAAAGGAGCTCTGGGTGCAGTCCGGACACTGGGCACATTATCAGGACGGCATGTTTACCGTTCCCATTGATGAGAACAGTACATATGCGATAAAGCCCATGAACTGCCCGAATTCCATCAATGTTTACAGGTACAGGCAGAGAAGCTATAAGGAGCTGCCCTTAAGGTTCTCCCAGACCGATATCATCCACAGGAAGGAAAAATCCGGCGCCCTTAACGGTCTTTTCCGTGTACAGGAGTTTCATCAGGATGACGACCATACCTATGTAACCGATGAACAGATAGAGTCAGAGATAAGCGATATTATGGATATCGCAAAAAAGATATACGGAACCTTCGGACTGGAGTATTCCGCCGAGCTTTCCACGAGACCGGATGACTATATGGGAGATATCGGTCTCTGGAATAAGGCAGAGGAGGCTCTTAATAGGATCCTTACCAATAAGCTCGGTGAGGGTAATTTCGAGATCAATCCCGGAGACGGAGCCTTCTACGGACCGAAGATTGACCTGAAGATGAAGGACTGCCTCGGACGTGAATGGCAGATGGGAACCATACAGCTCGACTTCCAGCTTCCTCTTAATTTCGACCTTAAATATGTGGCGGACGATGGCTCATTCAAGAGACCTGTCCTTATCCACAGAGCCATCTTCGGTTCAATGGAGAGATTTATCGGTATCCTTATAGAGAACTTTAAGGGACACTTCCCCTTCTGGCTCGCGCCGGTACAGGTCGGGATCGTGCCCATTAGGGTCGATAATAATGAGTATGCAAGGAAGGTTGCCGACATTCTTTTTGACAACAGGATCCGTTTCGAAGCCGATTATTCGGATGAGAATATGAAGGTAAAGATCAAGCAGTTCAAGACACTTAAGGATCCCTACGTTCTGGTTCTCGGCGATAAGGAGGCGGCAGACAATACGGTATCCATCAATATGAGAGACTCAAAGAATGTGCTCCATGATGTTCCTCTTGATACCTTTGTGGCGATGTGCAACAGGATGAATAAGAGGTACTCGCTGGAACTCCTTACGGAAGTGCCGGATGATCTGAAATAATGTATAGTTTTGATGCAAAGATCCGTTACAGCGAATGCGGCGTGAATAAAAAGCTGAGTCTGCCGGCACTGGTCAATTACTTCCAGGACTGTACGAACTTTCATTCCGCCGGGACCAATGGCTCCTGGGAAGTTCTTATGGAAAAGGGCTTCGCCTGGATGATACTCTTCTGGGAGATAGAGGTTGACCGTTATCCCGCCATGTATGAAGAGGTAAAGGTCGGCACCATTCCCTACAGCGTGAAGGGGATCTTCGGGTGCAGGAATTTCTTTATGGAAGATGCTGAAGGCAGTATGATCGCAAAGGCAAATTCCATCTGGGCACTTATCGATCTCGAAAGCCAGCTCCCGGTGAAGGTTCCGCCGGATGTGGCGGCTGCCTATCCTGCCGGTGAAAAGCTGGATATGACATATACGGGCAGGAAGATAGCCTATCCCGGGGAGGGAGAGGAGTATGCCGCAGATGAACTGATCGTAAGAAGACGGGATCTCGATATAAACCGGCACGTTAATAATGAAAGCTATATCAGATTTGCCACGGATGCACTTGAGGAAGCGGGCTTCGGAGACAGGACAAATCCCGAAGGTCTCCGGGTGGAATACAGAAAGCAGGCATTTAAGGGCGACCTTATCTATCCCGTGATAAACGACAGGACAAGTGAGGGAAAGCGGATTTTCACAGTCTCTCTGAATGACAGTAAGGGAATGCCGTACTGTCTTGTGGAAATAAAGGAGTAAGAGGAGCAGCATATTGTCATCCTGAGCAAAAGCGGAGGATCATAAAAACTGTCATCCTGAGTAACAGCGAAGGATCATAAAAACTGTCATCCTGAGCGACAGCGAAGGATCATAAAAACTGTCATCCTGAGCGACAGCGAAGGATCTTTGTAATAAGGAGAAAAAACATGATCACAAAAGTAGGAATACTCGGATACGGAAACCTCGGAAGAGGAGTGGAAGAAGCAGTTAAGAGGAATGAAGATCAGGTACTGAAGGCAGTGTACACAAGGCGGGATCCTGCTTCCTTAAAGATCAACACACCGGGAGCTGAGGTAAAGAGCATTTCCGAGCTTGACAGCGGACACGAGGACATCGAAGTGCTTATAATCTGTGGAGGCTCTGCAACGGATCTTCCTGAAATGACACCGAAGTATGCATCACTTTATTCGGTTATAGATTCCTTTGATACCCATGCAAATATTCCTCAGCACTTTGCGAATGTGGACAAGGCGGCAAAAAATGCAGGTACAACAGCCCTTATTTCCTGCGGCTGGGATCCCGGAATGTTCTCATTAAACCGTGTTTATGCCCACTCGGTACTTCCGGATGGCAGAGACTACACCTTCTGGGGCAGGGGCGTGAGCCAGGGACATTCGGACGCCATAAGGCGTATTGAGGGAGTGAAGGATGCGAGGCAGTATACCGTTCCCATAGAGGCTGCGCTTGATAAGGTCAGGAGCGGATCAAATCCCGAGCTCACAACAAGGGAAAAGCACTTAAGGGAGTGCTGGGTCGTTGCAGAGGAAAATGCTGATAAGGCAAGGATCGAAGAGGAAATAAAGACCATGCCGAATTACTTTGCGGATTATGATACCACCGTTAATTTTATTTCCGAAGAGGAACTGAAAAGAGATCATGCAGGTCTTCCCCACGGAGGATCGGTGATATATACCGGTGCCACCGGTGACGGCAGCAATAAGCATGTGATAGAGTATAGTCTGAAGCTTGATTCAAATCCCGAATTCACCGGGTCGGTACTTGCAGCCTATGCCCGTGCGGTTGACAGGCTGAATAAGGAGGACCGCTTCGGCTGCATCACGGTGCTGGATGTGGCTCCTGCGTACCTCAGTCCTCTTTCTCCCGAGGAACAGAGAGCGCACCTTCTGTAACAATTTCATCGGGATCTTACGGAGATCCCGGTATATCTGCGCCGGTGTCGGAACTGGCAGACGAGCAGGATTTAGGTTCCTGTGTCGCAAGGCGTGCGGGTTCGAGTCCCGCTCGGCGCATGAAAACGTGTGGGTTCAATTCTACGGCCCGCAGCCGCGCCAGGCGCGGCTAAACGCGGTCGCAAAAGGTCCACCGGACCTTTTGCCATCCGGCGCACGAAAGTGGCTCGTCGGTCGGTTCGCAGCCGCGCTCAGCGCGGCTAAACGCGGTCGCAAAAGGTCCACCGGACCTTTTGCCATCCGGCGCATGAAAAAGCCGTTGTGCTGTGACAGTGCAATGGCTTTTTTCTTGCGGCAATGCCTCCGGGGTGATAAAATCACCATATAGAAATTATCAGGAAGGAAAACGGCTTTATGGTCTCTATTAAGGATGTTGCAAAGCAGGCCGGGGTTGCCATTTCTACTGTTTCTAAGGTACTTAATAACTACCCGAATGTAACGGAAGCTACAAAGAATAAGGTTAACCGGGCAATAAAGGAGCTTAACTACGTCCCAAATTCAATAGCGGCGGCACTTTCCTCCAAGCATTCCGGACGTGTGGCGCTTCTTATGGATCCTGTCCGTGAGACCAGGGGTGCTGACCAGATCTACATGGAGTATATTCTTGGCGCCCTTGACTCCGCACGTGAGCTGGGTATTGATGCCGTAACCGTGTTTTTCAGCATGCTGGAAAATATGACTGTCGATGATATCACCAGATACTTAAGATCACAGGGGGTTCAGGCGATAGTGGTATTCGGGCTTTCCCAGGAAACAAAGGTGATAAGAAATCTTATCCAGGAGGAGGACTTCTTTACGGTTGTCGTGGACGCACCCTTTGTTACAGACGGAATTACCTCTGTAGGAATTGATCACACGGAGGCTCAGTATCAGGTGGCCGTCAAGACCATTAAGGAAAACCCGGGATCTGTGCAGCCGGGAGAGTCTGCGCCTTCGGTTCTCTATATAGCCGGAAGGGGAGCTGATTATACCACTGCCGACCGGACAAAGGGTATGAAGAAGGCGGCGGAAGAGCTTAATGTGAGCTTAAGCATCAGATACGGTGATTTTTCCGAGGCAAAGGCCGGAAGCATTGCAAGGGTCACAGGCAGGGATAAGGATTTCATCATCTGCGCTTCCGATCTGATGGCCATAGGGGCAGTAAATGCCCTGAAAGAAACGGGACGTAACATCCCGGTATGCGGTTTTGACGGTATCGCCCTGATGGCTTACGCGGGCTGTGATATGAATACCGTACGGCAGGACTTTTACGAGATTGCGAATACGGCGGTAAAAGAAGCGAAAAGACTTATGGACGGAGAAAAGGGGAGACAGGTCGTCATGCCCCACAGGATAGTACGTATGGCGTACAGCGATATTGTAAAATGATTAAAGCGCCAAAAGTAATTGTCACCACACAAGCTTGATTGTGGTGGGGACAAGAACTTTGGGCGCACACCTACACGAGCATGAAGTGGGGCGCACGATGTCCAGTGGACATCGGTTTTGCGCCGACCGGAGCGGAGCGGAGAAGGGACCCCGCGAAAAGGCAAAACATCCGGTGGATGTTTTGCGGGCACGCTTTGACTCGCCAAGCGCGGCAGTGCCCCGTTGAGTGTGGGGCAGGGATTGTGGGGCGCACGATGTCCAGTGGACATCGGTTTTGCGCCGACCGTAGCGAAGCGGAGACCGCGTAGCACGGAACAATCCGTGTTTAATCAAAATGTGACTTTTGGCGTCCGAATCGTAAAATAAAAAGGAAAAGAAAGGATCGGCATCGACTGACAATGGAAGTAAGGACAAAATTTGACGCTCTTGCAAGAAAACTATATGGAAGGCCTGTACATCAATGTACATCCCATGAGCTATTCCATGTTCTGCTGCAGCTTACAAAGGAGCTGACGGATGAAAGGCCGGTGAATGACGGGAAGAGGAAGATATATTATATTTCCGCAGAATTTTTGATAGGTAAGCTCTTATCCAATAACCTTATAAATCTCGGGGTCTATGATGAGATAGAAGGGATACTTAAGGAAAGCGGAAAATCCTTATCCGAAATAGAAGAAGAGGAAAGGGAGCCCTCCCTCGGAAACGGGGGCTTAGGAAGGCTTGCGGCCTGCTTTATGGACTCTATAGCCACGTTACAGCTTCCCGGTGCGGGGATCGGGTTAAACTACCACTACGGGCTCTTTAAGCAGGTATTTAAGGATCATCTGCAGCAGGCCGAAAAGGACGGCTGGATAAATGACAGAAGCTGGCTGAAAAAGACGGATGTGAGCTTTGACATTGAATTCGGGGGAGTTAGCGTAAAGTCCAGAATGTATGATATAGATGTGGTAGGTTATGAAAAGGGACTTAGCCTTCTTCATCTTTTTGATGTGGAATCCCTCGACGAGTCACTTGTTAAGAGCGGAATAGATTTTGACAAGACGGATGTGGAAAAGAATCTGACACTTTTCCTTTATCCGGATGATTCTGATGAAGCCGGAAATCTTCTGCGTATCTACCAGCAGTATTTTATGGTTTCAAACGGGGCAAGGCTCATCATTAAGGAGATGAAGGACAAGGGCTATGATCTTCACGATCTGAATGAGCATGTTGCGATCCAGATAAATGATACCCACCCCACAATGGTGATCCCGGAGCTTATAAGAATACTTACACAGGAAGAAGAGTTCACCATGGATGACGCCATAGACGTGGTATCGAAGACCTGCGCCTATACCAATCACACCATCCTCGCGGAGGCTCTCGAAAAGTGGCCGCTGGAATATCTGAATAAGGTGGTGCCGGTGCTGGTTCCCATTATCAAAGAGCTTGCGAACAGGGTAAAGAAGGCTCATAAGGATGATCCGAAGGTTTGGATAATCGATAAGGAAAAGAGAGTCCATATGGCTCATATCGATATTCATTACGGCTATTCCGTAAACGGAGTGGCGGCGATACATACGGATATACTTAAGGATACTGAGCTTAACAGCTTTTATAAGCTTTATCCCGGGAAGTTCAATAACAAGACAAACGGCGTAACCTTCAGACGCTGGCTCCTGCAGTGCAACAGACCCCTCTCCGCCCTTCTGGACAAGACCATAGGTAAAGAGTACAGAAGTGACGCGGATGCTCTGGAGAAGCTTCTTGGATTTAAGGAGGACGCCGGAGTCCTGAGGGAACTTGAGGATATCAAAAGGTCAAATAAGGAAGAGCTTGCAGCTTACATCAAGAAGCATGAGGGCATAGAGCTTAACACGGATTCCATTTTCGATATACAGGTGAAGCGTCTCCATGAATATAAGAGACAGCAGATGAATGCGCTGTACATCATTCATAAATATCTGGAGATAAAGGACGGGAAGAAGCCGAAGCGCCCGATCACCTGTATTTTCGGTGCAAAGGCAGCTCCCGCTTACGTTATCGCAAAGGATATCATTCACCTCATCCTTGTGCTTCAGGATATCATTAATAACGATCCCGAGGTAAATGAGTATCTTAAAGTGATAATGGTTACGAACTATAATGTAAGCTATGCGGAGAAGCTTATACCTGCCTGCGATATTTCTGAGCAGATATCTTTAGCATCCAAGGAGGCATCGGGAACCTCAAATATGAAGTTTATGCTGAACGGTGCAGTGACCCTGGGTACGGATGACGGCGCAAATGTTGAGATACACGACCTGGTGGGAGACGACAATATCTACATCTTCGGTGCGGATTCCGATACGGTGATAAAGCATTACGAGGCTGCGGATTATGTATCAAAGGATATTTATGACGAATCTGAGACTGTAAAAGAGGCCGTGGACTTTATCATTTCCCCTGAATGTCTGAAGACAGGACATAAGGAAAATCTGGAGAGACTCTACAAGGAGCTTCTGAATAAGGACTGGTTTATGACTCTTCTCGATCTGGAGGCATATATCAAGGCAAAGGACAGGATCCTTGAGGATTATGAGGATCGGGAGAAGTGGAGAAGGATGATGCTTGTGAACATAGCAAAAGCGGGATTTTTCTCCAGTGACAGGACTATAGCCGAATATAACAGAGACATCTGGCATCTGAAGTAACTGGGGGACTGCCCTCACGCGCATTCGGCTGATTAGATCGTGCTTCGCACGGTTTAATCAGCCGAATGGTAAAATGTTCATTGGACAAGCAATCAAAAACAGGTCACCGTACCTGACTTACATAAGCCGACCTGGAGCGGGATAAAATCCCCCATTTCCTCCGGATACATTGTCCAGCTCCTCATCATTAAGAATCACATCTGTTTCTTCAATTGTATCCCTGATGATCTCCTTTGCCTCTTCCTTTGTCTGTGCATCTGCCACTTTTTTCTTAAGATCTTCAACAATCTTCATAGTAATACCTCCGTAGTCGTGAATTAATGGACATTTTGTTTTATCATCGCCACGTCCTGATATATTATACGATGTAAAAACGGGATATGTCAGAAAAAAATATAAAAAATCCAATTTTACATGCTTTTGGCGATAAAGCGGCGCTATCCCAGCACATCGATGATCTTTGCCACAAGGTCTGATTTTTTGGTGGGCTTTAGTACATAACCTTCCGGCTTAAGCTCTACTAAGGTCTTTATTACGGTTTCCTTTTCGGATACGCCTGTGAGGAAGATAACGGGGATATTTTTATAGTCAGGGTTGGCTCTGAGAAGGGCCAGAGCCTGGGGTCCGTCCATATCGGGCATAAGATAATCCAGAAGAATAAGATCCACATAGTATCTCTGCAGAAATTTTTCGATATTTTTTCCGGATGTTACGAGAGTTACCTCATAGAATTCTTTCAGATGCTCCTTGATCTGGCTTAGCTGCTCCGGATCATCGTCGACTACGAGGATATGCTTCCTGGTGCAGGCTTCTTTACTTACGGGGTTTATCCATTCGGTCAGAAGCTTACGTCCACATTCCTTTTCCTGCTCGAGCTTCTCCTCTATCTCGTTTAGTTTGTCATACAGGGCAAAAAGGGAAACCGGGCGCGCAAGAAAGAAAACGCGCTCCAGCCCGGAATGGTTTATAAATGTTTTTCTGTCCGGATCGTTTGCCACCACTATAAGTGTTGCAGCCCCGAGTCTGTTACATTCTCTTAATACATCAAAGGTCGTTACGGTTTCCTTTGTTTCGTCACCCAGGCAGATGATTATCACATTCGGGAGCTCCGACAGCACTGTTTCAAAAAGGGCGCTTTTGGTCGGAGAACAGCTCAATGTAAAACACCCGCGTTCGTTTTTCAGATGATCGCTGATGTCGGCGGCTATCCTTCTGTTGTGTCCCGTAAGCAATACTTTTAATTCCATATATTCCTCAGGTATTGCAGCCTTTACTTATGCTGCATCGCTGTATTCCGATGCCTTCAGCACAATAAGTTCTTTGTTTATTTCATTTATCTGAGACTTGTATGACAGGTATTTGCTGAGCCATATTATCAAATACGGTATTATGAAAAGTATAAGCATAAAAAGACAATCCGATACAGCTGACGGACTGATCCATCTCAGGAAAAATGCGGTCATATAATAACAGCTTACTGTCGCGATAAAATGACTGACAGTTGCACGGAGAATGCTCCAGTTCTCAATATAGTAAACAGATGAGCCTCCCATGCCTATCATACCGTATATACCGCTTACAAGCGCCTGTATCACAAAGGCAAGCAGAGGATCTCCGATAAAGGCATTAAATTCCTTTGAGCAAAGGTACACAGTACCGTCAGCATACTCCATGGTCGCGGTTACGGCTGTAATGACCGTCCCAAGCATCATTCCCAGAGCAAATCCCAAAGAGGAGAGAAATATTACACGGCTTTTGAAATTCATTTATTCCTCCTTCCCCTGTTACTTAATAAGGTTCTTGATAGCCTTTACGCGGCTGCGTGCCGCCCAGGATGTCTGCCCGTTATCGAACTCTATTCCTATGGTTCCCGCGATATTTATATCAAATCGTTTTACCTTATACAGATTTATGATCTCTGACTGTGATATACGAAGGAATCTTTTGGGATTTAAGTCTTCCTCCAGGGAAATAAGACTCTTTTTTATCGAATAGCTGTGATCCTCGGTCTGCACCATGACCTTTCGTCCCTGGGTATATGCCCTGAAAATATCCCTCTGTGAAAGCAGCTCGACCTTCTCCCCGTCATATGCCGGGATTACCGGGAAATCATTTCCCGATACATTTTCAATGGCATAGATGATATTATCAACCTGCTCTGTTTTTTCCTTCGTCTGGATGGTTACCTTTGGATCGATGTATTTCTCATCAATAACCACATCAATGTCTACCATGTTTTTCATATGCTTCCGTCTCTCGGTATAAACCGTTTGAATTCAAGACACAATTAACCGTCAAATTATACTATTTTCCCCATCTGAAATCATTATAAAATGTCTATTCGGTTATTTTCAATGTCTATTCGGTAACCTGCTGAAAATACCTTAAAAGACGGATTACCGAATAGTCGTAAAAAACGACCACATGCGCAGAATCACAACATAAATGACCTCTTTCACTTTATAATGAGTCAAAGGGTAACTGTTCAGAACCCTTCGGATTCTGAACAGTTACGTCAAAGGACAAAAATTCGTAAGGAGGAAGTAACCATGTCTGCAATGAATATTGCACTTGATGATGATAGTATGGCTACTGCTGCAGGCGGTATGACACAGACTGATCGATATGGCTTTGTCTGTGAGGCTACTGTCAGCTCCGGATCAGGGACATCAACTGTAAACGGTGTTACCGGTACAGATTATTCTGTAGAGGCAGACAATGGGAGAAGCTATATAGCAAGATGGGCATATTCAGAGGTTCTTCATCTCGGTGACAGAGTCCAGCTGATCCATGATGATGACGGAGGCTACAGCCTGGAGCAAATTCCGGATGAGAGTTACTGATCAGTCTTCTATCTGACTTACTACACGGCGGATCTTCAGGAGGGCATCGGTGTATTCGAATTCACTGATGTCCTCTTTGGCATTCTTCAGGACATTGATAAGCGTGAAGCGGAAGGGATAACGCATAAGGCGGTCAATAAGCTCCATTGCTCTCTCGTCATCAAAATCCAGAACGGCATCTATAAGCTCTGCACCGGTCTTTTCAGCTTCTTCAGCGCTGATCTCGGAAGCCGGATGCACCTCCTCCATCAAACCGTAGGGGCGTATCAGCTCTATTACATTTTTCATTTCTTTGAGCAGCGCACCGGACATAGCAGTCATTTCTTTATTTTCACCTGCTTTGCCCTTGCTTTCCATCTGCTCGGCAAAATCGCCGAGATCGTCCGCCCCGATCATCCTCGCGTTGCTCTTTAGTGCATGTACCAGGATCACGAGCTCATCATAAGCATCATCTCTGACGAAATCCTTTGCGCAGGATACTACCTTAAAGGAGCGTTTGTAAAATCTCTGAAGAGCGGCAAGATACTTCTCACTGTTTCCGGTATAGCCCAGTCCTTCCTCTACATTCAGGCCCGCATTTTTAAGATCATCAAAGGTCATATCCATTTTCAGCTCTCCTCCGTTTCACTCACCGTCCTAGCTGCCGTATCACTCACCGTCAACTCTCTGTCTTGCCACAAGTTCGGCAAAAAAGCCCTGTGCTGCCAGGAGCTCGTCATATGTCCCGTCCTCCACGATGCGTCCTTCGTCTATCACAACTATCCGGTCGCATTGCTTAATGGTAGATAGCCTGTGGGCTATTACTATCCTGGTGCATCTCATCCTGTCCAGAGCCTCAGACACTTTTTTCTGTGTGATATTATCGAGTGCCGAGGTGGCCTCATCAAGTATCAGAAGCCTTGGCTTGGGTGCCACAGCCCTGGCTATCATGAGTCTCTGCTTCTGCCCTCCGGATATGCCGCCACTGCCTTCGGATATCAGAGTATTCATTCCCATAGGCATCTGTCTGATATCATCAGCTATACCGGCGATCTCTGCCGCCTCCCATGCATCCTTTAAGCTGAGGTTCGGCGCTGCGATGACGATATTGGAAAAAATGTCTCCCTGAAACAGTCTTCCGTTCTGTGTGACAACACCGATATGCTTTCTTAATGATTTCAGGTCAATGGAATTAAGATCCTTCCCGTCATAATAGATTCCGCCTTTATCAGGCCTTTCAAAGCCGAGAAGGAGCCGGACAAGAGTCGATTTACCGCAGCCCGTCCTGCCGACTATGGCTACATACTGTCCCGGGCGTATCTTCAGTGATATGTCATCAAGTATCGCAGGCGACCCTTCTTTATAGCTGAAGGTCAGGTCGTTTATCTCCACACCTCCTGATATCTTGGTCACTGCCTCCCTGCTTTCGGAGGTTTCAGGCTCTGCCTTGAGAAGGGGCTCCGCCATATCAAATATCGGCTTTATATTAGCTGCGGTGAGAGCAATGCCAAATAAGGACATGAAGGCTCCCGAGACCATGCCGTAGGCCGTATTGAAAGCGTAATATTCCGGTACCGATACACCGGTTATTATCGCGGCATTGTACATTATTATCGTTCCCGTGAGAAAAATGGCGGAGCTTATCACACCGTTTATCTTAAGGAATAAAGGAGGATTGTAGGTCAGCTCTGCCTCCTTCGCATAGAGACCGCCCCATCTGGAGAAGGCTCTCATCTCTGCGCCGGAAAGCCTGATCTTCTGTATTCCGCTTATCACAGCGTAGCTCATACCGTTCTCCTTCGTGCCGGTCAGCATCTGCTTTTTACTAAGCCTCATCTGAAGTAATGAGGACAATACGGAGAATAATACGGTCACCATTATGATCATAAGAGCCGGGGCCACAAGCCCCGGTGCATAGGCGAATATCTGAGTGATATAGACCAGCGAGAAGAGAGAGGTCAGGCCGGTATTCAATACTACCGAGACCAGTGTGCTGCAGAGTGAATTCACATATGATGCTCTGGACGAAAGCTCACCTGATCCGTAATCCCTGAAGAATGCGGCAGGAAGAGACAGTATCCTCATCATCGTGGCAGCCTCCACGCTGATGCTCATTTTGGTATCTATCCTCGTTGAGACCAAAGACTTTGCGGCACCGAGCATAAGTGATCCGACCTGTGCGCAGAGCAGGAAAATGCCTGTGGAAAGCAAAAGAGACATTGAAGGATTATCTATTACCTTGCTGAAGAGAAAGTAGTTTATCCTCGGAGTCAGCATGCCGGAAAGGGTGACTATCAGTGTGGCGAGCACTACCAGAATGTAGTCGGAAAGCTCCAGTATGCCGAGTATATATCTCGCAAGATCTATAAGTCCCAGCTTTTTCAAAGGGAACGGTCTGTAGAAAGCATAGGCCTCCTTTTCAAAAAGCTCTCCGTTCTTTTCGGATACAAGCGAATATTCACCTGTCCTGCTGTCGTAATACCGGTAGTGGGAGAGACCGAAGGGGATGAGGGCTACGGGCTCATGGTTCTCCTTCCGGAAAGCCAGCATTGCTCCGAAAGCATCCTTGTACCAGCTTTCCTTTAGCTCTACTGTCCTGTACATTATGCCTGATCTGTTCAGTGCGAATTCAAGCCGCTTTTCAGGAGTGTCTATCTTGGGCGGGATCTCTGCTGAATCCGCATGGAAAAAGAGAAGGATCTCATCGATGGCATTTTGGGCGCGCTCTTCGGCACCAAGGCATGACATGGCTTTTTTGTTTCCCGTGACAGCGCAGGCTATGCGCAGGAATGTCCTGTCAAACGCATCGTGATCTTTTTTCTTTCTCAGTTTTATCTGTTCGTCAAACCAGCCCATATCAGTCGATGGTCCTTACTCATTTGTTACAAGCTTCGTATATAGTCCGTCGCGGGAATAGAGCTCTTCGTGTGTACCGCGTTCGACCACTTTCCCGTGGTCCAATACAACGATCTCATCACAGTCCCTTATAGTGGACAGCCTGTGAGCTATCACGATACAGGTTATCCCTCTGTCCCTGATGGAATTCACTACCTCATATTCCGTCCTGGCATCAAGAGCGGAGGTGGCTTCGTCAAGAATGACTATAGTTGGATCCTGCGCCAGGACCCTTGCGATCTCCATTCTCTGTCTCTGTCCTCCGGAGAAATCATTGCCGCCCTCAGTCATCCTGTATTCATATCCGCCTTCTCTCTTTATGATGTCGCTGTGGATATGGGCATCCCTTGCTGCCATTATCACTTCAAAGTCCTGTATGGTCTCATCCCACATCCTGATATTTGAGGCTATGGTATCCTCAAACATGATTATGTCCTGATCCACCACTGCGAGAGATCCCGTGAATACATTTCTGTCTATTTTCCTCATGGGTTTCCCGTCAAAAAGTATCTCACCCGACCAGGGCTGATACAGACCGGAAAGGAGCTTTGACAGGGTTGACTTGCCGCATCCGCTCTCACCGACGAAAGCCACTCTGCTGCCGGGTTCGAGCTTCAGATCAAAGCCCTCTATCAGAGGCTTGTCGAGCCGTGAATATCCGAAGGTGACATTCTTCATCTCCACTCTGCCCCGGAGCTTCTTATAGTTTGTCCCGGTGTACTGAAGACGCTCTGCGTTGTCCGCACAGTATTCATCGGAAGGATAGTTCATCACATCCTCTATCCGCTCCATCTGTGTCCTGAGCTCCTGCAGTGTCTGACCCGTGGATATAAAGGTCGAGGCAGGTAAAGTAAATGAAGCAAGGAAGCCCTGGAAGGAAGTTATCATTCCGATAGTGAAGCTTCCCCGTATTATCAGATATACACCTATCATGAGTACCAGCGTATTGGTAAATACGGACACTATACCGGGGACACTGCCAAGGTACTGATTGAGCCTCGCGAATTTCACCTTCTGGGTATTGACACTCGCCTGATATCCGGCCCATTTCCGGAAATATCCTTCCTCCGCTCCGCTTGCCTTTATCGTCTCTATCATTTCTATGCCTGCTGTAGTGCAGCTTGAGAGCCTGCCCGCATCCCTCATCTGTATCCTTGAGAGATTGACGCGCTTGGCGGAGATAAGTCTGGATATAAACATATTGATCACTATGGAGGATATGCCGACAAGCGTTAGAATGATGCTGTTTTTCAGCATTATCACCAGATAAAACACCATCATCACAGCATTCAGTGCAAGAGGCGCAAAGGTATAGATCAGCGAATTTGAAATACTCGCGTTACCGGCTCTTCTGGACAGGATATCTCCCACATATCTCTGGGAATAAAAATCCATCGGAAGATTGAAAAGCTTCCACATATAAGAGGTGGTCCCATATGTGGACATCCTTCCGTCGATCCTTTTGGAATAAAGAGCCTGTATGAGCTGTGAAAGTATCTGGATAAAGCCGAATACAGAGATCACGATGATAAATGGAAGATACCATCCGGGATCCTTTCCGGTAAGCAGCCTGTCTAAGAATATCCTTGAAAATACAGGATTTATAACGCCGATAAGAGAGGAGATGACCCCGGTGATGATAACAAATGCGATCGCTGCGCCGCAGCCCGTAAGTCTTCCGGCAGCAAATTCAAGAGTGGATTTCTGTCTGCCGTCAGGCACAAAGCTTTCAGAGGGAGCAAACATCATAGAGATGCCGGTAAACTTCTCATCGAATTCCTTCATCGAGACCGTATAGGTCCCCTTCGCGGGATCGTTCAGATAAACCCTGTCCTTCCTGAAGCCGTCCACTACAACGAAGTGATTGAACTCCCAATGGACAATACAGGGAAACGTGCCGTTGTCCCTTAAATATTCAGGCTCATATCTGTAGCCTGAAGCGGTTAATCCATAGCTTCTCGCAGCTAACAGGATATTTCTGCCGTTGGATCCGTCGCGGGATACACCGCAGTCACGGCGGACCTGCTCCAGCGGTACCCACTTGCCGTAATACGCAAGGATCATCGCGAGAGAAGCGGCCCCGCACTCCAGCGCCTCCATCTGCATTATGAAGGGAACCTTCACGACTCCGCCACGCACCGGTTTTTTTATCTTTGTGCCCGAAACGTGGCTGTGCCCCTCTTTTTGAGATTTTTTCATTTCCTGATCCATACGGTTTATTATAAATAATAAGACCGCTTTTATTCCGTCGCGATGTCTATTCGGTCGTTTTTCGTGTCTATTCGGTAATTTATTCTCTTTATTTTTTTATAGAATAGTAGCCATAAGGGTTAGTGGGCTTATGGAAAACGAAACCATATTCAGGGATAAATCAATAGAGCGGATTTCATCGCCGGATCAGCTGAATGACTATATCAGGCTTTCAAATCCCGGAGTCTGGTTCATATTGGCGGCGATAACAGTGATCCTTGCCGGGGCCTGTGTCTTCGGCATCTTCGGACATATTGACTCATATGTTCCCGCAGTCGGCATAGCAAAGAACGGAAAGATGGTCTGTCTGGTAAAAAAGGAATACGCTGACAGATTCACTGAGGATATGAAGCTTAAGATAGACAATGATGAATACAGGGCATCTGTCAGAAGCCCCAAGCCTGTCACCGTATGGGACAGCACCGATCCATATGCTCTTTTCATCGGAGATATGCAGCCAGGGGAATGGATATATGAGATAGATGTGGAAGGAAGCTTCACCGACGGAGCATACGAAGCGAACCTTATAACCGAGGAGGTCAGTCCGCTTTCCTTTCTGTTCAGCGGGGAAAGAAACGAATAGCAGGCAGTACGTCACCGGATAGACACATAAAACGACCGAATGCGCATAGAGGCTTACAAAGGTTAGGACTCTGTCGTACATATAAGCAGAACGAAGAAGATCAAAGATCAAAGACAAGTACTTGTGAAGCTATTGATGACAGCAGGTTGAAAGATCAGATCAATTGAAAGGAGAAGAACTATGGAACAGAATATTTACACAGAATTTATAAGCAGATTCAAGGACAGTGCAAAGGTTAAGAATACGGCATTGAGCGATGACGAGATGACGAAGGCACAGGGCGGACTCGGCGGAGCAAATGAGGCAACCTGTCCCAAGTGCGGTAAGCCTATGAGCCGCCCCCAGGACGTGGATCCGAACGGACCCCATTCGGATGTGTGGCACTGTGATGCCTGTAACGTGGATCAGATATGCTCCGACGCGGAATACATCGAGATACTGAAGGCCGCTGAAGCAGCAGGTCAGACCCAGGGACTCGTATATCCTGTATGGTGGGATAAGGTAAAGCATTGAATTGATCTCTTGTTGAATGTCTATGAAAACAGGGGACAGCTTCAGACAGGCTGTCCCCCGTCTCTTATTATGAATTCCACCTTGTGTTTAGCAAGAAATTTTTCGGCCTGCTCCTCATTCTTTACATATACTCCCTTGTACCCCGCGCCGAGAAGCTCCCTGATCTCTTTCAGTCTTTCCGAAGACTCGTTTATCACGAGTACGAGAGGCTTGTTCTTTTTTTCCTCTTCAGCCTCTATCTGCTCCGATGTCAGTATCTTACCTCCATCTATATATTTGAAAAGTATCTTTTCAAGCTCCTCATACATGACGGGTTTTGACAGGTAATCGGTAAAGCCCTCATTTATATAGTTTTCACGGGCACCCACGATCGCATCAGCTGTGAGTGCAATGACAGGAGTATTGTCTGCAAGCCCCCTTCCCCGTATCTCTTCAAGGGTCTTAACTCCTGACATTCCGGGCATCATCTGGTCAAGGAATATTACATCAAAGGCTGTATCCTGGAGGATCTCCAAACATTCCTTTCCTGATTCTGCTGTCGTGACCCTGATCCTGGTATCCTCGAGGAGTCCGGCTATGACCTCAAGGTTCATGTCATTATCGTCGACCACGAGCACACGCGCAGCGGGTGCAGTAAGAGACGGCCTGTATCCTTCCATATGCTCCTGCATCCTTAAGAGGTTCTGTGCAAAGTCTCCCACAGGGCTCCGATCAACGATAGTCTGCTTCACAACTGCGGTAAATGTAGTCCCTTCGCCGTATTTGCTTTGCACCTCAATTTTACCGTCCATCATATTTACAAGCCGTCTTGTAATATTGAGACCAAGTCCGGTACCTTCGATATTCCTGTTCTTATCCTCCTCAAGCCGCTCGAACGAACCGAAAAGCCTTCCGAGATCCTCATCCTTTATGCCGATGCCCGTATCGGAGACTATTATCTGCAGCATATTTGTTTCTGTTTTATATGATACGTCGATGTTCACGCTCCCCTCAACTGTATATTTGATCGCGTTGTTTATGAGGTTCAGCATTATCTGGCGTATCCTTATTTCATCACCCAGCATCACCGAAGGTATATCCTCCGATACTGTAATAGTATAGGCCAGGCCCTTGTCCTGAGCTTTTTTCATAGTCATATTCACGACGTCGTTCATCACAGATGAGAACCTGTATTCGACGGGGATCAGCTCCATCCTGCCGGACTCGATCTTGGAAAGATCAAGGATATCATTGATTATGGACAGAAGTGTCTTTCCGGCACTCTGTATATCAAGCGCATATTTTCTTACAGGATCGGAGGGCTTTGTGCGGAGTATCATTTCATCCATTCCTATTATGGCGTTCATGGGTGTTCTGATCTCATGGGACATGTTGGCGAGAAAATCACTCTTTGCTTTGTTTGACGCATCGGCAGCGTCCTTTTCGAGTTTCAGTACCTTTTTTTCGTATGAAGCCTTCTGCTCTTCAAGCTTCATTTCCTCCACACGTTTCATGTAGCGCTGCTCATTCCTGTGGGCTACTGCATAGAATGCTGTTATCATAAGGAATATCAGGCTGCATATTATAATGTTTACGACAAGCTGGCTCCGTACTTCTCCATGAAGCTCAGAGTCGCTCACTACCATAACGACATACCAGTTATTCATTATGCTGTTTACGAAGACAGTGCTTTTTTCACCATCACATACATAGGAGAAACTTCCGGAGCCCACAGACTTTATCGCATTAAGGTAGTCCTCTCCACCCTCTGAATCTGTAATATAGGTCCCCGTTTTATCCTTATTCCTGTGAGCTATGAAAAGTCCTGTTTCGTCTACCACAAAGCCATATCCTTTTCCGTTCAGTGTCAGCTCGTCCGCCATGGACTGGATCCCTTTGAGCTGGACATCAAGTGATATTACGTTTTGTTTATCGGGAAGCATTCTGCATACGGATATGATCAGGTCGCCTGTCTGAGCATCTATATAAGGAGGAACAAATGTGACCTCGCCTTTATTCGTTATAGCAAAGACGTACCAGCCGCGGCTCCTGGGATTATAGGTCTCGGGCGGCTCCCAGTTGAGTCCGTCCATATACCTTCCCATAATATATCCGTATATCCCGGTGTAGTTTTCGTCAAACTGTTCTGATACGTTATTTGTTTCTTCTACCAGGAACTCATGTATACGGGCGGGAGTGCTGCCGCTTACTATCATGTGGTACACCGAGTCGGCGGTGACATGCAGCACGTTTTCTGCTGTGTTCAGATGGTTTTCAACCATGGAGGAGATATTGAGCATCCGGTCTTCTATGACTGTAGCCGAATTGGAAACTGCTACGCTGTACATCAGTCTGGATGTATAGATCACCATTACGGCCATAAAGATGAAGACAAGGATCAGAGGTATGATCATTCTGTGCTTTTTGTGTCTGTGTCCTTCGGGGTAGTCACTTCTATTCTTCTTCATCAGTCGTTTCCTTATCCTCTGCTTTTGTATGACTGACGGCACGATACTCCTCCGGAACTTCAATCTTTGTAGATCCTAGATAATACCCCGGATTGCCGAGAATATATGTGTCCTGGTATATAAGAATGATATTGTCGGATCTTTCACCCGTCTCGGCATCTGAATATCTGGAGCCATTCCAGTCTGCACCGGGGGAGAAAACCCCGTAGGCCCGTGAAAGATCATCAATATCTGTAAGGCTGCTTTCTCCTAATATCACTTTCCTGGCATGCTCAGCAAGTCCGGCGGAGGCAGTAAATCCGTAGGAATAAGCCCAGGTGCCGAATCTTCCTGCGCCGCCCTTTTCCACTACTGCAGTTTCTACCGTATTAAGTATCTTTTCAGGATCACCTGCTGCTGAAGTCAGATCCAGTCCCAGCGCTTCCGGATATCCCAAAAGAGGTGAAGGAAGATCCGCTTCAATAAAATAGCCGCCATTAGTGAGAAGCTTGCTGATAAGAGGTGCAGTGTGGGCGTCATTTGTGCAGAAATACGCGGATCTGTCACCGTATTTTTGCAGCCATTCGTTAAAGTGCTCCCTGATATAAGACTGGGCTCCGGGAACTCCCGCTTCGGTAATGGGATCAGGGGCTTCTTCCATCTCAAATCTAATACCGAATTCTTCACAAGCTGCCCGCATCACGGCTACCCGTCTGGATACCGTCTCATATGAAAGATGACGGGGAAAAGATATATGGACAAAGGTGTCGCACCCAAGCTCATGTGCCGAGCGAATTATTAGATATCCGCGGTTTATGAAATCACAGTTTACCACGAGATCAGCCGTTTCCCCGATATCCGCAAGGTCTTCGTAGGCTTCACCCGCAATGCACAGGATGTCGGGTCTTTTCTCATGGATACGCCGGAATGCCTCGCTTGTACCGTCGACAGCCTGATTGACAATGACAGCCTTCATCAGGGGATCCTCGGACAGATTCACGATGGTCTGTATGGTATTTTCCGGCTCTTCTGTGAAATTATCCGGATAGATCACAAGCGTTACGTTGTCTGAGCCGTATTTTTTTTGAAAAGCCTCTGCTCCGCGCCTGTCATCCTCTGACTGTGAGAATGACCCGGTGACTATACCTATATGGAATGCATCCGCTGATGATTCTCCCTCCTCAGGTAAAGGCTCCGGATCGTGAATGGCTTTTTCCGCTTCTTCTGTGACATTGACATCGGTATCTGCTGCTTCAGGAATGACCGTTGCCTCTGCGCAGGCTGTAAACAGCACTGCTGCCGCGGATGCTGTAATGGCACATATTATTTTTCTCTTCAGATCACGCATACAAATCCCCCGGACTTTTTTTTGATTATACGTTATTATTTATCTCCCAAATCCACCGAATAGACACGAAAAATGACTGAATACCCAACCCTTATGTGATTCGTTTTTTATTTTTGCTATTCTAAATCCGAAAGCTGAAAAAGGATCCGTTAATCTGTATACGGGGGAAATGTTGATGGCAATGGAGCATGATCTGGCAACGCTTAAAGAAGCAGGCCTTGATACGGCCACAGGGATCGGTTTCACCGGCAATGAGGAGAAATATATCTCTGCCGTTCAGCGCTTCTATAGAAATCACGAAAAGAACAGTGCTAAATTAAAGGAGTTCTATGAAGCAAAGGACTATGAAAACTATTGTATAACCGTACATGCCTTAAAGAGCAACGCCAGGATGATAGGAGCGGACGGTCTCAGTAAGTTATTTGAGGAACTGGAAAAAGCGGCAAAAGAGGGCGATACGGACACTATAGAGAGAAAAACCGCATCCGCCCTGTCGGAATATGCCTGTCTTATCGGAAAGCTTGAGCCTGTAGAGGGGCATACCGGGACACATCCCTTAGGCGGGATCTCCGCTGAAGAAGCACGCAGGACGGCGGATAAACTGCTCCTGGCATTGGATGACTATGATGATGAACTGTCAAAAGAACTTGCATTAAAGCTCAGCCGCTATCCCTTCAGGATCACCCAGAGCAATAAACTGACCGAGGCCTCGGGCTATATAGATGATTTTCTGTACGATGAGGCTGCAGAACTGATAAGGGAGATATATCCGGGTATTGAATGAGATCGTAAAACGGAATATGTAGTGGTTTTTTGTCGGCAGATAACAAAATATTGTGATTTTCATTGACAGAATCATCCTAAAATGATAGACTTCTTAAAGAGTTGTTAATTTCAACTTCTACCCTCATATTTCAGATACCCGGCGACCTTAATTCTCCCCTTTATCGTCGGGTATCATTTTTCATGTCACCCATCCGTGTTCCGGGATTTGCCGGGTGAAGCGTGGTTTTTAAGTGAAATTTTCGCTGAAATGCCCGCATCAACTTAAAACAACGAAAATTTTTTTACGGATTCGGACGAGGCTTCGTCAATTCTTCCCAAGAAACATTTTTTCGAAAAAAATTTTAGTGTAAACTAAATAAAAGGTATTGCATTATTCTCAAAAGAGTATTACTATTATCGTACTAAAACGTTTGAGAAAAGATTTTTAGATAATAGTCCCATTATTAGGAGTCCGTCGCCGAAAACGATTAAGCCAGACAGGGGCGGACAAGGAGGGGAAAACAGAGGGAAGATGTCAAGAAACAGCGTTTCCTTAAAAGATATTTCAAAGGCTTGCGGAGTATCCATAGCAACTGTATCCAAGGCATTAAATGATCACAGCGATATAGGACAGGATACAAAGGAGAATATAAAAAGGGCTGCGGAAGAGCTCGGATATCATCCAAACGCTGCGGCACAGGCGTTGAAGACCAAAAGGACGAATAATATAGGAGTTCTTTTTGTGGATGAAGCGAACAGCGGGCTTACCCACGACTATTTTTCACACGTGCTTGACAGCTTCAAGAGGTGTGCCGAACAGAACGGATTTGATATCACCTTTATCAATGCTGACAAAACCAGACCTGACAATATGTCTTATCTTGCTCACGCCATGTACAGGGGCTTTGACGGGGTCGTGATAGCCTGTGTGGATTTCTTCGATCCTCAGGTGGATGAGCTTATCAACAGTAATATACCCGTTGTCACCATAGACCATATTTTTTATAACAGAATAGCCATTTTATCGGATAATGCCAAGGGAATGAGAGATCTTGTGAGCTATGCATACAGAATGGGACACCGGAAGATCGCGTATATCCATGGCCTGGAATCGTCTGTGACCCGGGCAAGGATGGCAAGCTATTACAGAACAATGCAGGACTTCGGGCTTACCGTTCCCGATGAATACGTCCTCTCTTCACCATACAGGGATTCCGAGGAGACATACAGGGCGACATTAAAGCTTCTTTCTCTCCCGGAGCCTCCTACCTGCATACTATATCCTGACGATGTTTCCGCCTTTGGCGGAATGAATGCCCTGGGTGAAAAGGGTTTAAGGATACCGGATGACATTTCTATTGCGGGATACGATGGTACCGAGATAGCTTCAAGAGTGATACCGAAGCTTACCACAGTTGCCCAGGACACCGAGGGGATTGGCAAAGCCGCAGCGGAACGGCTTATTGATATGATAAACAATCCGAAGGCTGCACTTATCGAACAGGTTGTTATAGAGGGGAGGCTGGAGCCCGGCGGAACGGTTGGTAAACCGGCATAGGAAAGGATTGAAGACAGCGGGAGCTGTTTTAAGGAAATAATAATGAAAAAAAGAAAATGTCAAAATACTCAACAAAAGGGAGGTAAAACGGTTATGAAGAGCAAGTTGATGGCTGCATTGATTTCATTGACGATGGCGGCGGGAATGCTGGCAGGCTGCGGAAAGGGCGGTGACTCCGGGGCCGGAAAGGCTACGGACGGAGGAAAGGTCTTAAATATCTATGCCTGGAATGAGGAATTCAAATCCAGGGTAACGGATCACTATCCCGGATATGAAGAGGTTGATGCAACCACCGGGAAGGTCGGTGATGTTACCGTAAAGTGGAATATTACACCCAATCAGGATAACGCTTATCAGAATCATCTTGATGAGACTCTTCTGAATCAGGATAAGGCAGCTGCGGATGACAAGATCGATATTTTCCTCGTTGAGGCTGACTATGCTCTTAAGTACGTTGACACGGATTATGCTCTCCCGGTAAAGGATCTGGGCCTCACGGAGGACGATCTCAAGAATCAGTATAAATATACCCAGGATGTTATGACGGATTCGAAGGGAGTACTTAAGGGGACCTCCTGGCAGGGCTGCCCCGGCGTGCTTATTTACAATAGGGAAGCAGCAAAGGAGGTTCTCGGTTCAGATGAGCCTTCCGAAGTTCAGAAGTCAGTTGCCGACTGGGACAGCTTCGAGAAGACTGCAGAGAAGATGAAGGCTGCAGGCTACAATATGACTGCTACCACAAACGATGCTTACCGCGTATTCTCAAATAATGTTTCCGGGAAGTGGGTACAGGACGGCAAGGTTGTTCTTGATGACAACATTAAGAACTGGATCGATCTTTCCAAGAATATGATGGATGCAGGGGAGACCACCTCGGCAGATCTCTGGAGTCCCGACTGGAGTGCAGGCTTCTATCCCGACGGAAAGGTATTCTGCTACTTCGGACCGGCATGGCTTATCAACTTCTCAATGGCTGCAGACGAAGCCGGCTCTATTGCCAATGCAGGCGGATGGGGAGCTACCGAAGGACCTCAGGGCTTTTTCTGGGGAGGCACCTGGATCTGCGGTTGTGCGGGAACCGACAATAAAACCCTCGTTTGTGATATAATGAAGCAGCTCACCTGTAATGAGGAAATAATGCTTGACATAGTAAAGAAGGACAACGACTTTGTTAATAATAAGCCGGCTATGGAAAAGGCGGCAGCCGATGATTCCTTTGCTTTCCCTGTTCTCGGAGGACAGAATCCTCTGCCTATGTTCTGTGCCGGAGCCGAAAAGTGTGATCTTTCAAATCAGAGTGCATATGACCAGGGCTGTAATGAAGAGCTTCAGAGAGCGATGAGAAACTACTTTGAGGGAAATGCAAGCTATGATGAAGCGTATGAGCAGTTTACAAAGGCTATAGGGGAGAAGTATCCCGAGCTTGCACAGTGATCATAGATACAGCTTATACACAGGGCGCGGCTTGACTTCGCGCCCTGTAACGGAATGGAAAGGACTGGCTCATGAAAAAGAGCAAGGTAGTAAGCTATAATAAGTGGGGTTATATCTTCCTCATTCCTTTTACTGTTGTTTTTCTTGTTTTCCAGCTGATACCCATGGTAACAACGGTCTACAATTCATTCTTTGAAAACTACCGTTCCGGGCTTATGCAGATAGGTCCGAATTTTGTGGGGCTGGATAATTACGTGACCATCATTACCAATGGTGATCTTCCCACATATTTTGCAAATACCATGATCATATGGGTAATGTGTTTTATCCCCCAGATCATAATCTCTCTGGTTCTCGGTGCCTGGTTTACAGATCCGTCGCTGAGACTCAGGTTTCAGACCTTTTTTAAGACCGTTATCTACCTTCCGAATCTTATAATGGCTTCCGCGTTCTCAATGCTTTTCTTTACGCTTTTTGCGGACGGCGGTCCCATTAATTCCATTCTTATGCAGACAGGGATCATCGGTGAACCATACCAGTTTATGTCCCATGTCTGGTCGGTGCGCGGACTTATCGCATTTATGAACTGTTTAATGTGGTTTGGAAATACGACTATCCTTCTGATGGCAGGTATGCTGGGAATCGATCCGGCTTTATTTGAAGCAGCCCAGGTTGACGGGGCCACGGCCACTCAGATATTCTCCCGAATAACTCTTCCGCTGCTGAAGCCCATACTGATCTATGTAATGGTAACCTCCCTTATCGGCGGGCTACAGCTTTTTGACGTGCCCCAGATATTAACGAACGGCAGCGGCGATCCGGTGCGTTCCTCTATGACCCTTATCATGTATCTGAATAAGCATCTGTATAATAAGAACTACGGTCTTGGCGGGGCGCTTTCGGTGTTTATGATCATAGTAACCGCTATACTGAGCTACATTGTATTTAAGTTTACGAATTCCAGGAGATAAGAGGAGAGAGAAGATGACAGAAAGCAAAACAGCCGGAAAAAAGGAAAATGGGGCATCCGTGCATGTAAGGAGAGTGCTGGCATACGTCGTACTTATTCTGGTGACGGTTCTTTGTCTCTTCTGGTTCTATGTACTCTTTATCAATGCCACCAGATCGAATTCAGAGCTTAAGAGGGGTTTCTCTGCGATACCGAGCGTCTACCTTCTCGAGAATCTGAATAATATGATACATGGAACCCAGCCCGTTCTGAGCGGTCTTATAAATTCTTTTATCATAGCCTTCTGTTCCGCTGCTCTCAGCACTTATTTCTCCGCTATGACCGCATACGCCATACATGCGTATGACTTCAGGTTCAGGAGATTCATGTTTACCTTTATCCTGATGATAATGATGATACCCACGCAGATCACTGCGCTTGGATTCCTGCAGCTGATTGGGAATATGGGACTGGATGACAGCTTCATTCCGCTGATTGTACCGTCTGTGGCAACCCCTGCAGTATTCTTTTATATGAAGCAGTATATGGATTCGACACTGCCGCTGTCCCTTGTTGAAGCAGCAAGAATAGACGGAGCCGGGGAATTCAGAACCTTTAATCAGATAGTTATGCCGCTTATGAAGCCAGCCCTTGCGGTTCAGGCCATATTCAGCTTTGTTTACAGCTGGAATAATTATTTCGTGCCGGCTTTGGTACTGCACACCGATTCAAAGAAAACACTTCCCATCCTAATAGCCCAGCTAAGATCCGCTGACTGGCTGAAATTTGATATGGGTCAGGTTTATGCAATGATCGCCTTTTCCATCTTCCCGGTTATCATGGTTTATCTGGTACTTTCAAAATCCATTGTGGGAGGAGTTACTCTGGGAGGAGTAAAGGGCTGACAGAAAGGAGATATCTTAATGAAGGCATATGTCTTTCCCGGACAGGGTTCACAGCAGAAGGGCATGGGAGCAGGGCTTTTCGAGGCTTTTCCGGAGCTTACGGAAAAAGCCGACGGGATACTGGGGTATTCCATAAAGGAGCTCTGTCTTGAGGATCCCGACGGTGTATTGGATAATACACGTTATACACAACCCGCACTCTTTACGGTATGTGCGCTATCGTATCTTCAGAAGCTGAAGGACGGAGAGGAAAAGCCCGATTTTGTTGCGGGACACAGTCTGGGTGAATATGCGGCACTTTTTGCGGCAGGGATCCTGAATTTTGAAACCGGACTGGCTCTCGTGAAAAAGCGCGGTGAGCTTATGAGTCAGGAAGAGGGCGGCGGTATGGCAGCCATTGTGGGGATAGACAGGGAAAAGGTGGCAGCTGTTCTGAGTGAGAACGGCTTTTCCGGAATTGATATTGCGAATCTGAACACTCCGGTGCAGACTGTGATCTCCGGAAAGAAGGAGGATATCCTGAAGGCCGAAGGGGTATTCACAGGCACAGAGGGCTGCTCCCTGTACAAGGTTTTGAATGTGAGCGGAGCCTTTCATTCCCGTTATATGGAGAATGCCAGGAAGGCTTTCACGGAGGAGCTTATAAACGTAAGCTTCGGAAAGATGGAGATACCTGTTATAGCCAATGTGACAGCCCTTCCCTATGAAGAGGGGAAGACTGCAGAGATCCTTTCAAAGCAGCTTGTTTCCCCTGTACGCTGGGTAGACAGCGTTAAATATATGATGGACAGGGGCGTGGAAAAGTTTGAAGAGATCGGGCCCGGCCACGTCGTAACAGGAATGGTAAGGAAGATAATGCGGTTCTCAAAATCCTCCTGATCATGTATGATACAGCTTTTTCGAGTGGTATTTGGGCTCGCATGTCAGGTTGACTCCCAGCTTTTTAAATATTCCCACGTCTACCTGGGATAGAATAACAGAGGAATGAACCTCCAGACCCGCTATCCTCGGCAGCTGCTCGTAGGCCTTTCTGGCCGCGTCGTTTTTCAGAGCCTCGATGGAAAGAGCTATCAGTATTTCATCTATATGAAGCAGGGGATTGTGATTTCCCAGATATTTTACCTTCAGCTCCATAATGGGCTCGATCACGGTGGGGGATATGAGCTCTATCTGATCCTCAATATCGGCCAGATATTTCAGGGCATTCAGTATCATTGCACTGGAAGCACCGAGGAGGGTGGAGGTTTTTCCGGTTATGATGGTGCCATCCTCCATCTGCATCGCGGCAGCGGGACCTCCGGTTTCCTCACCCTTGATATTTGCTGCAGCCACCACAGGACGGTTCCCGACGGAAATACCTGCTTTCTCCATTAGAAGCTCGATCTTATGAACAGGTCCTTCTCCGGCATTTCCCTTTCTCTTTTCACAAAGGGCAGTAAAGTATCTTCTTATGATCTCCTGATTTGCAGCCTTTGAAACAACCGCATCATCGGTAATGCAGAGTCCCGCCATATTCACACCCATATCCGTGGGCGATTTGTAGGGGCTCATTCCGTTGATCTTCTCAAACATGGTACGGAGAACGGGAAAAACCTCTACATCGCGGTTATAGTTGACAACGGTCTTCCCATAAGCATCCAGATGGAAGGGGTCTATCATATTTACATCGTCAAGATCCGCAGTTGCGGCTTCATAGGCAAGGTTGACAGGGTGGTTTAAGGGAAGATTCCAGATGGGGAAGGTTTCGAATTTGGAATACCCGGCTTTCACACCCCTCTTTGATTCATGGTAAAGCTGGGAAAGACAGGTAGCCATCTTTCCGCTGCCCGGTCCCGGTGCGGTAACGACCACAAGGGGGCGGGTTGTTTCGATGTAATCATTCTTTCCGTAGCCTTCGTCGCTGAGGATGAGGGGGATGTTTGAGGGATAGCCCGGTATTACATAGTGCCGGTATACCTTAACTCCCAGAGCCTTCAGCTTTTTCTCATATGCTACTGCGGAGGACTGGCCGGCAAACTGGGTCATAACAACACTTCCGACGTAAAGACCGTTATTTGTAAAGGCATCCACCAGACGGAGAAGATCCATATCATAGGTAATGCCGATATCCCCCCTGACCTTGTTTTTTTCGATATCGCCTGCGTTGATGGCGATAATGATCTCCGTCTGATCCCGGAGCTTCTTTAACATTCGGATCTTTGAGTCCGGGTGGAAGCCGGGAAGAACACGGGAAGCATGGAAATCATCAAAGAGCTTGCCTCCGAATTCCAGGTATAGCTTGCCTCCGAACTTGCCGATCCTTTCGGCGATGTGTTCCGACTGGATCTGAAGATATTTATCGTTATCGAAGCCTGCATTCAACATTCTTTTCATTCCTTTCCGTTCCAGCAGTATGTACAGAGGTCACAGGGCTTCAGGCCCACCGCTTCGATCATATCATCGAGTCTGTGATAGTGGAGAGAGGTGAATTTCAGTCTGGAGCGTATCTCCTCCAGCATAGCGGCGTATTCGGAGCTGTCGGGATCCGTATATTTCCCGAGAATTTCAGGACCGGGATCAGCGCTGCCCTCCAGCTTTTCTATGACCCCTCTGGTGATAAGCTCCATTTCCGAATTTGATCTGGAAAAATTCAGATATTTACACCCGAAGACCAGAGGCGGACAGGCAGGCCGTATATGAACCTCGGATGCGCCGTTATTAAAGAGGTATTCGGTGGTTTCCCTAAGCTGTGTCCCGCGGACTATTGAATCGTCGATAAGCAGAAGCTTTTTTTCCCTGATAAGCTCTCTGGCCGGTATAAGCTTCATTTTTGCGATCAGATTTCTCCTGCTCTGGTGCGTGGGCATAAAGGAGCGGGGCCAGGTTGCAGTGTATTTCACAAAGGGTCTGCCGTAGGGGATACCGGATTCATTGGAATAGCCTATGGCATGGGCGACACCGGAATCCGGAACCCCGGCCACGATGTCCGGGGAAATGCCTCTGTCCCTGTCTCTTTTCGCCAGTGCGGCGCCGCATCTGTAGCGGATGTTTTCCACATTGAGTCCCTCGTATGTGGACGCGGGAAAACCGTAGTAGATCCAGAGAAAGGTACATATTTTCAACCGGTCAAGGGGCTTTGACAGGATCTCATAGCCATCAGGTGTAATGAAATCTATTTCTCCGGGACCCAGCTCATGAACCGGATTGTAGCCGAGATTCAGGAATGAAAAGGATTCGAAGCAGACGCAGAAGGAATCCGGCTTCTGCCCAATCTCCACCGGAGTCCTGCCGTAACGGTCCCTCGCGGCATATATTCCCTTCTCCGTCATCAGGAGTATGGTCATGGAGCCCTTTATCATCTCCTGGGCATATCGTATGCCCTCCACAATGCTGTCCTTCTGATTTATAAGGGAAGCGGTCAGCTCAGTCGGATTAATATCGCCTCCGCTCATTTCCAGGAATTGTGCGTGGTTATTCCGGAAAAGAAGCTTCTCAAGCTCCGGGCTGTTGTTTATCTTTCCTACGGTGGTTATGGAGTAGGTTCCGTGATGCGATCTTACAATGAGCGGCTGGGGTTCATAGTCGCTGATACAGCCTATGCCCAGATTGCCCTCCATCTTTTCCAGGTCTCTCTCAAATTTCGGTCTGAAGTAGGAGCTTTCTATATTATGGATCGCTCGGTTAAAGCCGGATCCTTTATTGAAAACCGCCATTCCGGCACGTCTTGTACCGAGATGGGAATGATAGTCCGTTCCGTAAAACAGATCAAAGACACAGTCACCTCTGGATGCTACTCCGAAAAATCCACCCATACATCTCCTCCTTGGGAATAAAATGATCAAAGCGCCAAAAGGCTATTGCCGGAAAACAGGGCTGTCTGCGCATAGGACAGGAGCCGAAGGCGCTATAATCATAACATATATCCGGGTATTTGCAAAAAGCTGAAAAATTATTTAGAATTATAACAAAATATTCGCTTAAATACCGCAGATAACAATTCAGAACAGACACCTGCGGAACCGCAGGTAACAACAGATCCTAAGGGGTGAAAACAAGGGCACCGGAGAAGAAAATGAAAAAATCAGGTTTGAACAACAGTATATTGAAGAAGAGAAACAGGGGGATCATTTTACGTCTGCTGGCAACAGAAAAGTGTTTTTCCAGGATAGACATTGCCAAGGAAACAGGTCTGTCAAAAATGGCTGCCACGAATGTTATAGGCGAATTTATTGATGAGGGGATAATAGAGGAGAGCGAAAAGCGTGTACAGGGAGGTAAGGGAAGGAACCCCATAGTCCTGAGGATTTCCGGGAGGGCGCCGAAGATCATAGGGGTTCATATCTCAGGAACCGGAGGCGGGGTCTCACTCTGTGATTATAAGCTGAATGTCCTTACGGAGAGCGGCTTCAGGGTGGCGGAAGGAGAAAATGACCGGATCTTTCCGGAGATCTTTAAGCGGATTGACTCAATACTCTCGAAATACGGAAATGAACGGATATCCGGTATAGGCGTCGGAAGTCCGGGACCCGTTGATGTCCGGAGGGGAGTCATTCCAAAACCGGAGGATCCCTCCGGAATGAAGGATATCGATGTCTTCGGGATCCTGAAGGAAAAGTATGATTTTCCCGTATTTGTGGAGAATGAATATGACTGTGCAGCTCTGGCGGAGCTGTTCTTCGGCGCGGGAAGGGATCTCTCCAATTTTGCATTCATTGGTGTTTCAAAGGAGGTCGGATCAGCACTGATATCCGGAGGCCAGCTTTTCAGGAGCGAATCGGGATTTAACAGTGAGATCGGACATATAAGCATAGACATAAACGGTCCGTCCTGTCACTGCGGAAGAAAAGGCTGTCTGGAAACCTATATTTCCACATCGGTTCTTGAGGAAAAGCTTCGTAAAATGTCAGGAAAGGAGCTGACCTTCAGGGACTTCTGTGAAATAAATAAAGATCACAGCTCACCGGAATTCGAAGATGTGATGGACGAGGCTACGGAAAAGCTTTCCGAAGTACTTGCAAATACGGTGAATTTCTGTGGAACCCTGAATTATATAATCGGTATGGAGGGGCGTTATATACCGGACAGGTATGTGCGGGATCTGACAAAAAGGGTAAATAATAAGATCATGTTTAAGTCCCGCCGAAAGGTCAGGGTGCTCAGATCCAGTATCCATAAGCCGCTGCGGTCTGCTGTCTGCTCCTGTGCCGTTATGGAGAGATTATTCAGGGGTGATATGGACGCTCTTCTTCATCAGGGGGACAGCCCCTTCCAGGCCTTCCCCGTAAGCTGATCACCGGGGGGTTCTGCTGTTCAAAAAGTCATTCTTTCTTAATGCTCAAATGCGGACTGTGTATTTGCTGCACGGTTACGCTTCAATACTGTTTTCGTCAAAAAAACAAAAAACAGGTAAAAATGGTCTTGACTTTGGTGTATTTTGCAGATATAGTAAAGACATTTAGTAAATCTATTTTGCAAAAGTATTTCAGCAAACCGCGGCTGAACATCAAATAAAGTCAGGAAAGAGCAGATGAAAACCTTGGAACCGACGGCTACGGAACGCCGGAGAAAAACCAGAAACAGAGTGTTCAGATACATATATAATTCTGATGAGCCTGTGAGCAAGCAGGCTATGTCGGTAGATCTGAACCTGAGCCTCCCCACGATACATCACAATGTAGCCGAGCTTCTGGAGGCGGGTCTCATAAAAGCAGGCGAAACCCAGTCATCCACGGGAGGAAGGCCTCCGGTAGGTTATCTTGTGGAGAATGATGTACGCTTTTCCATAGGAATATCCATTACGACAAATCACATACACTTTCTTGCATCCGACCTGAAAATGAATCAGCTGGCCGAGAAGAGTCTGCGTAAGGACAGTACATCCGCTACGGATCTCGGGAATGAGGTCAGGAGGGAGCTTACTCTCTTTATTGAGGAGAATGATCTCAATAAGAACCGTATTCTGGGCGTGGGCATCACTATACCCGGCGTCTTGAACCGCCCCGGAGACGCGGTGCTTCTTTCACCCAGCATGAAGCTTAAGAATATCAGCCTGCAGAGCCTCAGAAAGGCCTGTGAGCCTTATCCCGTTTATATTGAGAATGACGGAAACTGTGCCGGATATGCTGAATGGCTTGCTATGAGCCCCAGGGAAAGAAAGAACGGCTTTGTTTATATTCTTCTTGAAAACGGTGTCGGAGGTGCCTTTTTCATTAACGGAAAAACCTATTCCGGAATGAACCACAGAAGCGGGGAATTCGGACATATGTGCGTTCAGCCTGACGGGCTTATGTGTAATTGCGGGAAAAGAGGCTGTCTGGAAGCATACTGCAGCGCGCTCCGCTTCAGTGCCGATATAGGGAAGACCATTGAAGAATTTTTTGATCTGGTACATAAAGGAGATCCCGCATCCCAGGCTCTGTGGAATGATGTACTTAGGCATCTCGCCATCGGGATCGGCAATATCAGGATGATATTTGACTGCGACATAGTGCTGGGAGGCTTTGTATCGGAATATCTGAAGGAATATATGCCGGAATTAAAGAAGTATGTGGTGGAAATGAATTCCTTCGGAGATGACACGGATTTCGTGAAGCTTGGGAAGTTCCCGAGAAAGGCCGGACTGATGGGTATCGCCTGGCACTTTGCGAATGATTATATCGAGAAGATATGAATCGGAAGATTCTACATAAGGTACAGCCTGTTTTTGTATATATTTACCAAATACGAAAAAAGCAGGTAAAGGATATTGACATTATTGCTGTTAAGCAATATTATAAAAGAGCTTTACAAAAGTTGTTTTAGAAAATAACTTAAAGCAACACGCAAATTAATTTTTCAAAAGAGGAGGAAAATTATTATGGCAAAGAAGTTATTGGCAGTACTGCTTGCCGGCGCAATGACATTCTCACTTGCAGCTTGCGGCGGAAGTACAGGCGGAGCACAGGAAGCAGCTCCCGCACCTGCAGCAGAAGAGGCAGCTCCCGCAGCAGACGCAGCACCTGCAGCAGAAGAAGCAGCTCCCGCAGCTGAAGCAGCACCCGCAGAAGAAGCAGCAGCTCCCGCAGCCGGCGGAAAGGTTGGCGTATCAATGCCCACCAAGGATCTCCAGAGATGGAACCAGGACGGCGCAAACATGGAGAAGGAGCTTAAGGACGCAGGTTATGAGGTTGACCTTCAGTACGCAAACAACGACGTTCAGACCCAGCTTTCACAGGTTGAGAACATGATAAGCGGCGGATGCTCGGTTCTCGTTATAGCAGCTATCGAGGGATCTTCACTCGGCGAAGCTCTTGATATGGCAAAGGAAGCCAATATCCCGGTTATAGCATATGACCGTCTGCTTATGGATTCCGATGCGGTTTCCTACTATGCAACATTTGATAACTACAAGGTTGGTACCGTTCAGGGTACATATGTAAAAGAGAAGCTTGACCTTGACAACGCTGCAGGACCCTTCAACATCGAGTTCACAGCAGGAGATCCCGGTGACAACAACGCAGGATTCTTCTTCAACGGTGCTTATGATGTTCTTAAGGAATACATTGACAGCGGAAAGCTCGTAGTTAAGTCCGGACAGACCAAGTTTGAAGACGTTGCTACTCCTACCTGGGGAACCGACGTAGCTCAGGCCAGAGCAGAGAACATCCTTTCTTCATACTATGCAGACGGAACAGATCTTGATGTATGGCTTTGCTCAAACGACTCCACAGCAATGGGTGTTGAGAACGCACTTGCAGCAAACTACAACGGCAAGTATCCCATCATCACAGGTCAGGACTGCGATATTGAGAATACAAAGAACATGATCGCAGGCAAGCAGTCAATGTCCGTATTCAAGGATACACGTACTCTTGCAAGCCAGGTTGTAAAGATGGTTGGACAGATCCTTACCGGTGCTGAGGTTGACGTTAACGATACCGAGACCTACAACAACAACGTTAAGGTTGTTCCTTCATTCCTCTGCGAGCCTGTATTTGCAGATGCAAATAACTACAAGGAGATCCTGATCGACTCCGGATATTACACAGAGGATCAGCTTAAGTAATCATTATCATACAAATTTAAGCAGAAATCGATCTGGGGCGGGCCTAGCCCGCCTCAGATTTTCTTATAACAGGAATGTTGGCAGCTACTAAGGAACAGATGTAACTATTCAGAATGCGAAAGGCTCTGAACAGATACGAACAGATAAACATGCGGAATAATACCGCAAGGGACTAAAAAATCATGATTACAGGCAATAACAGTAAAATGAAGAGAGGAGGGGACTTAGTTTGGCAAAGGAACTGCTGAAAATGGATCACATTACAAAAACCTTCCCCGGCGTAAAGGCTTTGGACAACGTTAACCTTTCGGTTGAGGAGGGCGAGATCCACGCTCTTGTAGGAGAAAACGGAGCCGGAAAGTCTACGCTGATGAATGTCCTCAGCGGCATTTATCCATACGGAACCTATGAAGGTGACATTATTTACAATGGTGAAGTGTGTAAGTTTCAGAAGATAAAGGATTCCGAGGAGAAGGGGATCGTTATCATTCATCAGGAGCTTGCTCTTGTACCGCAGATGTCTATCGGTGAAAACATGTTCCTCGGAAATGAGAGAGGAAAAAAGAACGCTATTAACTGGAATGAAACATACGGTGAGGCCGACAAATATCTGAAGATGGTCGGTCTTTCGGAATCCTCAAGGGTGCTTATAAAGGATATCGGAACAGGAAAGCAGCAGCTTGTTGAGATCGCGAAGGCTCTTGCAAAGCATGCAAAACTCCTGATACTTGATGAGCCTACATCATCCCTTAATGAGACGGATTCCAGAGCGCTTCTTGATCTGATGCTTGAATTCAAGAAGCAGGGAATGACTATGATAATCATCAGCCATAAGCTCAACGAGGTTGTCTATGTGGCGGACAAGATCACGGTTATCAGAGACGGATCCACGGTGGAGACACTTGACTGCCACACCATGGAGATCAACGAGGACAGGATCATCCGCGGCATGGTAGGTCGTGAGCTTACGAACCGTTTCCCGAAGAGAGAAGCGGTGGAGAAGGGCGATATAAATATGGAGGTGAAGGACTGGACAGTCTATCATCCCCTATATACGGAAAGAAAGGTTGTTGACGGCGTAAATCTCAATGTCAGAAAGGGAGAGGTCGTCGGAATATACGGACTGATGGGAGCGGGACGTACAGAGCTTGCCATGAGCATATTCGGAAAGTCCTACGGCTACGGGATCACCGGCACATTGAAGATCAACGGAAAGGAAATGGATCTGAAGAACCCCCGTGCCGCGATCGATGCTAAGCTTGCCTATGTTACCGAGGACAGAAAGGGCAACGGCCTCGTGCTCACAAATACTATCAAGGTGAACACCTCTCTTGCAAATATGGAGGGTGTGAGTGAAAAGGGAATTATTGACTCCGATAAGGAATATCAGGTAGCCGTTGAATATAAGAATAAGCTGGAGACAAAGACTCCCACGGTTGAGCAGAATGTGGGAAATCTTTCCGGAGGAAACCAGCAGAAGGTTCTTCTTGCAAAGTGGATGTTCACGGATCCGGATATACTCATCCTGGATGAGCCTACGAGAGGTATAGATGTAGGTGCAAAGTATGAAATCTACTGCATCATCAATGATCTTGTCAAGGCAGGAAAATCAGTTATTATGATCTCCTCCGAGCTGCCCGAGGTTCTGGGTATGAGCGACAGGATCTATATAATGAACGAAGGGAAGTTTGTGGGAGAGCTTGACGCTTCCGAAGCATCCCAGGAGCTTATAATGTCCAGCATATTACAATCAGGAAGGGGTGAATGACGTGAGTATAAATATTAAAGATGTACTGAAAAAATATACTATGGTCCTGGCCCTGATCGTAATTTTGATCTTCTTCCACATTATGACGGGCGGGAAGATGCTTCTTCCCCAGAATATAAATAACCTTATCTCCCAGAACGCCTATGTGTTCGTTCTTGCTGCAGGTATGCTTCTTTGTATTCTGACAGGCGGTAATATCGATCTGGCCTGCGGTTCCGTTGTCTGCTTTGTGGGCGGTATCGGAGCCGTGATGATGGACAAGGATATCAGCTGGGTGCTGGCTGTACTGGTAATGCTGATAGGCGGTATCCTGGTTGGTGCCTGGCAGGGCTTCTGGATCGCCTATGTGAAGGTTCCTCCTTTCATCGCGACTCTTGCCGGAATGTACGCCTTCAGGGGTCTTTCCAATGTAGTTCTGCAGGGCTATGCGGTTGGTATCGATGACACCGTATTCCTGAATGTGTTCGGCGGAGGAGCGGACTGCTATATCCCCGATTTCTTCGGCGGCGGAAGCATCAATATGACCTGTGTTCTTGCCGGTGTTCTCATTGTTGTGATTTATGCTGCTATGGTATTCAAGAAGAGGATGGATGCAAAAAAGGCAGGTTACAGCGTAGGACCTCTTTCCGCAGATCTTGTAAGGACGGTTGTTATCGCGGCAGCGGTCATCTGGTTCTTCTTCAAGCTTGCACAGTATAAGGGCATACCCACATCTCTTATCTGGATTGGAGTAGTCCTTCTTGCTTATGCGTATATCACCAGTAATACCACAATGGGTCGTTATCTCTATGCGGTAGGCGGAAACGAAAAGGCAACAAATCTTTCCGGTATAGATTCCAGGAAGGTATACTTCTTCGCCTATGTGAATATGGGTCTTATGTCCGGACTCGGCGGTATCCTTACGGTGTCCAGAGCCACTCAGGCACAGCCCACCTTCGGACAGGGTTATGAAATGGACGCCATTGCGGCCTGCTTCATCGGAGGAGCAAGTGCCTACGGTGGTGAAGGAAATGTATTCGGTATCGTTATCGGTGCTCTTCTTATGGGTGTCATAAACATGGGTATGAGTATCATGGGTGTGGAAGCCAACTACCAGAAGGTGGTCAAGGGTATCGTTGTTTTATTAGCTATTGTCTTTGACGTTCTGTCAAATAAGAAGAAAAAGTAAGGGAGGAGGAGTCATGGCAAACAATAATATCACAGCTGTATTAAAAAAGAATGCAATGCTTATAGTCCTTGTCCTGGTGTATATCTTTTTCACTGCAATGACAGGCGGACAGATGTTCCAGGCTATGAACTTTAATGCACTGATAACACAGAATGCCTACGTATATGTTCTTGCAGCCGGAATGCTGATGTGTATGCTGACAGGCGGAAATATCGACCTTTCCTGCGGTTCCTTTGTCTGCTTCCTTGGAGCAATCGGAGGAATACTGATGACGGTAAAGCAGATGAACCCTGGAATATCGATCTTCATTATGCTGATTATAGGTGTTGTTTACGGGTGCGCCCTGGGCTATCTGATAGCTTATGTGGATATTCCGCCCTGGATCGCAACTCTTGCAGGCTACCTTGCTTTCAGAGGATGGGGAACGGCTCTTCTCAGCGCGAACAGTACCACGGGAAGTATTTCGCTTGCAGCAAAAAAGGATTTCCTTGCGATCTTTTCCGGGAAGATATTCCCCACGGCTGTAAACAAGTTGAATATGGTATGTATGATAGTCGGCATAATTGCCTGCATCATCGTGGTGGCTATATCCTTTATGGGCAGGGCTAATAAGGTTAAGAAGGGCTATGAAGTGGAGTCAATGTCAGCGCTTTTTGCGAAGTGTATCCTGTCGGTGGCTGCGATCCTGCTCTTCACATATAAACTGGCTATGGCTGGCGGTATACCCACGGTTCTTATCTGGGTCGTTGTTATAGTATTGATCTACAATTTCATCACATCAAAGACCACTTTGGGAAGATATTTCTACACCATTGGAGGTAATGCCGAGGCAACGAGGCTCTCCGGTGTGGATACAAGAAAAATCATGTTCCTGGCTTACCTTAATATGGCAGTCCTTACTGCGATCACAACCTTTATAGTTACCGCAAGGTTCCAGGCAGCCAATTCCCAGGCCGGAACATACTATGAGATGGACGCCATCGCAGCCTGCGTTGTGGGCGGTGTTTCCGCATACGGCGGCGCTGGAAATGTATTCGGTATGGTTGTAGGTGCAACACTTATTGGTGTGATCAACCTTGGCATGTCACTTATGGGTGTTAATGCCGACTGGCAGAAGGTGGTAAAGGGCGTGGTTCTTCTGGCTGCAGTAGTATTTGATATTCTTGCGGACAAGAAGAACAGCACCAAGTAAATTGGAGGAGACATATTATGTTGTATATCGGTATTGATCTGGGTACGTCCTCGGTAAAGCTTCTTCTCACCAATGAGAAGGGAGAGATAAAGAAGACAGTATCAAGGGACTATCCCCTTATGTTCCCCCATCCCGGCTGGTCGGAGCAGGCTCCGGAGGAATGGTTTGAAAAGTCCCTGGAGGCTCTGAAGGAGATCACGGACGGGATCGATAAGTCGGAGATTAAAGGCATAAGCTGTGGCGGACAGATGCACGGCCTGGTGGCTCTGGATGAAAATGACAATGTGATCCGTCCGGCCATACTTTGGAATGACAACCGTACCACAGCAGAGGTTGACTATTTAAATAATGAGATCGGAAAGGATAAGCTCTCCGATTATACCGCAAATATTGCTTTTGCAGGATTTACTGCCCCGAAGATCCTCTGGATGAGAAACAACGAGCCGGAGAATTATAAGAAGATTAAAAAGATAATGCTTCCCAAGGACTATCTGGCATACAAGCTGTCGGGAACCTTCTGTACGGATTATTCCGATGCGTCGGGTATGCTGCTTCTGGACGTAAAGAACAGAAAATGGTCGTCCGAAATGCTGGATATCTGCGGAGTAAAGGAAGAACAGCTGCCGAAGCTCTTTGAGAGTTATGAGAAGGTCGGTACCCTGAAGAAGGAGATTGCTGAAGAGTGCGGACTGCCTGCAGACATAGTTATAGCAGCCGGGGCAGGTGATAATGCCGCAGCTGCGGTTGGAACCGGAACCGTTGGAGACGGTATGTGCAATATCTCTCTCGGAACCAGCGGAACAATATTTATTTCGTCGAAGAAATTTGGTGTGGATCCCAATAATGCTCTTCATTCATTCGATCATGCGGACGGAAGCTTCCATCTGATGGGATGTATGCTTTCAGCCGCAAGTACAAAGAAGTGGTGGATGGAGGATATATTAAGATCAAAGGACTATGCTGCCGAAGAGGGCGGAATGAATAAGAATCTGGGCGAGAACCATGTGTTCTTCCTTCCCTATCTGATGGGAGAAAGAAGCCCCTGGAACGATCCCAATGCAAGAGGTACCCTTACCGGAATAACCCTGGATACCACGAGATACGATATCATCCAGGCGGTTATGGAGGGTATGGCCTTTGCCACGAGGGATATGTATGAGGTGGCAAAATCCATAGGCGTATGTCCTTCCAGGACGAAGATCTGCGGGGGCGGAGGAAAGAGCCCCATCGAGAGAAGGATGATAGCAAATATTCTGAATATTACCGTGGATGTTCCCGTTTCGGAAGAGGGACCGGGAATGGGCGGTGCGATGCTTGCAATGGTTGCCTGCGGTGAGTATGCAACGGTTGAGGAAGCCGCAGCAGCTATCGTTAAGGTTAAGGAGACCATTGAGCCGGAGCCGGAGCTTGTAAAGAAATACGAGGAGAAGTACCAGCAGTTTAAGAGTATCTATCCTGCGCTGAAGCCGGTATTCCCTAAGATTGTCTGATGGAAGAAAATATTTGGCACTTGTCATTGCAAAGAACACACTTGTCATTCCAAAGAACACACTTGTCATTCTGAGCGAAGCGAAGAATCTTATATCATAGGAGGAATCATAATGAACAACATACCCCAGATCAAAGTCGGTATCGTGGCGGTTTCAAGAGACTGCTTCCCTGCTCCCCTTGCTGTGAACAGGAGAAAGGCTCTTGTGGAAACCTACACAAAGAAATATGGAAAAGACGACATTTATGAGTGCCCCGTAACAATAGTGGAGAGCGAGACCGATATGGTGGCTGCTCTTGAAGACATAAAGAAGAATGATTGTAATGCTCTCTGTGTATATCTCGGAAATTTCGGACCGGAGATATCAGAGACACTGCTTGCGAAGCATTTTGACGGACCGAAGATGTTCTGTGCCGCTGCGGAGGAATCAAAGGAAACCCTCGGTGTAACCGGAAGAGGAGATGCTTTCTGCGGTATGCTTAATGCAAGCTATAACCTTGCACTCCGAAATACCAAGGCCTGGATCCCTTCATACCCCGTAGGGGATGCGGAAGACTGCGCAGATATGATACACGAGTTCCTTCCCATAGCGAGAGTCGTAGTGGGACTTGCGAATTTAAAGATCATTTCCTTCGGACCCCGTCCCGCAAACTTCCTCGCCTGCAATGCTCCCATAAAGCAGCTTTACAATCTGGGAGTTGAGATAGAAGAAGAATCCGAGCTCGACCTCTTTGAAGCCTATCAGAAGCACGAAGGAGATAAGAGAATACCTGATGTGGTGGCCGACATGACTAAGGAGCTCGGTGACAACAAGATGCTCCCGAAGCTTGCACAGTATGAGCTCACACTTCTTGACTGGGTGGAGGAGCACAAAGGCTACAGGAAGTATGTAACCCTTACAACCAAGTGCTGGCCTGCATTCCAGGATATGTTCAGGTTTGTTCCATGTTATGTTAACAGCCGCCTGACAGGCCGGGGAATCCCTGTTTCCTGCGAGGTAGATATTTACGGCACTCTTTCAGAGTATATCGGAATCTGCATAACAGGTGAGCCCGTTACACTCCTTGATATTAATAATTCCGTTCCGAAGGATATGTATAAGGAGTTTATCGAGGGTAAATTCGATTATAAGCACAGCGACACCTTTATGGGCTTCCACTGCGGCAATACCTGTTCTTCAAAGATACATAATGCACACCTTGACTATCAGAAGATCATGGCGAATACCCATCCGGCGGAATGGTGTGAGGGAACCATCGAGGGAGACATTAATCCCGGAGATATCACCTTCTACCGTCTGCAGTCTACTGCCGACAATATCTTAAGGGCTTATGCAGCCGAGGGTGAGGTGCTTCCCGTTGCGACACAGTCCTTCGGCGGTATCGGGGTCTTTGCAATAAAGGAAATGGGAAGGTTCTACAGATATCAGCTTATCGGAAAGAATTTCCCCCATCATGGTGCGGTAATGTTCGGACACTACGGAAAGTCTCTCTATGAAGCACTGAAGTATATAGGAGTAGATCCGAAGGAGATCGGATATAACCGTCCTGCCGGAGTCAGATATGAGGATGAAAATCCGTTTGCATAAGGGAGAGAGATCATAAATATTTAAGGGCCGCAATGAAGATTGCGGCCCTGATCATCTGTTACCCGGATCATTAGGGAAGCGAACCTGCCTTAAAGGCCGATACTCTTGTCCTTTGTCTTCAGGAACTCCAGGAAATCATCTTCCATCAGGGGCTTTGAGAAGTAAAAGCCCTGCATATAATCACAGCCAAGCTCCTCAAGAACCCTTACCATTTGATTTGTCTCCACTCCTTCGCAGACTACCTTTAATCCGCGGCCCTGGAACATAGGGATAAGATCCTCCAGTATACTGTTTTCGGTATTTCCCTCTGTGGGAGATGGAACACAGCCTTCTCCTCCCGCGGCAAGCGCAAAGGACTGGTCAAAGTACGACCATACAATGGACTTGTCAATCTTTATTATGCTTAAAGGAAGAGACAGCATATTCATGAGATTAGAATAGCCGGTACCGTAATCATCAAGTGAAAAGGTAAAGCCATCCTGCGACAGACGGAGCATATTCTCCATCATAATAGGAGAATCGGAGGCTGCTGTTTCCGTTATCTCCAGATTGATAAGCCTGGAACTTATGCCGTAGTTTTTTCTGATGGCAATAAGCTCATCTGACAGGTGTTCATTGAGGCATTGTATGGGAGAGAGATTCACCTCTATGTAGTCAAGACCGTATTTTCTGATGTCGTGGGTTGCAATGAATTCACAGACCCTTTTATATACCTGCCGTCCGAGCTTTGTGATCCTTCCGTTGGTTTCCGCGGTTTTAATGAATTCGTCAGGATAAATGATACCAAGCTCATCATCCCGTACACGAACCAGAGCCTCCGCAGAGGTGATACGGTTTGCGGCGGGTGACCAGATAGGCTGGAACCAAACCTCCAGTTCATCATTATCAAGTGCCTTTTCGAGAGCCTTTCTTATCTTGATCTCATGTCTGGTCTCGTACAGGGTATCCTCATCTATGGCAACAAAGGAAAAAGCCCCGTTTTCAAGTGCCTCGGACAGAGCCTTGTTGATCAGGGTATGAACCTCCTGGATCCTTGACATCTTTATTTCCGAAGAAATGTAGGCATGAGCCGGGGAAAAGCGGAAGCTGTTATCAAAAACAGACCAGGGCTTCAGGAAACGGGCATTAATCTGGGCGGTCTCCTCCACAAAGTCATAATAACCGTTTTTCAAAAGAAGAAAGCGTCCGTTATGTATGTAAAAGGGGTAGACATCTTTTTTACATACTTCACCCTTCAGAAAATCAGCAATGGCACGAAGGCAGGGAACCATGATCTCATCCCCGTAGGTAGTCTTGAGTATGTTGTAATTGGCAAAGGTAAAGCAGAGAATGGAACATTTTTTTCTTTCAAGATACATCTCCTTCTGAAGCTCGCTTAAACCGTCTCTGGAAAAGATGCCGGTCCGCTGATCGGTGAAGGCATCGGTATTTGATGCGGCTATGTAGATTATCAGAACGGAGAGCGTAAAGCCGAAGCATAGTACCGGAAGTCCGGGAAACAGCACGGCCTGGATAAAGCAGGAAAAAAAGGAAATTGCGGTGAAAGCATAGATGGATATTCTTTGTATGGGACGGGTCTTTTCACGGTATCTTCCCATATAGAAGCAGCTATGGATCAGAACAGCCATACCGAAGAAGAAGACAACAAAAAATCCGGGGGCCGCCCTGTAGCCGTTGTCGGAGTCATAGGAAAAGACGGCTCCGGTAAGAGGATTGGTCAGAATAAATAATTCTAACGCCGAAAAAAGCGCCAGTGTAAAATACCGCTTTCTCAAAGATGTAGACCCGAGACGGCCTGTCAGTATCACGACCATTGTACAGAGAATCACGGGGATCGTGATTACCAGGGCGTGATATAAAAGGACCGCAGTGTAGGCGAAAGTGAAGGGGAAAAGCCCGGGATGCTTCTCGACAAAGTTTGAAAAAATATCCAGAATATCCGCCAGAGCGATGGTGAGCATCAGGGCATTAAATACGAGAGCCTTTTTAAGGGGCAGCTCCCGGCGCAGCATATTGTATATGAGGAGAACGGTCAGTACAAAAAGCGAGGCCAGACCATAATCCATATTCCATTTCAATATATCCTGTGTCATAAATCTTTCTTATATATTCAAAACCTTTGTATTTAATCAATAAAGAGTGATTTTTGGCGTTCGAATCATTTTGATATCTAAATATCTGTTATAATACAATAACACAGTTTAACCTTAAATAAAATAAGGAATAATGTAGACTTTTAAGGCGTCTAAAAAAGTTTTATAGGAGAATATGAATGAAAAAGAGGGCGCTTATCGCTATGAGCGGCGGAGTGGACAGCTCGGTAGCCGCATTTTTGATGAAAAAAAGGGGCTTTGACTGCCTGGGGATCACAATGCGTCTCTTCAGAGGCAAGGGTGACGTAGAGGCGCGTCACAGCTGCTGTTCCGATGCGGATATAGATGATGCGGCGGAGACGGCATTTAAGATGGGCATTCCTTTTGAGGTCGTTGATTTTTCAAAAGAATTCAGAGAGCTTATCATAAAAAAGTTTGTCCGTACATATGAGAAGGGAGCTGTTCCCAATCCCTGCATCGACTGCAACAGTGAAATGAAATTCGGGTTGCTTCTGAAATACGCCCTTGAAAAGGGCTGCGATCACATTGTGACAGGGCATTATGCCAGAATAGATACGGACGGTGTAAGCGGACGCCGGATCCTGAAAAAATCCCTTGTTCCGGAAAAGGATCAGAGCTATGTCCTTTACAGGCTGACACAGGAGGAGCTGTCCAGGGTCATATTTCCTCTGGGGGATATGGGAAAGGATGATACCAGAAGGATAGCCGGGGAAGAGGGCTTCATAAATGCAAAAAAGCATGACAGCCAGGATATATGCTTTGTTCCTGACAGGGACTATGTTCGTTTTATGGAGGAATACACAGGAAAACCCTATCCTGACGGCGACATCGTTGATTTAAGCGGGAGGATACTGGGCAGGCATCACGGTGCTGTACGGTATACCAACGGACAGAGGAAGGGTCTCGGTATTTCTTCACCGGAGCCCCTGTACGTAATAAAAAAGGATATGGAAAAAAACAGAGTATATGTGGGAGCCGAAAAGGATCTCTTTTCGGATACCCTTTATGCCTCAGAGCTAAACTGGATCTCCGTGCCGGGTCTTTCCGGGGAGATGAGGATAAAGGCCCGGACGAGATACAGCCATAAGGAAGAGCCGGCTACCGTGTATCCGGAAAAAGACGGCATGATAAGGCTTGTTTTTGACAAGCCCCAGCGAGCAATTACCCCGGGCCAGGCGGTCGTTTTGTATGACGGTGATACGGTTGTGGGAGGAGGTACGATCGCCGGTCCGGACAGGCTGCCTCTTAAAGCTGAATGTTGAACCCCTTATCTCAATATGGCAAGAGTGATTACTTTTGGAGAGATAATGATGCGCTTAAATCCGGAGGGATACCGGAGATTTGTTCAGGCAGACCGTTTCGAAGCAAGCTATGCGGGGGGAGGCAAATGTGGACGTATCCCCTGCAAATTTCAGGAATGAAGCATTTTTCGTAAGTAATATTGGACAGGCATTACTCCTGCTCTTGGAGGAGAACTCCCTGAGATCTGCATAGACGCCTGCAAGGCAGCGGATCGGGACGTGTTCAGAGGTAATACTTATCATGAAGCTTTTATTTGCATCAGACTCCTTTAAGGGGAGCCTCTCAAGTGAAAAGACCATAGAGCTTTTGACAAAGGCAGCAAAGGAGGTATTCGGAGACTGCGAGACCTCGGGAGTTCCCGTGGCAGACGGCGGAGAGGGCACCGTGGAGGCTGTAGTAAAGGCTGAGAAGGGTGAAATGGTGAGCTGCAGGGTTCACGATCCTCTGATGACTGAGATATCCTCTTCCTACGGAGTATTCGGGCAGGATCAGGCAATCATCGAGATGTCAGCGGCTTCCGGTCTTCCTCTTGTTCCGGAAGCACTGCGTAATCCTATGAATACGACTACTCTTGGTACCGGGGAGCTGATCCTCGATGCTCTGAACAAGGGGTACAGAAAGCTTTCCATAGCAATCGGGGGTTCGGCAACCAATGACGGGGGCATGGGATGCGCAAGGGCACTTGGTGTACGTTTTCTTGATAAGGAAGGGCGTGAGTTAAAAGGCTTCGGAAGGGATCTTATAAATGTACGATCCATAGATACCTCTGCCCTCGACAGCAGACTAAAGGAATGCAGCATTACGGTGATGTGTGATGTTACCAACCCTCTTTGCGGGCAGGACGGTGCCACCAGAACCTTCGGAGCACAGAAGGGAGCGACGGAAGAGATACAGGAAGAGCTTGAAAAGGGAATGTGCAATTATCGGGACGTGATAAGGAGAGATTTCGGGATCGACTGTGACGCTGTTTCCGGAGCCGGGGCAGCGGGAGGATTGGGTGCTGCTCTGTTTGTGTTTCTGGAAGGCAGCATGAAATCAGGTATTGAAGAAGTGCTGGATCTTATTCATTTTGACGAAAGACTCAAGGATGTCGATCTGGTTGTAACGGGTGAAGGACGGACCGACTGGCAGAGCTGCTTCGGGAAGGTTATGCAGGGGGTAGGAAAGCGTGCGGAAGCTATGGGTATTCCGGTTCTCGGCCTTTCCGGTTCACTTGGAAGGGATGCCTTAAATATCTGCGGGTACGGCATTTCATCACTTATGACTACCGTAAATGCCCCGATGACTCTCGATGAAGCTCTTGGTAATGCAGAAGAGCTGTACTATGAGGGAGCAATCCGGATGTTCCGTTTCGTAAAAACCGGCATGGAAATGAGACATTGATTTTTTCTGTTGACAAATCCCCTGATCCACAGCATAATTTAATTGCAAGCAATCAAATGACCGTGCCGTAATGACGGTCATTAATTTTGTTGTGATTACTACCCTGAGCGAAGCGACAGAAAATGTAGTGTCATCCTGAGCGGAGCGAAGGATCTTTTTAGAAACATAGGAGATAGTATCTTGAGCGATAAAAAATACGACTGCCTGAAAATCGAGAACCAGATCTGCTTTCCCCTATATGTATGTGCAAAGGAGATAGTAAGGCGTTATAAGCCATTTCTCGATGATCTCGATCTCACGTACACCCAGTATATTGCCATGATGGTCTTATGGGATGTCAGGAAGACCAATGTAAAGGAGCTGGGTGAAAAGCTTTTCCTTGATTCGGGAACCCTGACACCACTCCTAAAAAAGCTGGAGTCAAAGGGCTATATCGAAAGAAGGCGGTCCGAAAGCGATGAGAGAAATCTTATAGTAAGCATTACGGATACAGGATTAAACCTGAGGGATAGAGCGCTTTCCATCCCCACAGAGATGGGAAGATGCGTAAGTCTCAAGGAAAAAGACGCAAAGCAGCTGTATACTTTGTTATACAAGGTGCTGGATATCATTTCCGAATAGGAGGTCTGAAGATGGGATACAGGGAATCATATGAGCAGTGGAAGGATTTTTTTATAGCCGATTTTAAGCCAAACCTGGCAGAAAACGTGATCGAGGAGCCATTGGAAAATCCCGTGACCCACAAGCTGGAGCTGGTCAAGTTCAGTCTTATGGATGCCTTTGAGATAGGGTTTATTTCCGAGTATCTCGCAGACAGGGTGAGAACTGCGGTAATGAAAGCAAATCTTACCGGAGGATCTCCTGCTGCACTTCTGCATGACGTTGTGATACAGGAGATCAACTTAGGCGACAAGACCATTATCAATATGGTATTCGGAAAGAGTATGCCCGCAAACGCCGCACCTGAAAAGGCACCGGATACCTGGTGGGCAGAACAGGGAATGAGATGATCAGGGGTTGATGGTAAGAGTCAGGTTATTTAACCCAAGGGTATTTACGTATCTTGCGTCACTTACCATTCGCATGATCATCTTCAGTCCGATATGGGCGGCCGGATCGCTGTCCTGATGCAGTTCAAGATATTTGGTGGGGTCAAAGTCGGAGCCGTTATCCCTGAAACGCAGGATCAGGCTGTCTTCCTTTATCAGAAGCTTGAAATTCACACTGTCCGAAAGATCCTTTTTTGAAAAGCCGTGCTCTATAACATTTCCGGCTATTTCTTCAACACAGAGACCGATCAGCATAGAGGTCTTTTGTTTCATACCCTTTTCACGGCAGAATTCAACAATCTTTTCTGAAGCTGCGATCACTTCCTTTTCATCTGACATGGATATCTCCATACATTCATCCGGACCTGCACCGAAATCCCGGTCAAGGTAGCTGTACACATCCGCCGAAAATGAGATCCTGCCGGCTTTTTTCCAGATAATTGAAGACATCGCGAAAAATGTCAAGAACTGGGCTATGATCGTACCGATCCAGAAACCTGTGATCCCCCAAATCCTTCCGAAGATCAAAACACAGGGAATGAGAATTCCCAGACTCTCCATAAACGAGATCAGGTTGGTTATGAACGTATGCCGGATACCCTGATAGTAGTTCTTGAAGATATTGTCAATTATGGAGGGTATACTTGCTATGGAAAAGAGTCTGAGTCCCGTCACTGCGATATCAAAGGTCAGGGATCCCCCGGGAAGGAAGAGGCTTATAAGGAGGGGCGTGGATAGCTCGACAAAAATAACCGTAACGGTGGACAGTATTAATGGATACGAAACCATGACACGGATAAGGGAGAGGATAGATGTCCTGTCCTCATCACTGTAGTAGAGGGATGTCAGCATCAGAGTGACCGCACCGGCTCCGAAGGCGATGCTATAGATCAGGTTTTCAACGGCTGTGATCACTGCAAAGGCGGCAACAGCCGGGGTTCCGGAAATACTTAGGAATATCAGGTTAAAGAGAAGCACACGGATGGTGAAAAAAACCTGATTCACTATTACGGGACTGCCGGAGCGGAGTATATTTACCCCGGATTCAGACCTGATCCTTTTAATTGAAAAGCGGAAGGGACAATCCTTATTGAAAAAGTAGATACAGCAGACAAGGGAGGAAATCACAAAGCTTAAGCCTGAAGCGATCCCTATCCCGTATATTCCGCCCGACAGGTAAATACTTAAAAAATCAAATATCACGTCCGAGACGATCATAGCCACCACGGATACCATAAGGAGCTTCTGCTGCCCCATGGACTGGAGAAATGCGACCATTATCTGATTCAGGAAAAAGAAGGCTATGCAGAGAGTATATCCCCTCAGGTAATCTCTGGTCAGAACAAAAGTGATATTGTCCGCGGCGGCAGCCCCTGTTCCGAGACGGGGGATAATGACATTGGCGCCCGGAAAGATAAGAACAAGGGTAATGGCGGAGATAAAGAGTGAAAGCACCAGGGAAGTGGAGAAGCAGTCACTGGAGGAATCCATTTCTCCGTTTCCGAGGCTTTTTCCAAGCTGAACCTGAACTCCTGTCACAAGCATGGTACCGATAGCAGACAAAAGGATAATGACCGGACTTGCCAGCCCGTAAGCACTGGTGGAGTCCACGCCGAGCATTCTGCTTATCACTATGCTGTCGATAAGAGGGCAAAGAACGCTTGTCATTGCGGACAATATCTGGGCCGTAGCCATTTTGGTAAAAAGTTTTCTTGTCATCGTTTCTACTCATCCTTCTGGGATTTGTGCTCTGCCTCAAGCTTATCCAGCATATCCTTGAGGCTGATCTTGTTTTTGCTCTTCTTTTCCGCTTCGATCTGTTCCTTTATCTGGACGCTGGTCATGGTCTCGGGATCCACACCGTTGAGTATCAAAAGTTCACGGAAGACCTTTTTCATTTCCGCGCGGAGCATATCGTCATTGAGATCCGGGGTCTCCGACCTCCCGAGAACAGTCTGCATCCTGCGGAGACGGTCGTGGGCGATCAGATAGCTCATACCGATCTGATCTATTATGAAGGAGCTGTAGCCGACATCGGCCGGCCTCTGCTGTTTTTTCATCCGAGCCTTATGCTCATATCCGGATTCTGTATTATCATAGCCTTTGTAACTGTACTTCTCCAATTCCGGGGTAAGCTCTTTTACCCACTGAAGGGCGTTTACGGAGAACTGCGGAGCCATGGTGATACCATCGGCAAGCTTTACACCCAGAGGTGCGGCATCCTTTTCATCCCTGCATAGAAGCTCCGGATCCGTTTCAGCCACATGGGAAGAGTAATTCTGCATAAATTCCTGTGCCTGTGCTCTGGTAAATTTTTCCGAGAAGGTGATGGTGATATCGTCATTTCTGGGTCCGTCGATCCCTGTTCCGATGGATATATGCAGGTAATTAAGCATGCCGGTATTTTTGGCATATTCAAGGAAGTCCTCAACTGCCTTATTTTTCTGTGCCGGTGAGGTGCTGAGCATTACCCGGTTGGCTGCATTAAAGGTATTGCCGAAGAAGCCGCCACGGATCTGTATGACATTACCCACATTCTCACCAAGATTTCCGAAGACATTTTCCATATCACCGGAAAAATTATCGGTGCTCTCGTAATTTTTGACTGCCATCATCTTTGCAGTATCAAGCTTATCCCTGTGAACGAAGCGGAGCCTTCTGACGTCGGTATCTCTTCCGTTATTTTCGGTATTTCCGTTTGCTCTGCTTAAGTTTATATAGCCTCTGGATCCCAGATATCTGGAGTAGTTGTAGACGATACTGCCAAGCTTTTTCCGGTCCTCTGCCTTCTGCTGTTTTTTCTGCTCATCATACGCCTGCTTTTCCTCAAGATTCATATCGAAGTATCCCTCGGGATAGGTCTCCTCCCGCTTCTGGGTATAGAGTTCCTTCCTCAGGAGATTGCCACCGACACTGATCTCCAGGTTTTTCTGTCCAAAGGTCCGGTCAAGCCAGACGCTGGCGGTATCCATACTGATCTCACCATTATTTACCTTTTCAATGATATTGGAAAGAACCTTCTTTGCTTTACGGAATTCAGCCTTCTCTTCGGGACTTAAGTTTAAGGGCTCCTTACCGCAATTTTGCCTGATCTCCTCAGCTGTGGCCGCTTTTATATTGACAACATTTTTTCCCTGCTTCCGGGCGTGCTCCTGGATAAACCGGATCCTTTCTTCATCCCAAAGATCATGTGCTTTAAGTGTCTCATCAATCTTAATGTCCATCTTTTTCACGGACTCTATGAATTCATCTTTTTTCAGCTGTAGATTGTAGCTGCCGGTATCACCGTAGAGTGCCTGCTCCACACGCTTGTCACGGTTAAGCAGCATAAAATCGGTGTTATGTGCCAGATTCTTGCAGTTTAAGGATGTCTTTACTGAGCCGTCAGTATCTGTCCAGTCAAAGCGATGGAAGAAGCGGTCCATCACCTTTCCGCTTTCATCGGCGTTCTGTTTTTCATTAAAGCTCTTCATGGCCTCCGGATTTTTGCGGAGTTCCTCATAGTACTTACTCTTGAGCCTGTTCTCCGGCATGTTGTAGATCCGTTCATTATCTACTTCTTCCTTACCCGTTTTGAAACGGAATCGGATCTCTCTCCCCCTCAATTCATCATTCTGTCTCCCATAGTAAGAAAGATAAGCCTTGTAAAACGCCCTGTCCTCATCGCTGAGCTTTCCCTTGTCCTTCTTTTTCAGCTCTTTTTCCATATGGGCTCTGGTCTTCGGAGTGAAATCCTCTTCCCGCATTGAAACATAGTAGGGAGAGCTGATGATGGTGATACGCTCCATATAGGCAGCCTTGATATTCACCATCCAGTAGAGCTTTGATGCGATTTCTTCATTCTGGCCAAAAGCCTGCTGACCCTCCTCTGTATTATAATAGTCCAGGAGCATCTCCGCCTGCTGGAGGAACTTCATGTTTTTAGCGAAATTTTCGACAAAAACGCTGTCGTCTGCAATGTTGAACTGCTCAACATTTACGGTTGAGAGAGCTTCGGCCATCTGCTGCTCATCCATCTCTTCTCCAAGATCTCCGGCAGCTGCGGCCTCTGCCAGGGCCCTGGAAGCCTCGGCAGAACGGATCCGTCTGGTCTCAAATTCACTTTTTCTCTGCGCCTTGTCGGAGCGGCTCAGTCCACCCAAAAGACTGTTATCGCCGGACAGCTTTCTATATGCCTTCTGTATGTTTTTCTTTGTATCCCGCTTGCCCTTCTTCTGCAGGATCCATTTCGCACTTGTGAAATCATGATTCAATATGCCGGTCATTGCCTGTCTTGACTTCGCTGAGCGGAAATGGTGCTTGTTTTCCTGTTCTGCCTTCAGGTGGTCATTGACGGCAATATTCGCTGCCTCCTTCTTATCCTGCAGTACTGTCATAGAGCTTGCAAGCTGAACATCGCTCACATTCTTTATTTTTGTGATCTGCCCTTCTGCGTTAGACATAAAAAACCTCCTTTTATCACTTTAATGCTTTTACGGCATGAAGAAGACTTCCGGCTTCCTTCAGCTTTTCCGGCCCGCCCATTGCTTTTTCTGTAAAGGCGCGGATCTTGTCTTCGGTGGCAATGAAGCGGATCGTGGATTCCGGAGGTATTTCAGATTTAATCTCAGCAGCCATTGACATCAGAAGCTGCATTATATTAGCGGGATTATCCGTATCGGTATTGATCAGATTTTCTATTACGAGACAGCGATCATCCTCGCGATAGGAGACCAGAACGAAAGCCACCGGATGGTCATCAGGCTTAACCAGAACAAAGCTCAGATTCTGGTCATACTGGGAGAGCTTTGAAACAAATCCCAGTTTTCTAAACAGTGCCGTAAGGCCTCTTCGGACCGGAGGACGGAGGTCCCTCATCTTCACACAGTTTTGGTATTTGGAAGCCGCGTTACGTACCTCCTTCGCCTTGATGAAATCCATATAGGAAATCTGATAGACAGGATAGGATTGAAGCACCAGATATCTGTTTGACAGATAAAAATCCTCTGCCTCCGGCTCTGTGAAATATGCATCAACAGAATCCAGACCGGCTGCTGTAGCCATTTCCTCAATGCCATCAAGCAGCAAGGAACCGGCGCCCTTCCTGCGGCTGTCCTCGTTAACGCGGATCGAACTGATCAAAAGCCTTTCTCCGTCGGAGTCTACGAGGGCGGCGCCAATGGGATCGCCGTTGTCATCCACGCATCCTACGCCCACCAGCGTATCGGCTTCCGCGAGGCTTTCCTCTGAGAGATCGGTAAAAGAAAGAGCATTATCTTTGGTGATCTTCGTAATATTCATAAGCGGCTCCTTTATGATGTGAATTATCGTTCATCACGGATGATAGTAGTTTATCATTTTTTAAGGTCTTAAACAATTAAAAGAAGATGCTGTCAATACAGGTTGCCTTTTCTTCTAAAAGGAAGTAGTATTTTTTTAAGCAAATCCTTGGAGAGAACGTATCATTGAGCGAAAAAAGAAGGACAGGATGAATAAATTCAAATTAGTTTCCGAATACAAGCCCACCGGCGACCAGCCGGCGGCAATAGAGAAGCTGGTGAAGGGCTTCAAAGAAGGCAATCAGTTCCAGACTTTGCTCGGTGTCACGGGCTCCGGCAAGACCTTCACCATGGCAAATGTCATAGCGGCATTAAACAAGCCCACCCTCATCATATCGCACAATAAAACCCTGGCAGGACAGCTTTACTCCGAGATGAAGGAGTTCTTCCCTGAGAACGCGGTGGAGTATTTTGTATCCTATTACGACAAAAGATTTTCGAAACTACATTTAGTGTTATCCTGTGCTGTTTAGTCCACATTTTGTGGACTGGATGGACTAAATGGACTGCATGGACAGGGTGATATCAGATAAACAGGTGACATGAATTGGTCATTTGGGGTGGAGAGCCCGGTGACCGAAAAAAGATGAGAGCGCCATGCCAATTTGATGTTGGTATGACAATTTTGGTGGTATAATTAAAAAGAGATGAGAAATAATAGACACTATTTCTGACCTTGAATAAGGGGAGGTAGGAATGAGATCAAGAGAAGATATCGAAAACAGGATACTTAGTCTTGTGGATAAATATCGGCATTTGTTTGTCAGAGTGGTGCTTTTTGGATCTTATGCCAGAAATCAGCAAGGTAAAGAATCCGATATAGACCTGTTTATAGAAAGTGATATTCCGACAAATAAGCTTATTACGAGTACTGCATATAACCGTTTTCATGATGAACTCTATGAGGAATTTGACTATACGGTTCCTTTTGATCTTCTTGTATTTGGAGGAAACAGAGACAGAAAGAAGGTTAAAAGCAGTCCCTTATATAAGCAGGTTCAAAACGACGGGGTTATATTGTATGAACAAAGAGCAGAAACAGTTTAAGCTGTTGATAAAATCTGATCTCAGGATTGTAGAGAGAAACTGGGATTCTGATGATAAGGCAGACAGACTCCAGGCGGCCTATCATATGCAGCAGGCCATAGAGAAGACAATAAAACTGAAGGCGTATGTTCATGGCATTGATGACATCTGGGGTCATGATATAAGGGCTTTGATCAACTGGTGCAAAAAGAAAGGCTATAACATAGATGTGCCAAAGCTAATCCTGAAGAATGCCAATGTTTATTCTCAATGGGAGGCTGATTGCCGATATTATCCCATGAAGGTAGTACGCAAGAACTCGATTAATGCAGCGTATAAAGCGACAAAGCAATGGCTTGAATCTGGAGATACCGCAGATTAAACATATTTTGAAATTCGTGCTAATGCTATACTTGACACCTATGGCGATCAAGGATATTATTCATTTCACTTAATACACCGCTCCAACGCGAGCAGAAAGGAGGACAGTCATGAAACGGATAATGAACTTAGTAACAGAGAAGAATAGTGAATACAGGGGCATGGTTGTCCGCCTGTCTTTAATCTGATCATTTCATTATAATCCAGGATCAAGTAAAGACCGGACAATAGGAAGCCTCTGGATAGAACGGAGGTTTTATTTTGATACCGGTAAAAGGAAAATACAGTGATGCGATAATCTGCTGCAGAGAGGATCTGGATGGAGCAGCTATAGAAAAGTACGCTCTCTCACAGGTTCAGATGATTTGTGATACGGAGGTCTTAAAAGGCAGCAGGATAAGAGTGATGCCCGATGTGCATCCGGGGAAGACAGGGCCCATTGGTCTTACGATGACCGTGGGCAATGCTGTGGTCCCGGGGCTTATCGGGGTTGATATCGGCTGTGGCGTTACGGCAGTTAAGGTTGGTAAATTCAGGGAGGATTTCAAGAAGCTGGACACTGTTATCAGGGAGAATGTCCCGGCAGGGTTTGGCGTTAGGAAGAAAGTCCATCCACTGGCAGAAAGCTTTAATTTTGAAGCCTTAAGGTGTGAGAAGCACATAAGGAAGGATAGAGCACTTCTGAGCCTGGGGAGCCTCGGAGGAGGGAACCACTTTATAGAGATCGACAGGTCTGAAGACGGAGAAGCTTATCTGATAGTCCATAGCGGCAGCCGTCATCTCGGAAAGGAAACAGCTGACCATTATATGGATATCGGAGCTAAAACACTGAAAGATGAAGGCAGGGATGTTCCTTATGAGATGACATACCTCACAGGGGAACTTCGTGAAGAGTATCTCCACGATTTAGAGGTTGTTCAGGAGTATGCGGCATTAAACAGGCGGATCATCATCCGTGAGATATTCAAGGGTATGAAGTGGAAAGCAGAAGAAGAGATAACCTGCGTCCATAATTATATTGATCTTGGCTGTGATACGCCGATCCTGAGAAAGGGAGCTATTTCAGCGAATAAAGACGAGACGGTCATTATACCCATAAATATGAGAGATGGCGTGATAATAGGCAGAGGACTAGGAAATGAAGACTGGAACTATTCAGCACCACATGGCTCAGGAAGGATAGCGTCAAGGGAGACGGTCTCCGGGACGCATACCGTATCTGAATTCAAATCGGCTATGAAAGGGATATACAGTAGCTGTATAGGTTCGGGGACGCTGGACGAGGCTCCCTTCGCATACAGGGGAATTGACTACTTAAAAGAAGCGGTCAGGGAAACGGTGAGCATAGAAAAGATACTCAGGCCCGTGTACAGCTTCAAGGGAGGGAATGAGAAATGATCTTACAGATAAGCTCCGGCATGGGGCCTGTTGAATGCAGGTTAGCTGTCGGAGGGATATACAGAGCGCTCTCAGAGGAGGTTCCGGATATAGAGATGATAAGCTGTGTCAAAGGCGAGGTCGAAGGAGCCTATTCATCTGTGATCTTTTCAACAGAGGAGGATCTGTCCGATTTGCAAGGTACTATGGAATGGATATGCAAGAGCAGCATAAGGCCGGGACATAAGAGGAAGAACTGGTTTGTGGATGTAAGCATTATTCCGGAGCCCGATATGGTGGATCCTTCGGTTACCGGAGATAAGGTGAAGATTGAGGCTTTCCACTGTGGAGGCCCGGGAGGTCAGAACGTGAATAAGGTTGAGACAGGAATAAGGGTGATCCATATCCCTACAGGAATCACGGTGTCTTCCGTTAGTGAGAGAAGCCAGTACCTGAATAAGCAGAACGCCCTGAGAAAGCTGTCAGCCGTATTAAAGGAAACAAACGCAGGAAACCAGGATAAACAGAAAAAAGAAGCTTGGAAGAAACACGCTCAAATCATACGGGGGAACCCGGTCAGGGTGTATGATGGCGAGGGATTCCGGCTTGCTACTAAGGATAAGAAAGGAAATGAATCAAGTACGTGAAATTACTTGGCATTTGATAGTTTTATGCATTCGTCCATGATGATCTCTGGTTTTCTGTTATAAATAGTTACTATTCACAGATAAATGGAAGTGAAGAATGAAGCTCACATCAGTGGGCTTTATTTTTATTGTTGAAACGGTTAGAATCTTTGTATTAAGCAAATCGGAATTTTACGCACAGTTTGATAGAGGATAAAGAGAACAGCCAATTCTTCGAGAAACTAAGTGATTATTCCGGTCCTCCCAGAGCCACCATTCCGGAGAATGAGAGCCACTGATTCCGGAGTTTTGGAGCCACCTTGCGGCCACTGAATCATATATTCCTTTATACTGTACGTGCATGCCTTCAGCGTGACTACAGATAAAGGAGGGTCAAATCTATGACCAAGTATCGTGAGATCCTTCGGCTAAAAAACCAGGGATCATACAGCACTCTGGCATCTCAGGATGATATGGATCGATTCTAGAAGGGATAATCGTACCTTGTTGTGACTATTGAAATTACAACGAAAATGATTTAAGATAGAGTCGATGGAGGTG